>Ga0247758_1001291_pt1 | contig 19300 bp, 12 predicted proteins | sample UWRJL156409C4_FD_180950 | JGI IMG/M metagenome (GOLD analysis project Ga0247758, IMG submission 180950) | Plant litter microbial communities from Arlington Agricultural Research Station in Wisconsin, United States - UWRJ-L156-409C-4 | ecosystem: Environmental > Terrestrial > Plant litter >...
TGGGCTCGGCGGGCGACTTCGATGAAATAGTGCATTTCGGCTGCAGAGTCGCGGGCCAGGGCCTCCGCGTGGAGCGCTTGCAGCATGAGCAACATCTGGGTGAGCGCGACGCCGCCCGCGGAAGGGGCGGGCATCACTTCGACCGTGAGCCCGTGGTAGTCGAAGCGCAGTGGGTCGCGCCATTTAGCTTGGTAGGCGCTCAAATCGGTGCTGCTGATCAGGCCGCGCGCGAGGCCAGTCAGGGCGCTGGCAGTGGGGCCCGTGTAAAAACCGTCCCTGCCTCGATCGGCAATTCGCTTTAGGGTGGCGGCCAGATCACGTTGTACGAGGCGCTGCCCAGCGGAGAGCGGCTTTTTCTCTTTGCCGAAGATGGCGCGGGCGGCGGGATCGAGTGAGAGCGCGTTGAAGCTGCCGGCGAGGAGCGCGGCTTGGTGTGCTCCGAGCGTGTGACCGCGCGCCAATTCGATCGCGGGCGCGAGCACGGCTGGCCGTGGCAAGCGACCAAACCGATCATGGGCGAGCTCGAGGCCCGCGACGCTGCCCGGAACCCCAACCGCGACCGGGCCCATTCCGCCCGCACGTTGCATGGCATCGAAGCGTGGGCGAGTCAGCGCGAGCGGCGCGCTTTCTCGAAAATCCAAGGCCGCGGTCGGACCGCCCTTGGGTCGTACGAGCAGGAAGCCCCCGCCTCCCAGATTGCCCGCGCTCGGATGGGTGACCGCGAGTGCGTAGGCGACCGCTACCGCCGCATCGATGGCATTGCCCCCTTGCTCGAGGATAGCGATGCCGGCGCGCGTGGCGTGTGGCTCCACGCTGGTCACCGCACCGAATTCCGCGCGCACGGCGCGCGGGCCGCCATCGAAAGAGAACTGAGCGCGCGGCGTCGGAGCCACGGGGGGCGTGCTCGGCGCAGAGGGCGCGGGCGCTTGGCTCGCGCGCGGCTCGGCTTCGTTGCTGGGTGCTTGGCGGCATGCGAGCGCAGCCAAGGCGGCCAAGGTGACCAGAGTTGCCGCGCGCCGCACGCACTCAGCATACACGGCGCGCTGAAAAACGCGCTAGTCTAAGCGGACCATGGATCCGGTCCCGACCCCGCTGCAGATTGCCATCATCACTGTCAGTGACACGCGCACGCTCGAGACCGACAAGAGCGGCGGCTTGCTGATGGATCAACTCTTGGCGGCGGGTCACGCGATCGCCCTGCGCAAGATCGTCAAAGACGACTTGGAGCAGATCCGCAGTGCGATCTCTTTTGCCGTCAATTCAACGGCGATCGACGTGGTGATCACCACCGGCGGCACCGGCATCACGCAGCGAGACGTCACCCCCGAAGCCTTGGCACCGCTCGTAACGAAGGCCATTCCTGGGTTCGGCGAGTTGTTTCGCTGGCTCAGCTACGCGGACATCGGCGCCTCCACGATTCAATCGCGGGCCGAGGGCGCGCTGTGCGGCACGACCTTGGTGTTCTTGCTTCCGGGGTCTACGGGGGCGGTGCGGCTGGCCTTGGACAAGATCTTGCTGCCGCAGCTCGATTCGCGCACCAAGCCGTGCAACTTCGTGGAGCTCTTGCCGCGCGTGCGCTCCGAGGGCTGAGCGCGCACCCGCGCGGGTACCGCGGGCGCTGTGAGGTGCGTGGCGGGGGCGCGAGCGCCCACCAATAACGGGCTCGGCGCTTGACGACTTTCAATGGGTGCGCACGAGCAGCAGGCCCGAGTCGGTTTTTGCCCATTGCTCGAGATCTCCGGCGGCGACGGCGACCACGGGCACGCCGAGGGCGCGCGCTTCGCGCACCACGCTCGGCGCGCCTTCCTGGGCCGAGGCGCTGACCAGTACGTCGGCGGCGGCGATCCAACACAGGGCGTCTGCGCGCGGCAGAAAACCGGTGAAACGCACGTTCGGGAAGCGGGCGCGCAGTGTCGCGAGCTCGGGGCCGTCGCCCACCACGACCGTCGACAGGTCGTCTTGCAGGCCGAGCGCTTGGAGGGCGAGCGCGACGCGCTTTCCGGGGATCAAGCGCGCGACGACCAGCGCCAAAGGCCTGGCTTCGGGGATGCCGAGTGCGCGGCGCGCGTTGCGACGCGTCGGAACGCTTTCGACGTCGATTGGACTCGCTGCAACGTGCAGCAAGGGCGACAGCTCGGGATTCGCATCGCGGAGTGCCGCTCCGAGTTCGCTGCTGGTGACGCGCAGCTTGGCTCGGCGCGCGAGCCAAGCGCGTGCGATTCGGGTGCGTAGCGGCGCGGGCAGGCGACAGAACAGGCGCACGTCCGAGCCATGCCCGATCAGCTCGAGCTCAGTCGACGGATGGACCGCGAGCGCGAGCGGCCAAGCGCAGGGCACGAGAAAATGCGCTTGCACGCGCGTGAACGGCGCGTGCCGGCGGAGCTCCGCGCGGGCACGAAGTAGAAATTCGAAGACCCCGAACCAGCGCGTGGGGCGCTCTTTCAAACGCGCGAGCGCGCCGGGCCAGCCGAAAGCGTCGTGGTCGGCGAGCCAGTGGACGGCGGCTCCGTCGTTCGAAGCGCGGCCTGAACCGGGCGCGAACACGTGCACCTCGCAGCCGGCCCCGAGCAAGCGATTCACTTCGCTGTGTACGAAGTGACCTGCGGCGTCTCCGGGCTGCTTCGGGTACGAAGTGGTGATGACGGCGACTCGTTCGCTCAAGAGCGAGGGAGCTCACCGAGGGCCTTCACGGCCTCGGCGCCCTGAGCGGCCAGCATTTCCCCGAGCGAGCGCAGGTAGCGGAAGGTGTAGATCCCGGAGCTGTGGCTGTCTCCCCAGGTGAAGGAGAGGGCGTAGTTGCCGACTCGTTCGATTTCCCGCAGCTCCTCATTCCCGCCAGTTTGGAATCGAATCGCACCGGAGTGCCCTTGGCAACCGGCGCACGGACAATAACCTCTCAAGATTTCATGGGGATAGGTCATGTGCTGCCCGTCGGCCCAGGTGACTTCGAAGGTTCGGGCGCCGTGGGGAGCCTTGATGGCGGTGGGTTTAAATTGTGGTTCCATGCGAAAAAACGGGTTCTGCGGGGTAGATCTGGGCTTGCCAAGCCCCCGAGGGTCTGTCATACCCACGGCCCCTTGGCGAATACCAGCGAATCGGTTCAGTGCAGGCCTCTCGAGGTCCAAGTCGGCGACAAAGGCATTGAGCGTGCGATCAAGCACCTCAAGCGCAAGATGGCTGCGGAGGGCATTCTGCGCGAGCTGAAGCGCCGCCGCCACTACATGAAGCCGTCGATCAAGAAGCGTAAGAAGATGAGCGAAGCCGCTCGTCGTCGCCGCAAGCGCCTAAAGACGGACGAGATCCCGCGCACGATGGGTTGATTGCGGCGTTTTGGGAGGGGCCGAGCCGGCTGCTGGCTCTAAAAGAGCCGGCGAAACTTGGCCCAACTCGCGGAAATTGTTGAATGTCGGCAGCATGGCTCTCGCGCCGGCTGCATCGACGGTAGCCTTTCCCCGCCCCCCAATCCGTATCCGTAGCGTCTTGGCACTTGGCCTCGTTGCCTGGTGCCTTTTCTCGTTGGTGCCGCGAGCCCTGGCCGGCTACCGCGTGCACACGCTGGCGACCAGCGTGGCCGACTACGCGGTGTGCATGGCAGGCCCGACTGGACCGGCATTGTTCCGCGATAATCCCAGCGAATTTGCGCGCCTCGTGCATCGTCGGATCGTGGCTGCGGGGTCGTCCGAGCGGCCCTTCGAGAAGTGTGCGAAGCACGCGCTGGCGATCACTGGCTCGGCCGAGATCGCGCGCAAGCATGCGCTCAACGCGGCAAGCTTCAGTGATTTCGGCCTGACGGGCGTCGAGAACACATTCGGCTCGTTGGTCACTAGCGAGCCGTTGGTCGCTGCGGCGCATTCGGCTTGGCCGTTCGTGCGCGGTTACACGGCGTTGGTGAAACCATCGCTCGGAGCGTTCGAAGCCATCCATCCGGTGGGCCTGCCTCGGCCCGGAGTCGGGCGCGGCATCCCGGCCTGGCGCGGCGTGTATCGCTCGGTCAAGCGCACCCCCGACGCGCTCTGGCTGGCTTTCGGCAAAGGCGCGCATCTCTCGCTGCTCAAGAGCACCGACAACGGGCTCACTTGGCGCCCGGGCACCCTGGCGGCTTCGAACGACTTCGCCGAGCGCTGCGTGACCGGAGATGGCCGTGCCTACGAAGTCGCAACCAGCGCGGATCACGACGTGCTCGAAGTGCATTCGATCGAGCAAGACAACACCGCGCACGCCACGCAACTCGCGCCCGAGAGCAGCACGGTATACGCGCTTGCCTGCGACGAGCGCGCGTTGGTGCTGCTCGTCCGTGCGCAGGGGGCAAAGCAGAGCGAGCTGTACAATTGTCCGTTCGCCGGGCGTTGCACGGTCATGCCGGGGCCGCGTCCGGAAGCTTCGCCCGGGCTGTTCGAGCAGACCCTGGATGTCGCGCGGGTGCACGGCACCACCGTGCTCGCGGTCACCAATCGCGACATCGTGCGGGTCACGTCCAGCCGTGACGAAGGGCGCACCTGGACCCCGTTTTACGTCGCATTCGACAACGCCGAGCACCCCGAAGTACGCGCCGACGTGCGTACCCCGTCACGGCTGCTGACCGTCGATGGCCGCGTGTTCCTGTACGGCGGCGGCAATCGCTCGTCGCAGTCCTACAGCGTGCTCGTCTCGGACGATCACGGCGCCAGCTTTCGCACGCCGTGAAGCGATTTCCCAGAGTGGGCGATCGCGATCCAGCCGCGCACCTCCTAGCGCTCGGTGTTGTCGTCGTTGCTCGGGCGATGAGCGCGGGAGGTCCGAGCGACTTCACCAGGCGAAAGTGTGGCCGCGTAGGCTTCAGCCTGCTCTGCTTTTGAGATCATCAACGAACCTATCTGAGTTGCTGCCTATCGGGAGTCGACCGGTGAAGCTTCAGCAAGACTCGAGAGAGTTTGTCACGTTACTGAACTCTCACAGAGTTGAGTATCGACTTGTTGACGTCAATCTCAGGCGTTGAGTTCGAGGATGCTTGGTCGTCGCGCGTGCACGCGGAACTCGACGGCTTACCGGTCTGCTTCCTCGGCTGGCAGTCCCTAAGCGAGAACGAGCAGGCGTCGGGTCGGCCAAAGGATCTTGCCGACATTGCAAAGCTCGAGGCAGTCGCCGGCGCTCGTCGTCCGCATTGCTAACAAAGTGTTGCAACGGACGAAGCCGCCGGTCGCGCTTCGCTCCCTCTAGCCTACGCCGCTGAACACCGGTACGTTGTGCAGACGCGCAATGACCCGAGAAACTCAACGCCAAGCTGAGGACGTGGTTATTCGGGCACTTCTTCCGAGTGATGTCGAGCTCTTCCGCTCAGTGAGGATGCACGCGCTCGAGGATTCGCCCGATGCATACGTTGAGAAGCCGATGCTTCGCGCGCAATTGGTCCTCCTTTGTCGCTTCTGTAACCCACGACTTGGTGACTCGAGCCGGTCGTTCCATTATGACTGGGCGGGATGAACGAACGCAGTGCTGCCAGCGCGCGCCATCGGGGAAGGTACTACTGGGACGAGCAGGGCATGCCTCGCGCCGACTTCGACCCCCCGCACGAAGTTGTTGGCTCGTTTCTTGAGCAGGACGTGCAGAGCGTTTCGCGATGCGAAGAACTCATTGCGATCGTTGACGAAACGAAGGTTGCGACGCGGTCGCGCTACGATTCCGGTGGGAACGCTCACAACATCGTCATCGATCAGGGCGGCGTCTGCATTGAGAATGACTACGCTGAGCCGCGTAAAGCAGCTGCGCTCTCTCTCGATGAGTTTCGCGCGGCGTTACTAGACTGGAAGCTTCTCACAACCAGGTCACGACTCGATCGATGAGCTCGCGAACCGGAGACCCGGCTCGCCCTTCGCTATGGGACACCTCATCGTTGGCTGATGCGGCCGCAGCTGAACGGCGGTGAGTTGGCCGGACGTTCGCGAGCAGATTCGCCGCTTGGCTAACGGCGAGCAATGTGCGCCAGCGCGTGGCCGACCCAGTCGTGCTTCTTGACAGGCTCGGTGCAGGAGTCGACTTCGGCGGCGAGTACGCGCAGCGCGCGGATTTCGAGACGCGCGTTTTCGGCGGCGGCTGAGTCGGCGCTTTGCTGCGCGCTGCTCGCGATGCGACGAAATGTCACTAAAGCAGCGGGCCACGCATGCGCCTCGACGTAGTGCTGAGCCAGCTCTTGCAGCGCTTCGCGCTCGGGCTCGAGCTCGACGGCTGCTTGCAAATCAGCGATGGCTTCGGCGCTTCGGCCGGCGGCGCGATGCAAATGCGAACGTTGCACGAGCGCCTTTGCGCGAGAATCGCCCAGGCGGATGGCTTCGGAGTAAATCAATTCGGCTTCGCGCGCGTCGCCCATGCGTTCGCGCAGAGCGCCCAAACGCAGGTACGCAGCGCCCAGGGTGCTGTCGATAGCGATGGTCTCGCTGTACTCGCGCAGCGCTTGCGCGATGTCCCCGCGCCGCTCGAGCTCGCTGGCGCGCTGGTAGTGACTATTCGCGAGCCGGCGCGACCAGCTCTCGGCGTTGCCGGTTGCAGCCTGCGCGTGGGCCGGTCGCGGGATGCTGGCCACGAACAGCAGAAACAGCGTGGTCAGCGCCAGCCGCGCTGTGGGCAAGGAGCCGCGAAGCGTGCGTCCCCGTGGCCACATCCGCCGCTGAAATTCGGCCCAAATCCCGGATTGCGGCCGCGGCACGCCTGTTGCTGACTGGGGCGCAAATCCTATGAATCTTCCTGCGAAGCTCGCTCGCCCACGGCTCTGGCGCTGGTCCCTGCTGCTCGGTGTCCCGCTACTCGTCGGCGCGGCGTGCATGGAGGGCGCGAAGAACCCGGTGAAGTCTGCCAACGGAGCGCTCGCGCCGGGAGCGTCTGCCCGCAACGGGAAGAACCAGGACGGCGCATTTCGCGTGGTGTACGCGGGGCCGGAGGGTGAGGCGAACGAAGTCAGCGAGCTCAGTTTGGTGTTCAGCCGTCCGCTCCGCAAGCTCGAGCTGGCCGGCGCGGCAACGCCGGCAATCGCGATTTCGCCGCCGATTGCCGGGCGTTGGTTGTGGGTGGGCAGCCACGCCCTGCACTTCGTGCCGGAAACGCCGCATTTGCCCGGCTCCACGCAGTACACGGTGACGGTACCGGGGGAGCTGCGCGCGTTGGACGGTTCGACCCTGGGCAGCCCCTACCAGCTCGAGTTCAGCACGCCGCGCTTGAAGCTGGTCGATTCGGAACCCGGGTCGGGCAGCCGCGGTCTGGAGCCGAACACGAAATTCACGCTCCACTTCAACCAGGCCGTGGATCCGGAGAAGTTCCGCGCGCTCACGAAGTTGAGCGCGACCCACGCCGGCAAGACCGAGACGCTCGCCTTCTCGGTGGCGCGACCGGATCCGAACCAACCCAAGCGTCTGGAGCTGAAGCCCTCGCGCCCGCTTCCGATTCATTCCGAGATCAAACTGGCGGTCGCAGAATCGCTGACCGGTCTCGAAGGGCCATTGCCGTTGGCGGCGGCCTTCGAGATCCCGGTCGAAACGTACGGGCCGCTCACGGTCGATAGCGTCAATTGCGATCGTGAGACGCCGCATGGGCAATGCGCGCCGGGTGGCTCTTGGTCGCTCGAGCTCAGCAACGCCGTGCCGCTCAAGGATTTGAAGCGCGCACTATCGATCACGCCGGCGCTGCCGCTGCGCTTCGAGAACTGGACCGATGAGTCCACGCCCGTGACGTACTTGAGCATCAACGCGCCATTTCGCGCGGGTACCAAGTACACGCTGCGCGTTGCCGCCGATTTGCGCGATGTCCATGGCCAGACCTTGGCCCGAGCTTTCGGCACCGAGCAGACCATCGACGACTATTTTCCGGCCGTCGAGATCGGCGTGCAGGGCCATTTGCTCGACCCGCAAGGCTCAGCCACGATCCCCGTCGGCTCGCTCAACGTGAAGAGCTATGGGCTGCGCACGGCCGCGCTCACGGCCGAAGACGCGTTGCTCTTGTCCAACGAGGACGAGCCAGACAAACGCTTTCAATTGTTTCGTGGCCTACGGCAGACCCGCGTGCGCTCGATCAACTCGAGTGCGGGGCTGAACCGAGTGAGCAAGGAGAGCTTGCCGCTCGCGACCTTACTCGGCCCGTCCGCGCACGGTCCGCTGGCAATCGGCGTCGAATACGAGCGACACCCGAAGGACTACCGTTCGCTCGACAAATTCAAGATCGTGCAGCTCACCGATCTGGCCATCACCGGCAAGCTCTCGCCGGAGGGTTCGCTAGTTTGGGTGACGCGCGTCTCTTCGGGGGCCCCGGTCGCCAAGGCCACGGTGCGACTCTTGGGCGGTGCCTCCGGCGAGCATCGCTATGAAACCGACGCGCAGGGCATCGCCAAGATTAGCGCGACCGACTTTTCGCCGAGGCTCGACGAGTCGAGCGGCGATGCTTCGGCGATCTTGGTCGTGCAGAGCGGTGACGATTGGGCGTTCGAGCGGGCGCGGGATTTCCTGTCGCCTTGGCGCTTTTCGGTGCCCTTCGATTGGTCGGGCAAACAGCGCAATTACGGCATGATTTTTACGGAGCGTGGCATCTATCGGCCGGGCGACGAGGTGCAAGTGAAGGGCATCGTGCGCCGCGAACAGACCAGCGGCAATGCCACGCCCGCCGGTGAAGAGCTCACGCTCGAGCTCTTTTCGCCCGATTCGGAACGCATGCACTCGCAAACCGTGAAGCTGAACCAGTTCGGCACGTTCGCGGTCACGCTCAAAGTCCCGGAGACCGGACACCTCGGTGCTTGGCAGATCAAAGCCGAGCTCGGCGAGGACGTGATCTACGAGTCGTTCGACGTTTCGGAGTATCGCCCGGCAGAGTTCAAGGTCGGAGTGGAGAGCGAGAGTCCGAGCTACATCCGCGGGGACACCGCGCGCTGGGCGGGCCATGGCGACTACCTATTCGGTGCGCCGATGACCAAGGCGGGCGCGCGCTACACGGTTTCACGCGCCCCCAGCTCCTTCGAGGTGCCAAATTCTGCTGGGTTTTCCACGAGCGCAGCGGCGTTTCATGCAGATCTGGAAGATCAGGGGCTAAACACGAGTCAGCTGAAAGCGGAGAGCGGCAAGTTGGACGAGCACGGCGCGCTGGCCTTCTCGCAAAAGCTCGATCTGCCCGCGCAGCGCGGCGCCGAGCTGATCAGCGCGGAGCTCGAAGTGAGCGACGTTTCGCGGCAAAGCATTGCGGGCAGCACGTCGGCGATCGTTCACCCGGCCGAATTTTACGTGGCGCTCAAGGAGCCCGAGGACTACTTCGCGGCGGCGCCGGGGAAGTTCGCCACCGCGGTCATGGCCTTGTCGCCCAAGGGTGAGCGCCTTGCCGGCAAATCGGTGAAGGTCGAGCTGATCTCGCGCCGTTGGACATATGCGCGCCAAAAACAGGGCGATAATGACTCGCAGCTGGTGAGTAAGGTGGTCGATCGCGTGGTCGGGTCGTGCACGGTGACGACTGCGCTGGCGCCGGTGCCCTGTTCGGTGGAGCTGAAGGAGGCGGGCTATCACGTGCTGCACGCGACCGCGAAGGATGCGCGCGGCAACAGCGCCGAATCGGCGCTCAGCGTGTACGGCATCGGTGAGCAGGGCACTGCGTTTGGTGACAGCGATCGTTTGAGCGTGGAGCTCAAGAGCAACAAGCTCACCTATCAGATCGGTGAGACGGCGCGGGTGCTGATCAAATCGCCGTTCCCCGACGCGGATGCGCTGGTCACCATCGAGCGGGCAGGGGTGTATCGCTCTCAGCGCGTGCATTTGCACGGCCCGACGCCCACGATTGACGTGCCGATCAGCGAAGATTTGCGCCCCAACGCCTTCGTGGCCGTGCACTTGGTGCGGGCCCGCAAAGTGAACGAGAAGGCCAGCCTCGGCGCGCCGTTTCGCGTGGGTTACACCGAGCTGCGGGTCGACCCCGAAGCGAGGCGCCTCGCCGTCAGTGTGCGCTCGGACAAGGCCGACTTTGCACCAGGCGCCGAGGTCAACGTAGACATTGCCGTCAAAGATCGCGCGGGCAAGCCGCATGCGGGCGAAGTCACCCTGTACGCGGTGGACGAAGGAGTGCTGTCTCTGATCGGCTACAAGGTGCCCGATCCGATCCCGGTGTTCACCGCGCCACGCCGGCTCAGCGTGGCTACGCTGGAGGCGCGCGACGGCTTGGCGCGTATCGGCCTCGAAGCGCTCGATGGTGCCATGGGCGCTGACAAGGGCCGCGACGGTGGTGGTGGCGGGCTCAGCCCCGCGCGTCGGGATTTTCGGCAAACGGCCTATTTCAACCCGAGCGTAGTGACAGACGCCACGGGCAAGGCTCACGTTCGCTTCAAGCTGCCCGAGAGCCTGACCACGTATCGGATCATGGCCGTGGTCGTGGGAGACGGCGATCACTACGGCTTTGGAGCCGCCTCGGTGACGACCAGCAAGCGACTGATGGCGCGCCCGGCTTTGCCGCGCTTCCTGCGTGCCGGCGACCGCCTCGAGGCGGGAGTCGTGGTCTCAGCCAAGAACTTCGATCCGGGGCAGGTCACGGTGCAGGCACGTGCTTCTGGCATCACCCTAGTGGGTGATGCGTCGCGCACGGTGACCCTGAGCCGTGACCAGTCGCTCGAAGTGCGCTTCCCGTTCCTTGCGGAGAGCGCCGGCAAAGCCGAGCTGCGCTTCGACGTCAGCGCAGGCGCGGAGAAGGACGCCGTGCAGGTCGAGCGGCGCATCGATTCGCCGGCGACGCTCGAGGCCGTCGCATTGTACGGGAAATCCCAAGATTCCGTGGCCGAAGCGCTGGGCGATCTGAGCACGATTCGGCCCGACATTGGCCAGCTCGACATCAGCGTCGCGTCCACCGCCCTGGTCGGCCTCGGCGCGGGCGTCGATCAGTTGGTGCAGTATCCGTACGGGTGCACCGAGCAGCTCTCGAGCATGCTGATCCCGCTCGTGCCGCTGCGCGATTTGGCGAAAGACTTCAAGATCCCGCTGCCGCTCGACTTGAACAAGGTCGTGCCGCGCACGGTGGCAGAGATCGTCTCGCGACAGCACGGCGACGGAGGCTTCGGCTTGTGGCCGAACTCGACCCAGAGCTATCCCTGGGTGGGCGCTTACGCGCTGTTCGTCTTGAGCCAGGCAAAGTTGCACGGCGTGGCGGTACCCCAAGACGTGTTCGACCGGGGCAAGGATCACCTCCGTCGCTACTTGGCCGAAACCGCGGAGGACCAGTACCGATTGCCCACGGTGGCATTCGTGTTGGACGTACTCGCGGACATGGGTTCGCCGGACGCCGGCTATCAGCAGAAGCTGTTCGAACGACGCAAGGAGTTGCCGCTGTTTGCCAAGGCGCTCCTGCTTCATGCCATTGCCGTCAGCAAAGGTCAGAAGAAGCTGGCCGACGCGCTCCTGCCCGAGCTCCAGAACTCGCTCCGGATCGAAAATGACGCGGCGTTCGTGGGCGAGAACACGGGTGACGAGTACGCGGTGCTGATGGACTCCCAGGCCCGCACCTCGGCGCTCGTGTTGCGAGCGCTGCTGGCTGTCCAACCGGACCATCCGTTGGCCGCCGAGCTTGCTCGAGGGCTCTTGATTCAGCGTATCGACGGCACCTGGCGCAGTACCCAAGAGACGGCCTATGCGCTGCTCGCGCTCGATGCCTACCGCAAGGCTCAAGAGAAAGCAGTGCCCGATTTCCAAGTGAAGGCGTTGCTCGGTCAACAAGCGGTGCTCGATGCAGAATTCCGTGAGCGCAGCCTGAGCGCCCAACAGGCGCGAATCGGCATCGCCAAGCTTGCCGGGTCGAAGAGCGCTTCTTTGGTGTTCGAGAAGCGCGGCTCCGGCACTTTGTTCTATCAAGCGCGGCTCCGCTATGCGCGTCGCACCTTGCCCACCGATACCTTGGATCAAGGGTTTTTCGTGCAGAAAGGCCTGCGCTCGGTGACGCCGGAGGGGTTGCCTCAGGCGCTCGCCAGCATCGCCGACAGTAGCGCGCCGCGCTTCAAAGGCGGCGATTTGGTGATCGCCGATCTGGTCATCGTGACGCCCAGCCCGCGTGATTTCGTGGTCGTCGATGACCCGTTGCCGGCGGGCTTCGAAGCGGTCGATAGCCACCTGTCGACGACTTCGAGCGCGCTCGGGGCGGGGGAGTCCAACGGCTACGGCTCGTGCGCCGATTGCGACTCGGAACAAGCGCGCGACGACTTGGCCGCTGGCCACACGTTCTTCGAAGACTACACGCAGCGCGAGCTACGCGACGACCGCGTGCTGTTCTTCGTCGATCATATGGCGGCCGGCATGTACCACTACCGGTATCTCGCGCGCGCCACGACGCTCGGTAAATTCGTAATGCCCTCGACGCGCGTGGAAGAGATGTACACACCGGAAACCTTCGGTCGCAATGGCGCTGGCCTGGTGAGCATCGAATGAGTCGTAAAAATCGCCTCATTTGCGGGCTCATGCTGCTCGGCTTCGTGCCGCTGTTGGCTCTGCTGCTGTGCGCGGCTCGTGAAGATTTGCCCAGCGCGCTGTCAGATCCGGGCGCGGGGGTCAGTACCCTCGTGGTGGATAGAGATGGGCAAGCGATCCGCGAAGTGCGTTCCAAAGATGGCAAGCTCTCGTCTCGGGTCGAGCTTTCCGAGCTCTCTTCGCTGGTCGTCCCGGCGCTGCTGGCGGCGGAAGATGCGCGTTTCTACCGTCACCCCGGCGTCGATCCGCTGGCCATGGTGCGAGCGTTTGGCCAAGCGCTCGTGCAGCGCAAGTTGGTCTCCGGTGCGAGCACATTGACCCAGCAGCTGGCGCGCGCGGTCGTGCCGCGGCCACGGACTTTGTTTGGCAAGTGGCGCGAACTTGCGATCGCGCTGCGCATCGAGCGCAGCCTCAGCAAGGCGCAGATCTTGGAGGAGTACCTCAATCGCGTCGAATTCGGGCCAAATCTGCGGGGCATCGACGCGGCGAGCCGGCGCTACTTCGACAAGCCCGCCGCGCAGCTCGATTTGGCAGAGGCCGCGGCGCTGGTCTCGATTCCACGCGGTCCCTCGCTGTATGACCCGACGCGCGGCACGCGCGCGCTGCTGCGCCGTCGCGATCGCGTCCTCGAGCGCATGGTCGTCCAGGGCTTGGCGAGCGAAGGCGCGGTGCGCTTGGCGCAGGCCGAGCCGCTGCGGCTGACGCGGGGCCTCGCGCAGGGTGGCACCGAGCACTTGCTGCAAGGTTTGCTCTCGGGCGCTCTGGCTCCCGAGCTGCGCGGTGAGCGCGTGCAACGCTTGGACAGCGCCATCGACTCCGGGTTGCAACGCGAGGTCGCCGAGCTGTCACGGCGCGCTGCACGTTACGGCGCCGAGGTCGGCCTCAGCTCGGTCTCGGTCGTGGTCGTCGAAAACGCCACCGCCGAGGTGCTGGCCTACGTCGGCTCCCCGGATTTTCACGCCGAAAAGTCGCTCGGTCAGAACGACGGTGCGCGTGCCCTGAGGCAACCCGGCTCGGCGCTCAAGCCGTTCGTTTACGCGGCTGCCATGACGCGCTTGGGCATGACCGCCGCCACTCGCTTGCCGGATCTGGAACTCCGCTTGCCGACCTCGGAAGGAGTGTACTCCCCGCGCAACTACGACGGCCGCTTTCACGGCCCGGTCCTGGTGCGCGACGCGCTGGCCAACTCTTTGAACGTGCCGGCCGTGTACACCGCCTCGCGCGTAGGCCCGGGTCAAGTGCTCGATTTATTGCATCGCTCGGGGTTCAGCTCCTTGTCCGAGAGCGCGGAACACTACGGCGCCGCGTTGGCACTCGGTGATGGTGAAGTGAAGCTGACCGAGCTGGCACAAGCGTACTCGATGCTCGCGCGCGACGGCGCGTTCTTGCCGCTCCGCTTCTATCGCCGTGCAGAGCTCGCGAGCGGCGCCGAGCTATCTCGTACGACGCCTCGCCCGAGCCCGGTGATCGAGCCGCGCATCGCGCGCATTCTGGTCGACATCTTGGCCGATGACTTGGCGCGCGCGCCGGAGTTTGGTCGAGGCGGACCGCTCGCGTTCCCATTTCAAGTGGCGTCAAAGACCGGTACTTCGAAGGGCTTTCGCGACAACTGGACGGTGGGCTTCACGCGCGAAGTGACGGTGGCAGTGTGGGCCGGCAATTTCGACGGCACACCGATGACGGGCTCCACGGGGATCACTGGTGCCGGTCCCTTGTTCCACGAGGTGATGCTGGCGGCGATGCGCGGCCGCACTGCTGCGCCATTGCTCGATCATACGGGGCTCAGCAACGTCCAGGTGTGTGAGCTGAGCGGCGAGCGCGCGGGTAGCTCCTGTCCCCATCGGCGTCAGGAATGGTTCAGGCCCGGAAGCGAGCCGAGCGTCAGCTGCGAGATGCACGAAGTCGTGGCCATCGACGCCTCGACCTCACTGCGCGCGGGCGCAACCTGTCGCGACCGCGTAGAGCGCGTGTTCGAACGCTACCCGCACGAGTACGAGAACTTCGCTCGCCAAGCCGGTCGCCCACTCGCGCCGCGCGAGTTCTCCGCCCGCTGCCCCGGATCCGGCGGCGCGGCCTCGAGCGCCGCGCCTGAATTGCTATTCCCGAGCGCGGAGGCCGAATTCCTGCTCGATTCTGGAGCGCGGAGTGACCAAGAAATCATGCTCGAGGCGCGCAGTGCAAGCGAGCGGCTCACGTTCTTCGTCGATGACCGGCAATTGGGTACGCTCCGTGCGCCGTTCCGTTTGCCTTGGCGCCTAAAAGCGGGGGTGCACCGCGTACGAGTGGCGACGCCCGAGGGGCAGCGCAGCGAGCTGGTTGCGTTCAGAGTCAGGGAATGAGCTGCTTCAAGGCGCGTGCTGGGCGGCGTCTGGCTTGCTGCCTGCGCCGTTGCTTCTGACCAACCAAGCCGCGCCGAGAAGCGCACTTACGGCAAGCAGGACCAACATTGCAGTCACGATACGCTTAGCACCCTGACGCGCCTTGGGTGGCTCGACGACCACTGCTACCGGTACTGGCGCGACGATGGCAGGGGCAGGGGTCAACGTGCCGCCGGGCGTCATCGCATCGTGCTCGCCCGTGGTTGCTCGCCTGCGCCTGCGTCCAGGCACGCCCATGCGCGCGTGAGCCTCTCGCCAAACGCCGCTGATCGGCGAATCCGAGGGGTCCACCGCTGGCCCGGGCGTCAGCGGCGGTCTGGGGATGGTCGGGGTCGGATTGGCGATTTGCGGGATGGCGGGTGCCGGCTTGGGCGGCGGCGCGGTCGTGCGGCGCGCACGCGCGGCGCTGAGATCGGGAGGGCGCACGGTCGTCGGTGAATTGGCGATGTCCGGCACGCCCGGCGCCGTAGGCGCGCGGAAGACGCGGGTGGTATCCGAGTCGATGGTTTTTTCTTTGAGCGTTTCGAGTTGCTCGCGGCGACGCAGGCGCTCGGCGCCCATCAGCCGTTCGAGCTCTTGTTGAACGGCCTCCCGATCGGCGATCAAATGCGCGGGTAGTGCAGCGAGGGCGCTCGCGAATGCCGCTGGCGTTTCCGTCCCGGGCGCGCCGGTGATGGCGCGGGCCAACAGCTCGCTCAGTTCGGGCGGGAGCTCGCGCGTCTGCCACGAGGCGGGGTTACCGTTCATCAAGCGAGCGCACGCCAACCGAGCGAGCTCGACCGCGGCTGCGCGCACGTCCGACGCCGGTGCGCTCATGCCGGCCGTAACCGCGACATAAGATGCGCCCGTCGTGGTGCGTGCAAGCACGGGGGCGACCAAGATCTCGGACATGAACAGGCGGCCCGAGTCGGAGATCCAAACGCTCTCGGGATAGAGAGTGCGCGCGCCGCTTGCGCTGTCACCGAGCATCTGTTCGGCTTCCGCGGTCACGGTCAGTGCATCGAGCACGATCCGTACTGCGACCGGCGCAGATACCGGAGTTCGCTGGCGGACCGCGGCTTGACCGAGCTCGAAGAGCGTGACTCCGGAAGCGTATTCGCTCGCGATGTACCAGGCATCTTCGTGCTGAAAGGTCCCGAGAAGCTTGGTCAGGCGCGGGTGAGCGACGTGCGCAGCACGTGCCATCGCGGACTCGAGCTCGCGCGTCGGCAGATTCGCGAGCCGCCGCAGCGCCACGAGCTTCGTCGGGTTGTTCCCGTCGAGCATGCGCCCGAGATGCACCGAGCCCGCTCCGCCGCGGAACAGTTCGAACAACGCTTCACACTTCGCGGGCGCAGGCGCCGGCATGGTGACTGGCCCACCCGGTGCGCCCGACGGGCCAGCCGCGCCGGGCGGTGCAGACGAGCCAGACGCGGCGCGGGACGGACGTGTCCCTACATTGTCGTCTTGCACGTCCGTGCTCCGAGCCAGGTCATTCTTCACTCGCGTCGAAAATACTGAACGGCCACCGGCGCTGATCGCTAAAGCCCTATGTGAACACTTGATTGGAACGCGCCAACCGGGCAGACTTCGAGATCAAATCATGAACTTGAAGCTCGCTCGCGTCACTGGCTTGGGTGTTGGGTTGTGCGTGGTGCTTCTGCGCGGTGAGAGCGCATGGGCTCAGCCGGAAGCCCCTGCACCCGCGGCCGCGCCGAGCACTGCGGCCGCCGCACCGCCTTCTGCCGAGGTCTTGAAAGAGGCTGGTGAGCGCTATGCGCGTGGTCTCTCGCTGTACGGGGATGGAGAGTTCTTGCTGGCCCTCGTGGAGTTCGAGCGCGCCTATCAATTGTCGAATAACTACAAGGTTTTGTACAATATCGGCCAAGTTCGCATACAGCTCGGTCGCTATGCCAAAGCCAAAGAGGCACTCGAAGACTACCTGAAAGCAGGCGGTTCGAACCTCAGCGCCGAGCGCACCCAAGCCGTAAACAAGGACTTGGCCACGCTCGCCGAGCGCACCGCGAGCTTGAACATCGTGACCCATGAGGATGGCGCAGACATCTCGCTCGACGGTAAGGTGATTGGCACTTCGCCGCTGACCGCACCGCTCATCGTCGACGCAGGCGAGCACAATCTCGTGCTGCACAAGTCCGGCTTTTACGACTCGGCGCAATCGGTCACTTTAGCTGGCCACGATCAAGTCGAGCTCACGGTCGAGTTGAAGCCGATCCCCGTGGCGACACAAGCCAAGATCAACGATGGTCGGCCGCCGCCCGCCCCAGCGAAGCACTCGAACACGGCGATGTGGGCCACCTGGGGAGCCACGGGCGCGCTGGCGGTCACGGCCGGCGTGTTCGGTGCGTATGGTATCTCGAAAGCCAACGAGCTCGAGTCGTTGCGCGGGCAGAACGGCGTGACGCGCAGCGAGCTCGATAGCGCTCAAAGCCGGGCGAAAACCATGCTCGTGATCGCCGATGTGACCACAGGCTTGGCGCTCGTCACGGGCGGCGTGGCGCTGTACCTCACGCTGAGCCGACCGAGCGAGAAACCGTCGACGGGCGTTGCGCTAGGGATCGCGCCCAACGGTCTGCGCCTGCGCGGCTCGTTCTAACGTCGTCACCGACTCGCGAGACATTATCCGGTTGAAGCGAAGCCACGCACCGAATCGATGGCGACTCGGTGCGTGGTCTTGCGATGTCGCGCCGAGCGACCGCGATCGCTCGGCGTCGTCACTGTTTCATTGGTGGTTTGCGAGGCAAGCGCTCCACGCATCGTAAGTCGTGGGACACTTGTCTGTGGCCGCGAAGTCGATGCCGATGTGACCTTCGAGGGTGTCCGTATCAACATACTCGCTGCAATAAAGGAGGGTTTGGTCGGCTGTTGGCACGCAATCGAGCAGGTCATCCAGCGTCTTGACGCAGGTCGCGTTCCAGCCTTTCACGTCGCAAAGTACGGCTGCGTAGATTGCAGGATCCTCTTTGCATTTCATTGGCGGCTTGGTGCCTTGCGGACCATCCGGAGGCGCCGGCAAATTCGCGATTGCCGTACACTTGACCGCACGCGCCGCAGCGACCGGATCGACCCCCTGACCGCCCTCGCCGCCGGCACCAGCGCTCGGACCCGTATCGCCGCCAGAGCCGCCCGCTGAGGTGTCACCAGCCATGCCACCGCTACCGGGCTCACCCGCGACATTGCCCGTGTCGCCCGTGCCCGCTTCGCCCGCCGCGCCGGGGCCTGAGCCGCCCTTGCCCGCGCTTCCGCCCTTGCCACCGGTTCCGGCCTTCCCCGACGAGCCGCTCGTTCCACCCGTGGATCCCGTCGTATCGTCGTCACTTCCGCACGCGAGGGGGAATGCGGTCAGGCCTAGAGCAACAGCAAAATAGAAGAATTTATAACGCATGATTGTGAGAAGCCTATGCGGCCCCTTCGAGGCTGGCAAGATTGTTCCCACGTTATGGTTCAATGATGGGGGCTCGTGTAGGCGCGTGAATGCCAATCTGCGCAACTCGGATTGTGTCCGATCGTGATCTCGCTTCGATACGAAGCGTGAGACGCGTGAGAACGGCCGGCTCGAGCACGGACGCCGTCGAAAAAGCCGCAGCTATCCCGAGTCTCAATCGTCGCAGAAATTCGTGGCGCCGGCGTAGGTGCACAACTCGATCAGCCAAGTTGTGCAACTCGCGCGTCGTGTTGTGCACCTGCCTTCACTCACCACATCGCGCTTCGTTCGCCATTGTAGTTCCATGTGCGTCACCGTCAGGAAATCGCGGTTTATGGGCGAATTGCGGCGATTTTCGCCACGGGGCGTGACGGGCGCGCCCTGGCGTCGCGTCTGCGCTGCAGCACCTACAAGTAGGCGACGAGAAGATCACGGTCGGCACGGCAGCTGCAATACGCCTCATCGAACTCACCGACGCTCACTGAAGGATGGTTAATCACATGAAGATGTTTGCTCCCCTGATTCTGGCTGCTGCTGCTCTCTCGTCGCTTGCTGGCTGTTCGACCGAAGCTTCCACCGAGCCGACCGCCGAAGACCGCGCCGCTGTGTGCGCAAATCCGGAAGGCACCAACGCTGCCATCGCGGCGCTCGCGGTTGCCGTCTCGCAAGAACTGCACCGTTGGAACGTGACCACCGACTTCTACGTGAAGACCGGTTACAACAATCAACAGGTGCTGGCGCTCACTCAGGCCGGTCTCAATGCCTGCGGTGGCAGCTGCCCGATCACCTCTGACATCCTGGGCATGCAGGATTCGCGCATGGACCAGAAGGTGGTCTTCAACGGGGTCAAGCTGAGCTCGTGGAGCTTCGCCTCCCGCCTCGTCAGCGGCTACGGCAATCAGGTCTCCTGCCAGCGCAACAACCAGTGCCCGTTCGTCGCGCACATGTTCGGCTACAACTCTGCCACCACGTCGCCCGGCGCGTGTGACACCTTGTTCACCTTCACGGTCGGCAAGCCCGGCAGCCAGGGTGGTGGCCCCTTGACCGCTGCTCAGGTCACCCAA
>Ga0247758_1001292_pt1 | contig 19297 bp, 3 predicted proteins | sample UWRJL156409C4_FD_180950 | JGI IMG/M metagenome (GOLD analysis project Ga0247758, IMG submission 180950) | Plant litter microbial communities from Arlington Agricultural Research Station in Wisconsin, United States - UWRJ-L156-409C-4 | ecosystem: Environmental > Terrestrial > Plant litter >...
GAGGTTGGCAGTGGAGTCTGGCGTTCTTGGCTGTGCAGATCCACGGATGCAGCCGCGGAGCGGCTGCGTGGATCCAGCCACACTGTTTTAACCACACTGGCCGGGTTAGGGTTGTAAAAACCCAACACATAGTGATCAAGGTACAAAGTACCTCTTAGCTAGTTAGTATAGATAGCCATAGTTATGCCCATAACCACCGTGAGGGACTCTAATTCCTCACACTAGTATTCAATTATTCATTTATATCCTACTGTTCAGACTCATCTCTATGCATTATAGTGACAGCGACCTACAGTGACATTAAACCCCCCGTTTAGGAGTGTTAGCTTAATAAGCCGTCTTCGGAACGCCCCTTACCTGTTAGCATCCTGCTATACATTCTGTCTTAACCCACACTAGTCCTCTTAAGGCCTGTATTAGGTGCAAGTCGTAATATAATATTAACGTTACAGTTCTAAACGCTGTTTATTAAATTCCTAGATACTACCTCTCTCTTACTAACATATCAACCTCCGGAAAAGGAAAGGAGATTAAGGAGGCGTAAGTTTAGCCTCAGCTCCCTACTATTAATAAGTTAGCTACATGCCTTAAAGACTTAAACCTTAACTAGTAGGGACTGGTTAAAGAACTTAATAAAGCTTTCTCCAGAGACATTAAGAGTCGTATTAGTCTTATTAAGAAACTTTAAACTTAACTTAACGCTGTCAAGCTGGAGAATAACGACCTTAAGGACTTATAGAAGAAACGAGTAAAGCTCCCTCCACCCTTACGCTTTAAAGGAGACTTAACGTAGCTAAAGTTATAGATAGCCTAACTTTAAAGTTATATCACCTATTATAATAAGCAGTTCTTTGAAGAAAAAGGAAAAGTTAGGTTTACCAAAGCCCTACTAAATAAAGTAACTGCTTACTAATACGAACCTTACGTAAAGATAATTAATAACCTCTTTATAAATAAAGTATAAAAAGAAGCCTTTAAGATTTAGGCTTTTTTCGATAACTTTAACGTGTTTATTAACTAACTCCAGACTAAGTTTAGGGAACTAAACGCCTTAAGGCAGGCTAAGTAACACCTTATAGCCTTAAGGTAAACGTCTTCAATCCTTAAGTTCTCCATACACTTTAAATTAAAAGTAGTAAAGATTAAGCTTAGTTAAAAAGCCCTGGTAATACTGTTCTAGAGCAGTTTAAAGGAGCACGTCACTAGAGACCTTTACTAAGAGGATCGGCCGGACTGCCTTTAAGAACTAGTTAAGATGGCTATTAAGGCTAATAACTAATATTATAATCACTATTATTAAAAGAACTTCTAGAAAGAACGGACCCCTTACTAGCTAAGTAAGCTTAAAAAGGGAAACCAGTTAACTGTAACAGGTTATTACCCTGGGTTAATAGATATTAGTATAGTAAACCGTTAAAACCGACCTAATTATAATAAACCGTAACGACAGTAATAGTAAAAGTAATTTAAAGACCTGTCCTAAGTTTAATATTTTAACTGTAATAAGAAAGGACATATAGTATAGTAATGCCTGTTATTAAAGTAAGTTAGTTAAAAGCCTGTTTTAAAAGGAGGAAAGTATATTAGGTTTAACTTAAGAGATATCTATATCAGGATAGTAAGTAACGAAGAAAACTGCACTTAGATAAACAAGTGTAACTTAGGAGATAAGGAAGAAGAAGAACCTTAAGACGTAATGTATCTAGTCCTTAAAAGTACCTTAGAAGAGTCAGCTACAGAAGTGTAAGTTGTAGAAAACTGACTTTAAAGTAGAAACTTAGAACTATTAAAGGTGTAGGTTATGGAAGACTGACTTTAGGAAGAGATGTTCCGGTTAGCTATTATAAGCTTTAAAAACCTTACCTTATAAGCCTAGGAATTAAGGAAGTTTAGGAAAGATCTTAACTTAAACCTTATTAAAATGGTTAAGGGGGTTAAAGAACTAGCCCTTTAAGTTACCTGAACGGTAAAGTAAGCTTTAAAAGGTAAAAGGGAATAAACTAAGAGAATTAAGTTAGAAAAACAAAAGTTCTTCTTAACAGTACCCCTTAAGACTTTTAAACACTTTAAGCACGCTAAGTAAATCAGCACCCTTACCTCCCTAAAGGAAGGACAGCTTAAATAGCTACCTTACATTAAAGCCAGTGTGCTTTAGACTGGTACTTTAAAGGTCCCCTAAAAAGGCATAAAGTAAGCACATTAACAGAGGGTCTAAGAGCTAAAAGAGAAACATTAAAAGTTAGTAGATAAAATAAAGGACTTACAAGTTAAAAGCCTTACTGTAACGTTTAAGGATAAAGCGGTGGAAATTAGGTTAAAACTTTATAATAAAGTTCACTTTACTAATTAACTTAAATATTAACTTATTAAGGAAGATTACTTTATAAAAGAATAAACTAGGTTACTGTTACCTAAGTTCTAAGAAGAAGTTTAAGAGAAATAACGTATATAGAGGTAAGTAGAAGAAGAGAAAGAATAAGGTGTTACTTCCCCCGTTTTATACTTTATAACCGTAATACCCACAGTTAACGTTAACCACCCTAATTACAGAGATATACTGTGGATTAATTACGTGTACGATAACTACGCTCTTAACCAGTATTACGGACTTAAGGCCCTTTATAACTATTTCCCTAATATAAGGAAACAGGATTACGTTATCGTTAAAGTAAAGTTAAAACCAGCTTATTACTAAGTCTCCTACTCTCCAATAAGAGAATCTAGTAATAAGTGGAAAGTTACTGTAGTTAACTAAGCCCCTGCCACATGTTAGTAAAGAGGAATACTTAATAACTACCTAGTCGCAACGTGCTTATTACACCTTAACGGAAAAGCTTAAAAGTAATAGAAGCAAGAAGACTACCAGCGGATTTAAGAGTAAAAAGATATTACTACAATTTAGTCTTATAAAGCGTATTATTAACTTATTAAAGATTTCTAGAACATTATACTATTTAAAGTCAACTGGACATTAAAGCATAAAAACCTAAAAAAGGTTAATCGCTAGGTTTATTAGAGTTGCTTATTTTTCTAAAGGGAATTGGGAAAAGGTTACAGGCCCTTTAAAAGGGCCAGAAACTAGTAGTTTACTAATTAGTAAAAACCTTAAGAAGAAGGAGAGGTATTTAAAGGTTAAGCTATATAAGACCTTAAGGACAGATAATTACTATAACTTAAATATTAAAGGAATATAAGTATTATTCCATTAATATTAACTTAATAGACGGAAAAGGGAGGCTGTTTAAAGTAAAAGTAGTAATTAATAACGGGAGTACTTCTAACTTAATATACCCTTTATTAGTTAACTGAAAGAAACTCCTTAATAAAGAGTATAAAGAGGTTATTTCTATATAAAATAGAGAAGGAGGTTTATATTAGTATAATAACAGTAAAGTCACCTATTACTCGCCACTTTTAATTAAAGTAGATAAGGATAAATAATAAGTGGACTTTAACGTTACACTAGTTATAAGTTATAATATAATCCTAAGTTTACCCTAATTAGAAAAGTATAATCCTGTAATTAACTAAAGGAGTAACTACCTTACTTTTAGTAAGTCCCCTAACTGTAATCACTGTTTAAAAAAAGCTAAAAAGGTACTAAACTATTTTAAAGATATATAAAGCACTTAAAAGCACGTTAAACCCTTAAAACTAAGTACAGTTTAAGTCAGGTTTATTAAGATAGTTAAAGGGCCAGAAAGTCTACTATATTACCTGAATGACGATTTAAAAGGTAGAAAAAGGTAGGAAGCTAATTTACAGATAAGTGATAAAGTTAACTTATTTAAGGTACCTGTAGAATATAGGAAGTTTACCCTGTTTTGAAAAAAGATACTGTAATTACTAGACTATAGACTATAAGACTATAAAATTAAGTTAAAGCTAAGAGTAAAGCTTTACAGCTTTTAGCCTTACTATTTAAACCCTTAACAGGCTAAGGCCCTATAGGAGTATGTTAACGAGAATTTAAAGAACAGGTTTATTATAAAGTCCTAATCCTTAGTAAAGTATTTAATACTGTTCGTCCTTAAGAAGGGAGATAGTAAGCTATATATAGTTATTAATTATTAAACGTTAAACGAAGACACGATTAAGAACCGTTACTTATTACCACTTATTATAAAGATATGAGAACAGATTATTAAAGTAAATTAGTTCTCTAGCCTTAATTTTCTAATAGGATTTAACTATGTTAAAGTAAGGGAAGAGGACAAGTATAAGACAGCTTTTCAGACTTATAACGGGTATTACTAATACTATATTATGCTGATAAGATTAATAAACTATTACAACCTGCACCCGACACAGGCCTCGAGAGGACTGGCGCGGGTTAAGACAGAACGTATAGCAGGACGCCAATAGGTAAGGGGCGTTCCGAAGACGGCTTATTAAGCTAGCACTCCTAAATAGGGGTTCAATATCACTATAGGTCGTTATCACTATAATGCATAGAGGTAAGTCTGAACAGTAGGACACAAATAAACAATTAAATACTAACGTAAGGAACCAAAGTCCCTTACGGTAGTTATGGACATAACTATAACTATTTATACTAACTAACTAGGAGGTACTTCGTACCTTACTTATAGTGTTACAAGTGCTCGTTACGCAAGCACCTTATATAACGCAAGCGTTCTGCTTATAAGGTTTCCTCTACTCGTAATGCGAGCACTTAATATATTACGAGCAGCACCTCATTAGTTATAAGGGCTTTAGGTCTTTACACCCCTAGCCCAGTGCGTCTAGATAGTATACACTGTCCTTCCTGCACTGTTCCTTCTGCAGGGGATCCGTCAGGCTGCCCCAGCTTAAGTGACGGCCTGTAAAGTCATCACACGATTCCCCCTCTTTAACGTTCTTTTTCTATAAAGAACCTAAAAGGTAAGTTTCTCCTTTCACCACTTCACTATATAACAAGTGTCTAACTTCCAGGTCTTAAAACGGGAACAGGGTAAAAGCACTAACTACTATCTAAACCTTACAGCTTACATATATGTGTTTAGTAGCGAAATGTCCCCTTATTCTTTTTATAAGTCTGCCGACCTTCCGCTTATCTGCTGGGTTTTAAACCAGTCTAACAGTTACGACCACTGTTTAAAAAGGCACCAGCCTTCCTAATGTAACGTTTTTAATGTTAGTAAAGCGAAGTTAAAGGCTTTTCTTATTAAAAAGCAGAACCTTAACTCCCAAGTTAAGTCTGCTACCCAGCAGCTTTACAAGGCTACTGTTAAACTCTAAAAGGCGTTAACACGCCTAGCGTGCCTTTATAAACAGCGGTCCCGTCTTAAGGACCGGGCTGTAAAAGCATTTAGTCGTGAAGCGGAACTGTTAGAGTTTTAAGAAAGTGAGGAGGTTAGGCTAAACACCCCTCCTGACGACGTGGAGTCTTTTAACTGGGGGAACTTTCTAACAGGGTCTCTGTAGCGAGCAGCCGCTTTATAACTTAATTTATAACTGCCTTCTCCAACAAGAGGTCGTAAGTCCGACTTCCTATAAAAGTTTTAGTATCTTTTACTTATTTTCTTTTTTTTTTTACTAACTTCTTTTCTTAACAGCGCTTACTTTTTATGTAGAGCTTATTAGGAGCTCTAGAGGTCCTACCTCTTTATTAGGTCTAAGGTCCTTATAACCCTAGTTAAGGTTTCTAATAAATGTCCTTCTATACCTATTAAGGAGTTTCCTACCACTTCCTAAGCTCTAAGTCCTACAGTGGTCTTACTCTTCAGTTTAGCAGTTTAAATGTCAAATCTTATCTTATTTTTCTGTTTTTAAAATAAACTAGTTAGTTTACCTCCTTAAGGTTACACTAACTGGTTTAACTTTCACTTTACGTTCTTTTACAGGTGGTTTTAGTTAGTCTGGATTCTTTTAGTAAAACTCCGTAATTAAGTCTAGGTATTTAAGGTTTTTAATTAGTTCTTATAAGTTACTCTTAAGGCTGTAATTTAGCTACTTAACGAGATATTTAAACGTATTCTTTCCTCTTTGTAAATCTATAACTTCCTTAACGTCGTACTTATCCTTATCGGCATCGATCTCGATCTTCTTTTCCAGAGGAACTCCCTTTAGGGCTAGTTCTAGAAGTGAGATATGAAAAACCTTAATTTATACCTTTATACTAACAGGTAAGTCTAGTTTGTAATTAAAGGTAGCAACTTTCTTTTTAATCTAGAACAGTCCGTACCTTTTAAAGTCAAGCTTCTTACTAGGCTGCTTCGAACGTATATTTTGTGAAAAAAGGTAGATATAGTCCCCTTCCTGAAAAGTTAATCCCTTAACTTATTTACTATCGTAATAAAGTCTTTTCTTAAGTACCGGTTACTTAATTCGGTGTTTATTAGTAAACTTCTTTATTCGTTCGCATGTAAACTTAAGTTTGGCTCGCAAGTAGTTATACAGTTCTTACATTCGGTCTGCGCGGACTGTAGCTTAGGGGGTGTTGGTAAGCAGGCCTTAATAAAGCTTAAACTCCTTACCGTAGTTAGTAAAGAACAGTAATATACCTGTTAACTTAACTAATGTTATATTGTAAGCTATCTATACTATCGGTAATAGCTTAAGCTAATTATCTTATTCGAAGTTAACGTAAGCTTAGAGATACGTTATAAATATCTAGTTAACTTACTCCGTTTAGCTGTCCGTCTGTGGGTAGAACGCTGTTAAAAGCTTACTTTTCACACCTATTCTCTACATTAATCCTTACCAGAACTTCAACACGATTAACTTATCTTAATCCGTGACGATATTATCTAGCTAAAGGTGTCGTAAAACTACTTCTTTCTTAAAGACATAAGCGAGTTACTCTACTGTTATATCCTTTAAGGTTAACAGAAAGTAAGCCCATTTCGTTAATCTATCGACTACCATAAGGATCTAGTTATAAGTAACTCCTATAGTAAGGTCCCTAAACTCTAAGATCCCAGTAACGAAGTTAAGTAAGATAGAGCTCTATAGTGCCTGTAATACGGGGAGTGGTTTAAGAAGTTTATACGGCTTATAACGTTAATTTTGCTTCCTATAATAGATATTACAGTTATTAACTATTTCCTTAACTAACTTCTTTATTCCTAGGAAGGTGTACGCTTATTAAGCTTATGTAAGAGTTTTAGCTTAGCTTATATATCCTCCAAGTCGGGACTTATAAACCTACTAAACGTACTCCTTTTATTTATCTAAGTTATAAATATACAGTTTCTTTTAATACTAAAGCTTTACTTCTAGTTTAAGCATACCGTCTACACCTTCTAGTAATTATTCCAGCTAATAACTAGTTTTATTATAGTTTAGATGTATCGGGCACTCCTTCTTACAGTCTTATACGTGCCCTGAGAAGTCTCCTAAGGGGCACTCGTACTTACAGGTTCTTTCCGCTAACCTTCTTACTTAAAAGTCCTATTATTACCAGTAGACGTTATACTTTATCTATAAGTTTATATAGACGTTAATAATTTATTCTAATGTCTAGTTATCTAATACTTATAATGTATACTTTAGTATACCGTTTTTTACTTTGTTAAATATAGTGATGGGAACTAAGATTAGATTAGCGTCTTTATAGTCCTGTCTTTAATTAAAGGTATTAGCTTACCTATTATCTTTTCCTTTAATATAGTGAATCTAAAAGTAGAACGGGGCTATTAACTCTACTTATTATACTTACCGTAGGTTAAGCTCCTTCGTTAGGAAGTATTAGAGGTTATTATGGTCTGAGAAGACCTGGACCGGTTCCTCCATGCCACTTAGGTACAATACCTACTTGGTAAAGCACTGGATAATCGCTATCAGTTCCTTATTATAGATTAGATATTACAGGGCTAGGCTGTGGATTCCTTTCAATAAAAAGGTAACTGGGTAGCGTTTTCCATTATCCTGGATTTAGCTAAGTTCTTTACTAATTACAAACTCTAAGGAGTCCGTCTTAACTTAGAAAGGCTTTAAGAAATCAAGGAGGGCTAGGACTAGTGTTATAACGAAAGTGTACTTAAGGTCTTTAAACGCCTTCTGCTATCTATTAGTCTACTTAAATAGCTTTCCCTTACCTGTGAGTTTATAAAGTGGTCTTACAATCTTTACAAAATACCTAATAAAGTAGTGATAAAAGTTAGTAAAGTTAATAAAAGCTTATAACTCTTTTTAATTCTTCAAAGTAAATTAATCCCTAACTGCCTTTATCTTCTCCGGTTACATTTCGAGTCTTCCAAGGGTTACTTTAAACCCTAAATAGTTCAGCTCCTAAACGTAGAAGTAGCTCTTCTCTAGGTTTACTGTTAACTTTACCTTTTCGAGAGCTGTCAGAACTTATCGTATATGCTTTTAATGTTCTTCTAAAGTTTCAGAATAAACTAAAATATCGTCTAAATACACAAAGATAAACTTATCGAGGAAAGAGTGGAAAATACTGTTAATAAGGCTTTAGAAAGTCGTAGGGGCGTTTATTAATCTTATTAGCATAACACGGTACTAGTAATACCCGTTACGAGTCCGAAAAGCCGTTTTATACTTATCCTCTTCCTTCACTCTAATATAGTTAAACCTTATAGGGAAATCGAGGTTAAAGAACTAATTTACTCTGGTAATCTGTTCTTACATTTCTGTAATAAGTAGTAATAAGTAACGATTCTTAATTATATCCTCGTTTAACGTTCGGTAATTAATAACTATATGTAACTTACTGTCTCCCTTTCTTAAGACGAATAACACTAGGTATTCTGCTGGGGACTGGGACTTTACAATAAACCTGTTCTTCAAGTTTTTATTGATATATTCCCTTAAGGCCTTAGCTTATTAGGGGTTTAAATAGTAAGGCTGGAAGCTGCGGAGCTTTACTTTTAGTTTTAACTTAATTTTATAATCCTACGGTCTATAGTCTAGTAATTGTAGTATCTTTTTTTAAAACAGGGTAAACTTTCTGTATTCTGTAGGTACCTTAAATAAGTCGACTTCTTCGCTTATCTATGGATTAGCTTCTAGCTTCTTTCCACCTTCTAAATCGTTATTTAAGTAATACAGTAGACCTTCTGGTCCTTTAACCGTCTTAGTAAACTTAACCTAAACTATACTTAATTCTAAGGGTTCAGCATGTTTCCAAATGCTTCATATATCTCTAGAGCGGTTTAGTGCCTTCTTAGCTTTCTCCGAATAGTAATCACAGTTAGGGGACTTACTGAAGGCAAGGTAACTACTCCTCTAGTTAATTACAGGGTTATACTTTTCCAGCTAAGGTAAACTTAAGATTATATTATAACTTATAACTAATGTAACGTTAAAGTCTACTTATTATTCGTCCCTATCTACTTTAATTAAGAGTGGTAAGTAGTAAGTAACTTTACTATTATTATACTAATATAGGCCTCCTTCTCCATTTTATATAGGAATAGCCTTTTTATACTCTTAGTTAAGGAGTTTCCTTCAGTTAACTAATAAGGGGTGCATTAAGTTAAAAGTACTCCCGCTATCTATCACTACTCTTACCTTAAATAGCCTTCCTCTTCCGTCTGTTATGTTAATACTGACGGAGTAATGCTTATACTTTTTTAACATCTGAGTTATAGTAATTATCTGTCTTTAAGGTCTTATACGGCTTAACTTTTAAGTACCTCTCCTTCTTCTTAAGGTTTTTACTAACTAGCAAACTATTAGTTTCCAGCCCTTTTAAAGGGCCTGTATCCTTTTCCTAATTCCTTCTGGAAAAACAGGCAGCTCTAGTAAACTTAGTAATTAACTTTCCTTAAATTCTTACGCCTTAGCGTCTAGTCGACTTCAAACAGTATAATGTTCCTAAAGTCCTTAATAAGTTAATAGTACGCTTTACAAGCTTAAATCGCAGTAATGTCTTTTTATTCTTAGATCTGTTAGTAATCTTCCCGCTTCTACCATTCTCTAGCTTTTCCGTTAAGATGTAATAAACATATTATAATTAAGCAGTTATTAAGTACCCCTCCTTACCAGCACGTAGTAGGAGTCTGATTAACTATAGTAACCTTCCGCTTATTACTAGACTCTCTTATTAAGGAGTAGGAGACTTAGTAGTGAGCTAGTTCTAACTTTATCCTTATAACAGTGTAGTCTTATCTCTGTGTGTTTAAGAAGTGGTTATAAAGGGCTTTAGGCTTATAATGCTAGTTAAAAGTATAGTTATTATATACGTAATCGATCTACAGTATATCTTTATAACTAAAGTAGTCAGTGTTAACTGCTAGTATTACGGTTATAGAGTACAGAACGGGGGAAGTGGCGCCTTGTTTCTTCTCTTCCTCTACTTATCTCTAAGTGCGTTATTTCTTCTAAACCTCTTCTTAAAACTCAGGTAACAGTAACCCAGCTTATTCCTCTATAAAATAGTCTTCTTTAACAAGTCAGTATTCAAATTAGTTAATAAAGCGAACTCTGTTATAAAGTTTTAACCCAATCTCCACTACTCTATCCTTAAACGTTATTATAAGACTTTTAACTTATAAGTCCTTTATTTTATCTACTAGTTCTTAGTGTTTCTCCTTTAACTCTTAGACCTTTCACTAATATACTTACTTTATACCTTCTTAAGGGACCTTTAAGGTTCCGGTCTAAGGCATACCAGCTTTAATATAAGGCAGCTATCCAAGCTGTCCTTCTTCCAAGGAGGTAAGGGTACTGATCTATTTAGTGTGCTTAAAGTGTTTAAAAGTCTCAGGGGGTACTATTAAGAAGAACTTCCGTTTCTCTAGTTTAATTCTCTTAATTTATTCTCTTTCACCTTTTAAAGCTTACTTTACCGTTTAGGTGGCCTAAAGGGCTAGTTTTTCAACTCCTTTTACCATCTTAATAACTTCTAAGTTAAGGTCCGTTCTGGACTTCCTTAGTTCCTAAGCTTGCAGGGTAAGGTTTTTAAAGCCTGTAACAGCTAACCGGAACATTTCTTCTTAAAGTTAGTCTTCCACAACCTACACCTTTAATAATTCTAAGTTTCCACCTTAAAGTCGGTCTTCTGTAACCTACACTTCCGTAACTAACTCTTCTAGGACACCCTTAAAGACTAGGTACACTACGTCTTAAGGTTCCTTTTCTTCCTTATCTCTTAAACTACACTTATCTATCTAAGTGCAGTCTTCTTTGTTTCCTACTATCTTAATATAGATATCTCCTAAGTTAAACCTAACGTGCTTTCCTCCTTCTAAGACAGGTTTCTAACTAACTTACTTTAGTAACGGGCATTGCTGCGCCATATGGCCTTTCTTATTGCAGTTAAAATACTAGATCTAAGACAGATCTTTAGACTGCTTTTATTACTGCTATCGTTAAGGCTTATCGCAGTTAGGTCAATTCTAACGGTTTACTATACTAATGTCTATTAGCCCGGAATAGTAACCTGTTACAGTCAACTAGTTCCCCTTCTTTAATTTACTTAACTAGGGGGTTCGTTCTTTCCAGAAGTTCTTTTGATAATGGTGATTATAATACTAGTTATCAGCCTTAATAACCATCTTAACTAGTTCCTAAAGGCGGTCAGGTTAATCTTCCTGGTAAAGGTCCCCAATAACGTGCTCCTTCAAACCGCTCCAAAATAGCATTATTAAGGCCTCTTAGCTAAGCTTAGTCTTTACTGCTTCTAGTTTAAAGCGCGTGGAGAACTCAAGGACTAAAGACGTCTGCCTTAAGACTATAAGGCGCTATTCAGCCCGCCTAAGGGTATCTAATTCTTTAAACTCAATCCAAAGTTAATTAATAAAGACATTAAAGTTATTAAAAAAGGCTTAAGTTTCGGGGGCCTCCTTCCGTGTCCTATTTATAAAGAGATCGTTAATTATCTTCGCATAAGGTTTATACTAGCGAGCGGCTACTTTATTTAGTAAGGCTCCAGTAAACTTAACTTTCCCTTCTTCCTTGAAGAACTGCTTATTGTAATAAGTGATATAACTTTAGAGCTAGGTTATCCAGGACTTTAGCTACGTAAAGTCTCCCTTAAAGCGCGATAGTGGAGGGAGCTTTACTTATTTCTTTTACAAGCCCTTAAGGTTGTTATTCTCTAGCTTAACAGTATTAAGTTAAGCTTAGAGTTTCTCAATAAGACTAATGCGACTTTTAATATCTCTAGGAAAAGCCTCGTTAAGCTCCTTAACCAGTCTTTACTAGTTAAGGTTTAAGTCCTTAAGGCGTGCAGCTAACTCGTTAATAATGGGGAGCTAAAGCTGGGCTTACGCCTCCTCAATCTCCTTTCCTTTTCTAGAGGTCGATATATTAGTGGGAGAGAGGTAGTGTCTGGGAATTTAACAAACGGCGTTTAGAACTAGACGTTAGTATCGTATTATAACTTACACCCGATATAAGCCTTAAGAGGATTAGCGCAGGTTAAGACAGAACGTATAGTAGGACGTTAACAGGTAAGGGGCATTTTGAAAACAGCTTATTAAGCTAGTACTTTTAAACGGGGGTTTAATGTTACTGTAGGTTGTTGTCACTATAATGTACAGAGGTAAGTCTGAACAGTAAGATATAAATGAATAATTGAATACTAGTGTGAGGAATTAAAGTCCCTTACAGTGGTTGTGGACATAACTATAACTATTTATACTAACTAACTAGGAGGTACTTTATACCTTACTTGTAGTGTTGTAAGTGCTCGTTACGTAAGCACCTTATATAACGCGAGCGTTCTGCTTGTAAGGTTTCCTCTGCTTGTAGTGTAAGCACTTAGCATGTTGCGAGCAGCACCTCATTGGTCGTAAGGGCTTCGGGTCTTTACACCCCTAGCTTAGTGCGTCTAGACAATATACACTGTCCTTCCTGCACTGTTCCTTCTGCGGGGGATCTGTCGGGCCGCCCCGGCCCAAGTGACGGCCTGCAGGGTCGTCACATAAACACCCCTATAACTTTTTAAAACCTTATTAACAGTATTCTTTACCCCTTCCTTAATAAGTTTATCTTTATATACCTAAACAACGTTCTAATCTATTTTAAAACTTTAAAAAAACACTAAAAATATATATAATAGGTTCTAACAGCTTTTAAAAAAGTAAAGCTGATAGTAAACTTGGAGAAGAGCCACTTTTACATTTAAGAACTAAACTATTTAAGGTTTAGGGTAACTCCTGGAAAGTTTAAAATGTAACTGGAGAAGATAGAGGCAGTTAGGGATTAACTTACTTTAAAGAATTAAAAAGAGTTATAAGCCTTTATTAGCTTTATAAAATTTTATCGTTATTTTATTAAGTACTTTATAAAGATTATAAAACCACTTTATAAGCTTACAGGAGAAGGTAAACCGTTTAAGTAGACTAATAGACAGCAGAAGGCATTTAAGGGCCTTAAGCACGCCTTTATTACAGTATTAGTCCTGGCCCTCCCCGATTTCTTAAAGCCTTTCTAAGTCGAAACAGACTCCTTAGAATTCGTAATTAGCGGAGAACTTAGCTAAGTACAGGATAATAGGAAACGCCACCTAATTACCTTTTTATCGAAAGGAATCTACAGCCTAACCTTATAATATCTAATCCATAATAAGGAACTAATAGTAATTATTTAGTACTTTACTAAGTGGGCACTGTACTTAAGCGGTACAGAAGAACTAATCTAGGTCTTTTTAAATTATAATAACTTCTAGTACTTTCTGACGAAGGAACTTAGTCTATAGTAAGTATAGTAAGTAGAGTTAATGGCTCCGTTTTACTTCTAAATCTACTACGTTAAAGGAAAAGATAATAAGCAAGCCGATACTTTTAACTGAAGATAAGACTATAAGGATGCCAATCTAGTCTTAATCCCTATTACTATGTTTAACAAAGCTAAGAACGGCATATTAAAGCATACGTTATAAGTGTTAAATGACTAGATACTGGAATAAACTATTAACGTTTATATAAACTTATAAATAAAGTATAACATTTATTAGTAATAATAGGACTTCTAAGTAAAAAGGTTAATAGAAGGCACTTATAAGTATAAATGCCCTTTAAAAGACTTCTTAAGGCACATGTAAAACTATAAGAAGGAGTGCTTAATATATCTAAACCATAACGAAACTAATTATTAGTAAGAACAGCTATTAGAAAGTGTAAATAACGCGCTTAAACTAAGAGTAAAGCTTTAGTATTAAGAGAAACTGTACGTTTATAACTTAGATAAATGGAAAAAGTATATTTAGCAAGTTTATAAGTCTTAACTTAAAAGACATATAAGCTAAGTTAAGACCTTTATATAAGCTTAATAAGTGTACGCCTTCTTAAGAATAAAGAAGTTAGTTAAGGAAGTGGTCGATAACTGCGATATCTGCTACTAGAAGTAAAATCGACATTATAAGCCTTATAGACTTTTTAAACTACTCCTTATATTACAGGTGTTATAGAACTTTATCTTACTTAACTTCATCACTAAGATCTTAAAGTCTAAAGACCTTATTATAAAAGTTACTTATAACTAAATCCTTATAATAGTTAACAGATTAATAAAGTGGGCTTACTTCCTACTAACCTTAAAGGATATAATAGTGGAGTAACTTACTTATATCTTTAAGAAAAAGGTAGTTTTATAACACCTTTAGCTAAATAATATTATTACAGATCAAGATAAGTTAATTATATTAAAGTTTTAATAAGAGCTAATGTAAAGAATAAGTATAAAAAGTAAACTTTTAATAGCATTTTACTTATAGACAAATAGCTAGATAAAGTAAGTTAATCAGATACTTATAATGTATCTTTAAACTTACGTTAACTTTAAATAAGATAATTAACTTAAGCTGTTACTGATAGTATAGATAGTTTATAATATAATGTTAATTAAGTTAATAGGTATATTACTGTTCTTCGTTAATTACGGTAAGGAGCTTAAACTCCGTTAAGGCCTGCTTACTAGCGCCTCCCGAGCTACAGTCTGTATAGACTGGATGTAAGAGCTGTATAACTATTTACGAGCCGAACTTAAGTTTATACGCGAACGAATAAAGAAGTTTACTAATAAATATTAAACTAAGTAATTAGTGTTTAAGAAAAGACTTTATTATAATAGTGAATAAGTTAAGGGACTGACTTTTTAAGAAGGGGATTACGTCTACCTTTTTTTATAAAACTTACATTTAAAACGACTTAGTAAGAAGCTTGACTTTAAAAGGTATAAACCGTTTTAAATTAAGAAAAAGGTCGCTACCTTTAATTATAAACTAGACTTACCTGCTAATATAAAGGTGTAGATTAAGGTTTTTCACATCTTACTTTTAGAACCTACCCTAAAGGGAGTTCCTCTGGAAAAGAAGATTAAGATCAATACTGATAAGGATAAATACGATGTTAAAGAAGTTATGGATTTATAAAAGGGAAAAAACACGTTCGAGTATCTCGTTAAGTAGCTAGACTACGGCCTTGAAAGTAACTTATAAGAGTTAGTTAAAAACCTTAAATACCTAGACCTGATTACGGAGTTCTATTAGAAAAATCTAAACTGATTAAAACTAACGATAAAAATTAGAAATAAAATAAGATTTAATATTTAAATTACTAAACTGAAGAGTAAGATTACTGTAGGACTTAGAGTTTAAGAAGTGGCAGGAAACTTTTTAGTAGGTATAGAAGGATATTTGTTAAAAACTTTAGTTAAGGTTATAAGGACCTCAGACCTAATAAGGAGGCCGGGCCTCTGGAGTTCCTAACGCGTTCTGTATAAAAATAAGTACTGTTAAGAGAAAAGAAGTTAGTAAAGAGAAAAGGAAATAAGCAGAGCGACAGACTAAATTAAGAAGAAGTTACTAGCTGTAGCGACTCCCTGGAAAAGGAACTGCGTACTGGCTCCGCTAAGAGGTTTCCCTAGTTAAACTTAGGAACTAACGTAGTTACTTCCTAAGCCTTACGCTCCTCCTTTATTATAATATTAAACTTATGGTTAAAAAGTTTATCTACCTGCTGTACTAATCCCTTCTGTTAGTCCTTAAAGCGTAGAAGCTTAAAGGCTGTGTTATGGAGAAGAAGAGCGGTTTTACGCTCCTTAGCGTTAAGGCGCTTCTTTTTGTCTAGGACCCTGTATAGGACGGATAAGTTATTTCCGTAAATGTTATAAGATAAGTATACAGTCTTACTAGCTGTTACGTAGTGGTTATATAACTTACTCTTACTGGCTATTTTATAGTCTGGCAGGTTTAAGTAGCAGTAATAGTTACACTTTACAGGTATAACGATCTTAAAAGTAAGAATAAACTTAATGTTAGTAATACGACGTTTAGTTAATGAAAGCGTTACGTTTTTCCTATTTTTAGTTACTTGGTTAGACGATATGACGACTGGTAGAGAAAAGAAGGAATATATAAGTAGTTCTTTATGGAAAAAGAACGTTAAAGAGGGGAAATTGTATAATGACTCTGCAGGCTGTTATTTAAGTTGGGGCGGCCTGACGAATCCCCTGTAGAAGGAATAGTGTAGAAAGGCAGTACGCACGGAACTGCGCACTGGGCTAGGGGTGTAAAGACCCGAAGCCCTTACGACTAATCGTTGAGTGATCACTCTAATCTTGCTAAAAGCGTGGTGATCACAGTGATTAGAGGCATTCTGATCACTATGATCACTCCTTGCGTTGAGTGAGCATAGTGATCAAGGTACGAAGTACCTTTTAGCTAGTTAGTATAGATAGCCATGGTTGTGCCCATAACTATTATGAGGGACTCTGGTTCTTTACACTAGTATTCAATTGTTCATTTGTGTCCTACTGTTCAGACTCATCTCTGTGCATTATAGTGATAGCGACCTACAGTGACATTGAACCCCCCGTCTAGGAGTGCTAGCTTAACAAGCCGTCTTCGGAACGCCCCTTACCTGTTGGCGTCCTGCTATACGTTCTGTCTTAACCCGCGCCAGTCCTCTCAAGGCCTGTGTCGGATGCAGGTTGTAATACCAGAACTTTATAAATAATTCGTCCAGGCCTTTCGCTCAGTAATACTTATATCTATTATTAATTGTTAATACCGGAGATATTTAAAAGATGGCTTTGCTACTGGGCGTTATTAGGAGATGAAGGGCATTTTGTATAGTAAAACTATTTAATGCTTATTAAATAATTGTATGTAGAATATATTCTAATACTAGAGTAACTTAAAGGATTTCTAAAAGTACCCTTATATTCCTTTTCTACATTTCCTCAATATTATTTGGTTAGTAAGGGTTATATAATTTCTACTATTACTTAAACCCTTATAACAGTATCCCTTACCTTTTCCTCATCTTTAAACACACTTTTTATCTCTTTTAATCTTATATACTACTAATAAGCCTACAATTTAATAAGTAGATTCACACACAACAGGCTGCAAATAAAAAGGATGTAACCATAGTTAAATGAGAAATTAAACCTGTAATATCAAAAAACATTTTAATAAAGAAAACCTTAAACTAGAGTAGTATTACATTCGTTTATACGCAACATCTTGGATCTGAAGTACTTGAACTTGAAATTGGCCTCTCTTTTGCAAACTTGCCCTTCTCTTATGCTAAGGAATTTTCATCTCCTCCGCACTAAGGTCTTCATCAAGAACCTGCTTTAAAAAAAAAGTGAAAACTTTTAAGAGAAATTCGGAAACAATGCCGTGTCTAAGTTTATCAAATAATCGCCAAGGAAGGATTCTTGCTTTAGAGCAACATTTCGTAAGCTTGAATCTGGATCTTTATAATAAAGTATATGAAACCTGGGAGTCTCAGCGTTTAAGCCCGGCCGAGTCCGCCGAACGGTATCTGGAGCCACCGACCGGTAGACTGTTGTCCAACATGCCACTACCGAGCATCCTTAAGATTTCCATCTCCTTGCTGGAAGCGTCACCAGGAGTTTGTGCGGATAGTAGTTGGAGACGGGAAGAGAGGAGTCCGAGAACGCAAGCTTTTAGCTTCCCGACGGCGACATATATTTGACTGTTACAGTCTTTGATTTCGTCAAAACTCTCACTAATGCATGATAGGTCCTCGAATTGCCGTTCTGCCTCAACAGCTCCCCGCTGGAGAAGCTTATACAGACTGACAGCGTTGGACCTGGCAACGGTCAGCAGACGGGTCGATCAATCAGCCATTACCGGGGCATGCGAAGGCAAACTCACAAATCAGTCAAGCTCAGGGGTGATGTATCATCAAAGCCGGAAACTTGGCCTGGTGCCGCTAACGACGAGAAGACCGAAATTGTTCCTTCCTCTAGCCCTGGCTCGCAAGAACTTAGCGCAAAGTGTTCGGGATCGAGGATGCGTGTTCGTTTTCTGCGATTTGGACCGCACAGGAAGCCCTTGGCCTCACAGCGCAAGCATTTTTGAGGCTAGAGACGGGTGACAGGCTCGCACTGGACGGTTTCTTATTAGCATATAGTTAAGGCGTGCAACTGGAAAGAACTGGATTTCGGTGGCAGTTACCCTCTGCTTGTCCTTCCGACAAAAATCGCATTTGGCCATATTGAGCCGCCTCCGCTTCCGATGCCCCCCCCGGTTCAAAGTTTTGCGCGCTCATCTTCCGGTTTGATAGCAAACGAGCGGCGCCAGCTACAACTTGTTTTGGTTCGCGAGGGTTGCAGCGGTGAGTGGTTGCTTCGGAAGGCAGAGCTGAGTGAGTTGGAAGGCAGCGGAAAGGATGCCTGGGAAATCTGTGCCACTCCCCGCCTAAAAATGCTAAGAGGGTTGTATGACGGGAGAGGCCAAGGGCTGCAGGCTTGGCGTATGCAACCAAGTCCAATTAAAGTTCATTCGCACTCTGTCGCTTCGTACTCCGTCGCTTCACACTCGTCCATCCGTCTCTTCGCACTCTGTCGCACCCATCGTCCCTTCGCATTCTGTCGCGCCATCTCCCCCACTTTCACTTCATCAGCTAAATTTTTTGGATGTTTCCCCTCCAATGCCTCACCGCCACACTCCAGACATATCCAATGGGAAGTTCTCCCCTATCCCAGCAGCTTCCCATCATGCAGGCAGTGCATTGCCACCCCTTCACTGGTTGCCCTGGCGTGTCTGCACACGAATTCTAACCGACAACAGCCTGACGTCTCAGATGTTCCGATGGAAATTGCACTCGTCTAACTTTTAAATAATAGAGATTCTGTCGCAGCCGATGAACTATTTCATTCATACTTTTCAGTCAGCAGCGTTGCGATCCTATGCCCTTTCCATCCCCTCCACATTGCATTGCCAACACCTGTGTTGGAAGCACTGCACTCTGGATTGCAACTGTGTGATTGTATCGCTTGTCTTCTCCCTCTTCTTCTGGCTCTGGCTGGAAGCCAGAGGCTTCTTTATAGACTATTCTGCAGGATTCAGGCTTCGTCACTCTGGTGGCTGAGGCTCACTGGCGTACTGGCAGTGCCAGGTATCCAGTCA
>Ga0247758_1001294_pt1 | contig 19275 bp, 23 predicted proteins | sample UWRJL156409C4_FD_180950 | JGI IMG/M metagenome (GOLD analysis project Ga0247758, IMG submission 180950) | Plant litter microbial communities from Arlington Agricultural Research Station in Wisconsin, United States - UWRJ-L156-409C-4 | ecosystem: Environmental > Terrestrial > Plant litter >...
GGAAGCGAGGAGTGTTTGGACGCCCTTTACCATGACAGGCGGACAGCTCAACCACACCCAACCCCCCACTTTTCGGAACACAAGAAAGGGGGGCGTGGTTGGATTATGATATGAGACGTACGTAGTAGCCTACGCACATTCATGAATGCCTACGCACTGTTGAAGCTGACGCGCACGCACATGTGTGCGCTGGAGGCTTCGCATTCGCATGCCGCCGCACGCAGATTTTGCGACGCGGCAGTCTCTGAAGCGCGGGATAGGATATGTGATCGAGAGAGAGATAAGGTAGTAAGCCGCTTGCGCTCGAGGAGCAAAAAGGTTGGTACGGATGTGATACCAACGCTCGAGGGAAGCAACGATGCCGCTACCTACCGCTGTCACTGTGAGTTTCAGGATCAAGGTGTCGAGGTGTTGTTTGTTCTGGCCACGACGGTGGTGACGATAGCATTAATCTAGCTGCCTGGACAGACACACACCCTCCTCGTCTTCTTCCCGTCCTTTTGTTTGTTGTTACTCCCGCTCTGCATGGAGATGGATGGAACTGTGGTATTTTCCTGATGGTTGAAAGGGTGCAATTCTGAAGACTGCCCAGGCCGGGCGGAAAAACCGCGGACTTGCACACCGAGGTCACCATGTGCGTATATCCGTACGTCCACAGTATCTCCACCTCTCATCGGTAAGATGGAATGACAAAGTGAGAGAATTTTGCCACGAGCTAAGGCAAGGCATACATGGCTTCGCGGTTGGTGGACCGGATACCGTTGCGTTCGCCAGTACACTCTCCTCTTCTCCCCGTTCTGCCTGCCTCTGATCTATCAGGCTGTATAGAACTTTCGAGCAGCAGCAGCAGCACATCACGTCTCGCACTGGCGCCGTCAGAAATCCTTCTGTATGCAGCGGCTCTCGGCCCACCAGTACAAATCCATGGCCCTCTTCCTGTCTTATGGGCTGGTGGGTTAATCCAAATCCATTTCGCAAAACCAACACACCCGGTTCTGGCGGTTGGTTGAAGAATATAGGAATCGGGGAATGTATGTGAATTATAACAGGGAAAGGATAAGAGCAAGGACAAGGTCGGCGGGGACATCGTAGCGTCGCCTCGATGCACGCGTCGATCCGCTTGTGTCACTGGTTTGTTGTGAAGGTACCGATACCTTGAGTGTTTGGGAGGGGGTTGTACTGGAACTTGGGTTTGAAGCGGGAGACTTGCGATGTGGTGTCCGTGTATGCTCGTGCGCAGAATGTCCTTCGGCCCGTGGCCGTATTGTGCTGTTACCGCCGAGGAGGCTGTCAAGGAGGCTGTATTCCTTGGTTGTTGTGGCTTGTTTGCTCCCGTATGTTTACTAGTCTGTACGACGTCGAGCGCGCCCCTATCTTGCGGGTCACCAGACCCCCGAGTGGTCAAGGACCCTTTCTTGATTTGAAGGGGAAAAAAGTACTCGCGATGAGTTGCATTCTGGTCTTGAACTGATATAATTTGTCAATCGTCTGATATATGTCAACAACAGCTCAACAATAGCACTGTCAAGTGAGTTTACCGGCAACTGGACTTGAAACTCTCTCAATCCCAGCAAAAAAGCGTCTATGTGGACATTCTGAGCCTCACACTTGCGAAGCGCCAAACAAGACGAGCGCCAGACCCGAACGCAAAACCAAAATATATATTGAGGGTATTGTGGAATAAATAGACGGTTTTGTCACAGGTATGCCTAAGGAGATGCCGCTTCAACCCACATGCCAACCGTCTCGTGGCGCTGCTCATCCTCAACTTCGCATGACTCCGTACGGGGTACGGGTTCGTCCTATCATCGATGAAAACCACGCTAACCATCATACCGCGGCGGATTGACATCAATACCAGGGCCATGTGTCGCGCGGAGAAAGCTCAGAACCTCATAGCTGGATTTGGCGATCTCAATGTTTCGTTTCTTCCAGTCCGAATCCGACCACAGCCCTTTGAGCATATTGTCACTGATCACAGTCACAAGGAAGCGGATATGATGGTCCTCAGATGTCCATCCCTCTTTATCGGGGTGGTACATCAGGTACTTTTGGTTGCGCGAGTTGATTGCGTCCTTGGCCTGCTGTGCGAGCTTCGCCTTATCGGGCTCAGGGGCCAGTGGGTTCCTTGACAGGAAGTCGCGCGAGAACTCAGACCACGACCCGCGGACATATATGCTGTTCAGCCACCTGAGAGCGCAGTGTGTGTCAGATTATGTGTTGGAATGGGCAGCCAGGAAGGGAACAACTCACTCATGGAACTGCCGGACGTCTTTGAAGGGGAGCAACTCGAGGATGAGACGCTCATGCTGAGTGGAGAGCTGCACGGGGGGCCCTGAGGCTTGGTCCTGAGGCTGTCCCATTCTCAAAGGCATCGAGGTGGAGGATTCGCGGGAATCGAAGTCAGAGAGAAGCGGTTGGGACGAGGACTGAACTCTAGACTCTGCGCAGCCCATTGGGATCCGGGGCTCAGGGGAGATGAGTGGCCTTTGGTATGGATGCCTGGACGTCAATCCACTTCTGCTCTGTACAAGAAACCTGTTCTCAGGTAGGCCACAACGTGGGACACGCTGCCCTCTTTATGGTGATATTGCACCGGTTTGGCCATACTGCAAGGAGGCCTCGAAGCCGCTTCGCTCATATTGGGGAGCATTGCGATTGCTGTGCCCCTTCGTTCGTCGTCATGCCACTAATGCGCACTAACGATTGGCTGCCTTGGCCCTGGATTGCGCGTCGTGTGTCGCAAACCCGAGAAATAAGACTGAAGGCCACGGCCTTGGTCTCAGCCTCCGCAAAAAGATTGAAAACTGATGTGATATGTATGTAATGGAAGTGAGATTTCTTTAACCTGAGCTGCGTGTTGGTATCAGGGTTTGCGGACGGTGAGACTCGTTTGAAGAATCGAAGGGGTGTTGGTGGATATTGAGGCGCCTTCGTCATACTTGAGCTGTCCGAAGCAAACAATCTGCCCTGCCCGTGCGACGTGGCGTTGGCTCATCTTCGCACTGAAGGCACAGCTTTGAAGATATCTAGGTAGTTATGCTCGGCTACGGAGAATATAAATTTCAAGAAGAAGTGAGTTGTCGCAAAGAGGAGATGATACTGTTGAGAACTCATCCCAGGAGCACACCCCTGAGCCGTGCGGCGACCAAATAAGCACGGAGCCAAACCGCTGCAATAGGTCACTGAATGTTCTTTTGGACGCTGAAAATTCCCCACATACCGCTGCGTAAACCGTTTGGTGGCACTGTGCTGCATGGGCGTTGCTTCCCAAGTCCGTGCGCTTTCCAAACAGAAGGAAAGCAGCCCCCCTGTTCGTCCTGGCGAAGCTTATTGGCCAATTCTCAACACGACATTTCATCTCACGAGCTCAGCCCATCAGCGCGACAACTTTTCGGAGCTGAGCATCACACGCACACTCACTCACTTCCTGATCGAACATCAAACAGTTGATCCTATTTAACATATACTGCAGCTCACTTAAAACGAGGTATGTCGTCCATGAAGTGAAAAATCTCATTCCAATCACCAATTCTTGATGAGCATATGAGCTTTGCTCTCTGTGAGGTGTGCAAGCTTCGATCGGAGCTTTCATCACCACACGCGAGCTCCCACCCTGCTCTCATCAAGATACCTCAAAATGAAGCAATTGATAGTCCCAATTGCTCTGATTCTCGGATTTATCGCTCATCTCAATATTGATGCCTCTTGGCTATATTTTGCAGCACAGTTCAGCTAATCTCAACACGCAACCAGGCAGCATGGCCGACGACGAATTAGAAGCAAACGGCATCGTTGAAATCATCAACGGTGCCATCGAAGGCCCCGTATCACCCAATGCTGGAGCTATCGTTGAAGAACATAAGCCGTTTTCTTGGCTGTAGGTTGCTTTGATCTGTGTTGGTTGTGCATGAACTGAGCATTTCCCTTCAGCCAGCCTCATCCTATATTTGTTATCGTCTTCGTCGGCCCGGAGCAGATGCCCTTCGGTATCCAGAAAGACTTCCTCTGCGCCAAATCAACCTTCTACAAGAAATTCTTCCACGAAAACCCCACCGATGAGATCGAAAATATTGTGAAGCTGCCTGACACCCCCGTTGAGGTCTTCGCATTCGCACAGAACTTTCTTTTCACAGGCAGGGTGTTTCCAAGTCACGATGACCTCCCCAGCTATGAAATGCTTGTTGGCGTCTGGAAACTTGGGCATGATCTAGGCGTTGAAGGTCTCTGTGATGCTACTCTTGAGGCAATGTCTGAGTGTCGACGCATTACGGACCGTATTCCTGCGGCGCCTCTGTTGGTTCAGGTTTGGCACGATACCCCCGAAGGATCATCCATCCGGAAGCTCCTGCTTTCATGGGCCGCCGAGTACATGAGATTCTCAGAGTCTCGTGCTGAGTTCGCCCGATCTCTTCCGCAAGAGGTACTCAGCGAACTCGTCGTTGCTATGAGCGATCTCAACTCCGCACCTCTCGTCCAGATCCAACCTCCGGCTTCGACGATTCCCCAACGACGCCCCATCCACCTCCTTGAAGTTGATGAGGGGGATGAAGGCCAGCCACAACCAGCGAAGAAGCAGCGATATTCCGATATTCTTCCCGGTACCTCTGCACCTGCTGCTCCAAAACCTGCTCCGAAGAAAGCGGCTGCAAGACAGTCTTTACCATCGTCCAAACCCGCTCCAAAACGCCGCTCCAACGCTGCTCTTATTGCGGAACACGAATTTTCGACCAGTCAAAAGTTAAACTTCTGTTCAGATCTGCTCACAAGAATGCTGTCAGGACCAGGTAAGAACAAAATATCATTTCGTCAAGTCCCGCAATACTAACAATGACAATAGGATTCTGGACTCGCCTTGTCGGTGCGTTTAAGCAGCCTGTTAACCCCGTATCTGACGGCGTTCCCGACTACCTGGAGAAAATCAAGAAGCCTATGGATCTCGGCACGATGAAGGCCAAGATGGACCGTAAAGAGTACCAAGACGAGCAAGAATTCCTGGCCGACATGAACCAGATGTTCACCAACTGTTACACATACTGGAGCAAGAAAGACCCCATGTGGGGCGCCTGCGAGAAGCTCCAAAAGACTTTCGAGGAGAAGTTTGCCCAGATGAACAAGTGGATCGCAAAAATGGAGGGCGACGAGGGTCAATGAGGGCTAGGTTGAGGATGCATTAACCCGTCTGAATTCAATGGAATCGGCATGTCCCCACACGGCGTTGCTTATCATTAGCCTGGCGTATTGGCTTTCAGTTCCCCGTTTGTCTTTCTTGTTTGGCGTATGGACGCCATGTCAGAGCTCCCGGCAGTATGTCTCTGAGGACTGAAGGCCATTTGTCAGGAGATTACTGGGAGAGATTGTATCAGCATCTGTTTTCCCTGTATAGTACACGAGGAATACCCCCCCTAAAACGTTTTGCCCAAGAAAACATGGAGCAGGTTTCGAAGCACGGATGGGCCGGAGCATACTTTCCGATTTCCTAAATATGTAGCATGGGTGCGTAGGCAGCTCATAGCACACAGCTTCCTTTCGTTGTGTCGACACATATAGATACAGCCACCTAATTGACACGACCTCACCGGAGGCCCAACTGTATTTCGTACACTTTTAACCCCACCTAGCCTCAAGCCCATTTGACGCCGAAAAGCTTGAAACCCTTTTGTTTGTCCCCATTCGCTGCAGACGATCCGTCGGAATTTTCGAGGTAGATCCTGGAGTGTCCCTTTACATCGACAAAGAAATACTTGTATTCAAAATCTGACTGCCCGGCGCGCCTAATTAGGTGCATGTGAACCACTCCTGTGCTTTTCGGCCCTTGAACCTATATCGGTGTCAGTCCATAAACTCTCACTAATACTGGCAAAACACAACTCACATTAAACTGAATCATGAGATGATCATTCCCTTTGCCATCCTTAGAAAGGGTAGAGCTACACCACACATGAAGTAAGCAACCAATCGACGAACGCCACCTCTCCCCAGGGGAAGACACAACATACGCAATAGGCCTCGCCCGCCTCCACTTATTATGCGTCTCTTCGCCATACGCCGTGATCTTCTTGCTCTCGCCCAGCAGCTCCAAGCACCGCACGTCTTTCTTGATCCGGTCCACTGCCCGGTTGAAGTAGGCGGTCTTGCTGTCAGGTGAGAAGACCTCTTGGTACAGGAAATAGCCCACACCGCCTGTTAGGGTTATTCCAACGAGTACCAGGCCGAAGTTGAAGGTTTGTTGCACGGCGCGGCCGCTCTTTTCTCCTGCCGAGAGCTGGGTCCAGGGGACGCGGCCGTCGTCGTTGAAAGGCGTGACGGCGCGTCGGGACTGGGATGGCGTCTGCGGCTGCTGTTGCTGTTGTTTCTGGGTGGCGTAGTGGCGGCTGAAGGGGAGGGATGCGCCGCGGTGGAGGGCGAGGACGGTAGTGGCGGCGGTTGTTGCTGTGGAGGGGGACGAGGGGGAAGGGCAGAAATGCCACCCGGAAGCCGTGAGTCGATTCATCTTGGCGGTTTGGAGGTGCCCATGGCGGGTCGGCTGCTGAGGCCGGCGTCCGTCGTTGAAGAGAGGGCGGGTGTCGAAAATGCGTTCGGAGGGGTCAGGCGTCGCGGTTATTCGAGATTTTGGATTCAAGCTTTTGGAAGCCCAAAGTTTCCAGGTGGAAGTGGGTCGGTCGGCGGGCGGTCTCTGCCGCGCCGGCAATTTCTCGGGGACACACGCCACCAGGCTACGGAGGCGAAGCCGCCCAGCTGCCCGCCGAGGGGCAAGGTGGCCTAAGCGCTTTCTGGGCTAGCGCATTGGGTTGATGCCACATGGATGGCAATGCCAAAATGTGGCCCGCTTCTCCTGAGCTGAGTTGAATGGGGCTCGTCTTGATGACAACCGCCGTTTCCTGACAAAGCCTCGAGAGTGAGATCGGATCGCGCCTCGACACGTCACAGCACAGCACGAATCATTCAAGCACACGCGAGCCGGCGATTGCGCACAGTTTGAGTCAACATGAGCGGTCTTGCGACAAAGCAGCAGTCGCTGAAGATCTTTGAGAAGTTGAAGACGAAGCCGGCCAACAAGGCAAGCCGAGGCAGACCGCGGGCGGAAATCCGCCCTGCGCACACTGCACCCGCCATGCTAACTTGTATCGTCGGATAGGTCTGCTTCGACTGCGGCCAGAAGAACCCGACATGGACTTCGGTCCCCTTGGGCATTTACCTGTGTCTCGACTGCTCGGCCAACCATCGCAACCTGGGTGTCCACATCTCCTTTGTGCGGTCTACTAACCTCGATCGTATGTCGGCTCTGCTTTGAAGCACACGGGATATCCGCTAACTCCGACGTGACAGAATGGCAATGGGATCAGCTGCGGGTTATGAAGGTGGGCGGCAACGAGTCGGCGACCAAGTTCTTCCAGCAAAACGGAGGGTCTGCCGCGCTGAACAGCAAGGACCCCAAGACGAAGTACACATCGGCCGCCGCGACCAAGTACAAGGAGGAGCTTAAGAAGAGGGCCGCGCGGGATGCGAAGGAGTACGTGCCGGACTCCTGACTGTGGCATTAAACTACGCTGACATGATCTCTAGGTTCCCTAATGAGGTTGTCATCGACGGCGGAGATGCCGCTGATGGTTCGAACACACCGGTTGGCGAGCCGGACGACGATTTCTTCTCTTCCTGGGATAAGCCCGCCATCAAAAAGCCCACGCCGCCTATTTCTCGCACTGCCACGCCCCCTGTTGTCGGTCGCACGCCGTCTCCCTTTCTCAATCCCGGAGCTAACGGCAAGGATATCGCGCGCACAGCTTCCCCTCTCGCCAAAGCCGATGGAGAGACGAAGCCTGCTGCCAGCCGTATCACGTCGTCGGCTGCGCTAAGGAAAACGGTTCCTACCGGCGCCCCTCGTAAAGCCAACGTTCTCGGCGCCAAGAAGGCGCCGAAGCTCGGTGCCAAGAAGGTGACAGCCGATCTTATCGATTTCGATGAAGCAGAGAAGAAGGCCAAGGAGGAGGCTGAGCGCATCGAGAAGCTCGGATATGACCCCGAGGCTGAGGAGGAAGCTTCTTCATCCAAGACAGCGACCAAGGCCGAGTCCAAGATCCACGCGCCTACGCCTGTCAGCGCTGCCCCGCGTGGTGGCTACGGGTCTGCATCTCACAAGCGCGAGAAGTCAGCGTCGGAGCTTGAGCGGTTGGGTATGGGCATGGCCAGACTGGGATTCGGTCAGGTTGGCGGCGGCGCCAAGGCTGCCGCAGCAAAGAAGGGTTCTGGAGGATTCGGGTCTGTTGGCCCTATCAAGGCCGCTGTTGAGGGTTTGTCTTATCTACTGCCACAGGTTTTGAACGGAGACATTTTTGCTAACATGAGAGTAGATGACGCGGACGACTTTGCAAGGAAAAAGTTCGGCGGACAGAAGGCCATCTCCTCGGATGAGGTGTTTGGTAAAGGCAACTTTGACCCCAGTCAGCAGGCCGAGGCCAAATCCCGACTCCAGGGCTTTGAGGGTGCCCAATCTATCTCGTCCAACGCATACTTTGGGCGGCCCGAGGAGGACGAGGGTGGCGAAGAGTACGGTGATCTCGAGTCGGCAGCCAAGGACTTTGTTCGGAAGTTTGGTATTACAGCAGGCGACGACTTGGAAAGCATCTCACGCATGGTTGGAAGTACCTCGAGCAAGCTCCAGGATGCGGTCAGGGCTTACTTGGGGAACTGAGCAGTGCGCGTAGGTGGCAGCAGTTAGGGCAGACAAAGCAGGTTATTGCAAGGGCAATCAGATTGTCGTGTATGTGAGGATGCAGCGAGAGAGCGGGGGCGCACTGTCACTCTGGATGCCATCATGATCTGGCGAGGAGTATAAGGGGGTTCGGCGGGCAGGCGTCTCGGGGTAGGGGGCGAAGGTGTCCAGTGATAATGCCAAGCCCGGAACCATGTCAGGATCTTTATTGCGTAGAGAAAAGTAAAGAAGAGACAGCAACTTTTTGATAATTTGATAATTTGTTTGGTGAATAGACTGCGTTGTTGATCACTCCTGACCCTTCTTGCTTTCGGTTCCCTTTCGAAGAGGTTCCCATCGTGGATTGTTAATCCCGTGACGTGCCTTCCCCTGTGTTGTCATCTGCAAGGGGGGGATCCATCAGTGCAACGGTATGATGGGCCGAGTCCTCCAATCGCCCAATCAACAAGAGGCATCCTGGGGACAGTTCGAACCACCCGCATCTGTTTCGGATCGCCGAATACGCGATGTAGCGTCTACTGACATCAAGCAGCGGAAATTGGGAGGAAGGTGGATTCTCCCGATCGACGTCGGCAGGTTTTCCCACCCAGGCTCCCATCTTCTTTTAAAAGCTATTGCTGAATCCAGTTTCCCATACTTGTCCACATCGATATTCTGCATCATCGACGCAAAAATATAATATCATCATATTAATTCCAACCAAAATGTATCGCACATCTGCTCTCGTATTGGCACTGGCCGCCGCCGTGCAGGTCGCCGCACAGTCCAGCACTGTCACCAAGGTCCTGATGCCGCTGCAGGCTGACTCCGACATCTTCGGTTCCGTCGTCAAGGTCGAAAACAGTTTGACCACCATCGCATTGGCCTGCCCGCAAAGCGAGGCAGGGCAGGCGTCGTCCGACCCTTGTGGTGACATTTACAAGGCGACCGTCATTATCGGATCGACAACCGTCCAGGCACTCCAGACATACTCTGATATCGACGCGTGCGTCTCCCCCACTGACTGAAGGGCGATGAGAGAGAAGACAAAGCTAAACCTTAGCAATGCAGGACAAGTTCCGTCGTCGAGGAAGTGACTCTTGGCTGCGTCCTCGGAACCAAAGACGCCACATGCATCGCTACGCTGCACAGCTACGGCTCATTGCAAGGCCAGGGCATCTCGACCTCGGTGAGTACCGAGTCGGTCACATCCACCGTTATCGCTGACGTAAGTTGTACTCCTTGATCCCCTGAAGCAAGACCCATGACTAAACAGCCGCTGCCAACAGTGGACAGAGTCTGCCACGCCCTTGACCATCACGGGAGGCCTGGAGAAGTTGGCTCCGGCGAAGGCGACTGGGACGGAAGCTGGAGCTAGCAGCTCGAGCAAGGCTGGTGCGCCCATGATGACGGCGCAGGCGGTGCTTGGTGGTGTCGCCGGTGTTGCCGCAGTCATTGCCGCGCTCTAACTGCAGCAGCGTGTGAAAGTGTAGGAATAAAACATTTGTAATAATATCCTTGTAATAGATAGCATGACGGAAGAAATGCTCAGATGCAATATTACGGATACAGAAAACCAACGGGGTATATGAGCTCGCAGAGAAAAGAAGAATTAACAAGAGATATGCATCCGGGAGAGTCTCGGCATCAGCAAACATCACGCAATCTTGGGGAATCTCTCATCCAGATAGAAGATGAGTAAAAGCAAAACACAACGCATATGCATCCATCCCAAAATCACCGACGATCCTCCCTACCATCCTGCCAGCTCGTGCAATTGACACAACGCGAACTCTGCATCCCAGTTAGCAAACTACCCCTCCCACTCCCACCACACCTCGCCTTGACACAACATACCTTCTCACTAATCCACTTCCGACAATACTTGCACTTCACCTGGTGCTTAATAATCGGATCCTTCGAAAAGCACTGATAAAGCGACGCCAGCCCATAAAGCGAGAAGCCAACGCCCATAAAGTTGATGAGCCTGTTCAAAAAGACGCCATACGCCATAACCACCGCGCCGTCGTCCTGCGCCTGCTTAAGGGTGTTATACCCGTCCGGCCCTCGCTCCGGGCCAGGGCGCAGGACGGCGAACTTCTCCTCGAGGTTTTTGTTCAGCGGGAGGATGACCGAAAGGGGTGGGAGGAGGATGTCGCTAACGAGGGAGGTGACGACGGCGGTGAACATGGAGGCGATGCTGGGTTAGGGTTAGTGTCGATACGTACATACATATGATGTAATGTGGTTGGGGTGAGGGATAAGCGGTCTCACATCAAACCGAATGCAATCTCTAGCACATTGCCTTGAATGGCGAAGTCGAGAAAGCCGGAGAAGAGGTTCTTCGCGTGGCGAGCGCCCTGCTCGAGCACGTTCTCTGAATCGTCAGATTCATACCCCTCGTGGTCGTCCCCTAGTCGAGGCATGTTTGCTTCTTTTGTCTGCCGGATGGGATGGGACGTATTATGAAGAAAATGAGGCGAAGAATTTCGTAGGATGAGGCAGAAGCTCACGATGAAGCTCAAGATGAGGAGTCGTGAAGCGAATAGCGGGGGTTGGGGAAACGCCCTGAAAGGAATAGTGGCAGGCGCCACAATCGCTGTCGTCACATCGCAGCTTTCCCGGTTTTACCAGCCTGTGGGAACCCCTGCCGTGACAGCCTGCAAACGCGGCCTGGATCCTCAGGTTTCTTTGTTGTTGCCGTTGGGATATGTATGAACGCATGAGGGACTCGGGATCAAAATTATTGAGGGCTGACGCCTTGACCAAAAAACGACCCAAGCAGGCAAACAGGCACAAACAGTCAAACAGGTTGGTGAAATGACGCGGAACGTTCTAATCCAAATAAATGGTCAAAGATTTCCATCATAAACCACAGGCAGGGTCTTCAGAACACCTTGCAATATATATATATGTACAGGTACGCAACCTCTCTAAATCACCAGGAGCTTACAACTTGGCCGAAGCATTGATGTACGAGTTACCCTTCTGGATCCACGCTGCCGCATCGTTGACAAAATCATCAACAATCGCCTTGGCTGACTTCTTCTCGTTGCAGACAGCCGCGCACTTGCCCATCAGGTAGGGGCGGAACTCGTCGAGCTTGTCTTCAATGTCAAAATCGTCCTCGTTGGTGGCGTTGAGCAGGCCGGACCCCTGGATGCCAGGAGAGTTCTCTGCCTCACCAGCCAAGACCTTGTCGAGATCAGCCTCATAAGGGATCTTCCCCTTGGAAACGAGCTCCTTGATCTCCGCCTGGCGCTCCTCCTCCCAATTGACGATATAGGGGTTCTTCTTGACGCGCATCGGGCGGCCGGTGAAGATGAGGGTGCGGATGTTGTCGTCGTGTCCGGACGTGCGGACGGCCTCCTTGTGGGCCTCGGGCGCGCCGGCCTCCTCGGAGAGCACGAAGCGGGTGCCGACCCAGACGCCAGTAGCGCCCATCATGAGTGCCGCAGCCAGAAGCTGGCCGTTGTGGATACCACCGGCCGCGACGACCTGGACGGGCTGGCCCGTCAGCGGGGACTTGTGGCCGCGGCAGAGGTCGACAACGGCAGGGATGAGGACGGTTGTGGGGGTGTCGCCAGTGTGGCCACCACCCTCACCACCCTGTGCGCAGATGATATCAACACCAAGGTCGAGGCACTTCTTGACGTGCTTGGGGTGCCCGATCATGTTCATGTAGATGATGCCGTGCTGGTGGAGCTTCTCAACAACGTGCTTGGGCGGTACGCCGACGGCAGACACGAAGAGCTTGGCGCCAGACTCGATGATGACGTCGATGAGCTCGTTGAGCTTGCCCTTGGTGTAGTCGTAGCTGTGGAAGCAGCCGGTCAGCCGGGGATGGGCGGAGGAGCACTGGGGGTAGAACTTACTTGGTTTTCCTGGCGCTGCCGCCGACCTGGGGAAGCAGGAGGTCTACACCGAAGGGGCCGTTCTTGTCAACCAAGTGCGACTTGAGCTCGCCAATCTGGTCCCTGAGCATGTCGGGTGTGTAGCTGATGCCGCCGAGGACACCCATGCCGCCGGCATTGGTCACGGCTGCGGCCAGCTTGGGCCCGGCGGCGACGTTCATGCCGGCCAGCAGGATGGGGTGCTTGAGCCCGAAGAGATCGGTGATCGGGGTGCGGATTTTCTCTGTGAAGATGGCATTGTCAGCTGTCAGCTCCGGGATGCAGCGTCGTCGCAAGGCCACAGGCCAGCAACGCCGCGCGATTGCCGCTGGGGAAGATGAGCTACATACGTGGAGAAGCCATGATGACGGTGTGATGAAGAACTGTAGAGGCAATTCGAGGTCGATGTCGTAACTGGGATGTGGTGGCTGGAATTGGGAGGGAACTGGGGAAAGGTTATCTAGACATCCGGGGAAGCACCCGCATCTTGAACCGGAATCCTGGGGTGCATGTGCCGAGGTTGTCGACTCGGATTCGCGCGCTAGGCCGAGTCGGGGCCCCTGGCCGCTGCCGATGGAGGGGCAGTGCGTGCTGGCAGGGGCAAAAAGCCGAGGCACCGAAGGAACCTCAACGACCATCTGAGGCGAGCGGGTTCCGGCCAAGTGACTTTGTTCCCATTTGGTTCTATGTATGCCGGCGCACAACTTCTTTCCCCTCATAAGGAAGCATTGAAGGTATTATAGTTCCTGCAGGCTCTCATATCTGTTACAGCGTACACGACTTAAGCCTACCCTTATTTCTGACTCCTCGGCTTGTGATCTAGAATGCGGCTACCGGCGGATAAGATCAGCCATGCCAGCTGGGAAGCGGCTGCGATCTTCCAACCCTAACCCTTCCATCCGATGTTGGACTCCAGCTGCTAGTGATCCACTCATGATACGTTCGCGATCTCAGCTTATCTCAACGACGCGGCAAAACGTCTGCAAAATATGAGGCACTTTACAACGGTCTCGCTCAGGCCATTGAACCGCCACGTGCCGCTATCTCAAATATCCAGGCATGTACGAGCAGTCTGCTCGCATTTGCCTCTGAGCTGGACAAACCAGAGGCCATTTTCGCAATCGACGACGCGACGGGCAGCAACCAGCTCACTCGCCTTCAAAAGTTACCCGCTGCCGCCTCATAAAAAAAAGAGGATGGACGGCACAGACACATCCGGGCTTCCGGCCCACCGGGTGGCCTACATCGCGCTGGGGAGCAACATGGGCGACCGGATTGCCTGGATTGAGAAGGCGTGCAATGAGATGGACGCACGAGGCATCAAAGTCAAGCGGACGAGCTCGCTGTGGGAGACGGAGCCCATGTACGTGCTAGACCAGGATAGATTTGTCAATGGAGCCTGCGAGGTTCGTCCCGTTCTTTCTGCCAGCCTGCGAAGACACGGATGCAAGTGGATAAAAGACTAACCCGCACGTCAGGTCACGACAACCCTCGAGCCCCTAGCCCTGCTTGATGCGCTCCAGGACATCGAGAACGCCCTGGGCCGCAAGAAGGTGATCGACAAGGGGCCCCGGAACATCGATCTCGATATTCTCCTGTACGAGAATCTCAAGATCGACCATGATCGCCTCAAGGTCCCTCACATCGGCATCCCCGAGCGAGAGTTTGTGCTCCGGCCACTCGCCGAGTATGTTGTCGGCGTGTTGCCCCCCTTCCAGCGAACCCCTGACTGACCGCAACCGCAGACTAATCCCAGACAAGCCCATCGACCACACCCGCCCCTGGACTCTCACCCGTGACCTCCTCGAGACCCTCCCCCCCTCAGATCCCCCTCTCACCACCATGACGCCCCTCTCCGCGCACCACCCCCCGATCCAGGCACTAAAGCCAGACCGCAAGACCCACGTCATGGCCATCCTCAACATGACACCCGACTCCTTCTCCGACGGCGGCCAACTCCCCCAGCTCGACCAGCCCGATCTAGTCACCACCGTCCAGTCCCTCCTCAACGCAGGCGCCACCATGATCGACATCGGTGGGCAATCCACCGCCCCGCGCGCCCCCGAAGTATCCGTCGAGGAAGAACTCTCCCGCGTTCTCCCCGCCATCGAGCTCATCCGCTCCCACTTCACCCACCAACCAGCCCTCATCAGCGTCGACACCTACCGTGCGCGCGTAGCTGAAGCAGCTGTCGCAGCCGGCGCTGACATTGTCAACGACATCTCGGGCGGCTCCATGGACCCAGACATGCTCGCTACCGTGGCCCGTCTCGGCGCCACCGTCTGCCTTATGCACATGCGCGGCACGCCCGCCACCATGAGCTCCCTGGCCGAGTATCCCGCCTCGGAAGGCGGACTAATCGCTGGAATTGCGCGCGAGCTCGTGGCTCGCGTCGCGGCCGCCGAGGTAGCTGGCATCCGGCGCTGGCGCATCGTGCTGGATCCGGGTCTGGGCTTCGCCAAGATCGGCCCGCAGAACGTGGACGTCCTGCGTCATCTGGATGAGCTGAGGCATTGGCCTGGGCTGCAGGGCTTGCCGTGGCTGGTGGGGTCTAGCCGGAAGAGCTTCATCGGCCAGGTGACGGGTGTGCCGACGCCGAAGGACCGCATCTGGGGCACGGCGGCGACGGTTGCCGCGGCGGTGCAGGGTGGGGCGGATGTTGTCCGCGTGCATGACGTCAAGGAGATGGCGCAGGTGGTGTCCATGGCGGATGCGATTTGGCGGTACTGAACGTCGCCTGTTTGATCAGAAGGAAGGGAATTCAACATGGTGAGCCGGCAGCATTGCGGTGGTGTTGCTCGGGCTTGTATTATACTGTCAACACTATAATGTGGAGGGTAGACAAAAGGACGGCGGGTAGGCTTAGGACTTTTCTGGGTAGGTATGGAGATTTTATACTCGCATGACTGGGTGTTCCCATGTGATCAAGCCTCTTACTCGAAGGAATGGGGCTAAGGCAGGAAGAAGCAAATTATCCCTGCAACTCAGCACTAGCGTCTACAGCTGAACCTGCGTAAAGCTTATAGTCTATAGCGGACTTTGTTTGCTATGATCGAAGCCCTCGAGGCTTGATTGACGTCTTGTGCGTCGAACTTGGGAGTTCTGTGTCGGACTATGTTTACGGACCACTTCCTCCCAGACTCATCTCCGTAGCAACGAGGCAAGGGTGAAGCTTTGTGATTCCGACCCAAAACATAACTATGCGCATTTGCTGATAGCGTCTCCATATTTAAAAGTAGTTGAGTTAATGTCTTACAAGCTGAGATCAGTATTCCGCTGTCGAGAAAGACAAAAGCCTTTGAAGACGATCATTGCCCTCGCATGCTGCCAAGGAAAAAAGCAACCACTCAGTAGTTACATGGATAAAGACATAAGGCACGACCATCCAAACAAAAAAAGCAGAGTATCCCTCTCTTTCTCTCCCGCCGGGATTCGAACCCGGGTCAAGGACGAGCTACAGCGAGTTGACAAGCCCCCATACTAACCTCTGTACTACAGGAGATTGTTTTCTTGATTGTTGAAAGGGGGACGTGGATTGCTGTTCTTAAAGGGCGTGGGGTGGCTGCTGGGATGAAAGGTCCGTGGAACGTGCTAGTAATAGTCACGAGGAAGGCACCACCTGCGATTCCACGGCTCCCCATCACTTACTCTAGTCAACCGCGGAGATTAACCCACTTTCTCCAGGCTTTGCTTTCAGTGCGTACCTAATCATCACTCTTCATCCTATCTGAACGGTTACCAGCAATTCCCATCTATTGCTATCCCCAGTTATTGGACAACTCCCTCCTCGACGGTCAAAAGCCACATCACAAGATCATTACTGTGACGAGTCGGCTGTTTCGATGCTGCCTTGATCTTTCCCCAGTATTCGATACGTCTCCACGTTTGCTCCCAAGCCCATGGGAACGCATAGATGCAAGCGGGACCCCAGCACAGCTCTTGTCAACTATACCTAATTTCATGTCGATTGGCTGGATACCCATTTTGATTTTATGCCGCGGGACTCGGCACTCACGGATCGGACGAGAACCATTTTTCTCCCTAAGGCTTCAAACAAGCCTCTATTTACGGGGCCAGCTGTGTAAAAATCCCGTATCTCGTCACAGAAGATGTCCACTGACATTTTCTTAGCTGCCCAGGTGCCGACCGTGACCATCCGGAGCGAGGCCCATGACCACTGGTCAACCTTCTCATGAATTCTCCTCTACCAACACCAACAGACTCCGTTCATCCCATTAGCATTTCCAAAGGTCTGAAAAGGACCGCATTCCTTGGGCCAACAACATGAGGCGAAAAGGAATCACAAATTTATCAACATCCCTTGTCCGTGTCCTTCGTCGTCGAAGAGGTGGTGTTGTTACCTAGCATTGGGGCTTTTACGCACGTAGGCCGGGCAAATGACAGCAACTGAGATCTAGTGACCCCTACTCGACAGGAAGAGGCAACGCAAGGACATTGCATCATCCTCATTTCTCCCGATACCCAGACACTCGTTATACATGCCTTCGGTCTGCACCGTTGCCAGCTCGGGGAACATCGTAACACAATGGCAGTCACCAGGTTTTATTTCTGGGTGTGAGAGACAACAAATCCCCGCAACGCAAAACAAATTGGAATGACGTGTATCGTTTAGAACGAAATCCGCCAGTTTCAGAAGATTTGAGGTCTCGAGTACTATGGGAAAAGACATTGCATGACACCCCTTTCCCTTCTGGCCGTCAATGGGTGGGATCAAGTCGTATTGAGAGTGGTCTCAACCTCTGGGCAAACCTATCGGTAATTTCATATACTGGGTGTTCAAACTTATACCGCTTACTTTTATTTTCGTTCATCTTATCGGCTTGTTCGCGTGGCCTCTTTGTAAACTGACTGAGAGGTTCAGCTTTCGCGTCCTTCCCACTTGCATTGAGAGCACCCTCCTGTAACTACTACTTAAGATCGGCCACCTCCTAACCCTCTTTGTCGTAACGTGTTTGTAAGCTTACGAGCTCTTGTTATAAACGTACTGTTCGACGTTGCTCCGCACTCCTTGCTGTAGCGGTATCTTCAGCGACTTTCAGTTGCTGTTTGAACTTCCGGATGTGTTCGCTATAAAACGGGCTTTTCGTCTCAGCCCGAGCTGTTTGTACTTGAAGAGCAGAAAGTATCCTTCCAACCTTTACAAGCTAATAGCAGGGTGTAACGACTTCGCCAGTACCGATGCTCTCGATCTTCTGTTTCATGGTATCCAGCATTTAAAATATCTTGGAGGCCCGTGTTTAATTTTGCAGAGGACATAAAGGCTTCGAGCTGTTATGAATTCTTGGGCAAACTCCCGTCTCGTTTTGCCAGTCGAGTTTCCTCAAGGGCTTGCCGACTTTCTTCTGTTGAACTATTCCTGACGCTTACGAAGTGAGTCCTGCCGCTCGGCTATTGTTAGCTGCGGCTGAGCCGGCGATTATTCCTTGAGTCTAGGCAACTTGTTATATCAAGGGTCTTGCTCGCATTGCCGAAGACGTTGCTTATATCGTGAGACTCCCTGTTTACATTGTTCATCGCCGGATTCGCATTGTGAGAGAGTCCTTGCTTACATTCCGGAGGCCTCTTATACCGTCAGCAAGGCCTAAACTATAACAATAGGCCTCAACAGCATTGTAGGCAAAACGCTCTGATCAGATCGTAAAAGTACGCGAGTGAGTGTGAGTACAGGAAGGCCTCTTCAAGATACAACACGGCCTGTCGTAACAAAACGAAATCATCTTCGACATCGCGGATACGGTGCAAATGGACCAAGACTACCTGTGGTACAAATAGAAGTCCTCTCACAAATATACCCAACACTCTCGCCCGAATAAATATGTATATTCAAAGTAAACAACGAAAATCTGCTTTCTCGATAATGCTTCAGCCGCCCAGAAGATTCGCTGACTGCTGGGAGTTGATAATCCGAGGAGCTCGGGCGTTGGTATGGCCGGGGCGAGGCTATTTGCGGCATTTTATCCAATCCTCCCTTTTCCGAGCTCTTGACCATGAAACGATTCCACCCGGTGGGAGACCGTCTTAACTCCTAGAAAGCGTTAGCAGGTACCCAAGGAGCCCGCGATGTACCAAGTTAGTCGCTTGTTGGGTCCTTCGCACTAAGACACTAATACTCTTCGGCTCTCGTTAGCTTGCTTCATATACGCACCTGCCGGGACGGACACAATCCTCCTCCTTCACGCTATTTCTTTTTTGGGGATTTTGGCGGTTGTGGGGAGAAGGAGGGAAGTGCCGCGTGGCGGAATGTTGTGCAACGCTGTTGGTGCTGAATTTTGGGGGGCTTGGTGTTAAGGATCACAGCATATCAGTCCCAAGAGAGCCATGTGACCCGTAGGATCCGGCTTAGCGGATCCTGATGGCGATGGCGCTGGCGCCGTCGGTAGTACTGTTTCGGGTTGTGAGAGGAACAGATTTGCATGAAAATTACTGGGATATGTTGGACCTTGCATATGGGATCGGGGCCAGATACCGTTGGGCTGGTTCTGGTGGCGTCGTTTTAAGAGCGATGGCAACACCTTCCCTTGAGTGTCACTTCCATGTGGAAACGGTATTGTATCCGGCAGTTCCGGCCTCGTGCCGCAGCTTGGCCTCCGGTTGGTGAGGTATTGACAGAGGAGAGCATGATTGATGTGTTTGCCCTGATATCTTCGGGGGGGGGGGGCTTCCTATGAC
>Ga0247758_1001296_pt1 | contig 19261 bp, 20 predicted proteins | sample UWRJL156409C4_FD_180950 | JGI IMG/M metagenome (GOLD analysis project Ga0247758, IMG submission 180950) | Plant litter microbial communities from Arlington Agricultural Research Station in Wisconsin, United States - UWRJ-L156-409C-4 | ecosystem: Environmental > Terrestrial > Plant litter >...
AGTGACCAGGGCGGCAACGGGGGGGCGAACGGGGGTGGGGGCGGGATGGTCATCGGGCCGGGCGATGATGGCGGATCTGGAGGCAACGGCGAGCTATGTCCCCATGCGCAGACGGCTGCCAATGAGGTGCTCTGGATTGGGGACTCCTGGATTCAAAGCCCGGGCACGCAGCATACCCGAGTCAGGGACCTGGCGCGCAATGCCGAAGCCATCGCTCCGAATGAAGACTACTTCAACCTGGCGCTCGCTGCTTCCAGCATGGCTGACGTTGCAAAGCAGTACGATACTCGACAAGCCGGCGCGACGAAGGTCAAGGTGCTGCTCATGGACGGAGGCACTTGGGATCCGATCGCCGCTCAAATGTCCGGCGGGTCGGCAGCGGTGCCCGCCGCGATCGAGCGTTCTCTCAGCGCGTTTCAACAGTTTCTAGCCAAGGTGGCAAGCGACGGCACCGTCGAGCACATCGTCTACTTTTTGGTCCCCGAGCTCGCGACCGTGCCCGGCGTAGCCAGCATGCGGCCGCGGCTGCAGCAAGCGTGCGCCGATAGTTCGGTTCCCTGCCACTTCATCGATCTCCAACCGCATTGGGTCGGGCACCCCGAGTACACCGCGTCGGACGGGATTCAGTCATCCGAAGCGGGTGCGATCGTGATTGCGAATTTGATCTGGCAGACCATGCAGGAAAACTGCATCGCGCAGTGAGCGTCAGCGCGCGCAAACCGCGCAGTCACGGCAGCGCGCCGCCGGCTTTTGGTCGACCGAGGCAGGTGAACACGAGCGCTGGCGACGCCATGGCGACGATTGCGGCGACCAGTGCCGCCAGGTGCATGCCCTCGAGGAACGCCGCGCGGGCGTGTTCGAGCAATGAGGCCGCCGCTCGAGACGGGAGCAGCTTCGCCGCGGCCAGGGCACCGCTCAGCGTGTCCCCCGTTGCGCCTGCATCTGGAGTATCGCCCAGTTGCTGCATCCGAAAGCGGTACACGGCGCCGCCCAGTGTGCCCAAAATCGCGATGCCCAACGCGCCGCCGAATTCACCGCTGGTTTCAGAAAGCGCGGAGGCGGCTCCGGCTCGATCTGGCGGAGCACTGCTCACGACCAGATCGGTCGCCAGCGTGACTGCGGGAGCCGAGCCGAGTGCCAGTAGCACCGAGCTAGCGATCACCCAGCCGAGATGCGAGGTGGCTTGCAATTGCGTGAGTATCGTCAGCCCAGTTGCTGCGAGCAGCAAGCTGCCCGTGACGACGTGAGCGGGCGGAAAGCGTTTCACCAACTGCGGCGCGAGCATCGATCCGGCGATGAAGCCGGCCGCGGATGGCAATGTGCAAAGCCCGGCACTGAGCGCTGAGAGCCCCTGCACTTGCTGCAGATACTGCGCAATGTACAGAAATGTACCGAAGGTCATAAATAGCGTCAGCGTGTTGGTGGCCAGCGAAATCCCAAACGCAGGTTGGCGGAACAACTCGACATCCACGAGCGGCTCTGCCAGCCGGCGTTGCCGGCGAAAGAAGATTGCGCCTGCCGCGAGGCCGCCCAGCACACAGCAGGCCGAGAGCAAGACCGAACCGCCCAATGCGGCCTGTTTGATGCCGTAAATGATGGGCAGCACGCCGATGGCCGACAGCAGCGCACTCAGCCAATCGATGGGGCTTGCGTGCTCGGAGCGAAACTCGGGCAGCAAGGAAGGGCCCAATACGAGCAGGAGCAGCATGACGGGCGCGCCGATCAAGAATGCGGACCCCCACCAGAAGCGCTGCAAGAGCAGTCCACCGGCGAGCGGACCAATCGCCGCACCGACCGAAAAGCTCGTCGCCCAAACTCCGATCGCAAACGTACGCTCGCGCGGATCTTCGAATAGGTTGCGGATTAAAGACAGCGTAGAGGGCGCCAACGTTGCTCCCGCGATCCCGAGCAGCCCGCGAGCGATGATCAGCATGGTCGCAGTGCTGGAAAAGGCGGCCAACACCGACGCTGCCTGGAACCCCGCCGCGCCGATCAAGAGCAAACGACGGCGCCCCACGCGGTCACCCAGCATGCCCATGGTGATCAGCGAGCCTGCCAAGAGGAAGCCATAAATATCCACGATCCAGAGCAGTTCGGAGCTGTTGGGCTGCAAGGCGGTTGCCAGCGCGGGCAGCGCGAGATTCAGCACCGTGAGATCCATGGAATAGAGCAGGCATGGCAGCGCAATCATGCCTAGGCCGATCCATTCTCGTCGGCCGGCCTTGCCGGTCGACGAAGGCGCGCGGGGCATGCCGGACTGGGAGAACTCGTCGCTCATGGCGGTTAGTGCCGGACAGTAGAGGAATGTTACAAGCGAGTCTCGCGACTTGCGAAGCCTCGGAGCGAGAGCTGGGGTAAGCTGAGGTTGCGTTCAGATGGAACCTCACGCCGCTGACCTTGCGACGATCCGAGCCTTGCAGCGGGGCGAGCACACCGCCTTCACGGCACTCGTCCGGCTGCATCAGCCGGCGTTTCAGCGTCTCGCGCGTGCCTGGGTGCGTGATTCCCCGTCAGCAACCGAAGTGGTGCAGCAGGCCTGGCTAACCGCCCTCGAATCGCTCGACACCTTCGAGGGGCGCTCATCGCTGCGCACCTGGCTGTACGGAATCGTGATCAACGTCGCGCGCAGCCATGCTCGCGCGCGCCGACGTCTAGTCCCGCTGGCCGAGCTCGTCGCAGAGGAAGCGATCGTCGGTCCCACGGTAGCCCCTGAGCGATTCCTCACCGAAGGCGAATGGGTCGGGCATTGGGCGGTCTCTCCCACGCCCTTTCCGGCTCCGGACGCCGAAATCGAGCGCGAGCACCTGCGGTTATTGCTGGAAGAGGCCATCGCGAGCCTGTCGCCCGTTCAGCAGCAGGTGCTCGTGCTGTGTGACGTGGAGGGCCTGACCGGCGATGAGGCCTGTAACATCTTGGGCATCTCCGGCACTCATCAAAGAGTGCTCTTGCACCGAGCGCGGACCAAAGCCCGCGCTTGGCTCGAGCAACACCTCTCCCAGGCGGACGAACTACCATGAGCGCAGCGCCGTTGGACCTCCCGTGCCGAGAAGTCGTCGAACTCGTGAGCGAGTACCTTGGCCACGCGCTCACCCTCGAGCAGCGAACGCAGTTCGACGCGCATCTCGAGACGTGTCCGCCGTGCACCACCTATCTCGAGCAAATGAAGACCGTGCTCAGCCTGGCCAGCTCACTCGGCAAGCCTGCGAGCTCGGAGGAAGTCACGAAGGAGCTCAAGGACCTTTTCGAGCGCTGGCATCACGAGCACTCCTGACTCTCCGAGCCTCGTTCATTTTTTGCAGGGTGAAATTCGATGTTCGTAGACACGACGACGGCATTGCGCATCGAGCAAGCGGAAGCAAAATTGACACGAGCCGTGACCGAGGCCGTGCTTGCGTCGGGTCGCGCACCGAAAGCCGTGCTGCGTACACTCGGCGGGGGCGTCGCTTCCTACCTGCGCCCTGAATCGCCGATGAACAAGCTGATTGGCCTCGGGTTCGACACACCGATCGAGCCCGCTGCGCTCGCGGACATCGAGCAAGAATGGCGCGCACGAGGCGAGCTGGTGCGCGTCGAACTCTCGACCCTCGCGCGCTTCGAATCGAGCGACTGGTTGAGCACGCGGGGCTACCGGCTGATCGGCTTCGAAAATGTGCTCGTTCGCCGACTGACTGCGACCGTCGTGCCAGTGGCGCGCACGCCGCACATACGAATCGAACGGGTCGACGCCGCGACGCGGGCGACCTGGCAGCAAGCCACCGTCAACGCGATAACCTGCCCGGATGAGACAGGCCTCGTTGTCGACAATCTATCCCGTCGCCTGGTCGAGGAAGTGATTGAAGACGTACTCGAGGATCACTGCTTCGATCGCTACCTCGCCTCGGTGGATGGTACGCTAGCGGGTGCCGCAAGTATGAGAGTGGTCGACGGCATCGCCTTGCTCAGCGGTTCGGCGACTCTGCCGGCACAACGTCGCCGCGGCGTGCAGGCCGCATTGATCGTCGCGCGCCTAGACGAGGCGTGTCTGCGTGGTGCAGATCTGGCCGTGATCACCACCGCGCCTGGTTCGCAGTCCCAAGCGAACGTCATGAAGCAAGGCTTCAGCTTGGCTTATGCGCGGGCAATTCTGGTTTTTGGTTAAGCACACCGACGCGGCTACCCTGTGCAGTCACGAGGTGAATTGCGGGGATGCCGATCGCCCACCTTCTCACCCTGTCTCGGCGACGAGCGAGGCTGGGTATTGCAACGGTTGAGCGAACGACTGCTTTTCGAGCTCTTCCGTCAACAACGCGACGGTGCCGGCGTAGAGCAAGTGCGCGGCGAGGTTGACGGCGATCTCGGCCGGCTTGGCACGCCATTCCGGGCGCATGATCTTCAACGCTGGCAGCAGCACGAAAGAGCCAAAACCCCAGACGCCTAGGCCATAGCTAACGACTTTCGCGGTCGAGGCCGGTCCCTTGCCGAGGACGAGGCCGTATGCCGCACCCAGCCCCGAGCCGTAGCCAAGATGCATCAGCTGGTCGGCGATGTGATGCAGCGCCCGTTGTGACGGAAGGGCGGACAGGATGGCGGAAGGCGTAATCGGCAAGTGGTGCTTTGCCTTCGCCTCCACGGCCTGAGGCACCATTTGCTCGATCCATTTGGCGCGATGAGCAAGCATGCGCACTGCTGTCATGCACGCGGCGCCGATCACACCACCCAAAGCACCATGCAATGTCCTACGTATTCTGGCGTCCATGCTCCAATGGGGAGCAAGGACTGCGCCATTGTCCCGGTCTTGCGGTCAGTTGCCGGTCAGCCGGGGCGTGGTGGTTCCCAATGCGGGCGGAACATGATCGCGATCCGCTGTTGATCGCCGGCCGCGCGCGACTTTGGAATCGCGTGTTGCCAGGTGCGTTGGCTCGCGCCGCCCATGACCAGGAGATCGCCGCGGCCCAAGCTGAAGGCGAGCGATTTGCCGCCGCCGGTGGGGCGCATCAGGAAGCGCCGCGGCGCGCCGACCGAGACCGTCGCAACCAGCGCGCTCGGTAGCGTTCGCGCCACGTAATCCCCGTGGAAGGCCACACTGTCGCGACCGTCACGGTAATACCCGAGGCTGATGTTCGTGAATGATTCGCGGTAACGCTCCGACAGCGCCCGCTGCATTCCCCGCACCACGGCGGGGATCGGGCCGTCTTCGCCCAGCGTCGCGTACAGCCGAGGAACCTCCACCATTTTCTCGTACATCAGGCGCTGTTCGCTGCGAAAGCGCGTCGTCTCTCGCAACGAGTCGAACAATTCTTGATGCCCGCGCAGCCAGTTGGGTATCAGCTCGAGCCAAGCATCCCCCATCAACTCGAAGCGCTGCATTGCGCTGAAAGTGCGGTCGAAACTGGGCTCTTCCCGACCGAAGAGATCGAGCTGCACGGACACGTTGCAAAACGTAGCTGACGACGAACAACGCGCCAGTTCACTTTTGCCCCACTCACGCCGCCATGGTCGGTCGCGCGCAGCTTTTGGAACGAAAAGTGCAGTTCCGCGAGCGCCGATGAGGAAGCCCGCCTGGTTGATGCAGCTTACGAAACGCCCGCCGTTCACCTGGACACGCAAACGAAAGCTACGCTGGCTGGTTGCAATCACCCTCGCGCTCGCGGCGTACCCCGTGCTGGTTACCCTGGCGTTGTGGACCGGCCTAGTCGAACGGATGGTCAAATCCGAAGATCTAGAAGTGCAGATCCAAAACCCCGCGTACAGCATCTGGCCCGGCAAAGTGTACATGAAGAACGTGCGCATTCTCAGCAACGGCACGACGCAATTCATCTTGGACGGTCACGATCTGGTGATCAATTTGCGCCTGCTCGAGCTCGTGAAGCGGCGCGTGCACGTCACCAAGTTGGCGGCACACGACGTCCTCTATCAGATGCGCGTTCAGGTCAAAGACACCAAGAACATCGCGCGCCGCGTGAAGGCGTATCCGCCACTCGAAGGCTTGCCCGGTGCGAACGTGATTCGCGAACCAACGGCAAAAGCGACCGAGAAAGACGATCCCGATTGGACCGTGAAAGTCGAAGGGCTCGACATCGCGGTCAAGGAGCTGTGGTTCTTCGAGTATCGCTACCTCGGCAAAGGCAGCTTGAGAGGCGGCTTTACGGTCGGGCCGAACGTGATGCAAGTCGACACGGCCGTGCAAGACCTCGGACCGGGAGACCTCCGCTTCGGGGCCAATGAAACGATCGCGACCGGTCTCCAAGGTCAGATCAGCGCTGACATCCCGAAGCTGAACCCGAAGGAGCACGCCGACGCGAGCTTCATGGAGCTCGTGACGGCGCGCGTGAATCTGCGCGCGATGATCGAGTCGATGGTCAGCCTCGGGAGCTACTTCGAAGCCGAACACCTGGAACTCTCCAAGGGCAAGGGACCCCTCGCCGTCGATTTGTTTCTCGACCGCGGCAAGCTCGGCAAGAAGAGCCACCTGTATTATCAGACCGATTCGATCAATCTGAAGGGGCTCGGCTTTGGCGTGGGCACCGATTGGCAACTGGACTTCGACGCTGCCGGCTCGAGTGAGCAGCTCCCCCTGATTCGCTCGAGCTCCAAGTCGACCTACGTCTCTCTAGCCAAAAAGATGAAGGCGTTCACGATCCAGATCCACGACCACCACGAAGAGGCGCAGCTGGACACGATTCAGCTCAGCAAATCGACCGATCTCCAGAAAGCGCTGCTCCGCATGCCCCAGATCGTGTCCGTTGATCTCCGTGACCTTCCCGCCGTGCTCACGGACAGCAAAGATCTCGAGATGAAAGGTGAGCTGAATGCTTCACTCAATTTGGACATGGATCACGAGTACTGGACGCAGGGAAAATTGCACGCCGTGACCAAGGACCTGCAAGTCTCCGGCGGCGACGTGACTACCGCCGCCAACATGAAGCTCGACACCGAGCTCCGCTTCAACCCGAAGCTGAAGATCAACATGCTTCAGAAGTTGGTGCTGCGCACCCGAGACCTGGGCATCCGAGCCGGCGGTAGCGAATCGAATGATTGGTGGATGGATGTGGAAAGTGCGCGCTTCACCGTGTGGAACAAGGAGCCGCTGGCGTTCGACGGCACTTTCGGCGTTCAAGCCCGCGATCTCGATCCGGTGCTGGAAACGTTGGCCGAGAAGGACGTGATCAGCAAGCTGATCCCGATGTTCACCAGCCTGAGGGCCTTTCGAGCGTCTGCGCGCGTGCGCGGCGTCGGTGACATGACGGACGTAACGCTCGCGTCGGAGAGCAAGGTTTGGGACGCGGCAGGTCGGGTCTACAAGAAGGGCGATAAGACGCAGATGGCGATCGTCGTGGGCGGGCAAGCGGTTTCCGTGGGCGTCGCGAGCAAGGGAGATGGTTTGGAGATCATGCCCTTCGCCAAGACCGGTTGGCTCAATGACCACCTGCGCGATTTCCCGAAGCCGATCCTCGAGATGAAGCCCGACAAACCCTGAGTATCGCCGTCTCTTCGTATCGGGCTGGTGCTCGGTCTGGTGACGCGGGCTGTGATACGCAGTCCGACGTGCTTTAGCGTGTGATAGCGTCTGCCCATGTCGGACATTGGCGGCGGTAACTCTGCCTTCGACGCGAGGTTTTTCTTCATCGAGAGCAGGGGAGCGATGGCCGTGCTGGCGTTCCTCGCGGCGCTCCTCGTGTGGCGCTTCCTGAGGCCCGAATTGCCGCGCTGGCCCGCAGTAGTGCTGATCGTCGCGGCAGTCGTGCTCGGCCCCGGTATCGCGACCTATTGGCAGATCGCTTACCCGTCCGCCAATGGGATCGAAGGTGCCGGGCGTTTCGTCTTCGGAGGCGCGGCCACGCTCGGCAACGCCGTGCTTGCCGGTCTGGGTGCATTCGCCCTGCTCGAGCGACGCGTGCGTTGGGTGGCGCTCGTACCAGCCGGGATGGTAATCGCGTTTTGGTTGGTATTTTTGTTGTGAGGCCGAGTTTGACTTACTGCTGCGGAGCGCCCCGGGCGATCCATGCTTGGATGGCCGCGACGTTTTCTGCGGTGACACAGCGTGGGTCGTCGTCTTCCGGGCACATCTGAAACGGCATGCGCGGAGTGCCGTTGCAATCGGCCTTGAGCACTTTGACTAGCGCGCTATCGGCTGGACTCGCGGTGTTCACGAGCTTGCCGCAGTTGGTCGTCGTGTACGCCAGCAGCTTGGGGTAGAGCGTGGCGCCGTCCATCGTCAACTGGAGCGGATTGCCTGTCTCGGAGTGGCAGCCACTGCCGAAGCACTGCAACGAGATGATACTCTTGACGGTGGCGAACGTTGCGGGGGGGCCGCCAGCAGAGCCCGCAATTCCGGCTCCGCCGGTCCCTGCGCCGGCCCCACCGCTGCCGCTCGCTCCACTGCTGCCGGCGCCCGCCCCACCACTGCTCGAACCAGAAGTGCTCTGCCCGCCCGCGTTGCCCACGGAGCCGCCACCGCCGTTGGTCGCGCCGGCTTTGCTGCCGCCCGCGCCTGCCGTCGTCGAGGCCCCGCCGGCCGGGGTTCCGCCCGTGTTGCCACCCGCGGGGGTGTCCGTGCTGCTGCAGTTCGCGAGCAGCAAGCCAGCGGCGAGGATGGTGGGTGCGGCGAAGATCGGGGAGCGAATGTTCATGATTTATAGGTCCTGCCGCGAACACTATAGGTTCCGCCGCTGCCGAAATCTGGTGTGAAAAAATTCACCCCCGTTGGCGTCCCGCGGGCGCGCCGCGTCGTGCCCGCGCGCCGGCATCACGCGTCGGGTAGCTCGCGGATCTCGACTTCGTTCACTTTCACCACCTCACCGAAGCGCGTGGCCCACTCGATCGCTTGCTGCTTCGAGGGCAAATCGAGGATTGCATAGCCCGCGACGAGCTCTTTGGATTCGGCAAACGGGCCATCGATTACGGTGTGCTTGCCGGCCTTGAAGCGAACGCGTGCGCCCTGTTTCGTGCCCGAGAGTCCACCCGCGGCTTGCAGCGCGCCCGCCTCCGTCATCTCCGCGATCAACGCCGCCAGGCGCGTCTGCTTCTCTGCATCTAGCGGTGTTTGCGCCGACCGCTCGTCCAGCTGCTGCATGGCCAGGAAGCGCAGTGGCGCGTTGTCCGGCTTGGGCATCATGCCCAGGTCCCAGGGTTCGACGACCGGGCCCAGGTACAGCTCATGGTCCCCAATCACGGCCGCGAACTTGTCGCACCAGCCGATCGCCTCTTCTTTGGAGCGGACGCGCATCAAGCCAAAACCTGCCACGAGCTCCTTGGCCTCACTGAAAGGGCCATCCGTGATCGTGCGTTTGCCGTTCTCGTAAGCGATACGTACTCGCTCGGAGGTTGGCTTGAGCCCCTCACCCGACACGAACACGTCGTGCTGCATGCCTTCTTGGATCAGCTTGCCGACGCCCGCCATAACTTCGGGGTCCGGCGGTAGTCCTCGTTCCATTTCTTCCGTCATCTTATGCATGACCATGAATCGCATCGCGTCATTCTCCGTGCTTCGCGTGGGCGGTGGGCCTCGCTTCTGCAAGTGCGACGAAGATCGAAGTGTCGGATCGACACGCGCTCGCGCTTTTTTTGATCTATGCGCAACTACTCGTATCCGCTCGTAAAATGCGCAGGCGGCGGCGATTGTCGCGGTCACCTCGAGTTGCACCACTCACTCTGGCAAGCGCGCCCCTGCGGGCTTGGCACGTGCCTTCAGCGAGGGCACGTGCCAAGGAGCCGGAAGGCGGCGTCGTAGATCTCGAAGCTTGCCGAAAACCCCGCCGAGCTCATGCTCTCCACGATCGGTAACAAGGCCTCGAAGATCTCGTCCGGGTTGCCGGCGACTTCGCCGTTGAATAGCCAGGTGCCGGGGGTGTCGCTTGGGCTGGTCTCGAGCGAATACATCTCTGTTTCCATCTGCAGGGTCTCCTGGCCATCGAACGAGCTGCGCTTGAGCCAGATCTGCTCGCCGGTCAGCGCAAGCCGCGCGCACAGCGCGGCGGCCACGGGCTGCAGCCCGATGGGCGAATGCAGGAAGCCGAAGACGTTGCAAATCGGGGAGAGTTGAGTCATCGCGTCGACCGTCTCGCGCAAGCTATCATGGTCTCGGCCGTCTGCGAGCGCTGCTGTATTGGACCCGCGTGTCCTGTCAGAATGGCCTGCGGGAAAACTTCGCGCTGTCAAATTGTCGGGGCTATGGCCAAGGATCAGACCGTGAATCGCGATTTCGAGCTCGGATCTTGCGGGGCATCGATGTTGCAGTCGCCCGCGCATGTTTTGGCAACGGCTGCTTCGGCGTTGGTTCATCGAATACAATCCGCTCTATTTGTTGAGCGCAACTTCGTTGCTGATCGGAGTCAACAAGCTCTCCGCGGCACTCACCCATAGCCCGCACGGTAGTCTTACGGTGGCGGTCGTCGCCGAGAGCTACGCTTGGGCTTTGCTTGCCGGGGCGAGCTTTTTGACCAAGCACGGCTTGCGTCGACCAGCGGTGATGCTGGTGCTGCTCGCTGCCCTCTATCAATGTGATCCGACCCTGCACACCGAGACGTGCGCGTACCTCGGTGGCAGCGGGGCCATCGCGACCGTGGTCTGGTTCGCTAGTTTCGTGGCGAAGCTGTACGCGATGGCGCGCGCCGTGCGTGTGCGCCTATCGCGCTCTGCGGTCGCGCTGCCCGTGCTCGGGGCGCTCGGGGTCGCGCTGATGCCGCGCATTGCCTTGCTGGTCGACGCGAGCACGCTGACTGCGCTCGTCGGGCTTTGGCTATTCGCGCTATTTGCGGGTGCCTTTGCCTGTTCACGCCGGGTCGTGAGCCTCGCGGCGCTGGATCTCTGGGGGGAGCGCGTGCTGCGCCGCACCGTGGCCAGCATTTGGGCGCTCTGGGGCGGCCTGCTCCTTTGCCACGTCTTTTTCTGGGCTCATGAGTTCGAGCTGAAGCTGGCTGTACTCCTGCCCATCGTGTTCCTGTTGCGGACACGCTGGGCCAGCCGTGAACGCGAAGTTTGGGGCTGCGTGCTGGCTGCGCTGGTCGCGGGCTGGTTCATGCCGCAGCAGTTCTTTCTCGTCGCCGGCATGGCCGCGTTGGCGCTCGTTTTGTTCGCGTTTCGCAGACCGATCGAGTTGCCGAGGGCTTCCTTCACCGAACCAGAGCTGGACGAACCCGACGCTACTCGGGTCGGTGTCGAAGCGAGCTCCGGACTAGCCTTCACTCAGGCGCCAGCTGCCGCGTGCACGCGCCTGCTCACGGCAGCTAGCTACTGCGCCTATTTGTGCGTTTGGACCTTCGGCTGGCGAGGGGGTCCGTTGCCGGAGCACGCTTTTGGGATGGACGCTTCGCTCGCGCTCGCGCTCGGGCTGCTCCTGTGGAAGACGCGCAGCAGCGTGCCCGTGGCGCCGTTGGTCTTGGTGTCCCTTCACCTTGCCGTGAAGCACGGTTTGATCTTCGCCCCGACGACGAAGCTGCATTGGGCGGTGACCTATGTCGCGCTGGGGTTCGCTCTATTGGGCATCGCCGTCGCCAGCAGCTGGCACGTAAAGGCATCGAACCACGCAGAAAATGAGCCGTCCGATGTTTCATAGCGCGCGAAGAGCTGCATGAATCCGGACACGGGTGTCGCTCAATATGTAGCGACACGTCATCGCGAGCCCAGGGGCCGGCCGTTCGCGCGCATGACGTGCGTGTCACACTGCCGGTCCATCCCTAGGGGATAGAGTTGCCCATGGCCGCGCCGTTCTGGGTTATGCTGCTTTCCGAGTTGGGGGGACCCAACCGAATGGAGGAGCACGCGAATGAAATCCAGGAAGACTGGCTATTGGGTTTTGTGTGGGCTGTTGGCGTCGGTCTCTGCCTGCGGCGGCCAGGGCAACGAAGACGTCGGGACACAATCTGCTGAGATCATCCGGGCGACGTCCAACACGGGGCGTGATCAGGTCGTGTTGCTGTATGCCGCCGGCTACGACGGCAAGGCGGTGAGCATTTGCTCGGGCTCCTACTACGCCCCGCGCGTCGTGGTGACCGCAGCCCACTGCTTTCCCTCGACCACCTATCAAATGTTCGTCTACTACGGAGACAATTACGCGGCCGATCTTGCTGAGCTGAAGCCAGCCGCGCCGGGGGGGCCCGGGCTCGTCCCGCCGCCAATCGGCGGACCGTCGCACTGGGCCCAGGCCGACTCGTGGCAGATTCACCCGAATTACGACGGCAACACCAACCGCGCGGATATCGCTACCGTCTTCCTCGATCGCAAGCCGCCGTTCGATCCGCTGCCGCTCTATCGGAATAAGGTGAACTCCGGCGTGCAGATGACGATCACGGGTTGGGGTTCCAATTCGGCGCCCACGCCGACCACCGGCGCTGGCTTCGGCACCGAGCGCAGCGGCCGCACCATCACGCTGGGCTCACCCACGACCGCCGATTATCACCCCGACGACCCGAACCCCGGCATATTCGATCCAGCGATCCGCGCCGCGTGGCTGAAGACCAACGGCGCCGCGCCGTGGTCGAACGGTTGCTTCGGTGACTCTGGCGGTCCGCTGATCCTGAACCAGTCCGGCCAAGATTACATCGCCGGGGTGGGCAACTGGACCGGCCTTTCTTGCGAAGACTACAACCTGTTTGCGCGCATCGATTCGTACCTGCCATTCCTGGATCTGTCGTACAAGCGTGGCGGTCAAGACGTCTTGAAGCCGACTTTTGCCTGCGTGACCCCGAATCCACAAGGATCGCTGACCGCGATCTTCGGTTACCGGAACGACAACGGGGTCGGGATCTCGATTCCATACGGCACCAAGAACGCTTCGGCGCGTGACACGTCCAACCTTCGCCCCACGCGCTTCGATGTGGGCGTGCCGACCCTGCACTCGTTTGCTTTCGGGGTCGACTTCACGGCGGGGCAGACCGCCAGCTGGACACTCGCACCCGACAACAACCCGTCCGTCACCCTGAATGCGACCTCAGCCTCACCCCGCTGCACCACCGCACAGGCGGTCGACAGCGGCTGCGTGCTGCAGTGCCGTGCGCAGCTGCGCTCGGGCTGCCCCCGGGTCGAAGAGTCCGACAATTGCGCTCAGTATTGCGCTGATATCGGTCATGCAGTCGAGATCACTGTCCCCGGCTGTAACGACGAGCGGGTCACCTGGCAAAACTGCGAAAACGCGACCGCCCCAGGTGTCGCGAACTGGACCTGCAGCGGCGGAGAAGACGACTACGGCATTTTCGGAAACCGCCCTCAGGCGAAGGCTTGCGACGCGAAGAAGCTCGCTTACGAAAATTGCCTCGTTTTCGGCGAGGGGGACGGCGGATAACTTCGCCCCTTCAGCCGTTCTGCACGCCGCTCCTCATGGGGCGGCGTGTCGGGCGGCCGTTTCTGTTTCTGCAACTCACTTCCTTCGGTACACGAGCCAGCGTAAATCGATCGGGGCTTTGCCCACTGGCACGTCGAAGACGTTGGAGCCTTGCGCCCAACTTTCGAACCATGTCGTCGGTGGCCACACCGAGGGGTCGGTGTGTGCCTTCTCGAACTCGAACACCGACTCATCGGAGACGAGCTCGAACGGCAGCTCTTCCACCAAGAAGGCCAGATCGCCGTGCGAGAACAGGCTCGAAAACCAGGTGAGTCCGAACTCGCGCGCGAGCCTATCGGGTTCGTAGCCGTTTCTTCCCAGAAACACGTTGAACAGCAGCACGCCCCCCGGCGCGAGCGAGTCAGCCAACTTAGCGAACAGCGCGCGCGCTTCCTCCACCGTGCCGAAGTGGGTCAGGACCTCGGAGACGAACGCGAGTCGATATCGCGCTCGCTCTAGGCGAAGTTCGCCAGACAGAATATCGGATTCGAACACGCGCAGCGGGAGCGACGCACGGGCCGCGCTGTCCCGCATCGTCTGGCAGAACGCGGGGACCAACTCGATCGCGTCCGTGGGGTGACCTTTGGCGGCGAGCGCTAGCGCGTTGCGCCCTGTGCCCGCTCCCACGTCCAGCACCGCCGTCCCATTGCCCAGCGCCGAGGCCACGCTCATCACCTTGGCATCGGGCTCTGCACCAAATAGCGGCCCCGTGCGCGTTTCGGCCCAGTCATCGTAGCGCTCTCTGAGGCTCTGCGGCTGGAGCTCGGCCTCATAGGTAACGGGGCCGCCGGGGCTCGCCTCCCAGCGCACCAAGATCGCGCCGTGTGGCGACTCTTCGTAGCCATGCGCGAGCGCCGCGCGCAGGCCGCTGTGCAGCTGGTCGCGCTCCTCGCTCGAGATGGGCCGCCCCAGCGTCGCCCAAACCGTCGTGAGCTTTGCCGCAAACTCGTCCGCCATCACCGGCATACACGGGAACAGCACGTCGCCCTTGAACGTCAGCCGCTTGTCGAGAGCGCGCAGGATCGAGGCGCGCCGCTCAGCTCCTGAGGCGCCGGTATTCGCCTTCCGAATCTTTTTCGCCATCGTACCGGCTGGCTTCGTATCACGGCTCCGAGTCGGGTCACCAGTGTTGGGGCGATGAACCCCCGCCTGGCCGGAACACTGGCACGCGTATCGCGTGCTTTTACCCAACCTCGATGGGCCGCAATTGGCGACAATGGCGAACTCGGAACTGTTGCCTCCGCGCGACGCGGGCGACGATGCGCTGAGAGATGCGCGCGCACTGCTGGCGCGCCTTGCGGACGCCGCGGGTTCCGTGGAGACCTCAGGACTCGCTGAGACGCAGGATTGTCTGCGGGCGCTGCTGGCTCGCGCTGAGCGAGTGGATGCCGAGCGTGCAAATTTGCAACGACAGCAGGCTGCGCTCCGAACCGTGATCGCGAGCGTGCCCTTCTTCGTCTTTTGGAAGCATCGCGAGGGGGTGTTGCAGCCAATTGGGGCTTGTTCCTGCAGCGGCGCAGAGGCGTTGACGCGGCATGCGTCGCTCGACCCGAGCGACTCGAGGCTGACGTACGAGCGCCGGCAATCAACGTGCGGCCCTGGATGCGATTCTGGAATGGCCGGCCTACTCTGGGACGGTTTCGAGCCTTTACGCCAACGTAGCGAGAAAGAACTTCGCCCCGTCAGCTGAGCAACGGCCACGCAATCAGCACACCCAGGTCCCAGACCACGTGGGCCAGTATCGGCGCGATCAGGGAACCCGTTGTCAAGGCGAGTACGCCCCACAAGGAGCCGCACAGCAGAGCGCAAATTGCCAGGAGCGGGCTGCCAAGGGGAGTGGTCGTGAAGGCGTACACGGCCGCTAGGGCCGCCACCTTGCCGACTTCGCGGCTCGAGAGCGAATTGAGGGGCAGCGCGCCCGTCACTGCGGGCCCCGAGAGGGCGCCTCGAAATAGAATCTCTTCGCAGCTGGCGATGAGTACGATCAGGCTGGTTCGGGACCCTGCAGAGAAGCCGCTCACGTTGAGCAGCCCCATCAGGCGCGCCGTGCCTGATGCGACTGCCGGGGCACGCGAGCTGAGCCAGCCATAAGCAAGGTGCGTGAACAAAACCATGAACAGGCCCGTAGCCAGCCCGATACCGACATTGAGCCGATTGGGTATCAGGCGCACCCTGGGTACCATTCGCAACCGGATCAGCAATGCGGCGATGACTACGCCGACAATCGCGAAGGTCGTCCAGGTACCGTGCCGCGCGAGCACGGCGAAGCTTCCGAACCAAGCCACGACCGCGAGCGTAAACAGTGTCGAGCGCGCGCGCGTTCCGTTCACTCGCTGGCCAGGGCCCTTCGCGCCGCTTCGTCGAACGATAACAGTTGCGTGTGGCCGAGCAGCGCCCAGATGCGATCGTCTTCCGGCAACAGGTCGTCTTTCAAACCTTGCACCAACTCGCGCGCCAGCGCGAAGTCCGTGCGAGTCACCAGCTTCAACCACAACGCCGACAACTGCGGCGTCAAAAACGGTACCTTGATCGCCAAGAAGCGTCGCCCCCGGATGGCCGCGATGCGTTCGAGGATCTGCTGACCACTGACCGTGTCCGGCCCCGGTAAGTCGAACCATGTGCTGTGTTCGAGCGGCAATCGTGCTGCGCCAACTAGCGCCGCGATGACGTCGGCCAGGGCGACCGGCCGCGTGCGCGAGGCGAGCCACCTCGGCAACACCATGATCGGCAGGCGCATCGCCAAATCGCGCACGATCCGCCAAGATGCGCTGCCATTGCCGATCACCATTGCTGCTCGAAGCTCGACAGCGAGCACGGGACCCGAGCGCAGTATTTCACCCACCTCCAGCCGGCTCCGCAGGTGCTCGGAGGGGCGACCCGGAGGCGCGGGGCCGCCCAAGTACACGATGCGTTCGACGCCCGCCGACGCGGCAGCGGCGACGAATGACTCGGCGGAGCGGCGCTCGAGCGCGCGATACCCCGCCTGACCACCGCCCATGCTGTGTACGAGGTAGTACGCGACGCGAACGCCCGCGAACGCGCCGGGCAGCGTTTCCGGATCGAGCAGATCGCACGTTCGCCATGTGACTCTTCGGTCCGACGACTGCGAGCCAACTGGGCGACGGCTGAGGGCGATAACGGGCTCTTCGCGGGTGACCAGCGCCTGCACCAAGGCGCGACCAACGAAGCCGGTCGCGCCGGTGACCAGAGTCGCCGTGCCCGTGCTGGAATTCATGCCTCGTTCATAGCATGAAGCACAGCTGAGGCAGACTTGACGAGCTCGAAATGTGTACAACTTCTGTACATGCTGCTGTTGGCCAATTCACCCCAACGGTGGGCACATCATCCAATGAGCAATCAGCTGGCACGTCGAGACATCTTTCGGCCGTTCGCTGCGCTTTCGCTGGCCGTGATCGCCCCGGCCGCTGTGGCCGCTTGTTCCAAGAGCGTGACTTGTAGTGAGGCCCCGGGCCTGTCCGCCGATGAACTCAAGGCACGGGAGGAGACCGCTCAATATCAGGACCAATCCTTGGACGCGACCAAGCGCTGCTCGCAGTGCGCTCTGTTCGTCGCGCCGACGCAAGCAGGTTGCGGGGCCTGTAAGGTGCTCAAGGGCCCAATCAATCCGAATGGGAACTGTAAGCTGTACGTAGCCAAGCCAGCATCCTGAACGCGCTATGGGCGCGCCCGTGCTCGAGCGCGCGAAAGCGCGCGGTCGAGTGCAGCCCAGGACAAGACGGGCTCGGTGCGGCTCGGCAAGCGGCCGAGCGCGCCGACCCCCGAGCCCCCGAGCCAAACCGGGGTGGACTTGGGTAGTGCCTGGGCCAGCGAGCGCAATTCTCGAAGCGTGTCGAGCACGCTCAGCGCGGGAGTTACGGCCAGACCGACCACTGTCGCATCGAGCGCACGGGCGGCGGAGGCAATTTCGCTCGGGGGCGTGTTGGCGCCGAGCAATCGGGGTTTGGCGCCGCTGACCGCTAAATACACGGCGATCATCTGCAAGCCGAGCGTGTGGGGCTCCCCCGGCAGCGAGCTGAGCAAGACCGTCGGGCTACCCTCGGCGTCTTGCTGGAGCGACAAGAGCGCGCGCAATTGCGTCGAAAGGCACTCCGTCAGCAAGTGCTCATGGCGAATCGTGAGCTTGCCGCTCGCCCAGGCCCGTCCGACGGCCTCGGCGAGCGGTTGTGCACACTCGGTCACGAAGCGCTTCGCGCCGAGCGCTGCCGCGGTGAAGCGCAGCTCGGCTTCGATGCCCTTTACGTCGTCCTGGGCGAGCAGTTGAATCAACGTGGGGACGTCCGCGATGCCGCGAGCGTTCGGCGTGGGGTCGGGTGACGGGGCGCGGCGCGGCGCGGCGGCTAGCAGGGCGCGCAATTGACTGCGCGGCATGTGCACGACGTCACCGGGCCGGTAACCGTGCTCGAGCGCGCGGGCTACGTTCTGGAGCTGTTCGATCTGAAGCGCGGAGTACAGCCTGCGGTTCGAGTCCGTGCGCCGAGCGGGTTTGGGAAACCCATAGCGGCGTTCCCAAGCCCGCAAAGTGCCCATCGGAATCGAGGTCAGCTCCGAAACTACCTTGATTGAGCTCGTTCCAGCGCCAGGGCTGGGCCGGGAAGGCGCGGATTCTGGGGCAGTTCGGACGGGCATGGGCTTGACCTGTACAGAATGTGTACAAGACTAAACCACCACGTTGGCCGCGACGCAAGGCTCGAGCCGCGGCCAGCCAACGTATTTATTGGAGAGCATCGCTATGGCGTCGGTTCAAAGTATCGTCGAAACGTCCCGCGCTCGGTGTTCGGAGCAGCTGCCGCCCATTACCGTGCGCATCGCCGCGAGTGCGGATTTACCCTCCGAGTTCGGTACGTTCAAGCTCCACGTCTTCAGCAATGACCGCGACTCACGAGAGCACCTGGCCATCGTGCGCGGTGAAGTTGCAGGCGCAGAAGACGTGCTCACTCGCCTCCATTCCGAATGCCTCACCGGCGACGTGCTCGCCTCGTTGCGCTGCGACTGCCGAGCGCAGCTGGAGCGTGCACTCGCCCGCTTGGGGCAAGAGCAGTGCGGGGTGGTGCTCTACCTCCGCCAAGAGGGGCGTGGCATCGGGCTGACCAACAAAATTCGCGCCTATGAACTGCAGCAGCGAGGCATGGATACGGTCGAAGCCAACTTGGCCCTCGGTTTCGCCGCGGACGAGCGGGACTACTCCGTGGCGGCGGCGATGCTCCGGGCATTGGCGGTGGGCAGCATTGCGCTGCTCACGAACAATCCCGACAAAATCGCGCAACTGCGCGCCCAAGGCATCGCCGTTACCCGCCGCATTCCTCACCAGGTCGCGCCCAACGCGCACAACCGCTTCTATCTGGAGACCAAGGCTCGTCGCTCGGGTCATCTGCTCGCTGGCCGCGCAAACTCGGAACCAGGGCCCGATGGTCGGGGTTGAATCCTGGGCCCAGCGGCTTGCCCCCGAGCCGTTCCGTGATTTCTTGCCCTACACCTCGGTCTCGGCGCTCAAGGTCATCCATGTCACGCAGGTTTTGCGCAAGGCGAGCGAGGTGGCTCGCCACGCTTCGGGTAATGTCGAGCACGGTCGGCATGTAGCCGCCTTGCAGGCATCGCTGAATGCAGCTGGCCTCGGTGAACAGCTCTGCATTTCCACGGCTGCCGCCCCGCGCTTCAATCCGACCGAGCTGAGTGAAGTCGAACTGCGCCTGGTCGGCGAACGAGTGCTTGCGCTCTACTTTCACTTGCTCCGTTGGGACGGGCCCTGGTTCCTGGACTTGCGGCCACGGCACTTTGGTTGGCACGCGGGCAAAGCGCAGCTCACGTTTTCTCCGAGCAGCCTTTGGTATCATCCAGATCCTGATTTCGTCCGGCGAGTTCGCAGCCTCTATGCCGGCTTTTATCGCGAAGCTCCGCGCGAATTGGCGGAGGGCATCGAGCTGTACCGTTGGCATTGCATGCCGT
>Ga0247758_1001297_pt1 | contig 19260 bp, 12 predicted proteins | sample UWRJL156409C4_FD_180950 | JGI IMG/M metagenome (GOLD analysis project Ga0247758, IMG submission 180950) | Plant litter microbial communities from Arlington Agricultural Research Station in Wisconsin, United States - UWRJ-L156-409C-4 | ecosystem: Environmental > Terrestrial > Plant litter >...
CCGTGAACTGCACGTCCGACAGCGTCGCGAACGACCAGTCGGCCTTGCCGTTGGTCCTCCCGTCCGGCGAGACGAGCGCGTCGGCGACGAGCGGGTCCTCCGGCGGGATCGTCACCTGGCTGGGGTTGTCCACCTCGATCGAGTTGAAGACGAAGCGACCGGCGACCTGCTGATCGGCGGCGGTGTTGATGCCCTGCACCGAGTTGAAGGTGATCGGGAACTTCACGGTGGACGGGATCGTGAACGTCACGTACTGCCAGTCGTCCGAGGCGACGAGCCCGGTGCCGTAGAGACCGGTCGACTTCATGTCCGCGTCCCAGAAGCCGGCGTAGGTGAGCCCGGCGGGAACCATGACGTTGGACTTCATCTTCACCCGCACCCGCAGCGGCTGCCCGGGAAGGGGGACCCAGCGGGTGGCGATGCTCGCCGCCGTCAGGCCCTTGTTGCGCACGGCCGGGAAGTCCAGGCGGACGCCCTCGGGATCGTCGCTGATCGTGTAGGCGCTGCCGGTCCCGTTGTACGTCCAGCGGGTGTTGGCCCCGGCGAACGTGTACGGCTTCAACGTCTCCACGCCGACCGTGACCGCGAGCTTCTCGGTCCGGCCCGCGCCCCGCACGACGACCACGGTGCCGCCGTTGGCGACCGGCGTGACCTTCAGCGACGTGCCGACCGGCGTGATCTTGACGACCGAGTGGTCGTAGTCGAGGTCCAGGTCGGGCAGCTCGACCGGGCCCGCGAAGCCCTGGTCGTCCCGGCCCGTGACCTCGAGGACGTACGGCGCGGACGTCGCCTCGGCGAACGACAGGCGCTTGCTCGACAGCTCGAGCGTGCGCACCGGCTTCAGCACGCGGACCTTGGTGGTCGCCTGCGCGGTGTCGGTCGTGCTCTTGACCGTGATGCTGCCGGTCGCGCCGGCCGGGGCGGCCAGCAGGCCATTGTCCACCGTGCCGGCGTCGCTGCTCCACCGCACGTCGCCCTTGGTGAGGGCCACGGGCGTCTGGTGGTCGTCGACCGCCTTGGCCGAGAGGGTGCGGTGCAGCCCGGGGAAGATGTTCGCGTCGCCGGCCTCGGGCGTGACGACCAGGTCCTCGACCTGGCCGTTGCCCGGGGCGACGAACACGCCGACGCCGTTGGGGTCGAGCCGCTCGCTGCCGTCGGAGGGGCTGTTGCGGACCGTGGTGGCCAGTGCCCCGAGGGGCCGCGCGACCATCGTGGTGGACCCACCACCGTCGAGGTTCGCCGCCGTCTCGGCGCCGAGCTCGACCATGAACCGGGCCTGCTGGCGCATGGTCATGCCCAACACCGGCGACTGACGGCCGTCGTTGGTGACGAGCAGCATGGTCTTGCCGCCGTCCTTGAACCCGATCATCGTGCGCGGGTGGACGTCGTTGTCCAGCTCGCTGTCGGGGCGGGCCTCGCCGTTGCGCACCAGCTCGCGGTTCGCGCCGATCGCGAACTTCATCTGCCGGGCGACGGCATCCTTGAGCCCGTAGGTCAGGGAGACGTCGTCGCCCGGGACCAGCCCGCGGATGGCGGTGGCCCCGGCCTCGCGACCGACGAGGACGAAGCCGTCGGCCGGGATCTCGCCGGCGCCCGCGCCGGCGGCGTCGACCGAGACGACCTTCCCGTTCCGCACCAGCACCTCGGCCACGTCGCCCGAGCCGCTGACTCCGCGGGCCCGGCTGTACGTGCCCCAGGCGGCCGTGTAGGCGTTGATCGCGCCGGTGGGGCTGCCGCCGAGCGTGTTGGAGGCGTTGATCGTGCCGATCTCGTGGGCGGACCCCGAGAACGTCGCGGTCGCCTCGATCGCCATGTCGACCATGCGGCCTACGCCGTCCTGCCCCACGCCGACGTGGTTCCACGCGCCGAAGTCCGACGACTTCAGCAGCTGGCCGTCCTTGACCTCGGCGCCGAGCGGCGCCCCCGAGTTGTCGATGTCGAAGAAGTCGCCGTTCACGCCGGCGACGGCGCCAGCGGTGTCGGCCTTCTTGGAGATGGCGCCGCGGGTCGTCACGGTCTCGCCGGAGAGGAGATCGGTGGACACGGCGCGGTTGGAGAGGTCCACCTTCAGCACCTGCTGGTCGTACCACCCGGTGCTGTCGAGGGTCTTGAGGTGGCGCAGTGTGATGCCGGGGCCGAGCGGCTCGGTCTTGTCGACCAGCGCGAGGGAGTCGGCCGCCTGGGCGGCGGCGGGGAACGCGGCCAGCGCGGCGGCCGCGAGCACGGCGGCGGGCAGCCGCCACCGGCGCCGCCCGGGGGGCGGCGAGAACGTCCGGGACATGTGGACCTTTTCGGATCGGGGGAGGGGCGCCGCCGGCGAACTGCGACAGCGTGCCGCGATTTATGCCAACCCGCGTCCCCGCCCCGGTGACCGATCTGTCACCGAGATGCAACCCTTTTGTGAAGCGTCACTGCACACTCGTCGTCTCTCACGGCAGCATCCCTCCGTCCACCATCGAACGATGTCGCAGGTATGCGTGTAGTACGCGCATACCTGCGACATCGTCGGGGGCGAGGCTCGCGCGCGCCGGGGCTGCGACGCGGGTGGCGAGGCGGGCTACGCGTCCGCGGGGGCGCGGAAGGCGATCTCGCGGATCGCCTTGGCGGGGACGCCGGCGGCGATCGTGTTCGCCGGCAGGCTCTCGGTGACCACGCTGTTGGCCCCGATCACGCAGCGATCGCCGATCGTGACGCCGCTGGTGATGACCACGTTGGCCCCGCACCACACGTTGTCGCCGATGCGCGTCGGCCCCTTGGTCGTGAAGCCCTGCCAGGTGACCGGCATCGTGGGGTCGTCGAAGCGGTGGTTGCCGTCGGTGACGAACGCGCCGTTGGCGAACATGCAGTGGTCGCCGATCTCCACCAGGTCGACGGCGGCGACCTGGACCCCGAGGTTGAGGTACGTGCCGGCCCCGATCCGGATGCGCCCCGCATCACCCCCGGTCAGCCACACGTTCGGCTCGAAGTGCGCGTCGGCGCCGACCTGCAGCCGGCCCTCCCGCAGCATCTCCAGCGCGTTGCCGTGCATCGGCCAGCGGACGAACGCCCCGCGCCGCGCCATCTCCAGGTGCAGCCGGGCCCGGTTCCACGGCAGCGCCGACCGCTCGTACCAGCGCCATTTGCGCCACCAGGTGCGGTACGGCCCGACGCTGTCGCTCATCGGGACAGTCTCCCACGCCCTCTGCGCACGACGTCCTCCACGTTGTTGCCACCCCTCGGCAACACCATGGCGAACGTCAGGTGGCGGCGCCCTCGGCGACCGGCTGGGTCGGGCGCGCGGACGCGGCCGGCGCGGCCTCGGACCCCGACGCCCGCCGCCGCTCGCGCCGCGACGCCCACGCCATCGCCGGCTTCTCCACGAACCGCCAGCTCAGCGCGGCCGCCAGCAGCGCGGCGACGAGCACCACGAGCATCCGCGGCCACAGCGCCTGGGGCAGCAGCCCCTGCCCCCGCAGGACGAGCAGCAGCGGCAGGTGCCACAGGTACAGCCCGTAGGAGACGAGGCCGACCGCGGCGAGTGGCCGCCAGCCGAGCCAGTGCACCGCCCGGCCACGACCGCCCGCGACGGCCGCGACGATCAGCGCGAAGCCGGCCGCGGGCATGAGCATCGCGAACATGGCGCGCGCGTCGTTGCCGCCGTCGACCGTCTCGCTCCAGTACCCGTCGCCGAACACCACCAACGCGCCGAGTACGGCGAGCGCCCCGGTCGCCCACGGCCCGAGGCCGTCGTGCTCGCCGGCGCGCGGCGGTCGCGCGATCCGCCGCCACTCGATCCACACCGCCACGAGCATCCCCGCGCCGAACGCGCCGAGGAAGCCGGGCAGCAGCTTCTTGACCAGCGGACTCCAGCCGTGGTGGTAGGCCAGGCCGTTCCAGGCCACGCTGATCGCGATCAGCACGCCGATCATCGCCACCTGCGGCCAGGCCCGGCGCGGGGCCAGACGCAGCACGAGCAGCCCGAGCAACGGCAGCAGGATGTAGAACGCGGCCTCGACGACCAGCGTCCACGTGACCGGGTTGAGCTGCATGATGGTGGCGCCGGAGTAGTTCTGGCCGAGGACGAGGAAGAGCGGCATCTCCCCCACCGTCGGCGTGATGTTGTGGGGCCCGAAGAGGGCGTAGAGCACCAGGCACCCCGCCAGGCAGGCGTAGTAGGCCGGCAGGATGCGGGCCGCGCGCCGCACCGCGTACCGGCGGGTCGCGACCCGGGTGCCGCCGGCCAGCGCGGCCCGGGCGAACGAGCGGTACAGCAGGTAGCCGGAGAGCACGAAGAAGCAGACGAGGCCGAGGTTGGCCTCGAAGAGGATCGCGTCGAGCAGCTCGGGGCGCCGACCGCTCTTGGGTCGGTCGTCCCGGTAGAGCCACACGTGGAAGGCCAGGACCGACAGCGCAGCGAGCGCCCGCAGACCGTCCAGCGAGGCGCTCCGGCGATGCGATGCCTGAGCGGTCGCCACGCCGGCCATTGTGGCAGGGCGGGCCCGGCGGGCCTCCCTGAGCGAGAGATCGGCGCCAGCCGATCTCTCGGTCTCGCTTCCGCCCGGCCCGGCCTGCCAGGCCGGATACGGCTCAGTCGACGGCGCGCCGCGTGAAGCCGCGGGTGCCCCACCAGCCGAAGAGCACGGTGCTCACCGCCAGCCCCACGACGATCCAGTGCGTGGCCAGGTGCGGCCCGCCGACGATTGCCGCGCGCATCCCCTCGCTCACGTAGGTCAGCGGGTTGAAGAGCGTGACGATCTGGAACCACTGCAGGCTGTGCAGCGACGACCAGGGATAGAACGTCGCGCCGGTGAACAGCAGCGGCGTGAGCACGATCGCGAACATCACGCTGATGCGGTTGGGCGGCACGGACGTGCCGAGCACCAGGCCCATGGCCGCCCCCACCGTGGCGCCGCCGGCGACCACGAGCACGAAGCCGAGCCAGTCCGCCCCGCCGAGGTCGACCCCACCGGGAAGGATCAGCGCCGCGAGCGGGATGATGAGGATCGCCGCGATCACGCCGCGCACGGCGGCGATGACCACCTTCTGGATCCCCACCGCCCAGGCGGGCAGCGGCGCCAGCAGCCGGTCCTCGATCTCCTTGGAGAACGAGAACTCGATGACCAGCGGCAGCGACGTGTTCTGCAGTGCGGTGAGCACGAGCGTCAGCGCGAGGATGCCGGGCAGCAGCAGCGTGCCGTAGGCGCCCTGCGCCGCGCCGATCTCCGGCAGCACCCGGCCGAAGATGAACAGGTAGAACAGCGGCTGCAGCAGCGCCTGGGCCAGGAACGACACGAGGTCGCGCCGGACCGACACCCACACGTCCCGCTGGCACAGCGCCACGAACGCCCGCACCTGCGCGGTGCGAACCGGCAGGAGGTCGCGCGCCGGCACTTCCAGCTCGGCCGGCTTCTCGGTGGTGCTCATCGAAGTCTCCCCACGCCCGGAAGAGCGAGCCCCCAGGGCGAGCTCTTCCAATGGAACGCAAGGCCTCCGGCCGCAGCGTTCCACCTCATCGCAGATCACGTCCCGTCAGGTGGACGAAGACGTCCTCGAGCGTGCCTTCGATCCGGCGCAGCTCGATCAGGTCGTGGCCGGCCCGGTCGGCCGCCGCGACCGCATCGCCGGGGCTGAGCGCCCCGTAGACCCGCACCGTCCAGCGGTCCTCGATCGTGGCCGTGCTCTCGACGTCCCCGAGTGCCGCGTAGCCCGGCGCCGGGTCGTCGGGTGCCGCGACCGTCAGCTCCAGGCCCTGAGCGCTGGGCAGCAGCGTGCGCAGCCCGCGTGGCGTGTCGAGCGCGATGACCTCGCCGTGGTCGACGATCGCGATGCGGTCGCACAGGCGGTCGGCCTCGGCCATGTCGTGGGTCGTGAGCACGAGCGTCACCCCGCGGGCGCGCAGGTTCTCGACCTGGTCCCACAGGAAGAGCCGCGACTGCGGGTCCAGCCCGGTCGTCGGCTCGTCCAGCACGAGCACCGACGGCTCGTGCATCAGCGCGCGGGCGATCATCAGCCGCTGGGCCATGCCGCCCGAGTAGTTGTCGACGCGATCGTTCTCCCGACCCTCGAGGCCGAAGCGCTCGAGCATCGCCTGGGCGCGGACCCGCCGCTCCTGCCGGCTGAACCCGAAGTAGGCGGCGTGGAACGTGAGGTTCTCGATGGCCGACAGCGACCGGTCCAGGTTGGGCCGCTGGGGGACGACCGCGATGCGCTGCTTGACCGCGACCGGATGCTTGCGCACGTCGATGCCGTCCACGCGGACGGTGCCGCCGGTGGGCCGCACGCGGGTGGTCATCACCCCGATCGTGGTGGTCTTGCCCGCCCCGTTGGGACCGAGCAGGCCGAAGACCTCTCCGCGCTCGACGCCGAAGCTGATCCCCTTCACCGCCTCGGGGGCCTGCGGGGCGTAGCGCTTGCGCAGCTCGTCGACTTCGATCATCGGCACGGCGTGCATCCTAGGCGGCGGCCTTGGCCGGCGGCTTCCTCTTGCGCGGCTTGGCCCGGCCCTTGGCCGGCGCGGCCGCCGGGACGACCAGCTCGGCGAGGAACTCGCCGGTGTGCGACCCGGGGGTGGCGGCGACCTGCTCCGGCGTGCCGACGGCCACGACGGTGCCGCCCTCGTCCCCGCCCTCGGGCCCCATGTCGATGATGCGGTCGGCCGTCTTGATCACGTCGAGGTTGTGCTCGATGACCACGACGGAGTTGCCCGAGTCGACCAGCCGGTGCAGGACCTCGAGCAGCTTCTGGACGTCCGCGAAGTGCAGGCCGGTGGTCGGCTCGTCGAGGATGTACAGCGTCCGCCCCGTGGCGATCTTCGACAGCTCGGTGGCCAGCTTGACCCGCTGCGCCTCGCCGCCCGACAGCGTCGTCGCGGGCTGGCCGAGCCTGATGTACCCGAGCCCGACGTCGTTGAGCGTCTCCAGCCGCCGGCGGATCTTGGGGATGTGCTCGAAGAACCCGAGCGCCTCCTCCACCGGCAGGTCGAGCACGTCGGCGATCGTCTTGCCCTTGAAGCGGACGTCGAGCGTCTCCTTGTTGTACCGCTTGCCGTGGCACTGCTCGCACGGCACGTACACGTCGGGGAGGAAGTGCATCTCGATCTTGATCTGGCCGTCGCCGCGGCAGACCTCGCAGCGGCCGCCCTTGACGTTGAACGAGAACCGCCCGGCCTTGTAGCCCCGGGCCCGCGCTTCGGGCGTGCGGGAGAACAGGTCGCGGATCACGTCGAACAGCCCGGTGTACGTGGCGGGGTTGGAGCGCGGCGTGCGCCCGATCGGCGACTGGTCGACCGCGATGATCTTGTCCAGCTGGTCGAGCCCCAGCACCGCGGTGTGCGCCCCGGCCCGCGCCCGGTGGCGGTGCAGCGAGCTGGCCACCGCCTTGTAGAGGATCTCGTTGACCAGGGTCGACTTGCCCGAGCCCGACACCCCGGTCACGCAGGTCAGCGTCCCCAGCGGGATCCGCACGTCGACGTTCTTGAGGTTGTGCTGTTTGGCCCCGCGGATCTCCAGCTCGCCGCTCGGCGTGCGCCGGCTCTCGGGCACGTCGACCACGCGCGTGCCGGCCAGGAACTGCCCGGTCAGCGACTTCTTGACCCGCTGGACCTGCGCGGCGGTGCCCTGAGCGACGATCCGCCCGCCGTGCTCGCCCGCGCCCGGCCCGATGTCCACCAGGTGGTCGGCCGCCCGCATCGTCTGCTCGTCGTGCTCGACGACGATCACGCTGTTGCCGAGGTCGCGCAGCCGCTGCAGCGTGCCGATCAGCTTGGTGTTGTCCCGCTGGTGCAGGCCGATCGACGGCTCGTCCAGCACGTAGAGGACGCCGACCAGCGCCGAGCCGATCTGCGTCGCGAGCCGGATCCGCTGCGCCTCGCCGCCGGACAGCGTCGCGGCCGCCCGGTCCATCGACAGGTAGCCGATGCCGACGTCACGCAGGAAGCGCAGCCGCTCGTTGATCTCCCGCAGGATCAGCCGGGCGATGTGCTGCTCGGTCTCCGTCAGGTCGACCTCCTGCAGCCAGGCGATGGCCTTGTGCACCGACAGCGTGCCGAACTGGTCGATCGACAGCCCGCCCACGAGCACCGACCGCGACTCGGGCCGCAGCCGCGAGCCCTTGCAGGCCGGGCACGGCCGCATGGCCATGAACTCCTCGATCTTCTCGCGCGAGCCGTCGGAGTCCGTCTCGCGGTAGCGGCGCTCCAGGTTCGCGACGATGCCCTCGAACCGTGTGGCGTACGACCGCTGGCGGCCGTAGCGGTTGCGGTAGCTGACCTGCACCCGCTCGCCCTCGGTGCCGTAGAGGAAGACCTCGCGGTCGTCCGGGTCCAGCTCCTGCCAGGGCCGGTCCAGGTCGACGCCGTACTGGGCGGCGATCGACTGCATCATCTGCTCGTAGTAGTTGGACTGGAACCCGGCCCACGGCGCCAGCGCGCCCTGGGCGATCGACAGCGTCGGGTCGGGGACGACCAGGTCCGGGTCGATCTCCATCTGGTGCCCCAGGCCGGTGCACCGCTCGCACGCGCCGTGCGGGGAGTTGAAGGAGAAGATCCGCGGCTCGAGCTCGGGCATCGAGGTGCCGCAGTTGAGGCAGGCGAACTTCTCGCTGAACGTGAGGATCTTCGGCTCGGCGTCGGACTCCTCGCCACGGGCCGGCAGGATCTCGATCTCCACGATGCCGTCGGCCAGGCCGACCGCCGTCTCGATCGAGTCGGCCAGGCGCTTGCGCAGGTCGGGCCGCATCACGAGCCGGTCGACCACGGCCGCGATGTCGTGCTTGAACTTCTTGTCCAGCTCGATCTTGTCCTCGAACGTGCGCAGCTCGCCGTCGACCCGCGCGCGCTGGAAGCCGTCGGCCTTGAGCTCCTCGAAGAGCTTGCCGTACTCCCCCTTGCGCCCGCGCACGATCGGCGCGAGCACCATGAACCGGGTGCCCTCCTCGAGCTCCATCACCTGGTCGATGATCTGCTCGGCCGACTGGCCCGCGATGGGCTCGCCGCAGTTGTAGCAGTGGGGATGGCCGACCCGGGCCCACAGCAGGCGCAGGTAGTCGTAGACCTCGGTGACCGTTCCGACGGTCGAGCGCGGGTTGCGCGACGTCGTCTTCTGGTCGATCGAGATGGCCGGCGACAGTCCCTCGATGGAGTCCACGTCGGGCTTGTCCATCTGCCCGAGGAACTGTCGGGCGTAGGCGCTGAGCGACTCGACGTACCGCCGCTGCCCCTCCGCGTAGATGGTGTCGAAGGCCAGCGACGACTTGCCCGAGCCCGACAGGCCCGTGATGACCACGAGCGCGTCGCGGGGCAGGGTCAGCGAGACGTCCTTGAGGTTGTGTTCCCGGGCACCCGAGACGACGATCTTGTCGGAATAGGCCACGGCCACAATGATACGGAACCGAACAGATGTTCGATCCCGGTCGACGCGCCAACGTCCTCTCCGGACGCCGGCGCGGGCGGGCCCGGCCTCAGCGGCGCAGCTTCTTGGCGACCTTGGCGTAGGCCGCCAGCGCGGGCTTGGAGACGATCTTCTCGCCGTCCAGGTGCCGCAGGCCGGTGTAGTCCTCCCAGCCGCCCTTGCCGCTCGTCTCCGGGGTGTACCAGGAGTACCAGTACGCGCCCTCGATACGGCGGGACGCCCGCTTGGACGCGAGCGACGCGTAGAGCTCGGTGACCTTCTTGGCCTGCCCGGCCTCCGTCGTGTTCCACGTGACGTACGGCGGGACGCCCACGCTCTTGGGCGCGGACGAGAAGCCCATCTCGGTCACGGCGATCGGCTTCTTGGCGTCGCGGTACCTGGCCATGACGTCGCGGTTCTCGTCGACGAGGCGGATCACGTTGGCGGCCGAACCCGTGTAGCCGTGGACCGCGGCGACGTCGAACAGCTTGCCGCCCTTGGCTTTGTACACCTTCTCCAGCGACTGCCACGAGCGGTTGGGGAAGCCCGCGAGCATGATCCGGCCCTTGGGATCGACCGCGCGCAGCGCGGTGCGGGCCGCCTTCAGCAGGGCGACGTAGCCCTTGGCGAACGGCTGCTGGGCCCAGTAGGCGTCGAGGTCGGGCTCGTTCCACACCTGCCACGTCCCGATGGCTCGCTTGGGAAGGTCGGGGTGCTGGGCCCAGAACGTGCCCTTGGGGCCGTACCGCTTGGCCAGCTCGCCCAGGAACGATCCGTACTCGGCCGGGCTGCGCGGGGCGGACCAGCCTCGAGTGGCGTCCGGGTCCGCGGCCGCCCAGGCGGGTGTGCCCAGGACGATGGGCAGCAGCCGCAGCCCCTGCCGGCTGGCCCCTTCGACCACGATGTCGGACGCCGCGAAGCTGACGGGCCCCGGGCCGAAGGGCTGCATGGCGGTCCAGTAGAACGGCACGCGCACCGACTGCACCCCGGCGCCCTTCATGGCCGCGGTCTCCCCCGTCCACAGCGGCGCGGAGCCCAGGAGGGATCCGTCGGTGGCGGACACGCCCATCCATCCGGCCGGGACCTTGGACGAGGCGGCCGAGGCCGGGACGGCGAGGACGGAGGCGAGCGCGAGGAGCGCGCAGGCGGCGGACAGAGCGACGGTCGCCAGGGACCGCGATGCGAGATGACCCATCCGAAACAGCGTAGTGAACGCCCCGCCGGGGGGAGCCAGCGCATCGGCGGCGAGGGGTGACGGCAGGCCCATGCGCCAAGTTCAAAGTAACGGGAACGACCTGTCGCACTTCGACACCGCACGTGTTTCATGGCCACAGGGCCCGGGTACTCCCTGCGAATTGGCGCTCGGGGGCGCCGCTCAAGTCCACACACCGTCACCCTGAGGAAGAGGTCTCCCAATGAGCTCCGCAACGCGTTTCGGCGCGGCAGTGGCGTCCGCACTCGCACTGGTCCTGGTGGCCGGAGCCGGCGTCGGCGCCTCTCCCGCATCCGCCGCACCCGCCCTGAACTGTTACGCCGGCGTCCTGTCCATCAACGTCGTGGGCATCCCGCTCAACGCCGGTCAGGCCGGGACGCCCGGTGGAGCGTGCAAGAACGACGCCCAGGCCCTCACCCTGGCGCCGAGCCTGCCGCTCGGGATCCTCGACGTCGCGGTCACGACGAGCACCGCCGCCGCTCGCACGACGGTGACGAACGGTGCGGCTCCGATCGCCGCCGACGCACGGCTGGAGAACGCCCGCGTGGGCGTCAGCTCCCTCCTCGGCGGCCTGGACATCCGGGCCGACGCCATCAGCTCCCACGTCGAAGGCAGCTGCGTCAACGACTACGCCACCTCCGGCCAGGTCCTCAACCTCACGATCAACGGGGTCAAGGTCACCGCCGACTCCCCGTCGGTCAACACGGGCCTGGGCATCGCCTCCGTCGCCCTCAACAAGGTGACGCGCACGGCGACGGGTGCTTCGCGCGACGCCGTCTCGGTGTCGATCGCCGGCCTCGTGACCGTGGTGATCGGCCACGCCGAGGCCTCCGGCGGCGCGACGTGCCCGCCCGACGCGGATCCCCCGACGGACGACGCCGGGACGCCGCCGAGCGACGGCGTCAGCGGCGGCTCCGGCACGCCGATCCCGGCGCCCGGCGCGACGCCCGCGGCGAACCCGACCACGCCGACCAACGGCACGAACGCCAACACGTGCGCGCGGATCAAGATGTGGTTCGTCCCGCGGGTCAAGAACACCGACCGCTACCTGCGCACGCCCGGCCCCACGAGCATCACGACGGGCATCGAGCACGGCGTCCGCTACGTGACGCGCGGCCGGCTCGTCAACTGCAAGGGCAAGCCGATCATCAACGCCCGCATCGACGTGTTCCACCAGCTCAAGAACGGCAAGGCGCGCAAGACCGGCATCCGCTCCCGCCGCGACGGGCTGCTGACGCTGATCCTGCCCAGCAACCTGCACACCCGCACCGTGATCTACGAGTACCGGCCGAACCTGAACGGCAAGAAGGTCGCCGCGCGAGCGTCGGTCAAGAAGACCCTGAAGGTGAACGGCCGCATCGTGTACTAGACCGCCCCGCCAGGCCGGGTGGCGCCCCGCGCGTCGCCCGGCCCACCATGTGACATTCCATTCCTGACGAGATCGGCCTCCGGCCGGTCTCGTCTCGTTTGGGCGAAGATGGACCCGTGCCCACCGCGCCGCCCCGCACGCTGGTCCTGCTGCTCCTCCTCACCGCGGTCACGGGCTGCGTGGACGCCGTCAGCTTCCTGCGGCTCGAGCACGTGTTCACCGCGAACATGACCGGCAACGTCGTGCTCCTGGGCTTCGCGCTCGGCGGCGTCGACGACCTGTCCGTGATCGGCAGCCTCCTGTCCCTCGCGGGCTTCCTGCTCGGCGCCTACGCCGGCGGCCGCATCGTGCGCCGCGGAGGCGACGGCGACCACACCGTCACCACCTGCCTGATCGTGCAGACGACGATCGTGTGCGTCCTCGCCGCCGTCCTGGCCGTCAGCGACCCCGAGCGCCACGAGGCCGTCCGGCTCGTCGTCACGTTCCTCCTCGCCGGGGCGATGGCCGTCCAGACCTCGGCCGCCCGCTACGTGGGCGTGGCCGGCATCACGACCGTCGTGGCGACCACCACGCTCCACGGGCTGCTGCACGAGACCGGGGTGCGCGGCCGTCCGGCGAGCTCCCCGCTCGTCCCGTTCGGCATCGTGATCGCCCTGGCCGGCGGCGCCGCCGCGGGCGCGGCGGCCATCCAGCTGTCGACGTGGGTGGGACTGGCGCTGGCGGGGGCGGTGCTCGCCGCGCTCACGCTGGGATCGGCGCGGGGGGCGTTCCCCCGGGCGCCGACGCCGCCGGCAGCCCCGCCCGCTCCCGCTCGCGCTCCCGGCGCTCCAGGTACCGCACGGTGACGATGAGGAAGAGCGACACCATCAGCCCGAAGAGGGCGGAGAACGACGACTCGACGAAGATGAAGATCTGGGTCACGAAGATCTGGATCATCAGCGCGCGGTCCAGCTGCCGGTAGGCGGCCAGCCGGCGGTGGTGACGCAGGCGGATCAGCCCGGAGACCATGAAGCCGGCGGCCACGCCGGCGGACACGATGCTGGCGACGTTGGCGACCTTCAGCTCACCGAGCCCGTCGGCCGAGAACCCCTTCTGGGCCCCACCGATCTTGAGGCCGACCGCGAAGACCAGGACGAGCACCTGGACCACGGCGAGCACGGCCCACAGCGTGAAGATCCACGACAGCGCCCGGCGGAACCAGTGCTGCTCGACGGCGTGGTAGTAGCGCTCCCGGCCGCGCTGCGCGAGCCGCGAGAGGCGGCCGGGCGGGGCGACGGGGATCGCGTCGGTGCCGATCAGCAGCTGCCGCATCGGAGCGACGAGGGGGTCGTCGCCCGCCTTGTCCAGCAGCTCCAGGGCCCGCCGCTTCTCCTCGACGTCGAGGTCGTGCCGCGCCGCCTCGGCGAAGATGTCGATCGCGTTGAACAGGTACTCGCGCTCGCTGAAGCCGACGCGGTTGCGCGTCCACCGGGTCACGAAGTAGATCGTGATGAACACGAGGTAGACGATCGTCGCCGTCGGCTTGAAGAAGTAGTCGTTGTCGGTCGTGACGAACTTGCCGAGCTCGTCGATGAAGAAGCCGAAGCCGATGCCGCCGAGCACCGCGCCGATCCGCCGTGAGCCCCGGCCCAGGAACGACAGCATCAGGATGATCGCGATCATCATCAGGAACCCGCCGTAGAGCAGGTGCGCGATGTGCAGGTTCCCGCCGCCGAGCTTGGGGTAGTGGGTCGCCCACAGCTGCACGCGGATGACGACGATCGTCGCGACCGCCATGATCAGGAACGTGTCCTGCCGGGAGCCGATGTCGATCGAGCGCACCGGCTGGAACCGGCCCCGGGGCGTGAGGCTCCGCGTGTCCGCGGCGCCGTCGGTGGTCACCGTCTCCTCGCTCACCCTTGCGATCCTAGGTCACCCCGCGGCGCGTGGCATCCGGGAGGGCGCCGGTCCCCCGCGCCGCCGATCCCGACCGGTAGCGTCCGCCCCCGTGCTCGTGCTGCCGGACGCCCATCCCGAGGACCCTCCGCTCGACATCGCCGTGTCGCACGCCCTGCTGCGCCGGGTCGCGGCGGGGACGCAGCCGCCGACCGTCCGGCTCTACCGCCCGGGGCCGACGCTGGCCTTCGGCCGGCTCGACGAGAGCCGTCCCGGGTTCGCGGCGGCGCGGGCCGCGGGCGCCGAGCACGGCTTCACGCCGCTGCTGCGCCTGGCCGGCGGCCACGCCGCCGCCTACGACGGTGCCTGCCTGATCTACGAGGAGATCCTCCCCACCGCGGACGGCATGACGGGGATGCCCGCGCGCTTCGCCGCCGGCGTGAGCTTCCTCGCCGGCGTGCTCGCCGACCTGGGCGTGGACGCGCGCGTCGGGCAGATCCCCGGCGAGTACTGCCCGGGCCGGCACAGCATCAGCGTCGCGGGGCGGACGAAGGTGGTGGGCACCGCCCAGCGCGTGGTGCGCGGCGCGGCGATGCTCAGCGCGGTGATCGTCGTCGGCCACGGACCGGCGATCCGCGCGGTGCTCGTGGACGCCTACCGGGCGCTGGACCTGGATTTCGTCCCGTCGACCGCCGGCGCGATCGACGACGACGTCCCCGGCCTCGACCCGGCCGCGGTGGCGGCGGGCGTCGAACGGGCGCTGGCGGCCCGCGACGACGCGCCGGAGCCGGGCGCTCTCGACGCCGAGACGCTGACCGCCGCCCGCGCGCTGCGGGCGCGGCACGTGCTCGGCTAGGCCGCCAGGCAGCGAGTGTCGCTCAGCGGTTGCTGGGCAACCGTCTGGCGACACGCAGGTCGCCTCGCGCGGGACGGCGGGGATCCACGAGCGCACGGCGGCGGGTCAGGAGGGAAGGCCGGACACCCCCGTTCTCCGCCAAGGCGTGTCGTGGCCCGGCGCGGCCCGGCCCCTCTCCCAAGGCGCTCCCGGAGTCTGAGCCGGCTTGAAAGTCGCTCAGTGGTTGTCAGGCAACCATCGAGCGACACTCACCGCCGGGGCGGGCCTCGGCTAGGCCGCCAGGAGCTTGGGCACGACCTGCTTCTTGCGGCTCATCACGCCGGGCAGGTCGATCTCGCCGCGCGAGTCCGAGACGCCGAAGGCCCGCTCCGCGTGGGCCACGTCCCCGACGACGAGCAGGCGCGTGCCGTGCTCCAGTACGTCGGTGAGCATCAGCGCGAAGAGCCGGTGCCCCTCCCGCTCGCAGCGCTCGCGCATCGCCTGCAGCAGCCGCTCGGTGTGGTCCTCGCTCAGCGCGTCGCCGACGAACTCGACCTGGGCGATGCACAGGCTCTGCCCGTTGGCCAGCTCGTAGGACTTGGCGTCGCGCCCGACCAGCTGCTCGGGGGCGACGCTGGAGATGTCGGAAGTGGCCTCGAACATCTCGCGGCCGAAGGCCATCGGGTCGAGGTCCAGCTGACGGGCCAGCCGCTCCATCGCGACCCGGTCGCGCGGCGTGGTCGTCGGCGAGTTGAGCACGACGGTGTCGGAGAGGATCGCGCCCAGCAGCATCGTCGCCGCGGCGCGCGACGGCGTGCGGCCGTTCAGCTCGAACCGCTCGCAGATCAGCGTGCTCGTCGAGCCGACGGGATCGAACGTGGCCACCACGGGCAGCTTCGTCTCGATGGAGCCGATGTGGTGGTGGTCGAGGATCTCCACGATCTCGGCGTGCTCGACGCCGGGGACGCTCTGGGCCTGCTCGGCGTGGTCGACGAGCAGCACGCGCCGCGGTTTGGGGTTGACGAGGTCGGCGCGGGTGACGAGCCCGATCGGACGCCGGGCCCGGTCGATGGCCACCGCCGCACGGTAGCTGACGTCCTTGACGTCCTCGGAGATCTCGGCCACGAGGTCGTCCGCCCGCACCGTCAGCGGCTCGCGCTCGATCAGCTTCTGGCACGGCGCCGACAGCGTGATCATGCGGCCCGACACGTAGCTGTCGAGCTTGGTGGCGATGACCGCCGTGCCGCGGGCGCGTGCGATCTCCAGCAGCTCCTCGGATGCCCCGGTCGAGTTGCTGAGGACGAGCAGCCCGATCCCCGCCTCGATCGCCCGTCGCTGGGCGTCCGGCCGGTCGCCGACCACCGCGGCGTCGCCGGCGCTGACGTCGTTGAGCATCGTCGACACGTCCATCGCGACGACCCACACGCGGCCGGAGACGAACCCGCCGCCGTCGCCGCAGAGCAGCACGCCGTCGAGCCCGTCGGCGATCGCGGCGATCGACGTGGGGGCGTCCAGCCGGGAGGCCTCACGCGACTCGCGCACGTAGCGGCGGGCGAGTGCCCGCTCGGTCAGGACCCCGGCCAGCCGGCCCGCCCCGTCGACGACGGGGACCAGGTCGAGCCCCTCCTTGGCCATCAGCTGACCGACGATCCGCACGGGATCGGTGTGGTTGGCGACGGGGAACGTCTCGCGCATCACGTCGCTGACGCGCAGGCGGATGTGCGGCAGGAAGCGCGGCAGCTCCGCCCCGGCCTGCTCGAGGACCCACTCCGTCTGCGGATTCAGGTCGCCGAGCCGGACCGGGACGTACTCGGTGTCCGGGTCCAGGGACTGCTTCAGCTCCGCGTAGCCGATCGCGGAGGCGATCGAATCGGTATCGGGGTTGCGATGTCCGGTGACGTAGACGGGCGGCACGTGATCCTTCGGTACGTCGGCGTGACGCCGAGAGTGGTCCAATGGAATGGTCCTACAGGTTATGGGCCCGACCGCCCCGCGCGACTTCCGGGACGGACGGAGCGGGCGCGACGCCCGTCAGGCGGCCGCCGGATCGGTGGGACCGGCCGCCTCGGCCTCGCGCTCCTCGGGCGACTGCACGCGGCCGCCGGGCAGCCAGATCAGCGCGATGAGGAACGTCACGGCCATGACGCCGGCCATGATGTAGAAGACGGTCTGGGTCGACTGGGCGAAGGCGAGCGCCACCGCGTCGAGCTGCTGCTCGGAGGCCTTCGACGCGCCCCCGCCCGAGCCGGCGCCCAGCGAGCCGGCGATCTTGTCCGCCTCGGCCCGCGGCACGCCGGTCTTGGTCAGCGCCTCCGGCACGTGGATCTTGTTCTGGGCGACCAGCACCGCGCCGAGGATGGCGAAGCCCAGGCTGGCCCCGAAGTTGCGCGACGTCTGGGTGATGCCGGTGACCTGGCTGTAGTCCGTGCTCGGGGCGCGGTTGACCGCGTCCGTGCTGGCCGGGCCGAGCAGGAACCCGACGCCGCCGCCGGCGAGCATCAGGTACGGCCACTGGTTGCCGATCTCCAACGGCTCGACCGTGAGCTGGCCGGCCAGGAGGTAGAACCCGACGGCCGAGAGCGCCCCGCCGAGCACCACGGCCGGCCGCGCCCCGCGCTGATCGAGGATCCGGCCGCCGATCTGGGACGTGATCACGAACCCGAGGAAGAAGTACATGATGTAGTAGCCGGCGTTGCTGGCGTCCTGCTGCAGCGACGCCTGCGAGTACACGCTGGCGAAGAAGAAGAACGGCACGAAGACCACGGACATCGTGGCGAGGACGACGTTCTCCACCGCGAAGCCGCGGTCCCGGAAGATCCGCAGCTCCAGCAGCGGCTCGTCGGCGCGCAGCTCCCACAGCACGAAGGCCACGCCGAGGAGCAGGCCGACGACGATGCAGGCCCACGTCTCGACCGCGTCCCAGCCCCACACGCTGGACTGCTGCAGGCCGAGCACGAGCAGCCCCATCGCCGCCGACACGAGCACGGTGCCGCGGTAGTCCAGGCCGCCCGGATGCTTGACGTTGTCCGGCTTGGAGCGCCAGATGAGGATCAGGGCGATGATCGCCACCGGGATGTTGATCCAGAAGATCGACCGCCAGGTCCACTCCGTGAGGTAGCCGCCGGCGATCGGCCCGATGGCGGTGAGGCCGCCGGAGATGCCGAAGAAGATCGCGAGCGCCTTGCCCCGCTCGCGCAGGGGGAACGACGCGACGACGATGCCGACGGCGGCGGGGAACATCAGCGCGGCGAAGACGCCCTGCAGCACGCGGAACGTGACGATCCACGCCTCGGCGATGCCCGTGGTCGGCGTCAGGCCGCACAGCGCGGACGCGGCGGCGAACCCGATCACGCCGATCACGACCATGTTGCGCCGCCCCAGCACGTCGCCGAGCTTGCCGCCGAACGCGAACAGCGCCGCGAGGGACAGCAGATAGCCATTGATGATCCACTGGGCCCCGGTGCCGGAGAGGTGCAGGTCCTGCTCCAGGTCCGGGACGGCGATGGCGACGATCGTCTGGTCGATGAACGTCATGGCGACCGCGAAGACCATCGCGGCGAGGACCAGGTTCTTGTTGTTCGAGGCGCTCATCCGGCGATCCTAGCCGCGCCGCCCGACGCTCGACCGGCATGAAACCGCTGCTGCGCCTGCGATCATCCGACGATGTCGCCCCCGACCCCCGCGCGCTTGGCGTGAAGGCGCTCGACCCCGATCGCCCGCCCCGCGTCGGCCGCCGCCAGTTCTGGCGGGCCGCCCTCGGCGTCCTGGCGGTCGTGGGACTCACCGCGGTCGGGGCGTCGCTCTTCGTCCGCACCGAGGTGACGGTCGCGATCTCGCGGATCGACAACCGGGTGAAGCGGATCTCCCAGGTCGACACCGTCCTCACCGGCGTCAAGGCCGGCGACCCGCAGACGATCCTCGTCCTGGGCTCCGACCACCGGGCGGGGCCCGCCGCGCGCGGCATGCAGTCCCGGTGGGGCAACTCCGACACGATGATGCTGCTGCGCCTGAACCCGAAGGCCCCGGCCACCACGGTGCTGTCGATCCCCCGCGACCTCCAGGTCGAGATCCCCGGCGTCGGCCTGGAGAAGATCAACGCCGCCTACAGCGAGGGCGGCCCGAAGCTGGCGATCAAGACGCTGCACGACAGCCTGGGGATCGAGGTCAACCACGTGGTGGACATCGACTTCCTCGGGTTCGAGCGCGCGGTCAACGCCCTGCACTGCATCTACACCGACGTCGACCGCCGCTACTTCAACGACAACGACCCGCCCAACGGCGGCGACGGCCCGTACGCCGTCATCGACGTGAAGGCCGGCTACCAGCGGCTGTGCGGCGAGGACGCGCTCTCCTACGTGCGCTTCCGCCACCTCGACAGCGACTTCCTGCGCGCCGCGCGCCAGCAGTCGTTCGTCAACCAGGCGAAGTCGCAGCTCCCGCTCGACACGCTGCTCAGCGAGGGCGGCACGCTGCTCGACACGCTCGCGGACCAGACCGCGACCGACGTCCACGCCAGCCAGTGGCTCCAGGTCCTCGCCCTCGCCGTCAAATCGGCCGACCACCCGGTGGTCCAGCTCAAGTTCCCCGGGGACACGCCCGAGCC
>Ga0247758_1001299_pt1 | contig 19249 bp, 19 predicted proteins | sample UWRJL156409C4_FD_180950 | JGI IMG/M metagenome (GOLD analysis project Ga0247758, IMG submission 180950) | Plant litter microbial communities from Arlington Agricultural Research Station in Wisconsin, United States - UWRJ-L156-409C-4 | ecosystem: Environmental > Terrestrial > Plant litter >...
AACAGGAAACGACGATACGTCGTTTGTACTTACTGACCACTCATCTTTTCGAGGGCGTGGATCGTATTTTCGTTCGAGCAATACCCTCGCCAATGCTGCGACTGGGGCATGTCATCGAGTTCCTCTTGGCAGAGCTTCCTCGAATTACAGAGCGCGCATACCCGCTGCAGGTCCTTCCATACCGAGGGCCATTCGGCCTGTATGACGGCTGGATCGACGCCTTCCTGCGAGAGACGTTGCGGCATCAATACGGGCTCGGTGCCGGATTGGTCGAGCCGATAGAGATCGCTGGCCGTCACGTTCATATCGCGTGCGATCTCTTCAACCTGTTTCGGATCAAGACCTTCGAGCTCCGGCCGCGCAAACAGGTTCGTGAAAAATTCCCTGATACCATGTGCCATACATTTACCCTCCAGCATCCGCTCGTCTCACACGGCGGCGGAATGTCTTGTCTGCCCCTGCTCTAGGTAGCTGTCGAAGATACTTGCAACGAGACGTGCAAAAGGTTTTCCAGCATCGATGATCTCGATGCGCCGCCCTGATCTGCGCGCGAGCCCCTGCGCTACAAGCAGATCGACCCGCGCCAACTCGCGAGAGAAAATCGTCGGTAGCCGATGCTTCTCGATCAGCTTGTCCAAATCGACCCGGAAATCGCACATCAACCGTTCGATGATTTCTGCGCGTAACGCATCTTCTTCGGTCAGCGCAGCGCCGCGGATCGTGGCGAGGTTTCCGTACCGGACTTCCGCCGAATAGGCCGCCGCCGCAGGATGGTTCTGCACGTAGCCTGCAGCGAAACGGCTGATCGCCGAGGCGCCGAGCCCGATCAAGACCGGGCAATCGTCGTCAGTATAGCCTTGGAAATTCCGGTGCAGCGCGCCTCTCTTCGATGCGACGGCAAGTTCGTCATCGGGAAGCACGAAGTGATCGATGCCAACGGACTCGTAGCCAAGCCGACGCCAGGCATCTTGCGCGGCCAGCGCCTGCCGGTAACGCTGCTGGGCATCGGGGAGCGCGCGCGTATCAATCAACCGTTGATTTTTCTTGAACCACGGCACATGTGCGTAGCCGAAAATTGCAACACGCTGCGGCCGTAGCCGCGCGCCGAGTGTTGCGCTGAAGCGAATATCCTCGACCGTTTGATGCGGCAAGCCGTACATCAGATCGATGCCGATATTTTCGATACCGGCCTTGCGCACTAACTTGACCGCCATCTCGACCAATTCGAACGGCTGCATGCGGCCGATCGCACGTTGAACCTTTTCGGAAAACTCCTGTGCGCCGATATTTGCGCGGTTGACGCCGATTACGGCGAGCGCTCGAACGACCGCAGAATCAATCCGCCTTGGATCGAGCTCGATGGCATGTTCGGCGACGTTGCTCAGATCAAAATGCTTGCCGAGTGCGCGATAAAGCCGCCGAAAGCCTTCAATTCCGACAATCGACGGCGTACCGCCACCCCAATGAATTCTCCGCACCTGCTTCGCGCTGGAATGCTTCGCAACCAGCGCGATCTCCGTAATCAAGTCTTCGATATATCTTTCGACCGGTTCCTGCCGCTGCGTCGCATGGGTATTGCAGCCGCAGTAATGACAAAGCTCGGTGCAGAACGGCACATGTAGATAGATCGATACCGCTGCGCCTGCGGGCAATGCCCCGAGCCACGCCGCATGAACCCGCGCGTTGACCGCGGCCGTGAAATTCGGCGCGGTCGGGTAAGATGTGTAGCGCGGCACGGATTGCGCGCCACGCTCACGATCCTCGGAAACTTTTGCTGGAGCGGCGCTAGACATGCTCGACCGAGGTGACGCGGTAGGTGTGGATCAGGTCGCCTTCCCCGATCGAAACATATTCGCCGACGACGAACCTCTCCGATTGCAGCTTGAATCCGGCCTCAGCGGCATTGTCTCCGGATATGTCATAGCGGAAAGACCAGTCGCCGCGCGGATCATAAACGAGGTGGCCGACATCCTTATCGTTCCTCCGAAAGCGAACGACACGGCAATTGTCACGGTGAGCCTTCCAGAGGCCGGCATCGAGATGCTTCTCCGCATCGAGTGGTGCCGTGATCAGGTAGCCGGTTCTGGCGTCGCCCGACGGATGCCCTGGCTCGCGCGCGAGTTCGAGTCTGATCTGGTGAAATGCCCGCGGCAAGGAAGACATAACATCACCTCCTCAGGAGTGCAGGCTACGGAGTGCAGCGTGGTTCTTCAGCCGCACCTTGCGCAGGCCTGGCAGTTCAATCAGCGCCTTGCGCTCCATGCTGGAGAACGTGCGCGATACAGTTTCGATCGTGAGCCCGAGATAGTCTGCGATATCCTGTCGCGACATCGGCAGATCGAATTCCACCTGATTGGCGGAACGGTTCGCCATCTCGATCAAGAAGGACGCAACCTTCTCCTTTGCGCTGGAGCGGCCGAGCAGGACTATCTGATCATTGACGTGATCCAGCTCGCGGGCGGTCATCTGCCAAAGTTCGCGGGCGACCAAAACATCCGTCTGCGCAAGCGCGGCGAGCGTGGAACGCTTGATCGCGAGCACAACGGTTTCAGTCATCGCCTCAGCTGCAAAGCGATGCTTCGCACCGGATTCCAGACCGAAGATGTCACCGACAAGATAAAACGCACCGATCTGCCGCCGACCGTCGTCGAGTAGTTTGTGCGTGTGCACCGAGCCAAGCAAAACTTTGTAAACGAACTCCGCCGGTTCATCCTGTCCGTAGATTTCTTCGTTGCGGATGTAGGAGAGCTTCATGCCCATGAGCTCAAGCGATGCTTCGAAACCGCGCGCAACCGCACGGCCATTCTGGGCGGCTGCGAGCTTCGGTGCCACGTGAGCATCGTTGGAGATGGGCTGGGCATAAGCGAGCATGGCTGGTTCTCCGATTTCGTTGAGAAACCGGTACCGCCTAGCCGCGCCGCAATAAATTCAGGCCGATCCCCTAAGGGGTATTACGTAGGCGTGATTTTCCCCGAATATTCAGGGTATTTTGAGGGTATGAAGAAATCCAACAGCGCGGCAGGCAGCCCGTTCCGCTCGCTCGACCTCGTGCTGCGAAGCCCCTGGTCGCGCTATGCCGCGGTCATTCCTATCGTGGCCCTTGCTTTTGCGATCCGAGCGACCCTGCAGCCGCTCGTCGGCAACGAAGCACTGTTTCTTCTGTTCGTTCCCGCCGTGCTTGCCGCTGCGATCATCGGCGGCTTCGGTCCGGGTGTTGCCGCCACGCTCCTCAGTCTCGCAGTCGGCAACATTTTCTTTCTCGGCCAGAACGCCGGACAAGTGCAGTTGCTGTCCAACAGTCTCAGCTTTCTCGTCGCGGGTCTCGCGATTGCTGCTTTCGGCGGCTGGATGTGGACGACGCGTATTGCAGCCGCCGCGCGCGAAGCGCATCTGAATTCGATCCTCGACACCGTGCCCGATGCAATGATCGTGATTGATACTTCGGGGCAGATTCAATCCTTTAGCGCGGCGGCGCAGCGGCTGTTCGGCTACGCTGCAGCCGAAGTGCGCGGCAAAAACATAAGCATGCTGATGCCCTCGCCTTATCGCGAGGCGCATGACGGCTACATGGAACGCTATATGCGGACCGGCGAGCGCCGGATCATCGGAATCGGTCGTGTCGTCGTCGGCGAGCGCAAGGATGGTTCGACCTTCCCGATGGAGCTTGCGGTCGGCGAAATGATCTCGGGCCGCGACCGCTATTTCACCGGCTTCGTACGCGACCTCACCGAGCGGCAGGAAACGGACTCCCGTCTTCAGGAATTGCAGGCCGAGCTCGTGCACATCTCCCGCCTCTCCGCGATGGGCGAAATGGCATCAACCCTTGCGCACGAACTTAACCAGCCGCTGACAGCCATTGCAAATTATATGAAGGGATCGAGCCGGATTGTCAGCGAGATTCAATCGGAACGCGCGCCGCTCTTGAAATCCGCACTCGACAAATCCGCCGAGCAGGCCATCCGTGCCGGCCAGATAATCCGCCGCCTCCGCGACTTCGTCGCGCGCGGCGAGAGTGACCGCAGTATCGACAGCCTTTCCAAAATCATCGAGGAAGCAAGCGCGCTGGCGCTGGTCGGTGCAAAGGAAGTCGGCATCCATGTGCGGATGCGGCTCGATGCCGAAGGAGACCTCGTGGTTGTCGATCGCATCCAGATTCAGCAGGTTCTTCTTAATCTGATCCGCAACGCGATCGAGGCGATGAAGCAGAGCGCGCGCAAGGAGCTGACAATTACCAAGCACGCCGCCGACGGCACGGCAGTGGTAAGCGTCTCCGACACCGGACAGGGCATCGATCACGAAATACGTGCGCAGCTGTTTCGGCCCTTTGTGACTACCAAGGCCGACGGCATGGGTGTCGGGCTTTCGATTTCACGCACGATCATCGATGCCCATGGCGGCAAGCTCTGGGTTGACGACAACCCGGATGGCGGCGCTACTTTCCGCTTCAGCTTGCCGGTTGCGCCTGAAAATAAGAGCGAAGACAATGCCTGACAGCCAGACCATCTATGTCATCGATGATGACGATGCCGCGCGTGACTCGCTGCAATTCCTGCTTGAGACGGCTGGTCTGCGCGCCTTTACCTTCGAGACCGCAGCGGCATTTTTGAAGAATCTTCCTGCGCCGAATACAGGCTGCGTAATCACCGACGTGCGCATGCCGGGCATGACCGGCATCGAACTTTTGAAGGCGCTGAAAGCCCGGGCCTTTCCGCTACCGGTGATCGTGATTACCGGTCATGGCGACATTCCGCTCGCAGTGGAGGCCATGCGCGAAGGCGCGGCAGATTTTCTCGAGAAGCCGTACAATGACGATGCTCTGCTGCAGGCGATTGACCGCGCTATCACTTCCTCGAAGTCGGCGGCACAGGCGGACGGGGCGAAGGCCGATATCCTGCGACGGATCGCAGAACTGTCAGGCCGCGAAGCCGAAGTCATGGCCGGTCTTGTCGCCGGAAAATCGAACAAGGTGATTGCGATCGAACTCGACATCAGCCCGCGCACGGTCGAGATCTATCGCGCGAATGTTATGTCCAAGATGGACGTGGATAGCCTGCCCGCCCTTGTGCGGATGGCGATTACGGCGGGCTTCTCCGGCGGGCGCTAGCTTCGCGACTTGCGGTATATCAAGGCACGTCTGACCCGATCGGCGGACAAGTCAGTATGGACCGCAAGAATGACAACGCCGGAAACGCCGCGGGGAAAACACTTGCGCTCTTAATAGGTGCCGACAAGCGCCTGTTTGCACTAAGCGCATGGGTGTCAGTTCTCGCTTCGCTCATTCTTGTCGCGGAACTGGCGTGTATCGCCTCTGCGATCGCGGAAATGCTGCGCACTAACACTATTGCGCCCGCGCTGCCTTATGCAGGAGTATTTCTCGTCCTCGCGCTCTCGCGGGCCGCCATAGACGGCTACGCCGCGCTGCTTGCCGCGAACGCCAGCGAAGAGGTCAAGCGCCGCGCGCGTGTATTGCTGACCGATGCGCTTGCCGCGATCTCGCCGGTTGACCGTAATCGAATCCATGCCGGCGAAGCGGCCACGCTTCTGACTGGTCATATTGATGCGCTCGGACCGTATCTTACGCGCTATCGCCCGGCACGGTTGCGGGCAGCGGTTCTTCCGATCGCAATTTTGCTCATGACGGCGTGGTTCTCCTGGGTCGCAGCGATTGTCCTGCTCGTCACCGGCCCGCTGATTCCGGTTTTCATGGCGCTGATCGGCGCTGAAGCACGGGTGGCGAGCGAGCGGCAGCTGCAGGAAATCGGCAGCATGAATGCCGCACTCCTAGACCGCTTGCAGGGAATCACGACACTCAGCCTCTTCGACGGGATCCCGCGCGCGACCGAAGCTTTATTGCGTGAAGGCGAGAACATCCGCACACGGACAATGGCGGTGCTTCGTATCGCGTTTCTATCCTCCGCCGTGCTCGAACTCTTCGCGGCGCTCGGCGTTGCCTTCGCGGCCGTTTATGTGGGCTTCACGCTGCTCGGCCAGGTTCACTTCGGCGCTTATGGTGAACTTTCGCTATTTGGCGGGCTGTTCGTGCTGATGATCGCACCTGAATATTTCCGGCCACTGCGTGACTTCGCTGCCGCATATCATGATCAGGCTGCAGCACTGGCCGCATGCGGTGAGATTGGCAAGATTCTGAACGGCAATCATCTGAAACTGCCGGAACGAAACGCTCTACCGTTACCCCTGCGCTCGCTCGAGATCGAGCGCGCGTCTGTTGTACTCGATGGAACAAAAATCCTCCAACCCTTCTCCCTTCGGATAAACCCGGGTGAACGGATTGCCCTGGTTGGTCCAAGCGGGAGCGGAAAGTCTTTGCTGCTTGCTTTGCTCGGCCGATTGATAGCCCCGTCGAGCGGTCGTGTTCTCATAAACGGAAAAGCAGATGCTTGCTGCTCCGTCGCATGGCTGGGCCAAAGGCCCGCTTTCGTACAAGCAAGCGTTGCCGCCAATCTTTCGATGTATCGTCCAGACATGGATCGCGGCGGCTTTGCCGCCGCAACGCGGATCGCAAAGGCCGATGAAGTCGTCGCAAAACTGGAGCGCGGCTATAACGAAATTCTGCGTGAGCACGCCGCCAATCTTTCCGGGGGGGAAGCCCAGCGGCTTGCGATCGCCCGTCTTGCCCTCTCCGGCGCCGATCTCATTCTTGCCGACGAGCCTACCGAGCATCTCGACGCGGAAACGGCTGATGCCGTTATTGATGGCCTGCTCGAAGTTTCGCTGAACCGCACACTGGTAGTCGCGACCCACGATCCGCGCATCGTTTCCCGGATGGACCGGATTATCGATGTGCGTGCGCTTGGCGTTACGCAAGCGCTTGAGGCCGCGGCATGAAACACGCTGCCTATTTCATGGGCCTGATGTGGCGCGAACAGCGCGATAGTCTGCTGCTCGGCGCGCTCGCAAGCTTCCTCGTACTGCTTTCCGGTATTGCACTGCTCGGCCTCTCTGGCTGGTTCATCACTGCAGCGGGGCTCGCAGGCCTCGCCGGCGCGGGCCTCACTTTTGATTTCTTCCGCCCGAGCGCGGGTATCCGATTCCTCGCGCTGTTTCGAACCGCAACGCGCTACGGTGAAAGGCTCGCTACCCACGATGCAACGCTGCGCTTCTTCGCCTCGCTGCGGGCAACTCTGTTTCACTCCATCGCAAGATCGCAGACAACAAGCCGACGATTCCGTAGTAGCGAACTCCTGCAGCGGTTGACTGGCGATCTCGAAATCCTGGATACGTTTTATCTGCGCTTTCTCATTCCAGCGGCGGTCGCGATTGCCTTGACCGCCTTCGGCTGCGTACTACTTTATCCCGTCTCATGGTCATTCACCGCCGCGATTGGTGCTGTCTTTTTCTTCTGTGTATTCGTCATCTTTTTATCAGCGCTTGGTACAAGAAAGTCCGCCAGACGGATCGCGCTCGGCACAGAAGCGTTGCGTGTGCGAACCATCGATCTCATCCACGCGCAGACCGATCTTTTGTTTTCCGGCGGGATCGCGGCACAGAAATCCCGGATCGGCAGAGCGGCGCAGTATCTTGCCGATGCAGGCTCCCGGCTCGCGAAAAACGAAATCGCTGCTGCAAGCGGAATCACGTTTTGCGGTGCGGTGCTGACGCTTGCATTTATTCTGCTCGGGGGCGCTGCTTTCGAAGCGGGCGCGATTACCGGACCAGTTATGGCAATGCTCGTGATCGGCGGCTTAGCCGCACTGGAAGTTTTCACGCCCCTGCGCCGTGGCGCGGTCGAATTCGACCGCATTGCTTTTTCCGGCCGACGATTGCATCTCCTTGTTACCTCCGCACCAGAGCGTGACTGCCGCATCTTCGCCGACAAAGGTCTTGCCATTGCGGTGCTCGACTTGACTTGCCGGCATCGCCCGAACGCACAACCTGTTTTCCGGCACTTTAACTTCGCCGCACGTCGCGGCGAGCGCGTGGCGCTTACCGGCAAAAGCGGCTGCGGAAAATCGACGCTGCTTTCGCTAATCGCAGGTTTACGCCAACCGGAAAGCGGCTACATTCTGATCGGAAACCAGCATGGCGTTCACCCTGCGCTCGGTTACCTCACGCAAGAGACGGAGCTTTTCAAAGGCTCTATTGCGGAGAATCTCCGTATTGCGCGGCCAGAAGCATCTGAAGAAGCGCTCTGGCATGCGCTGGAGATCATAGAATTGCGTGAGAAAATCGAAGCGCTCGAAGGCAAGCTCGGCTGGCAGATCGGCGAGACCGGCAATGGTTTCTCCGGCGGCGAGCGGCGGCGGCTTGCACTCGCGCGCCTCATTCTCCGCAATCCGGCAATCTGGTTGCTCGACGAGCCGACTGCCGGCCTCGACGATGCGCTCGCACGCCGCGTGCTTGATAGACTCTTTCTCTTCGCTCCGGACGCAACCTTTGTGATCGCCGCGCACCATGATCGCGAGATCGGGCTCGCGCATCGCATCGTCCGTCTCGATATAGCTTCGCTCGCTTGACGCAGATCAAGGAGCACGCCGCTTAGACTCGCTACAAATCCAGAACCGCTACCTGACCGGCTTTTGAAGCGAGATATCCCATGGAAATCGACGTCGTAACGCTATCGCGCCTGCAGTTTGCGCTGACGGCGATGTATCACTTTCTTTTCGTACCGCTGACGCTCGGTCTTTCGATCCTGCTTGCTATCATGGAGACCACGTATGTCATGACCGGCCGCGCGATCTGGCGGCAAATGACGAAGTTCTGGGGCACGCTGTTCGGCATCAATTTCGTGCTCGGCGTCGCGACCGGCCTCACGATGGAATTCCAGTTCGGCATGAACTGGAGCTATTACAGCCATTACGTCGGCGACATCTTCGGCGCGCCGCTTGCGATCGAAGGCCTGATGGCATTTTTCCTTGAAGCGACTTTCGTCGGCCTCTTCTTCTTCGGCTGGGACAAACTCACGAAGCTGCAGCATCTCGTGACGACGTGGGCGGTCGCGCTCGGTACCAATTTTTCCGCGCTCTGGATTCTGATCGCGAACGGCTGGATGCAGCATCCGATTGGTGCCGCGTTCAATCCGCAGACCATGCGCATGGAAGTGACGAACTTCTATGAGGTGCTGTTTAATCCAGTCGCGCAGGCGAAGTTCGTGCACACGGTTTCCGCGGGTTATGTCACCGCCGCGATGTTCGTGCTCGGCGTCAGCGCCTGGTATCTCCTGCAAGGGCGTCACATTGAACTCGCCAAGCGCTCGATGGCAGTCGCCGCAAGCTTCGGCCTTCTGGGTGCGCTCAGCGTCGTCGTACTCGGCGACGAAAGCGGCTACTCCGCGAGCGAACATCAGAAGATGAAACTCGCCGTCATGGAAGGCATGTGGCACACGGAGCCCGCGCCTGCCGGTTTCACCGTCTTCGGCATTCCGAACCAGCAGAAACGCGAAACCCAATATGCAATCCGCGTTCCTTATGAGCTCGGCTTGATTGCCACGCGCTCGCTCACCGAACCGGTACCGGGCATTGTCGATCTCGTAGACAGGACCAAGCTCGACGTCGCCAAGGGCATCAAGGCGTACGACGCGCTGATGACCATTCGTGCGGCGAAGGGCCAAAAGATCGATCTGACTGCGAAGAACGCGTTCGAGGAGAACGGCCGCTATCTCGGCTATGCCTATCTTCTCAAGCGCTACATTGAAGACCCGCGCAAAGCGACCCCGGACATAATCGAGAAGGCGGCCTGGGACACGGTACCAACGGTCTGGCCGATGTTCTGGTCGTTCCGGCTGATGGTGGGCTTAGGCTTCTACTTCATCCTGTTCACTGGCGCGTTCTTCTATCTCGCTTCGACTGGCAGACTGGACAAGTACCGCTGGTTGTTGCGTCTCGCGGTTTATTCGATCCCGCTGCCCTGGATCGCAGCTGAACTCGGCTGGTTCGTTGCCGAATATGGCCGCCAGCCTTGGGCCATCGAAGGCGTGTTGCCGACCGCGATAGCCGTTTCGCATCTCGGCATTTGGGAAGTCGCAATCACGATGGCAGGCTTCGTCGCCTTCTACACCGTGCTTCTAATCATCGAGATGTCGCTGATGTTGAAAGCGATCAAGGCCGGCCCGCAACCCGACAAGAGCGCCGACGCATCCGTGCGCGGCCGCATCCAAACCGTTCCTGCGGAGTAAGAACATGATTCTTTTCGAACTGATCGACTACGGCACGCTGAAAGTTATCTGGTGGGTGCTGCTCGGTGTGCTGCTGATCGGCTTCGCCGCGACCGACGGCTTCGACATGGGAGTAGCAACGCTCCTGCCCTTCGTCGCAAAAACCGACGTCGAGCGCCGCGTTGCTATCAACACAATCGGCCCGGTATGGGAAGGCAACCAGGTCTGGTTCATTCTGGGCGGCGGCGCGATCTTTGCCGCCTGGCCCCCGCTCTACGCGGTGAGCTTCTCCGGCTTTTATCTCGCAATGTTTGTCGTGTTAGCCGCGCTCATCCTGCGGCCGGTCGGATTCAAATATCGTTCGAAGAAGCCGGACCTGAAATGGCGCCGCAACTGGGACATCGCGCTCTTCGTCGGCGGCTTTGTGCCGGCACTCATCTTCGGTGTCGCGGTCGGCAATATACTGCAAGGCGTGCCGTTCCGGCTTAATGAAGATCTGCGCACCCTTTACGAAGGCACGTTCTTCGGCCTGCTCAATCCGTTCGCGCTTCTGTGCGGACTGCTGAGCGTCGCGATGCTCACTATGCACGGCGGCGCCTGGCTTACAGTGAAGTCAGGCGGCATCGTCGCTGAGCGCGCACGACGCTACGGGTCTTACGCCGCTGTCGCCACGATCCTTCTGTTCGCGATCAACGGCATCGTGCTTTGGCTGGCGGTAAAAGGCTATCGCATCGTCGATGGCGTTTCGCCGAACATGCCGAGTAATCCGCTGTTCAAGACGGTAACACGCGACGGTGCTTCGTGGTTTTCGAACTACTCCACCTATCCGTGGATGACCATTGCGCCTGCACTCGGCTTTGCCGGCGCTGCAGGAGCCTTCATCGGCCTGCGTGGCAAAAGCGAACTGCTCACGCTCCTATGCAGCAAGGTCTCGGTACTCGGAATCATCTCGACGGTGGGCTTGAGCATGTTCCCGATCATCCTGCCGAGTTCGATCGATCCGAAATCGAGCCTGACGGTGTGGGACTCTGCTTCGAGCCACGCCACGCTCTTCAATATGCTGGTCGCGACCGTGATCTTCCTGCCGATCGTGCTTGCCTATACCGCATGGGTTTACCGCGTGCTGTGGGGCAAGATCGACGAGCGAACGATCCAGCGCGAACAGGAAACCATGTACTGAAGGAGATCGAACAATGTGGTACTTCGCCTGGCTGCTCGGCATGCCGCTCGCCTGCACCTTCGCGGTCCTGAACGCGATGTGGTTCGAGCTGCGTGAGGATTTGCGAAACAACAATAAGGCTTAATCGCTAATATCTAAAATTAAAGACCCCGCCTTTATCCAAAGGCGGGGTTTTTCGTTGCCGAATTTCGTAGCGAAAGCGGCGTTCTATTCGCGGAATTCCCGCGTCTTTATATCAGCGTAGGTAACGCCCACCGCGAAAACTGCGAATAACAGTCCAACGAAAGTAAGAGCCAGAATTGCTTCGGTCGGCATGATGATTCCCTCCAGATAGAGGGACCATCATCTTTTTCTGGAGCGGCTGTGCCTTGATTTCGATCAAACCGTGCATCTGCCGCGCAGGCTAGACCATATACCGGTGGCGACCGTGTTATTCAGATAAGCCGTGTCCCAGCGATTCGCGTTCGTCGAACACAAAACAGCGTCCACGCCATTTGCTTTGCGATTCCGGCACATCTTCGAGATATTTCAAGATACCGCCCTTCAGGTGGTAAACCTGCTCGAAACCCTGCGCGACCAAATAGCTCGACGCTTTTTCGCAGCGGATGCCGCCGGTGCAGAATATCGCAATTTTTTTATGCTTTGCAGGGTCTAACGACTTTTCGACGTAATCGGGAAACTCCTTGAACGCGCTTGTGCCGGGATCGATCGCGCGTTCGAAAGTGCCTTTTTCAAACTCGAAAGAATTGCGCGTATCGACAATGACGACGTCGGGATCGGCGATAAGCTCGTTCCATTCTTTCGCATCGACATAAGTGCCGACGTTCTGCGTCGGGTCGATGTGCGGCATGCCCAAAGTCACGATTTCGCGCTTCACTTTAACCTTCATGCGCTGGAAAGGCTTTTCGGATGCGCCGGACATCTTGAGCTCCAGCCCATCGAAATGTGCCCGGATGCGCGTCAATATATTTTGCATCTGCGCATCGCTGGCCGCGGCGATCGTGCCGTTAATGCCTTCACGCGCGATAATCAGCGTACCGCAGATCTCGTTCTCATCGCATGCCGCACGCAAAGCGACCGCCAGACCCTCGGGGTCCGGCACGGTCTGAAAACGATAAAGGGCTGCAACGCTCCACATGGGACGACTACCCGGTAGTTGAAAAACTGGCGGCCCCGGCAAGAATCGAACCTGCGACCAACAGCTCCGAAGTTGCTAGAAAAGCTAGCAATTTCAAAGAGTATTTCGACAAAACCGCCGGTGCAGCGGCATAGCCTAATATAGGGGAATTTCGTTTGCCGGAACGGACGAAGCGACAAGAAACCCCATTGGATGGCACCTTCCGGCCACCGGAACGCTAAGCCCTACAAATTGACGCTACCAGCTTGCTGTCGCAGCTTCGACAGCGGTCAGCGCAGGATGTCAATGTGCGTAAAGTCGAAAACATTCTCTTTATAATGTGCGATCAACTTCGGCAGGACTATCTCTCCTGCTACGGCCATCCGCACCTTCAGACTCCCAACATCGACCGTCTTGCAGAGCGTGGAACACGTTTTACACGCGCTTTTGTGCAGTCTCCTGTTTGCGGCGCCTCCCGCATGAGCTTCTACACGGGGCGCTACGTGCAATCGCATGGCGCTTCGTGGAATGGATTCCCGCTGAAGGTCGGCGAGATGACGCTCGGCGATTACCTGCGTGCGCGTGGCATGGACGTAGCGCTCGTCGGCAAAACTCATATGCGCGCCGATATGGAGGGGATGGAACGACTTGGAATCGATCCTGATTCGATCATCGGCGTACGTGTTTCCGAGTGCGGCTTCGATCCCTATGAACGCGATGATGGCCTGCACGGTATTGGCCCGGATGGACGGTATGAGCCCAAGAATCCGCGCTACAACGAATACCTTCGCGATAAAGGCTATGGCGGCGATAACCCATGGCACGACTGGGCCAACGCGGCTGTAGGGGAAGGCAATAAGATTGCTTCCGGCTGGGCCATGCGCCATGCGGCGAAGCCCGCGCGCGTTGCCGAAGAAGATTCCGAAACTCCTTATATGACGCGGCGCGCTATCGAATATATGGAACAGGCAAAAAAACCTTGGTGCCTGCATCTTTCTTATATCAAGCCGCATTGGCCTTATATCGCGCCCGCTCCCTACAACAACATGTTCGGTAAGGATGCGGTGCAACCCGCAATCCGATCGGAGCGGGAGCGCGACAATCCGCATCCGATCTATCGCGAGTTCATGGATCTTCGCGTCAGCCGCAACTTCGGCCGCAACGAGGTTCGCGAAGAAGTGATTCCCGTCTACATGGGTCTGATCAAGCAGATCGACGACCAGATGGGCGTCCTCTTCGACTACATGTCGCGCAAGGGCCTGATAGAAAACACGATGATCGTGTTCGCCTCGGATCACGGCGACTATCTTGGCGATCACTGGATGGGCGAAAAGGATCTATTCCACGATCAATCCGTGAAAATCCCGCTGATCGTCTATGACCCGCGATCTGCAGACACATCGAAGAATGTCTGTGACGAGCTTGTGGAGTCCATCGACATCGTGCCGACCCTGCTCGATGCCGTTGGCGGCGATGTGTCCGGCCAGTCTCACCGGATCGAAGGACGATCGCTTTCGCCATTCCTCAAAGGAGAAAAGCCAGAGACGTGGCGCAGCTATGCCATCAGCGAGTATGATTATTCCGTGCTGCCGGTCGCGGTGAAACTCAATATCGCACCACGCGATGCACGGCTCTTCATGGTCGCGAACAAGAAGTGGAAATATATTCACGCGCCCGGTTTCGGGCCGATGTTGTTCGACCTAGTCAACGATCCGCAGGAATTCGAAGATCTCGGCACTAATCCTGAATATACCTCTGTTCGCGATATGCTTCAGAATGTTCTCAACAATTGGGGGCTGCGCTATTCACAGCGAACGACCCGCTCCGAGCAGCAAATTCTCGCCGCGCGCGGGAAATCTACGCGCAAGGGAATTCTCATCGGCGTCTGGGATGAGAACGAACTTCCGGAAGAACTCTGGAGCGCGTACCTCGGCGGAGAGAAGTAATTATTGCAGAGGGCTTGCATGCGTCGCGTTGAGCGAAATCTTGGCATCTATTTCGCTGCCAATCTTTGCGGCCGCTGCCTGTACTTCGCCAAGATAGCGTGACACTGCCGTGGACTGATCCAACGCCGAAACCAGCCACGTAACGTTCATACAACCGACGATGCGGTCGCGTGCGATAATCGGCACCGCGAAGCCATCAGTTTTTTCTTCGCCGATCTTGCGCAACGTAAATCCCTGCACGCGCGTGCCGTATCCCTGCGCCCGCGTTTCCGAGATCAGTTGGTCGATCAGCTGCGGGTTTTTCGCTGCGCGGTCGAAGGGGCTTGAGGAGATCCGGAGATCGGAAAGGATTCCCTCACGCTCATCGTTGCTGCAGTAGGAAAGCCAGGCGCGGCCGAGGCCTGTTTGCAACATAGGAATGCGATAGCCGACACCGGTCCAATTGATGAAGTACGGCGATTTTTTCCGCGTCGTCTCGATGATCATCATCGAGCCTTCGTCGTAGACTGCGAGGTCGGATGGCCAGCGCAGCCGCTGGCAGAGCTCGTCGAGGATGCTGCTTCCTACATCGAGCAACAAGCCCTGCAGCGATCCGGTTTCCGAGCGCCGCGTGCTGCGTCTCCACACACCGTCAGCGAGGCGGCGCCTTACGTAACCGCGAGACTCGAGCGTCGCGAGAATTCGAAGCAAAGTCGGTTTGGGCAGGTTTGTATTGCAGTGCAATTCACGCAACGTCATGCCGCTGGAAATGCTCAAAGCATCCAGTACTTGCAGCCCTCTTTCCAAGCCTCTGAGTGTGTCGCTTGCCATGATAAAACACGCCTAAACCAACCTAATTCTGACGAAGCCACGGCCAATTTTCAACGTTCCGGCAGCCGGAACGTCGAATTATTCGTTTTCCGGCTACCTCCGCGCTGTGCCTTCATGCAGCAAAGGCGCCAAAGAGCGCGACGAACAGAGGGGAGAAAACAATGAAACGCATCCTTTTAGGGCTAGCAGCCACCGCGTTCGCGGCAACGCTGCTCGCGCCGGCGGGATCGCAGGCCCAGTTACTTCAGCAGCCGATCAGGATCGTATTTCCCTTCGCAGCGGGCGGCGGTGGTGACGCGCTGGCACGGCTTCTCGCCGAAGAACTGCGTGTCGCACTCAACCGCAATGTCGTGGTCGAGAATAAGACCGGTGCCGGCGGTCAGGCCGGTACGCTCGAAGTCGTGAATGCGACGCCGAACGGCGACACGCTTCTGCTAACACCCATCGCGCCAGTCGTGCTGCATCAGAACATCTACAAGAACCTCAGATACGATCCGATCAAAGATCTCAAGCCGGTCGCACTAATCTCGGACTTCGAGTTTGCCATTGCGGTGGGTCCCGCCGTTCCTGCGAAGACTCTTCAGGAGCTCATTGCCTGGATGAAAGCAAACCCGACGAAAGCAAGTTACGGAACGCCAGGCGCCGGCGCGCTGCCGCATTTCTTCGGCGTCTTGTTCTCGAAGGCTGTCGGCGTCGATATGGTTCATATTGGCTATCGCGGCTCGGCACTTGCCTTGGTCGACCTGATTTCAGGCCAGATTCCTATCGTCGTCACGACGACGACCGACCTTCTGCAAAATCATAACGAGGGGAAAATCCGTATTCTTGCGACTTCGGATAGCAAACGTTCGCCGTTGGTGCCGGATGTCCCCACTTTCAAAGAACTCGGTTACAACATCGAAGGCACTTCCTGGTATGGCATTTTCGCTCCGGCGAAAACCTCCGACGATGTCGTGAACAAGTACAGCAAGATTCTATCCGACGCCTTACAGACCGCGGTGATGAAGGAAAAGCTGCTTAAGCTCGGTCTCTACGCGCGAGGCTCCACGCCCGCCGAACTCGGGAAGCTGCAAAAAGAACACGCTGACTTCTGGAAACCAGCGATCGAAGCTTCCGGATTCAAGCCTGAAAACTGACGCGCGCTTCACGTCATTTAAAATGGCTTCGCTATAGAGCGGAGAACTATTATGGATTCCGATATTACCAAGCGTAGCGGTCTAATCGGAAATCCGCGCGATTTTATCGGCGGGTTGGGATTTCTGCTGCTAGCCGTCTTCGTGCTGTGGGCGACCCGCGATCTGCCGGGTCAACGTGGCTTCCAACTCGGGGCCGGCTCCGTGCCGCGTTTGTTTGCGCTGCTGCTTGCATTCAATGCGATATTCGTCATGGCGTTGTCGGCGTTCGGCCAGGGCCCTGCCGTGCACTATGCTTTGGGACCCTCCCTCGCAATCGCGGCCCTGACTGGCATCGGACTTTTCACGAACTACTTTGCGGGACCGGAGCTTGCCGTCGCGGTTCTAATTCTTGCGGCCTTCGCTTCGCGGCAAAAACTCGCTGCACTTAGTATTCGCGGCCCCATCTTTATCGCGATTGCGATCCTGGCTTTTGCCGCCTTCATAAAATCGCTCGGCCTGTTCGTGACAGTATTTGCGTTGGTCGCGGTATCCTCCGCAGCAAGCGAAGAATACAAGCCCGTCGAGTCGTTTGCCTGGGCGCTCGGACTCGCCGTTTTCAGCGTGCTGCTGTTCATACTTCTGCTCAATCAACCGATCTCCGCATTTCCTCCATCGTTGCTGACACGATGACCGATATTTTTGCCAATCTGATCTTCGGTCTTTCGATCGCGATCACGCCGACGAATATCGTGCTGTGTCTTGTAGGCGCGCTCGCGGGCACGCTGGTTGGCGTCCTGCCCGGTATCGGTCCGCTCGCAACAATTGCGATGCTGCTCCCTATTACATTTGGCCTGCCGCCGGTGGGAGCGCTCATCATGCTCTCCGGCGTTTTTTATGGTGCGATGTATGGCGGTTCGACCACGGCGATTCTCGTGAACATTCCCGGCGAGGCTGCATCGGTCGTCACCACGCTTGACGGATTTGAGATGGCCAAACAGGGCCGTGCCGGCTCTGCGCTGGCAATCGCCGCGATTGGATCCTTCTTCGCGGGCTGCGTCGCGACCGTTCTGATCGCATTGCTCGCGGGGCCTCTCACCCAATTCGCATTCTTTTTCGGCCCAGCAGAGTATTTCGCGCTGATGACGCTCGGACTGGTAATGGCCATCGTTCTTGCGAACGGTCCGATCTCGAAGTCGACTCTTATGATCCTCGCGGGGATCGTGTTTTCCATGGTCAGCGCCGACGTCGATACGGGCGAAGGCCGCATGACTTTCGGACGATACGAACTCTCAGATGGTTTCGGCTTTATTGTCGTTGCGATGGGCGTTTTCGGCTTTGCCGAGATCATCAAGAACGTTCTGCAATCTTCGACCCGCCAACTGATTGCCGAGCGGATCACGAATTTGATGCCGACACGCCGCGATTTCGCCGAGGCTGTGCCGGCAATCGCACGTGGCACGATACTCGGTTCGCTCCTCGGGATCCTTCCGGGAGGCGGCGCAATCCTGTCTTCCTTCGCTTCCTATACGCTGGAGAAAAAACTATCGAAAACGCCGGAGCGCTTCGGCAAAGGCGCGATTGAAGGCGTCGCGGGACCGGAAAGCGCGAACAACGCAGCAGCGCAGACTTCATTCATTCCGCTGCTAACGCTCGGCATTCCCGCTAACGCCGTCATGGCGCTTATGGTCGGCGCCATGACACTCCACGGCATCGCTCCCGGTCCACAGGTCGCGACAAAGCAACCAGACCTGTTCTGGGGTTTGATTGCTTCCATGTGGGTCGGCAACCTGATGCTGCTCGTAATCAATCTGCCGCTGATCGGCATCTGGGTAAGGCTTTTGCGTGTGCCCTATCGCCTGCTCTACCCGATGATCCTGGTGTTCTGCTGTATCGGCGTTTATTCGCTGAACACCTCCACATTCGAGATCATGCTCGCGCTCGCCTTCGGCTTGTTCGGCTATTGGCTTTACAAACACGACTTCGAACCGGCGCCTTTGCTGCTCGGATTTATTCTCGGTCCCATGATGGAAGAGAATCTGCGTAAGGCTATGTCGCTCGCGCGCGGCGATCTTCTTGAAATTATGACGCGGCCGCTAACCGGAGTTTTGCTTGCCTCGGCCGCAATACTTCTCGTTGTCGCTATTCTTCCAGCGGTCCGAAAACAGCGTGAAACCGTTTTTGTCGAATAGCCGTTACAACGCCGCCAAGCGCTTCAGGAAAATGCGGTTGCAGCCCTCTACCGAATAAACTGATCGATGTAATCCGCACCCAGCCCGATCTGCGTGTAGTGCGCCCGGCATTTGTCGATTCGGGTAAAGACGTCGTCATAACCGATCGTGCGTCCGTCTGGGTCGACGTAAATCATGGCACCATTCACTTGGAAGAGAGTAATCATTTCTTCAACGTGCGGATCAACAACAAGCGTATGCGTTTCACCCGGGGCTTCGTAGACATACCCGCCCTCGGTAGCGACCCAATCATGCTCCAGATAGCGCCACTCGCCTTTGAGGACATAGCCATGCACGGGAAGAGGATGGCGGTGGCGTGAGAGAACGCCCGACTTTCGGACCTTCAGCAAGTTCATCCAGTACCCGCGCGACGTGCACATCAGCAGCGGTCTAAACCAAACGTTCTCCTCTACAGGAACCCAAATGCGGTCGTCTTTGGGGATAACATTGGGTACCACAAGCTCTGGCGGCGATTCTTTTGGTTGCGGATGACGATAAGGAATCCATTTCTCGTCGTTGGTTTCGTTTGTAGGATTCTTAGTCATTGCCATCTCTTTCTCAAACTGCGGAATAGCCGCCGTCGATCGGAAGGATTGCACCGGTAATGAACCTTGCAGCAGGCGACGCTAAAAAGACTACCGCCCCTGCCACCTCATCTGGAGTACCCCAGCGATCCATCGGTGTCCGCATCAGAATCTGACGGCTTTTTTCTTGATCCTGGCGCAGCGCTTCGGTTAGCGGC
>Ga0247758_1001301_pt1 | contig 19210 bp, 26 predicted proteins | sample UWRJL156409C4_FD_180950 | JGI IMG/M metagenome (GOLD analysis project Ga0247758, IMG submission 180950) | Plant litter microbial communities from Arlington Agricultural Research Station in Wisconsin, United States - UWRJ-L156-409C-4 | ecosystem: Environmental > Terrestrial > Plant litter >...
TTTCACTATTTTTAGTTTTTATTTAGTAATTTTGCTTAGTTAATTACGCGGCCCTGATTTTCAGGGTTATATATGGGGATTGGTGTTCCAAATGTGGGAGTGTTCCAAAAGCCGGTCACTTGACTTAACGTCGGAGTCTTCGGCCGCGTCATCCAGTTTGGGACGGGGCGGTGGCACTCGAGAATACATGACATGTCTCAGGTGCGTCCACCGGGAGCTGATGTAAAATGTCGATCGTCCATTTTGCCGTTTCAGCGCGATTGTGACGGCACAGTTGAAGAAATAATGGGTGGCCCGTTCCTGAAGATTCTCTTGCATGGATGCCAATGTTGCCTGTTCTTGCAGCGTCATTAAGATCCTCGTTTTCGAGTCGAGCTTCCCGTGTAATATCTGCTGGGCGGTCAGCGACCGATCGCGATCGTGAACTAGGCCCAGCGGATGGATTCCCGCGCCTTCCGCGCCGAGCACCATGGCGAACAACTCCCCGTCGTCAGTGAAACAGACGTAATAAGCGTACTTGTCGACAAGTATGAGACGACATCGCAACCCACAGCCTCCCCATTGGCAGCACTGTTTCGCCCTCCACTGGTTGCAGTGGCGGAGATCTCTCACGGATATTGGTATCTCGGACCTGTCGAACCAGAAGTCTCGCTTGCCCAGTTCTAGGTTCTTGTTGGCGTGTTGCCTGAGACAGATACGAGCCATTGAAAAAATTTCCACCAAACCGGGCTCCAGAAAGTAATAGCCATTGTCGCGCCAGCCGAGACTTACGCGATGGAAGACGATGGTCGAAGTCGGGTTAACAGGATACAGGCGCATGCATATGGCTCTCCCGCGAAGTTGGCACCCAATGTATGCGAGCCATAGGTCTCCCAGGACACTGCCGCACCTGAGCAGAGGCAATGAAATTGACAAGCCACGAGCTGTCATTTTCGGCGGATCGTGTTGATCTGGACTGGTCCGGTCCTCCAGGCCGTGGTACGTGAAATCCCCAGGCGACCTGCCGGGTTCTGGTTGGAACTGGTCTGGATTTTCTGCGAGAGGGTTACACTCCCGTGCCTCGATCCTTGACGCGTTGGTTTCATGTCTGTCGGGGATGCCAAGCCTGTAATGTGAGGTGGTACTGCGCAGGTCCCAAGCAAGGATAGAATAGTCTTCGGTGCATCGCATTATCTCCTCTTGGAGGCGAAAAAACGCTTTGTTGCCCTCACCTGTATACCTGTGGATCAGCGGCCTGTTTTCGATGGGTGGTATGTTTTTTAGGTAGGGATCAGGGTCATATACCGTAGATCAGGGGCATGTTGACGTCGAAAATGCCAAACAAGCTGTAAGCTCTGTCTTCCACTCTTGTGGTAGATCGTGCAGACGCCCATGCCATCCGCTCAGCGACGCTGTACGTGTGGGGACTCCGCTCGCCTTCAAGAACCGCGCTGTCAATGCCCGTAATAGAGGCGATCTGGGCTCGAAGGCTAGACTTTGTGCCAATCTCGGACCAGTCGGCGTCGTAGAACTCGACGACATCGGGGGCTATAAGTTCCTGTAGTGTCCAGCCCCGGGCGAACCACCGACTATTTTTGATGTGTGCCAACCTGTCCAGCTCAGAAGCCGCTCCCGTGACGTCGAAAACACTCCATCTTCTCGGCATGTCAGCCAGATAAGCGTAACAGACACGCGCCTCCCGATACCACTGTGCGAGTAGAGTCAGACTGGGACTGGGGCAGCAGAGCTAGATACCTGCAGGGATACACACCCCATACATGGAATTAATCGCCTCAGATAACTCCACGCTATTCGTTTTGTCGATACTGGAGCAGGCTTTGTCAGAAAACCACCATTTTCTCGAAGTTTACCTAAGGTAGGTATAAGTAAGGTAGTCAATAGATGCAAATCACCAGCATGTGTCAATCCAGACAAATCCAAACCCATCCTTCGTTGCCTGCTTGCAGCAACCGAGCAGCTTCGAAAAGCCCGGTTTGGACTTGTAGCTTTGGTCTGGTTGTTGTAGGTCTTGCAAAGTCACCTCGCCGTCGCCCCATGTATGCGATAGAATCGCGTAAGGTGGTCTTTTGCCAGGAAAATCCACTAGCCGCGGTGGGTCAAGTTCGGCGTTGAGAAGACGCATCTTGCTGGTCTTAGTGTTTTCTTGAATTGAACGAGGTAGGTGGGAGGGCTAAGTTTTGACGATTGGGCGAAGATTAAGGCAGCTTTGCAGGCAATATGCACGTGATTTGATATCAACTTGATGACATCAGCAGATACATGCCAGCCCCCAACGACCCCATCGTCCAGTGGGAAGCCATGCTTGAAACTATGGAGGACGACCCAGCACAAGAAGGCGAACATAACTGACAAACCCTGACAATGCTCTGCATGATGTGCTGGCAAGACAAGAGCGCTATCAAAGCTGGGACATCCAAGTTCACCATAACGTTCCACAAAGCCGCATGCGAGGGCTCTTACAGTGTTGTCAAGCTCACCACGGAAGTAGGTGACATGACAAGCGCTACCGCTTTACAAATGGCTGCCGAGATGGGTCGCGCCGAGTGTGTGGATGTACTGCTTGAGGCCGGCGCTGACGCGGACCCGCGAACCAGTTCGGACACAACGCCGCTACACCAGGCGGCGATGAATGGATACTCAGGGGTAGTTGAGATGCTTCTCAAGAACGGCGCTGATGTAAATGCTCGGGATGCCGAGGGTACTACGCCGCTTGACTTTGCGCTGTATAAGAAACAATAGGGGACGGCACAAATCATCGCTGCTGCGGGTGACATTGAGAGGAAGATGAGCTAGCTGGGACGAGGATGATGTGGAATCAGTGTAGGGGCGACTTGTTTGGGTTACGGCATGTTGACTGTCGTGACATGATTGTATTTCATGTGTGTTTCGTTGAGATATGTACCGGACGAGGTACGGGCTGGTTCTGACCTCTATGTTGCTGTTGTTTCTTACCTCTAGGATATAGTTGGAAAAATACAAACCGCTGTGTTCGAAAGAAAGGTACCACATGGGTTAGTAGGTTAACACGAGTGGGCCGCTTTTATTTGTGGAACAGGTGCATGGAGCAAATGCTCATTCAATTTTGTTGCCCAACATCAAGGCCTGGCTTGTTCCATTACGGACCTTTCACTGCATTGAGAAAGGCGTTGAAGAATTCAGGCTTGCAGTAATTGCATTGTTGAGCTGCCAGTGGCTGTTCATGGTAACGCTGCTCATTAGGTAGTAACTAAAATAGTATACAAAGTATGACATCTTGAGACTTCTCTCGTTAGGTATATACGCGTGCAGAAATCCTGCCAGAATTGCTAATGCTGGAAGGCCAAATAATAAGCCTTCTGCAGCAAGCCCAACGAATCTAAATACTTTCTTTCTTTATGTTCTCAGGCTTGAAGGAAATCCCAGTGCCGAAGACGTCCCAGTCAAACTCCTCGTAATAGCCCATGGAATCGCAAACCTTTCCGAGCATATTGTCCACCTCCTCCATCTGACCATCCATCAAGAAACGCAGCAGCTTCGGTATCGGATATTCGACTCCATGAAAATGGGTCAGGAGAGGCCGCATCGGCTCGCAACGTGCACCTGGCTGAAGCCCAGATATAAGGATGTTGGTGGAGAAGCCGCGTGAGCCCACAAACTTCGCGGCCTGCATCAAAGCGCCCTGGAAGTCCTTGACTCCCAGATTTCCAGTGCCGCATTTCCCCTCAAACCATTTCTCGTCAACAGTGTCTTCTTGATGGAGGATGACGTGCAAGACAGCCACCGGGATGGTGGCTTCGAGCATGATTTCGAGAGCGGCGATGATTCCTGCTGATAGTTCGTCGTGGTCGATTTCCATCCCGTTGAGCCGAGCTTCGGAAAACTCTTTGATGTGGTCCCAAAATCCCAATGGGTCGGGTGCCGACAGGAGATCTCGCCAGAGCTGGGCTTCTTGCTCGGTGACCCCTGGAATGTCGCTGTCTTGATCGGCCCCGGCCTTCGTGAGCAGTAGTCCAGTGATGGGGCACATTTCTACGCCAGAAGTGTCGACTCCCATCTCCTTCATCTTGAGGAGCGTATCATGATGGACGCTCTTGATCAGAATGACTTGGTCCTGGGAGAACGCTGCATAGCGTCTTTCTAAAGTCGGCTCGATCTTGGGAAAGGCGCGGGAATCTGTACCGCCTCCCATCTTTTTGGTCTTGCTGTTCGCCTTCTTTCGGCTGACGGCCTTCTCTTCTCCCTGGGTCTCGCCTTTCCTCTTGGCGGCCGGTGTGGATGGGATATAGGCAGGGTATCCCAGCACTTCGTAAGCGGCGTGGAGTGGTAGTTCCCGCATTTTGGCAATTTCTCCAGCCACCTCGTCTGGGAGAATCAGTGCCTTGCTGTCGGGGAGACTGAATATTGGGCCGGCAATCGTGGTCGTCGCGTCATCAGATTCACAGCTTCTAATGTCTCCAATTGTGCCGGGTTTCCGCTTGACGTTAATGTTTCTCTCCGGGGTTTTATCCTCAAAATGGCACACAGAGTCATCGGTGGTGTCTTTTGGGAGAGGTGAGGCTTTCCTCAAAGCCTCGGAAAAATCCATGCCTCTGGGACCCTGAGGGGGCGAAGAATTGAGGTGACATGGAGCCCCTCGACATATTGCTTGAACATCGTGATTGTTGGAAAGTAGAGGGAACGCCAATCCGGCAGTCGAGCATCGATCTGCCACTGCTCGTCACTCCGATGCAGGTGACCGAGGTCTTTGTTGGCGCCTTTGCCAATGAGATTTGCGATCGAGGAGCCCTTCATAGAGCATGGCAGGATATGGCCACGGAAGCACTCCTGAAGCAGAGGCTTAATGAGCATCTGAAGCTCTATGAGATCATGACTCTCGTTCTTGTCAAAGCTAGGGACATGCCCGGCTGCCCGATGCGCCTTCAGAAGCTCATGACACCATCTCACCGGGTGTTGGAATGCCGCCAGCCTGTGCTGTTGGTGCCATGTCTCATACGCGTGTCCCAGCACAATCCAGGATTCGAGCGTGACGCCATCAAAATCTAGTGGACAGGTTGATATTAGATGTTCCTCGATTCTCCTTTTCGGATCGACCATGATCCAGACCCACTGGAAGGCCTTTTGAAGAGCCACATCGACGTAAATGAGGTCGTTGGGGTGTTTATCGCAGATTGTCGCAATGATCTCCCAGACCCGGGAGGGAATTTCTGGACGGCTGAGGTCAAAAATCGCCTGGTCGAAGAAAGGAAAGCTGTGTTTGAACGAGATACACCCCCAGCGAGGGGGCCCCCGAACGCTCCCATCTTCGCACCGAACTGGATCCCATGTCTCCATACTCGGCTTGGGAAGAGGGTCCCCAAAAACAGCGGCGTCGTGGAGACTCAGCCCATTTTCCTTTGCGCTGTTACCCGGCGCGGGCTCGACGGTGGACTTGGTTTCGCCGTCACGGGGCCGAGTCCGAGCCAAGAGATGCTGCTTCACCCACACACAATACCCCGGAGTGAAGCAGTAATCGAACGGAATGCAACCCTTGTCGAACCTTCCCCTGATATTATGTATTCGGCAGCCCTGGTGTTCACACATGAACACATTGGACTTGGCGCCATCCAGGTTGGACGCACTATCGGCGTAGTTGCCCGTCTCAGCTCCCAGAAAACACGGGGATGTAACCGTCAAGGACATTCCGAACGGGATCTTCTTCCGGGCCTGGAGTTCCTCGAGAAACTTGTCGGTGCCCTTTGCCTTTCGTTTCGCCTGGTAGTTGATTCCCAGCCAGTGGTTGATCCTGACCAGCTTGTATTTGGAAGCCGGAGAGATGGTTCGTCGTGTGCTGTAAGAGGACGTGCCGTCGGACTCGGTCGCGAGGCTTGCGCTAGTCTCAACCGACTTGCTTCGAGCGAAGTGGAGAGACATGATGGCTATGGTAGACGTTAGCCGCGGCCGAGCGGTGCCAAGTTTGGGGGAATTACCAGCGCCTGCGTGGGGTTTGTACCCTCCTTCAGCGGTACACAGTAGGATGGATGAATGTCGAGGTCGCGGTGGTGATGTTGATCAGGATGGTTGGGTAGATGGATAGATGAGACGGAAGTTATGATGGTGGTGTGAGGGAGGGTTTCTGATGTTGCGACGAGAGGAGGAAGTTTTGGGAAGAAGGAAAATGCGACGAAGGAAATTCGCGACGAAAAAAATCGACGGGGAAGGAGCGGACTAAAGCAACGTAATCATCAATGTCGCGCTGCTGCTTTTCATCCCAACTTCCGCGAACTTGAATCGTCCGGACCCCCCGAAGGACCTTGGGCCAAAAGAGCCGGATGGAAGGCTTCCATCATTGGGAATGAAGGAATGCCTTCCTCAAATGCAATAACGCCTGCCGTAGGAATGCAATGAGCAGTCTTAACATTGGGAACGCAGGGCTGGAGACACCTTCGCACGGCTCTGCGTTAAATCAAAACCCCTATGTTACCGCGTTGCACCTGAGAAGACATATTGAAAACCGGAGGAGTGAAGGTCTGTTCTCTGGCAAGCTCACAATTACAGCTGACAATAACAAGACTAAACCTCAGACGTCCGTTTATACACCGTAGGTTGCCAAAGTCGTGGATAGCTTCACAACCCGGACCCAGCGAGTTTGGGCCTCAGAACCTTATTCTACGTATTGGTTCGAGCCAGCACAACCGAAGAACCGCTCTGAAACCATTGCGCAACCGTTAGCCCTCTCAGACCGACCGCAAGGGAAAAAACGCTCCTCTCCACCCTCCAGTCCGTAGCAACAGCGAACCTACACCTCCGTCCGCTTGTACGCCTTCATCCAAAAGTCCTTCTGCATAAAAATACCGAACAAACCGTCTCCATCGGCTTCGTCGGGTCCACAACCGTCAAATCGAACCGCCTCAGAATCTACAACCCCAACCATGTCAGCAATCACCACCCCAGCCCCCTTTCCCCTCCCTCATAGAATAGCATGGAGATAACTCACCTCGACAAAAACCTTATTCAGCTCCAACATCGCCACATCCCTCCCCAGACACTGCCACTTGCCATACCCAAAAATCAGCCCCGCCGTCGCCTCCATCTCCTTCAGCCGCTCCGGCCCCGCCTCAATCCACTCTCGGGTCGACACTCCTCCGCATCCTCACCCCAAAACCCCTTGTCCTGCATAATCCCCCACGCCGACCAGCTCACCTGCGTGCCCCCCGGCAGCGGCACCCCCTTCCAGACATCCCCTGCGAGAGGGACCTGCTTCGCCATCATCCCTGTGGCGGGGGAGTACCATCTCAGTCCTTCATTGATCACAGCCTGCAGGTAGGGCATCGTGCGCGCCTGGGAATCGCTGATCACGACCCCCGCCTCAGGGGGACATAAAGGAGGGTTTAGGGATTAGTTGAGGATAGTTAGGTATGTGAAGGGGGGCTTACGAGGAGCGGCGAGGACGAGAGCTTGAAGATCCGGGTGTAGACGGTGAGGTTGAGGAGGAAGCCGAGTTGCTTTTCGCTGATGGCGAGGTAGTCGTATTGTCGCGGTTGGGGTAGAATCTCATGGGCTCGTAAAACTCGCCGCGGACGTAGAGTGTTCGGGCGGCGTTCATCCTCCTGATGAGGTCCGGGTCGCTGGAGATGACAAGGTAAGGTCCAACCCTTGCCAGCAGTCCGTATTTCAGGTTCGCCTGTAGGAACACTTTGTGGAGGTTTCCCGCGAGATTGCCGCGGACGAGCCAGAGTCGGCTCCAACCCGTGGTCGGTGGGCCGGGGATGTGCGAAAGCGCCGAGTAGCGCTTGATTCGATAGACCAGGGTTTGCAAGACAGCAGAACAGCAACTGTGCCGAGCGCGGCAGGGAGCAGCGGGTAGAAACTGAGTACGCCCATGTTGTCTCAGATTCAGTCTAAATAAGACACGAGGACAATGAAGGGCCGGTTCCCGGGCCAGGACAGACCCCGCACTCGGGGGTCTCTTTAAGATAACACTCGTAGATTAAGCCGTTCGGGACGTCCCTAGAGCCAAGCAACTGTTATGAGCGAGGGGCATGTCCCGGCCCAATTGCACGGAGTGGTCGGGCGTCAAGGAGAAAGACGGGAAGGAGAAGCCACAGGTGGCCTACTATATGCTCGGTTACGTGTTGAGATGAATCGGCCTTTTCGGATTGGTCTGGTGGTGTAAGCACGGCGGATCCCGTCCCGGGCGGACCCCCCGCTGGTAAAGTGGGCCAACTTTTACGGCGCTCTAGAGTCCCAGAATTGCAGACGTAAACTGACACGCCGCTCTGCTGGGCATTCTGCAGCGCCGGTTTCCAGGTGATTGTAAAGAAGCTCGCAGCTATATTTTCTTGAGTCTCGATATTGGGGCGGCTTGTATGGACCCCGCTGTCGCGCAGTTTCGGAATGACTAAACGGGGAATGACTTCATGAAGGCTGCCACACCTTCCATTATTTTGTCAATATTGCTTTCCGTACACGATTGTGACATGTGCATACTCGAGTTCAAACTGGCGTGGAGTTATTGCCGGCTCGTCGTATTGGGTTAGGTTGATGCTAAAAAGGGAAGAATCGTCAGCAGTCCCTCACGTGCTTCGGTGCAGTGGAGAGAGGGGGTGACCTCAATGGTGCCTTCCGTCTACGACAGGCGTGGCTTCAAGATAGCTGAGAGAACCCCATCATGTGCTGGATTATAAAATCACGAGCTCCCCGTCCGGCTCTCTCGCCTGCGCTGTTACAGTACCCCATTAATTCATGTGGCTTGCAGCTTGGCGTGGACTGCTGCCTTCAACCCCCAATTGCCCTTTGACAATATGAGGCAGGCATGCGAAGCACCGGTTTAGCAGCTGGCGCCGCTAGTCGGGTGGCTAACTGACTAGCCCATCACCAATGGCTTCAGTCGGGGCCCGTGGTGGTGCCAGGAACATCGCGAGGTTGCAGATTTCTGAAAGAAAGTTGTCGCAAGATAACGTTTCATCGCTGCCAAATAACGTTAACCAACGTCCCATTTGAGGACGGATTTTTGAGGCGGCATTCCGTCCTCACTAGTCCCAATTCGGAATAGTGCTTGGCGGGGCATTCCACGACGAAATGAGAACTCCAAAGGAAAAGGGACGGCGACTCTTGCGTACGGAATTAAAAAAAGGGAAATAACTAGTAAGAACTGCTTAGATATTTGCACGAAGCTCGAATTACAGTGCATCTTCCTTGTAAATATTTGCTGTTGAGTTTGAGCTGTTAGAAATGTGAAGATGAGAGCGCCCGGTCAGTGCCTCTAGATAGGCCTAGCGGCATCCATATCGGGGTTAATCTCTGGTCCGACAGTGGAGGCAGCCAATGCCTCGATCCAGGAACCAACCAGAGGAAGGGCCCATCAACACGCGCCTGCTGCGCCCTGCCCCGGGGTGGTCGAGGCTTGATTATAAACCTCGGCGTGACTCCCAGCGCTTTCGACCTGCTTTTCTTCTTGCCTCACCCATTGACATTTATCGATATCGTCCTCAACCTCATCGTTCAATTGTTTGTTTCGAATCACCCATTGTTTTACTTTCTATCCATTCAACGCTTTGCAGGAATCTCGCCCGCGATCCCGCCGGACCAAGGTCCGCGAGGGATTGGGTTGGCGGTGTTTGCCAAACAACCCTAACCCTTCGAATGGCAACCGTCAGTCCCCCTCTTGCGATGACATCCAGTGGATCAAATGCTAATGCCTGCTCAGACATTGATCATGAAGCACCTGACCATCGCGATTATTGCGGCAGAGTTATCTGCACTTAGTCCCCCATATCGGAACGGATCCAGTCACATGCTTGCTCCAGGCAAACATCGAGATCACGTCGTCGTCGACGTCCCGCTCTGGAACCATCATCATCGGCCCCACCTTTACGGCATTAATGCGCTAAGCCAAGACATGCCCGATATCACGCCCGTGATCCGTCCGGTCCACGAAGCTGCATCCGGCCGCTACGGTGGCTCGTGGAACGACTATGGACTCTCTCCGAAACCCCCAACCCGGCTCCGTGGAACCATCCAGAAAGTCGAGAAGAAAGAGAAAGAGAAGGAAGATGATGGTCCATTCAACCCATCTGGTGTCTATGGTACCGGCTCCTCCACAACAGGCCCCGACGGCCCAGGCAATCTCTTCCAGGGAGACACAGAAGACCCAATCCGGACTCAGCTTGGCAACGAGCTGATATTCCCTCAATTCCACGCCTCCATGTTGTTGGCCATGAAGCACCCAGCTTCGGGAAAAGCGGCCACAATGACCGAGGACTCCCTCCGAAAGCCAACTCCTGATGGCGCAATGGAAACGGCCAGTCACGCCCAGGCTACTGGGCGAGCGCCAAGCGCCGCATCCTCTAATGTGCTCAACATGAGTACAACAATGACAGAGGTGGCCTCACTTCTTCTGATGGCCTCTTTGCTGCTTCAAGTTGTTCCGACCAGTCTTGACTGGGCACTCCGTCGTTCCCAGACGACTTTGCAGAATTCCCAAAGGCTTTTTCAGGTTTCCGATCGACCGTGTCAGATTTCTCGCGCGCATTTGCGTTTCTCCAGTGGATCTTCCAATGGTTTGGAACCAAATCAAGGCGATGCAGGAAAAAGGAAGGGAAGAGAAAGGAAAGAAAGCGCAGGGATCCCTTGGTTGGATGGAATGTTGGAGCTCGCTCAGCCTACGCTTTTGCGCAACTATCCAGGCCCTTCCGGGCTGATGCTAGCATCCATCATGACCTGCTAACGAGCGGGCGCTCGATGGAAGGCACCACAAGGTGCCTTTCCGACCTAGGACCACGTCGTAAAACTGATCCATTGAACTATCAGCGCCCGCTCAAGCTCCGCGTCTTTGACAACAACCAGCAACCACAGCCACAACTGAAAGAACCAGCTTCGAACCCGAAAACAACAAACATCCCCTGCAAGAGAATATTCTCCCCATATCAACTCATCTCGCAAACCTCCCAACATCATGGAGGCCCCCTATTCCTCTCAGGCCTTTTCTGGCTGCGCCGTCGCCGACGAGCAGGTAGAATGGGTACTGGTTAGAGTGCCCGTCAGGTCATCCGGCCCCTCCAGCTTCACCTCAACACCCCCAATGGTGGACTCATCTTTCCCTCCCTACCCCGCCCACCCAACAACAATGTGGGATCAGCTGCCCGCTGGACCCCTCTCGCCCATGCCACTAACTGATCCCTTTCCGGGTCAACTCGAGTCAAATATTGCCCTGGCATTGAGCCTTCAGGCATCGTATCCCCTCGCGTGCTTCGACACAGATACGAGCTCGAGTCCGGTGTTCCATACTGGCGATCTCATGCCGCCCTGCGACACACCCTTTTCCGACGTTTTCACCAGCGAGGCGTGGCAGCCCGCCGAACAGTACATCTCGGACACCTGCAGCCTCGACTCCCCCACAACAGCAGCCAGCGGCACGCCCTGCTCGACTCCCCCCAGCCCCCAAACCTTCCTCTGCTCGGACCCAACCTGCTTCGAGTTCTTCACCCGGCCTGCCGATCTTAAGTACGATGATCCTCCCTCGTCCTCCAAGAGCCAAGTGCTAACAAAACCTCCCTCCAGGCGACACGAGCGCAAGCACCGCCAGAACTTCCGCTGCGAGCTCTGCGGCAAGGCTCACACCGACCGTCGCGCTCTCAACCGCCATCTCGAGTCCAAGCACGAGGAGTACGCCATTCAGCAGGGCATCAAGTCTGAGAAGGTCCGCTGCCGGATGTGCGACTACGTCTCCCGTGCGGACAACGTTCGACGGCACGAGAGAAGCCAGCACGCCAGCTTGAGGTGAGGTCGGGTCCGAAGATGGGCTCCTGTATATATAAATAGGTTTGGGTACAGCGTGGGTGTTTGGGGTCAAAAAGGCGGGTGGCTATCTGGGTTGGCCTGTTCTTCATCTTTTGTCTTTTTATTTCGTGGCGTTTTATCTTGGGATATATGTCTGCACCAGCAAGAGCTTTGTGTTTTTTTGTTTCCTTTGCCTCCCTGTCTGCTCGACGATGCAGATGAGGGTATGGCCCCTCCGGACGGTGTCCGTCCATGGTAGAAGTAAAGTCGCGAATAACGGCCGCACTCAATGAAATAACTTAAAAATTTAACAATCGGCCCCTTGTGATTGTATGTGGCATTGCCTAATAGAGGATCTGTCTTGCCCAGAGTCTGCGGCTGGTAAATGTGAATTGTTTCGCTTGGTTGCGGCACGAACGCCCTGCAATCGAGTGACCCCCAAACTTCACCATGGATAGACGTTACGCCGCACGTCTCTCGCTCTTCGGAAATGCCGAAAATACGCTCCTTCTCCCTGTCGCTCCGTCTCTGCAATGCATTCTGGTGCCTCAGGTTGAAGCAGCTGGCTGCCTCTCGCTCTGGAGTTGCAGGGGCTTGGGAGGGGCAGTCCCCGCTATCTGTCCCGACAGTCTGGTCCTGCCGCCCGCAGCTGGCATCAGGTGGGCTGCACGGTGAGCCGTGAGCCAACCGCGACCCACCAACACCCCTGCGAACTCCCTCGACCGAAACCCCAAAGTTCTCCGAGACACCGAGAGATGGTGTTGGCCCGTTTGAAGGGCCGCATCCGCGCAGCAGGCAGTGCTTCATGCTAGGCCTGGCTTTGGGCGATTACCCCGGAACAGGCCCCAGAAGCGACGCGGGCGCCTGTTCAGCGGCTCCATATTCTGACCATGGACTGCGGGCGTTCGGGAAGGCATAGATAAGAGGGGCCCCCCTCGCTTGCCGCAGCTGGAACTTCCAACTGTTACTGTCTTGTGCCCTTCCACAATTGCCGCCACTTTGTCCACTCGAAAGCATTTTACGGAATTTTTGAAATAGTTTACTCCTCAGGACCCGCACTGGATTTGAACGTCTCACATCGCATTCTCGTACAATACCGACCCGCCCATGACAGTTTGAAGGCGCAGCACCCACAAGACAGCCATCCGACAGATTCTGCCCCGCCCTTCTTCGCCCGCTCCAATGGCACCGTCTCCTCGTTCCTCCGCGACCCCTCCTCTTATTGACTTCGAGACAGACGCACACTCTGAGAGCCGGTCCTCCGGTTCGCCCTCTTCTAGATCAGGAAATGTCGTCTTGACACCTCGCACGAGCTCCAGTGGCTCGATCACCTCCAGTCGTAGCAATGGAGGGACTCCGCAGTTTGGCGAGAATACCAACACCAACATTTCCTCTTACATGCGGAACCTCCGTCTGTCCGGCTCCGTCAGCCCTGCCCCAAGCTTCGACCTGCGGAGCCTGAGTGATGCCCTCGGCCACGCCAACGCCCCAGCCGCTTCCCCTAGCCCGCGACCAGAGAGAGCCGGTGGTCCCTCAGCGCCGAGACCATCCAACCCTCGGGCCAGGCGCTCGTCCCCCCGTTTGGCCCCCGCCCGTCACAACGTCGCCGATGAAGAGCCTCCAGAGGATCGATTTCACCAACCTGAGTTTCAGAGGGCCTTTGGCGAGGCCCGCACTCTGATGGGGAACTTGGCTCGTGTTTTGGGGAGCAGTGCCGTACACATCGAGCCAGATTCGACTATCCAGAGTCTTCGTCGGAAGGCCGATGATCTTGCTGCGTTTCAGTGTCCGCCGACGCGAACGGTGGGGTTGGTAGGCGACTCGGGTGTTGGTATGGTGCCAGAATTATGTTTGTCTTGTTGGTCGTTGTCTAACCCGTTTTTGGTGTGGTAGGAAAGAGCAGCTTGATCAACTCTCTTTTGGATACACGGGACCTGGCCCGAACAGTGAGTACCTAGACATCGAGTCGTTTCTCCCTGGCCATCCATTCTAATTGACTGCCTGTGTAGAGCAACAGTGGGGCTGCCTGTACCTGTGTGGTCACGGAATACCGCTACCACAGCGCTGAACACTTCGCCATTGAAGTTGAACTGTTCACAGAGGACGATTTGCGTGACCAATTCACTGAAATGGTGCATGACTATCGACACCACTTGCTCCATTCTGATGAGATGGACACTCGTGATGAGCGGGTCCATTGGGAGGACCGAGCTAACCTGGCTCGTGATACGTTTCAAACCATGTTCCGAGGTCGATTCACTGTTGCCTTTCTGGAAAGTGCAGAGCCTGAGGAGCGAATGGTTCAGACTCTCCTCGCATGGGCTAGGGAATTAAGACCTTCCAATCTCCAACAGTCGCGAATCAGCGATACTTCGGCAGCTTGCTCAACGGCGCTGATGTCCCTCACTTCCGATACTAACCAATCGAGGCCAGCTGCATGGCCTTATATCAGGAAGATAACGGTCTCTCTGAATGCGCACATCCTGAGCAAGGGGCTTGTTCTGGTTGATCTTCCCGGTGTGTACCCCCAAAGCTATCCAAGTATGTTGCTGACGAGTCTTGTAAGGGCTACGTGACCTAAACTCGGCGAGACGAAATATCACGGAGCGATACCTCATTGAGTGTGATGAGATCTTTGCTGTGTGCTTCATTGGCCGTGCAACCACGGATGTTGGTGTCGCAAACGTTTTTGAGCTTGCTCGGCAGGCCAAGCTGTCTAATGTTGGCATAATTTGCACCAGATCTGATGTGCGTGTCACAACTCTTCAAAGTGGAGTTTGATAAATGCTAATCGCTCGAGCATCTAGGATATCAACCCCAACGAAGCACGGCGAGACTGGAAGGGTGCGAGAGCAAAGGAAATTCAAAGGCTCCTCGACGCCGCCAACGCCGCCAGGGAAGAGCTAGAAGATCTCCAGCTCCAGCTAGAGGAGTTGACAGGGGGCAACGAATCAGACTCTTCGGAAGAGGGTGGTGATTTAGATGCCCACCTGAGCCCTTTGTACCGAGATCTTGAAAAGACAAGGTTTGTGAGCACTCTTTAGTGTCTAAGACTTTCACTAATCACAAAACAGAAACACGGTTCGCAGGCGTGAGTTAGAGTAAGTGATGAAGAACTCCTTTCAAGTGCTCCCTGGCTGAAATGAAAGCAAGGCTCCAGAAATACCTGATATTAACAAGGAACGCCTCCATCATCAAGAAACTCGGTGAGATGTATGGGCAGGCATCGCCGGTGAGGGTCTTCTGTGCAAGCAACGTCTTGTACTGGAAATACCGACACGTGATGCCCAAAGAGAAAGCGGTCCCATTCCTTCAACTTAGTGGAATCGTGGGTATCCGGAGGCACTGCATAGCAATTGTCTCGGAGAGTCAGCTGCGTATAGCAACTGCCTATCTGGAAGACAGGATCCCAGACCTCCTCAGCAACCTTCAACTCTGGGTACAGTCAGGATCTGCCGGGAGTGCCAACGCCGAGCGCAAAGAGGCTGTACGGAGAACGCTGGACGCAATGGAAAGCAGGCTCCGGAGGGTGAGTAAGTGGGACAACGACCTCCTCGGCTACTACGCTAACACTTTGGGGAGGATCTAATGGGCAGATCTTCGCTTCCTAGTGGAGTGGCGAGGCGGCTCAGGGCGGAGATTCAGGCCAAGATCCTTAATGGTGAGACCCCCTGCCACTATCCAGACTTCGATTGCCTTTATCTCAGACTCCCAGGTTGTCGATTTGAGGAGTGGACTCAAGGGGCGATGGAGGCGGGTTACGAATGGTCAAGCGTAAGGATTGGTACCTAAAAAATCTTGCAGAACCCTGGCTAATTGCTAGCTTTATCATAGTGGCATCATAGTAGGATACCCCCTGACTCCACATGATATTAGCAATATGTCGCTGACTCCTCTCCTCTTTATACAGTGAGCTACTCAGCTTTCTGCCGTCAGTACGGGAGCTATACCAGTACGTCGTCTTCAGTGTGATATCGTGGTGCCACGAACAAACATTGTTTCTCCTCAATTTCGCTGAAATAGCAATAAAAAACTAATATTACTCCTGCTCTCTTAGCCGGGGCAGTTGGATCTAGAGACTGGAACTCAGAAGCATTAGAAACAATGTCGCAGGATCTCACGGCTAGATGGCGCACCCTTCATGCCTCGATCAGGACTCATTTAGACAACACTTTGTTATCTATCTCTGGGACACTGGAAGCATCTTCTGATCACCTAGGTAGGTGCGGCGATTGACTCGGGGTGTCGTTTGGCAAGTCCGCTGACCACCTTGCTTATGGCCAGATGAGACACTCGGCAATTATCCCCACACCATTCAGCCCCTCGAGCAGGCGTTGGCGTCCCGTCAGCGGCTTCTTGAGGGCGCCATCGAGGACATTTATAATGGGTTCTATTCCAATGTTGCGTAGGTTTCGTGCCTGCTGTCCATGCCACCTCCGATTACCTCCTGACACCTGCTAGTACCCTCCGCACCGACGTACTGTCCGGGCTGAGAACCTCGTACTTTGGACAAGCGATGGAAGGCTCCTACAGGGCAGCAAATTGCGAATCAGGTACGTATTTCCACTGATGCCAATTCACCCATTACTCAACATCCTAACACACCGCTTGCTCCACTAGGCACAGGGAGTTGGGCCCGTAAGAAGGCTATTATCAACGGAAAGCTGGCGGACGACGATTTGTTTGAGAGTCTGATGAGGAAGCTGAACAATAGCTTCAAGGAGCTAGCCAACAATCTGCAGACCGAGGTCCAGGCTTCCGTTGCCGAGAGTTTGGATGTTATCAGCGGCACCCTGGACATGGTCAGGAGCGAGAACGTTGCGCTAGAGAGTGAGAGGGATCCTGACTTTAGAAACCGCGTCGATGCGGAGCTTCGGGAGGTGGTTGTGGAAATGGCACGGATCGCGGGCGTGGTGTCCAACCAAGGAGCAGCAGGGGGCCCAGTAGAGGAGGAGGAGCCGTGATTTGTTGAGTTGCGACTTTGCATTCCCTAGTAGTTTGTTGGATATATTAGGCAGTATTATTTGATCGGTCCTTTTGTTCACTTCAAAATGCGCATGATATCCACTCCTGCCCGCATCCTTCGACTTTCGGGGAAGGATTCCGATGAACGTAGGGAAAGTGGGCCTTTCGTCAAGGGGAGGTCAGTGCGATTGGAGACTTGTACCGTTTACGAGCAGTGACTCCACCCCCAACTCCACATGCAACTTGCTGAGGCCGTGTAGCGAGAATGCAGTTCCGGGATACGTAGAAGGAAACGGGATGGTAGGGCAGACAAGGCGGAGCAGCGGCAATTCGGTATTACGGTGGAGTGTCTTGGCTGTAGTACTGGCCGGTTGACTAAAACAACGTGCTTAAGTTCTCAACTTATAGTTCGGCATGATGAAGTGTTGACAATGTAAATAATGATAGGAAGTTCGGGAACGGCGTGTACTAGGGGTAGAATAATGAGAGAATATTCTGCTCTGCTGGCGTCAAATGCAAAAGTCCTTTTGTTTCCACTTCCATGCAACACCGTGCTGGCTGGCTGAAAGAAGTTATGGGGCGAGCTAGGGGACCAGAAGGGTTCCTGTCAAGCGCTGAACGGGCCAATCCCGTGGGGGTGGATCGGATGAAATCCTACTCATCTAGGTACCTAGCCTGGTAAAACTGCAAGTGCCTCGGCAACGGTAGGCGAAGGCCGACTAGGCCGAATATGTTGTTAGGGCACGCGAGGCCGGGAGGCTTTGCCGGCGGGTCGGTTGTTTCCATAGAACACTTCCATTCTAGAATGATGCCGTCTGTCCCGTCCATCGGCGTTGCACTAGAAAATCCTGCAGTTAAGTCTGTGGATACTATCGCGTTAGGGCTGCGAGTTCAGCCTCTGGATTGGTGGCATTCTGCCCTACGCATAGGGCGGAGCTGAGTGGATGGCTTGCGATGGTTGGGGGGACATCATATCTCCCGAGTCGAGAGAGATTTGGAACAAGAGAATATGAAGCTGAGGGAATCCCCGTGTTGGTTGTCAATTGTTGTTCGGCACCAGCATTCAGTCAATCATCAAGTCTCTCTCTACCTTACGCCTTCAGCCAATCACAAACAACCGTCAAGATGGTCAACTTCGCATTTCCCCTTTTGCCCTCGGCATGGCTGCGTCGGTCGCGACTGCCCCTGCGCCGGGCACCTCCACAGGCCAAGGACGCCGCCGCATGCGTCGACGACCTCGCGCGTAAGGGCCGGAACGGCGTCAACTGCGTCGTCGGGGAGAACGAGTTCGCCATTCAGCAGTGCAGGATTGGCGGGGTTCAGATTACCAGCACCAAGTCGGATAGCTCGCGCCAGAGCGTCAACTGCAACGAAGTCGCGCGCACCGCCGGTCTCATCTTCGACTCGTGCTTCCGCGCCGACAACACGGTCAAGGGCAGTGAGATCATCTCGTCCAACCGCAAGCTCCAGGTTAATATTAGGCATGCTTAGGATTTCTGATGATAAAGTTTCTTAGCATTAGTGTTGATGCTGTGGAATGACGGATAATGAATAAATAATACTTACACCCTCCCTTGCCTTTGCAAAAAGAACAAAAAGGGAAAGAATGAAACCACTTCGAAGGCCATACAAATTACAAGAACGTGGCAGTCTGTCAGCACTGGTTTGCATCGATGTGACTCTAGCACTCCGGAGCCAATGACCACCTCCCGCAAAGCGGAGAAATCCACTGCCGAGCGCCCTGAAAAGGCTTGGGAGACCAGTGCATCATGCATTTCCTGCAGTGTCCGAGAATAGCGCAGGTCGACGTAGCATTTTCTCTGGCGGGTTACACGGCAGTCAGCCGCTATTGGCTCTGCTCGCGAGAGCATTGGTCCCTGACTGCTCTGTAGTCTGGTTCGGTAATTTCCCGCGCTACTAATACGTCTTTCGCGCATGAGCCATGTCCTGGTAAATTGTTGTAGCTGCCCGGGCCAAGACCGCCGATGGAGCCGATCGGCGTGGTTAACGTCATGGGGCACTTGACGGTCGGTCTTGACGGTCGGTCTATAAGGCGTGTGGCATTCCCATTTCCCCAAGGTAAACCCTTCGGTCTCCAGCCTCCACACCGTCACTCGTTCTTTTCTCTCTCCTTTTTTGTGCAAGCAAAGATGAAGTGGACCTCCGCTCTCCCGGTGGCCGTCCTGGCCCTCCCGTGCCACGGGTACCAGCCGCTAGCGCGCAGCCCGGCTCCGCCCCCACCCCCGGGCTCCTCACAGTGCAAATGCTCGCCCGTGGACCCGTGCTGGCCCTCGACCGCGCAATGGTCCTCCCTCAACCAAACCGTCGGCGGTCGCCTCATCCGCGTCATCCCGCCCGCCGCCGTCTGTTATCCCAGCTTCAACGGCATTCCCACCGCCGACCCCGCCAAATGCGCTGAGATCACCGAGCAGTGGTCAAACTCCACCTGGATGTACGTCCGTCCCCTTTGCTCCTTCCCTTTCCTCCTCCCCCTCCCGTTTTTGCCCCT
>Ga0247758_1001302_pt1 | contig 19187 bp, 17 predicted proteins | sample UWRJL156409C4_FD_180950 | JGI IMG/M metagenome (GOLD analysis project Ga0247758, IMG submission 180950) | Plant litter microbial communities from Arlington Agricultural Research Station in Wisconsin, United States - UWRJ-L156-409C-4 | ecosystem: Environmental > Terrestrial > Plant litter >...
CATCGAGACAGCTGCGATCGATCCTGATGATGTTGCGGCCGCGTTCGTTACACCGCCCGTTGCACGCGCTTCTAAGGCGTTTATCGTGCTGGATCCGTCGAGCCTTCGCGGTGATTCGTTCACGTGGTCCGTTTGGAACGAGGTGAAGGGATCGCTAGTGATGGCATCGTGCGATGGCGTGGAAGGGGATGAATTGGCACACGTCACGTTGTCCGATGTCATCGATCGGATCGCGAAACTTGCCAAGACACACCGCACGAACCGTGTGTTTAGCGATCAACGGGAAGCAGCGGCGCTTGAAGTGCTGTTCCAGCAACGCGGCTTGAAGTTCACGGCATACAACTGGACGGAGCCGAGCAAGCGCGAGGCCGTGATGCTGATCCGCCGGCTGCTTCGCGATCGGAAGCTGTTCCTGTGTGACCACGCGCGCCTCCGTCGCGAGATGCTAGGGATCAAGTGCCGTCTTACACCCGGTGGTGGTGAACTGTACCGGCTTAACGGCAGGGACTTCGCAAGCCTCGTTGTTACGGCGGCCCATGCTGCGATCGCCCGGGACGTGTCGGCCGACATGTTCGGCGATAGAAACGCGGCGTTCAACCGGGCGATGGCAGCAACCAGCGCCGCGGACAATTGGCTGCTAGGGCACGACGCCGATGCGCTTTGGTTTGGCGAATGATGCACATGTGATATCTGTTGTCAATAACTGGATATCGATTAATCTAAAGTAATTACATATAGTTACGAACAATCGACTTTTGCCATGTCGAAAGAACTTTCCATATGAGGGCGACTCTGTCACCTTCTGAAGTGTGAAGACCGGGCGCCCAAAACTGCACCAAGCCAAGCGGCTGTCAGTCAGTATCTCGCTGACCGCGGACGAATTGCGGGCAGCTACTCCGGGTGCTGAGGCCTGGGCAACGCCCAAGACCTGCACAGAGCAAGTAGCTGAATGCGTCCGGATCGGTGCCGCGGCGCGCGCCCGGACTCAGCGAATTGGCGCGAACGGTTACGAACTCGGCACAACCGACACCGGTATCGAAGTCCTGTTCCGCGCATCGACACCGCGCGCGGCACTCGCACTGCGAGAGCTAATCAACATCTGGGAGACCAACATGAATCGACAAGACTACGAAGCACTGTTGCGAGCTGATGACGGTCAGGATCATGAATTGTCCGGCGCTGATTGGGGTGAGGTGTTGGCCGCGATGCGGCGCTTCGTCTTGCGCAATTCCAACGGACAAGATCGCGAAGCTGTGTTTATCGACAATGAAGGCCAAGCGTGCGCTGTGCACTTCTTGGTGGACCCTGGAGAGAGCAACTAACGAAAGGAAAACATGGCACAACGACAGGAATCAAAAGACAGCACGATCGAGTCGACCCGAGAAGATGCCGATCAGGACGCGGCCCGCAAGCGCCGTCGTGAGCGCACCGACGGCGCAGACAAGCATCAGTACAGCATCACCAAGGATGGTCCGGGCTTCGGGTTGGGCACCGTGGATGTGCACACCGACGCAGCCGCAGATGATGGCGATGCAGACGCGGCCCGCGCTCGGAGGATTGCAAGGACATCGCGATGACCGAGCCGATTGACGTGTCGGCTGTTATCGAAGGTGGGCAGGCCGTGATCGCCACGCTCCGCGGTCAGCTTCACGAACAGTCAGCCACTGCGCGCGCTGCTGAAGCCCGAGCGACTGATGCGCTATCAGCCTTCGAGCTGGGTATCAGCATGCTGACTTACGAAACGAAACGACAGGCGAGCGTTCTTGCCTCGCGAAAGGCAGCTGCTGCTGAAAAGCTCGCAGCCGACAAGGCAAAGGCGATCGAGACGGAACGGCAACGGCACATACGCGCGCTCGAACTCGACGCGCAACGTCAGCGGCGTCTGAAGCAGGCGCTGGACGCGGCAAAACACGCCGGCGCACAGAAGTGAAAGGACCACATGACCCAAGATAGTTTTTCCAAGGAAGCGGCGCTCGATATCGCAAACGACCCCTTAGAGCTGATAAAACTCCTGTCCGGAGACACTGCGAAGCGCGCGCGCAATGAGGCTGAAGTCAACGCCGTGCGTGAGCTTCTCACTGTGCAGGAATTCGCGTTCAGGACGCCGTTGCAGCTCACAGTTCCTGCTGACTGGGACTCGCCAGACCGAAAGTCGTACGCGGTGTTGCATCTCGGTGTTGGCTCTGTGGAGCTCAACACGCCGGTCAAGAAACGCAGGAGCGTCAGCCAAGCTTTCGGCGCGCCCATGTCCAGCGAAGGTGTTGCCAAGAACACGACGATCCAGGACGACTGGCAGCCGCCAACGGGCAACGGGACGCTGAGTAATATCTACACGGGCATACCGTTGGTCTCTCGCAGCACCGGGAAGCAGTACAGCGTGAACATCACGGTTGGGGTCCAGTTCATCGACCCAGATCTGTTCGACGGAGAGTTTGCTGCGGCGCCTTTGCGAGAAGCTGTGGAACGCGAGATGATTCTTGTGTTGCCGCCTGGCGCGCAGTTCAAAACGAAGATGCTCCCGAAGGTGGTGCGCGAGCGGATGGCGCGCAACGCTTTCCAGTTTTGCAACGATGCAGTGGAACTTCGTTGGTACTCCGAGTTAGTACCCGGTACCGACGCGGCCAAGCACTTGCTGCGCAAAGCAGCCGGCCTCGAAGAATAGAGACTTCGCCTCGATCGGGCGCATTCGGTCGGGGCAGGATGATCCGGAAGTCACTCACCGGGTCGGGCGCAAGCCCGGTAGTACGAGCGCGCGGCATCGTCGGGCCTTTACCTTTTGCCCCGTTGGGAGCGCGTTGTGCCTCGGTGTTCTTCGATGCCGCACCGAGGCAACTACTTTTGATGATGAAAGGTTTTGATCATGAACGAAAACGAAAAGACTGAGATTGAATCGGAAGCCAAGCCACGGAAGTACGGCAGTGTGTATGACACGACGCTAAACGAACATGGGTACAGCGGCATCAGCGATCCAGCGCTGAACGTGCCCGGATACGTCAGCGAGTCAACGCCCGACGAGAAAGGAGCGTGACCGATCCATGCGTTTCCTACGAAAGATCTACAACTACGCGGCAGACGGCAACTATGTCGCGCCGGGCAAACCTTGGGATGCACTTCCACGGTTGGTCACACTGTCCGACGGGCAGCTGTCCGCTGGTGCAACGCCCGACACGCCGGTCCCAGCGGAGCACGAGAACGCACGCAACAAGATCATGTCCGATGCGCATGCTGTTCAACTGCATGCGGCGTTGAAGCAGTGGGGTGTCACCAAGATCAACACCGTCGGCACGGATACCTACCAGTCAATCGTCGGTTTGCGCATCACGCGCGCCAATGTGAACAACGAGTCACAACGGCAGGTGATCGCTGTCGGCAAAGACGCTGCCGCTAGCAGCAAGGCACGCATCGCACGCTGTGCCGACGGTAGTACCTGCGAACCCACGCCGGCACGGCTGGATACGATCGCTGCGTTCACATCGCCGGTCTGGGGCGTTGCTGGTGCACCTGGCGAGTTGATGCTGATTAATAACACCCCGATCTTTGCGTACTCAGACACCTCCGGTAGCACCTGGGCCACTGGGGGAAGTTACAGCGGCCCGCCTACGCTCACAGCCGTGCACTACTCGTCAGCGCTGGGATACTTTCTGATCGGCAACAGGACTTGCTACCGATCAGGAACGCTTGCTGGACTAGCTTCACCGTCGACCGCGCTGTTGCCAACACCGTCAAGCAACTCGTTTGCTGGTGATCAGGTGGAGTTCGCTGACAATGGATCGGTCGTGTTGGTTGCCGGCATGACTACCGCCGGTGCTGGCAGTGGCCGCGTGTATCGATCAACCGATGGCGGGGCTACCTGGACGGTCTGCTTGACGTTCGCAGGCGGTGTCACGGATTGCAACGTCGTTTGGTCCGAATACTACCAACTGTTTTTCGCTTGGGCGAATGATGGTGGCTTCGGCTACTCGTCGGATGGATCGGTCTGGGGATCTACCCGCGTTGGGCTTACTGCTGCCAACGGCTTCCTTGCCGGCCGCGGTTCTCTGCTTGCCGTCGGTCCGGCGTTGGTGAAGCCAACGTCGTACACCTCTGTTGGGACACAAGCGGGTATCGTTTACTCGCTGGATCAAGGTGTGACGTGGAACTACCACTACTTCAGCGACGGCCCCGGCAGCCTCGAAGTCTCTGGTCTGAGGGCCATCAACGGCAGGGTGTATGCCCTGGGGCTCGGCTCTGTGTTTCGGTCCGGCCTACTTGGTGCGCCGATCGCTGAGATCTGACGATTGCCCCTTGACGCGCAGATAGCCATCGGCTATCACTAGGTCTGGATGGCAACGAAGAAAAAGCAGAGCGGTGCGTCTGGGTCAAACCGACAGGCACAGTTTCCGATTCGTGAAGAACGTCCGGGACAGATCGAAGCCTGGCGGGAAGCCGCAGAAGCAGACGGCCGCACGCTCGTAGGTTGGATCCGCTGGACACTCGACAATGCGGTCGAGCGCTGGCGAAAGTCCAAGTCGAAGTAGTCAAAAACAGACGGTCCCCTGCTCGTGGTCAAGACGAGCAGGGGACCTAGAACCACTGAGGGATATCTCAATGATCCATTGCAGAAGTGTATCTGTCATCGTCGCGCTTGTCGCGTTCATCTTACTGTGCGTCGGTTGCTCTGCTGGCTTTGACACTGCCCCTGCTGGCGAGCCGACACCGACATGCACGGCAACTAGCGTCGAAGCCGGAGCGCTGGCCTATGTCTGCCCGGGTACTAACCCGATCGTCGTCACGTGCGACGGGGCGATCGAACAACGCAGCGAGATCGATCCGGTCGTTGGAAGCCTCGCGGAATGCGTGGCCAGCGCTTGGGGCGACAACATCATGTGCTGCTACGCACCGGTTCAGGTGGCAGCGCCTGTAGATCGCGCATGCACTGCCGACGAACGCGGTTACGTCACGGCTGCAGTCTTGGCGCTTGACGATTGCACTGAGATCGTGAACCGCTCTGGTGTGGTCGGTGGCCGAGTGTGGTGCTGCGTGGACGGTGCATTGTGAACGCCGAGAAGTACCCGCGCGCCGAACTGATCTTGCAGGCAGCCCAACTAGCGCGCGCCCTTCGGTATGGTGCTGACGCTATCGATCGGTTTCTTGACGATCTGCCAGAACTAGAGATCGGTACGGCACGGCGTCGGTTGCGTGAGATCGCGATCAGCTCCGTGACCCGCTTGGTGGAACTCGAACCGTGAACGATCGTAGCTTCCAGTCGATGCGTGCTGGGGCGATAGACCCTGCCACGGCATCCCTGTTCCTGATGCTGCTGGACTACGCTGAAGCGCAGTGCCCTGGGGCGGGCATCGCCTTCCTTCGAGGCTACTGCAGCCGAGCTACCGGGGAACCGTTGGTATCACCGGATCCGACATCGGGGACGGGTGTCACCATCGGTCGCGTACAGCTCAGGCGTGGCTGAACGATGGCCCGGGCTGGCTTTCGTTGCCGGCCCGGGCCATCGTGATCTGATGGCAAAAGGTCAGGCGGAGCAGGCTGGCGAACTCGAACGTTTCTATGATCAGGTATTCAGCTCTGCCTGGCCACCTTCCCGATCTTACGCTGACGAACTCTACATGTGGGCCCGCAACCAAAACTACGACGTGTCGAAGGATAACCCCGACGCGCAGGCCTTCATCAGCAGACCGACCAAACTCCTGGACGCGACGTTCGACGAATGTCTTTCTGTCGTGCGCCGACTCGCACAGATAACGCCCAAGAAGTTGAGTGACCTGGACCCGATCGCGAATGTTGCTCAACGGATGGCCCGAATCTTGAGAGGTCAGGAACAGTGACCGAAAAACGCCCTTACTTTGGCGGAGGCCGCAAACGCACCGGCACGCTGATCCCACCAACGTCCCCGACCGGTAGCTATTCGTTCAAGTACTGGACGACCGTCGATGGCGTGGAGATCCGAAAGACCGTTTCGCTCGACACCCGAGACGATCGCGTAGCAGCGGCCAAAGCCAAGCGGCTGATCAAGGATGGCGGAGCCGACTACGATCCGAAAGCGGCCGAGACTTTCGCGCAAGCCGCGGAACGCATCGTTCAAGATCAGCGTGCCGACGGACTAGCTACATGGGAAGAACGCCTTTCGCGCATCAAGAACTACTGCGGCCGGCTCGCTGACATGCCTGTGTCCAAGATCACGGAGGTAGAGATCGACAACCTCTTACGCGCGGCCGCTGAAGGGAAAGATCGGCCGAAGCTCAGCCAAACGACCTTGGATCACATCCACACGGACCTTTCGGGCATCTTCAAGGAACTGTACCGAACGCGGGCCATTGCCGAGAACCCGATGGATCGCGCACGCAAGCCGCGCGCAGTGAAAGCCGACGACAAGCGCGAGCCGGTGTTGCTTGACGATGCGGAGTTCTTCCAGCTCGTAGAGTCGGAAGCCGTGCCAGAGTGGTTGCGCACCATGGCCGTTGCCATGCGCTACGTCGGAGGCCAGCGCACCAGCGACGCGCATGCATGGGACTGGAGTCACTTCGATCTCAAGAGCTGGCACTCGGCTCGCGTGTTCCGCCCCAAGACAGAGAAGCGCCCGGGCGAAGCGCCTGTAGTGCTCGCGACGCTGACCGAGATCGGTCTGCACAAGTACGCCCGCGATCGGCTCAAAGCTTGGTGGGAGTCGCAAGGCAAGCCGACCAAGGGGCCAGTGTTCCCCGTGCGGAAAGGGGACCGGGCAGGGGAGCGCCAGAGCAAACGCAGCTACGCCCGGGACCTACGGCACTACCTTTGGGAGGCCGGCGTTCACCGACCCCTGACCGCTGACAAGGGCGCGGCCGATGCCCTGCGTGCGGCGCTGATGGTCCTCCGGCAAGCCGAGCGTGCCCTGGACGCGGCCGGGAACTCGAAGCGGCGCGCGGCCCGTGCGGCCAGGCTCGCGGCAGAGCAGGAGGCCAAGGCATTAGACGCGCTGCAAACCGAGACAGACCAGACGCTACCCGTCCAGGTGCACAGCTTCCGGCGGGCCTACGCGACCGGGCTGGCAGCGGCCGGGGTAGCCGAACAGCTCTCGATGGCCCTGGCCGGTCACGCGAACAGCGCGACACACAAGCGCTACGTGAAACTGGGCCGGCGAACGGCGTTGGAAGCCCCGGAAGCTGCACTTCCGCAGAAACCTCGGGGGAAGCGGCAAAAGTCTGCCTCCCGGACTTTTGCTAGTGACTGAAGTGAGCTAAGTACTGGTGACCCCGACGAGAATCGAACTCGTGTTATCGGCGTGAGAGGCCGACGTCCTAACCGCTAGACGACGGGGCCAGTGCGGGTTCGGGGGGAGGCGCCCGAAACCGCTGTGAACGTTGCTGGGGGACTAGGATTCGAACCTAGATAGCAAGAGTCAGAGTCTTGCGTCCTGCCGTTAGACGATCCCCCAAGGGGACCCTGTTGCTGTTTCCCCTGACGGGGCGGAGGTAACTATCCTCAATCCTTCCGATACGCAAGAGCTTCTACAGGAAATAATGATTCAGTGGCCGGCTGGCCGCACTTGAGGCAGCTCAGGCCGGACGCGGGTAGGGGGGCGAAGGCAGGGCAGGCGGTGGGCGAGTCCGGGCTGCTGGGGGCGGGCTGCTGGGGCGGTGACTGGCGTTCGGCGAGGCGGGCACGCTATGCTTGAGGGATCATGCGCGAGCGCGCCGTGGAGCCCGGAGTGATGGCTTCGCAACGTCATCATCGTGCGCGCAAGCCCAGTCTGGAGTCATGGAACTTCGCGTCATAGGTTGCCACGGCGGGGAGACGCCGCGCCACCGCACCAGCGCATTCGTGATCGACGATCGGCTCGCGATCGATGCGGGATCGCTCACCAGCGGCATGGACCTGAAAGCGCAGTTCCGCTTGAACGCGTGCATCATCAGCCACGCGCACTTGGATCACATCCGCGATCTGGCGACGATTGCCGATAACCGTTGCCAGGCGGATTGTGAACCGCTGGTGGTGGCGGCCAGCAAAGAGACGCTCCATGTGTTGAAGAAGCACTTCTTCAACAACTTGATCTGGCCTGATTTTTCGGTAATCCCGAACAAGGCCAAGCCCACGATTCAGTACGTCGAGTTGAAGCCGGAAAAGCGCGTCGAGGTGGCGGGCTATCAGGTGCGCAGCGTGCGGGTGAACCACACCATCGATACCTCCGGCTTCATCGTCGAGGGCAAGGACGCGACCATCGCCTACAGCGGTGACACCGGGCCAACCGATCGCTTCTGGGAATTGTTGAACGAAGAGAAGAACTTGAAGGCGCTACTGATGGAGGTCAGCTTTCCGAACCGCGAGCAGAAGCTGGCCACGGTGAGCGGTCACCACACGCCGCGCACGCTGCTCAAAGATCTCAAAAAGTACGTAAAACCCCAGGATTTGCCGACCCTCTTGTACCACATCAAGCCCGTGTTCCAGGGCGAGGTGGAGCAAGAGATCGCGCGCCTCAAGGGCGTGAACCTGACGGTCACGGCGCTGAACGATCAGTACGTGCTCTGAGTTGCTCTGGGCGAGATCGGTCAGATCAGCACTGCGCCCATTGGGTCGTAGCCGGGCTTCAGCGCGAACAGGTGCGCTTCCACGTACGGAATGGCTACATGCTCGCTGTTCGGCAGTTCGGGATTGAACGTGCGCAAGCGAGCGACCTGAAAACGGCCCTTGAAATCGGGGATTTCGCAGGCGAATTGGGCCTGCGTGTAATACCAGAACGAATGCTCGTTCCAGAATGAACGGCTGCGCGGATCTTGGAACGCGCCGCGCCCGTCGGTGGAAGGCACACGGATCAAGAAGAACCCGCCCGGGGCGAGCACTCGGTACGCTTCGTTCATGACGTGCACCGGATCGGTTAGCTGCTGCAGCACGTCTTCAGCCAAAATCAGGCCGACGCTGTTATCCGCGAGCGGCCAGGCCCGTTCCAGATCGATGCCCGCGCTCTTGCCGAAGGCGCGACCCGTGCCGAAGCCCGCGCCATATTGGCGCAGCTCGAGCTTGGCCAGGCCCGCGTCGTCGGCGAACTTGACGCCCAGCGCAGTGATGTACTTTTCGTACACCTGCCAGTTCAGCTCATCGACCCGCGAACCGTGCTTGGCCATCGTTTGCGCGGGATAAATGCGGTAGAAATACAGGCATTCCGCCAGGTACGCGAAGCGATGTCCGAGCAGGAAAAAGCGCTTCAGGATGTCCTGATCCTCGCCGAAAAAGAGCGAAGCGTCGTAGCCGCCGATCTTCAGATAAGCGTCTCTGCGCCAGGCCTTGAGGTGATGCGGGCAATAGTCGATGCGACGGATGTTCTGCGCCGTGATCGCAGGGGCGCGCATGGCGATCAGTTCGTGCCCCTGGAACTCGACCTTGTAGTAGTGCCAACCGTAGTCCGCTCGGTAGCCGTCCGGCATCCAATCGCCGTCGCGGAACTCGGCGAAGTCGCTGTACGCCACGTCGGCGTTTTGCAGCGCGGCGAAGGTCTTGGCCAACGCCTCGGGGTGTAGAAAATCATCGTGGTCGAGCTCGAACAAGATCTCGCCCTCGGCTTCGTCACAGCAGGCGCGCTTGAGTTGTCCCAAGCCTTCGAGCGTGTCGTCTTCGAACACGCGCACTCGGGGGTGCTCGCCAATGGCATCCGGCAAGCGGCCGCCATGATTCTCCAGCACGATCCACTCCCAGTCTTCGTGGGTCTGCGCGAGCAGCGTCTCGAACACCGCTTCGATGTAGGCGTTGCCAGCCTGGCTGAGCGGGGTGAACACGGAGATCATTGCGGAGCATGATCGCCCAATGGCCTGCCGCGGCCAATCCCGGCTGGGGCATTTCTCGCGCTTCGAGAGTCAGAAGACGCTTTTATTTCAGCACATCTGCAACAGCGACCGCAACGTCTGGGAACGCGAGCAAGCGGATCGCTTGGCCGGGTTCGAAGCGTCCGACCTGCTGCGCATACGCGCCGGCCCCGGGCCCCGTATATGCCTCGATGCACCGCTCGGACAGGTTCACCACCCAATACTCGGGCACCGCGCAGCTCGCATACAGAGCGAGCTTTTGTCCGCGATCCTTGGCCAGCGAGGTCTCCGCCACTTCGATAACTAGCTGCGCCTGGGTCGGATGTGCCGTGTCGTGGTCGCCGGGCGGCGCGAACAGGTCCGGCTCGGGTTCGGAAAACTCGAGCGCGGCAAACGGCAATTGGCGCGCACCGCCGCGCGGCCGTGCAGAGTGAGGATCAGCAATTGGGTGAGCCGTTGCACCGTCGAGGCGCGCGGCAAACCGACCGGGCTCATGGCGACCAGCGCGCCATCGAGCAGCTCGATGCGTTCGTCTTGGAACGCGCCCAGCGCCACCAAGCCGTCGGGCACCCCCTCGGAACGCTCGCCGGTTTAGTTTACATAATGTATCTTATGCGAACTACTGCGGAGGGAAACGAGGGGAGATTTGGGCATTTCTGTAGCCCGTGAGCTGCGCGATCTCGCGCTGCGCTGGTGCAGCCATCGTGGCGCGGCGCCCGCGCCAGCCGCAAGTTCGACCGCCGCGGTTCAGATTGGCGACGCGACGGTCAGGCTCAGGAACGTGCCACCGTTGGTCATCACGAAGGCGCGCGCGCCATAAGCCGAGGGCGTCATGCTGGTGCCATCGGAGACGTGGATGCCGTCGATCAGTTCGCCGCCCAATGGCGAGACCAAGAAGATGCCCATGCGCGAGGCCGTGACCATGAGCGCGCCGCTGATCGGCACGGGCGCGGACACGCCGCCGCTCGGCACTTCGCGGCGCCAGAGCTCGCGGCCGGTTTCCGGGTCCAGGCCCCACAGACCGGTCGTACCGCTGGACGCAATCAGGATCGAGCGCGCAGGCTCCGGCGGGCCGCCGTCACGTCGGACGTGGGCCGGTTCACGCCAGAGCGTGAGCTCACTGACGCCCGTGACCGCGGTATTGGGCCACACTTGCACGCCGGTTTCGGCGTCGAGGGCGAACACACCACCGGCGTAGCTGGCCACGTAGACCACGGGGCCCGTGGGCAGCATGTTCGGCACGGGCGTGGTGTCCACGTCCAGCTGTTGCGGCACTTCACCGAGGGTTTGTTCGGCTTCAGCGGCCAGATCGACGGGCTGCCAGCGCTCGGCGCCGGTCAGCGCGTCGTAGGCTACGACGTTGCCGTCGCTGAAGCCGGTGTACACCTTGCCGCGGAACAAGAGCGGACCGGCATAGCCTGCGACCTCCATGCCCGTGGCCGGCGAGCGATGCTGCGACCAGCGGATTTTGCCGGTGGCCGGCTCGAGGGCGAGCAGCGTGTCGTTGGCGTTGACCACGTAAAGTAGGCCATTTTGCAGGACTGCGCGGCGTGAGACCTCGGCGTTGGACATGAAGCGCCAGCGCAGTTTGCCGTCTTTCGCCGACACCTTATAGAAGGCGCCGTCGTTGGAGCCGAAGTACACGACGTCTTCGACGGGATCGTAGAGCGGCGCGCACTGCACGAAGCCGGTCGTCTCGAAGCGCCAGATCTGCTCGCCGTTCGCGGCGCGCAAGGCGTACAGGCCGTTGTCGCTCGAGCCCGTGAAGACGCGTTTGCCGACCGGATCGATTTCCGGTTGGCCGCGCTCGTACGGTTCACCCGCGCGGCGCGACGGAGCGACCAGCTTGCGGCTGTAGTTGACCTGCATCGCGGAATTCGGGCGCTGCAGCCAAAGCGGCATCTCCGGATTCGCACCATTGCGGATGGCTTCACAGCTCGTGGCGGCAAGGCCCAGGGCGGCCGCGCTGAGCGCGCCGAGCAGCCCAGAGCGCGCCGCTATCAAACGTGACAGAGCTCGCTTCACGGAGCGCTCGCCGGCGGCGCAGGCGCAGGCGCGGGCGGCACGCCACCCGGCTGGGACATGCCCTTGAGCAGCTCTTTCAGACGCTCGGATGACAGGCCCTTGCCGGAGCCATCGCCCGCGCCCATTTGTTCGCTGAGCTCTTGGATTTGCTCCGCGGTAAGCGTATTCGGGCTGGCGGCGGGAATGGCACTGGGATCGACGTGCCGCTGCAGATCGCGCACTGACTGCTGCAGGTAGCCGGAACTGCCGCCGCCGAGCGGTTTCTTGTCCTTGGCGTCCTTGCTATCCGTGACGCCCGCCAGCGTGTCGAGCCGCTTTTGCGCGTCTTTCAGGTATTCTTTGGCCTTCTCGAGGTTACCGGCCGCGTAGGCCAAACGGGCCTGATGGTAGGCGCCGAGTGCGTTGAAGCCGAGTGCATCGATATTCGAGAGCTCGCCGAACGCCTTGAGCGCGCCGTCTTTGTCGCCGCTGGCTTCCAAGCTGATGCCAACGCCTTCGAGCGCGCGGCCCTTCACACCTGGATCTTGACTGGCGAGCTTGCTGTCTTTGACCGCTTGGTAGGCCGCCTTGGCATCGGCGAACTTGCCTTGATCGTAGAGCACCGAGGCCAGGCCCAGCTTGGCGAAGGTCGCGGCAGCGGTCGAACCGCCATCGGCGATCGCGCGATACTGCTGCTCCGCGGCTTTCAGGCGCAACTCTTCGGTCGCGAACGCGGGACGCGTTTCGACCAAACCCGTCTGGGGATCCGGCTTGGTGTCGTCCGTACCAATTCGGGCGCCTTCGGCGCGGATCGCGGTGCTGAGCTTGGCGGACGCCTGCTCGGCAGCGCGGTTCGCGCGGTAGCCGTAGATCGCGTAGCCGACCCAGCCCACGACGCAGACGATCACCACCCATTGCACGACGTTGGCGTTCTTCTTCAGCCACTCGCCCGCCGCTTGCGAGGTGCGCGCCAGCGCGTCGTCTACGATTTCGCCGGCTTCCAGATTGCGTGCGGGAATCGCGCGCGCGCCGTCCTTCGTGCGGCGGCCGCCCGCTATTTCTTCGCGCAGCCGACGATTGCGATCGCGACTCGGCCCAGGGTCGGCGTCGAGCGCGCGCTTCTTCTTTTTCTTTTTGGGGGCTGCAGAGGCGACGTCGGATGCCTCGCCCTCGGGAACGAGCTCCGCTTCCGCGACGTCTGCCGCTTCTGCGTCTACTTGCTCTGCTTGATTCGCCTCGGGCTCCTTTTTATCGGCACCCAAAGACGATTCGGAATCGTCATGCTGCTCAGCCACGGGCGCTTCTATACACCATTCCGGCGTTCAGTGGCATGGACGGCCGTTTTTTGGTTCTGCCCGAGAAACGCCGCAGATCTCGGGGATTTGGCTCACTCGCCGGGGCCGTCGGGGGAGCCGAGACTGCCGCTTGCCGCGCCCACCTGCCACGGCTTGGGTGGTGGCGGCGGGAGTTCATCGGACAACGGCACTAGTGAAATGGCGTCGAGTTGCACCGTGCTGTCGGCAAAAACCACGAATTTCGCGCGCAATCCGGGCCGGGCACCGACACTCTTGGGCAGCTCACCGTAGACCACGACGGGCTCGGGGCCGGGAGGAATGCGCAGACGCAATGCCTGGGCCGCATCCAGGTTCGGCAAGCTGGGCTTGCGCTTGCCCTCGCCGCCCCAATCTGGCGCGCCGGCGGCGATCAGGACCTCTCCCGGCGCGCTACCCGTGGCGCGAGCGCGCACGAAGGCGCGCACCCCGCGTCCGTTGCCACCCGACGGGATCGTCAACGTCACGCTCACGCCGAGTGAGGCCTGAGTGCGCAAGCGGTGCAGGTCCTGAGCTTCGGGGCCGCCGACGTACTGCAGGATCTTACTGCGCTCGGCGGCTTGGAGCCCGATCAGCAGCGGATCGGGCACGCCCATGAAGCGCACCAATGGCGGCGCCAGCGCGGCTTCGGTCTTGAGCGCAACCAGGGCGTTGACCAACGCGATGCGCGTCGACTGGGAGCGCTCGTTGCCGAGCGCCTTGAGCAGCGAGCCCTGCCCGAGCTCGCCGCCGATGCGGGCCAGCGCTTCGGCTAAGTACGGTCGCAAACGGACGTCGTCCAGGCTTTGCACTAGTGGCCAAACTGCGTCTTTGGCGCGGATGGTGCCGAGGGCGGCGGCGATCTGGCGCGAGCGATCGAAGTTGCGCGCGGCGCTGTCCTGCCACCAAGCGATCAGCGTCTTTTCGCCGCGCCCGTCGCCGCTCTCTGCCAGCACCAGCGCGGCTAGCCGGCGCACCGCCAAATCGGGCGATTTTTCCAGCTCGAAAGTGAGCGGAGCGCCCTCCCCGAGGCGCGTCAACGAGAGCGCGGCGTAGCGGCGCACGACTTCGTCTTCGTCCCGACCGAGAGCGAGCCGCAGCGCGGCTTTGGCCTCGGGTCGCTTGAGTTCGAACAAGATCTCCGCGGCTTTGCGGCGAATCGACAGATCCGCGTCGTCGAGCAGGGCGGCGATCTCGTCCACGGCATCGCCATCACCGCTGATGCCGCGCAGGATCGCGGGTGGCCAGCCTTTGCCTTCCGCGCGCAGGCCATTTTGCTCGTAGCGGCCGTGCGATGCGCCAAGCTCCTTCAGTCGCGCGCGCAGTTCGCCGAACTCTTTGGCCGACTCCGCCGAGATGTCGCGCTCTTCACGCGGATCGCGGGCCAGATCGAAGAGTTTGCACGCGCCCAACTTGCGCGCGCAGACCAAGCGCAGTGATCCCTGCCCGAGCAGCGTTTGCTCGTCGGTCTCGGCCAGCACCAGGCCCGGACCTTCTGCGCGCTTTCCCGCCAAAAGTGGGCCTAGATCCCGCCCGCGCAAACGCGGCGGCTTGGGGATGTCGAGCGCGGTCAACAGCGTCGGCAGCAGATCGATGGTCTGCACTGGTTCGGCGATGCGCCGCCCGGCGAGGCTGCCCGGCGCAGAGACGATCAGAGGCACGCGCACTTGCTCTTCGTACACGCTCGTCCCGTGATAATGCCCACCGTGTTCGCCGAACTCTTCCCCGTGATCGGCGGTCAGGATCACGACGGAGTTCGGACGACGCGCGCGGAACGCGCGAACGAGTTCGCCCACCGTCTCGTCCGCGAAGCGCACCTCCGAATCGTAGCGATCCAGATCCCGCTCTCCGAAGGCAAATTCTGGGTGATTTTCGTAGGGCTCGTGCGGCGCGAACAGGTGCACCCAGGTGAACAAGCGCTTGTCGTCGGGAGCGGTCTCTAGATACGCCCGCAATTGCTGCACGCGCCGCGGGCCTTCCGCGAACTCGACCCAGCGATACTCGAACCCCAGGAAGGAATCGCGAAAGCTCTGAAAGCGATCGGGATCGATGAAGAACACGGCCGGCGGATAGAACGCTGCGGTGCGATAGCCATAGGTTCGAAACAGTCCGGCCCAGGTATCCGAGTCTTGGGCGACGCCCTGTAAGAGCAGGGGGCGCATGTACTTGCCGGTCATCAGCGAGGTGACCGAATACGAGGTGTGCGGGGTTGGCGCGTAGGCGTGCTCGAACACCACTGCGTCCTTCGCCAGCGCGTCGATATGGGGCGTCGTGAGGCGCGGATAGCCGTAGTTGCCCAGGTGGTCGGCGCGCAGCGCATCGACGCTGATGAGCAGAAAGTCGCGCTGTCGAAGATCGAGCGTCCGCCCGGTTTGCTCGGACGACGCTGACTGGCAGACCGCGTGCGCGGCGCGCTCCGCTGGACCGAGGGCGTCGCAATCCACCGTGTCTTCGGCCGCAGGCGGCGCGACGAGGGTTGCGAAGGAAAGCGCGCGTCCGGCAAGAGGTGCATGCTCGCCGACCACGAAGCGGAAGTTATCGAAGTGCGCGAGCCGTCGAGCGCTCGGCAGCACGAGCAGCGCTGCCAGTAGCCAAACCGCGAGGGTGATGGCGTAGCTCCTCGAGCCGGCTCGGTTCGGGCCCGCGTCGCGCTTGGGGGCGAGCGCACGCTGCAGCGATTCAGCGCCAAACGGCAGCGTGAGCAACACCCATGCCCCGAGCCCCAAATGGAACGCCGGATAAAGCCGCACTAAAATGAAGTGGTTCGCGAGCTCTGCCAGCAACACGAACGCGCCGACCAAGCCGACGCACCAGAAGGGGCGTTGGCGCCCGAGCCGCGCCAGCCCGGGCGCGGCAGCCCAGACCAACGCGCCCACCAGCGCGCCAACGATCATCGCGAAACCGCCGCGTTGGCCCAATGTTGCGAGGTGCCGCCCTCCCCCCACCCCAAACCCCAGCACCGCACCTGCCGCGACGCCGAATGCGCCGAGCAATGCGCGCACCGCGCGGGACTCGGATTGCTCCACCAGCCAAGCCACGAAGGCGCCCAAGACGGCGCCCGAGGACGAGACGGCCAGCGCCGTCGGGGTTAGCCAGAGCAGGCCGTATTGCACCTCCCAGACACTGCTCAGCTCGCGAGCCGCGCTGAGCAGCGCGACTGCCAATTCCGCAGCCACGACGGCCCAGACCAACCAGCACGCGCGCGCGACCCGTGCGAGCGCCGAGCCGCCCGCTGCCCTGAGCGAACCCGTCACTTCAGCGGAACTCGATACTGCCGATTTCGTAGCGGCGTGTACCGCCAGGCAGGGTCACGACTACCTCGTCACCGGTCGACTTGCCGATCAAGGCGCGCGCCAGCGGCGCAGAGACCGAGATCGTCCCGTTCTTGAGATCGGCTTCGTCGGCGCCCACGATTTGGTAGGTGTTCTCTTCGTCCGTATCGAGGTTCGTGAGCAGCACGACGGCCCCAAAGCGCACGCGATCACCCGAGAATTTAGAGGCGTCGATCACCTCCGCGCGGGACAGCTTGTCTTCGATGTCTTTGATCCGGGCCTCGTTCAAGCCCTGCTGCTCTTTGGCGGCGTGGTATTCGGCGTTCTCTTTCAAGTCGCCATGATCGCGGGCCACGCCGATGGCACGCGAGATTTTCGGTCGCTCTTCCTTGAGGCGAACCAGTTCATCGCGCAGCTTCTGCGCGCCGGCGGGGGTCATGGGGACGGGTTCGTTCATCTTGCCTCGGGCGGCATCTTTACCCGTTGTTTCGGGCCGCGCTAGTCTTGTCTTACGCCCGAGCGACGCCCCAACCACGACGGAGCGCCAGAAAGCGGCCAAATCCGGCCCTGTCAACTTGCGCCCGAAACGGAACGCCGCTAGCAGAGGCCTCGAACATGCGGACATCGAAGGCGAGCACGCGCGGGTCGAACCATTCCGGCCAGAGGCGCGCAATTCCGAGGGGCACGCGCTGGGCGATCTTGGGCCTCGCATTGGCAACCCCCTGGCTCACTGCTTGCGAAAAGGAATACCGCCCGGTGTCGGCCTTCGATTATTCGGAGAAGGCCAAGCGCGACTACGACGCCGCGATGGATGACTTCGACTCGAAGAACTGGGAGGCCGCCCGGCAAAAGCTAGCCGAAGTGAAGCGCAACTACGGCTACAGCCGCTACGCGCGCCTGGCAGAGCTGCGCTTGGCCGACGCGGACTACGAGCAAGACAAGTTCGCCGAAGCCACCGCGGGCTACAAAGCCTTCGTCCACGATTATCCGAACGATCCGGAGATCCCGTACGCGCGCTACCGAGTGACGATGACCCAGTACGACGCGGTGAGCGCATCGTTTCTGCTGCCGCCGCTCGAGGAACGCGATCTCGCGTACGTGAACGACGCGCATACCAGCATTCGCGCGTTCCTGAACGACTACCCGAACAGCGAGCATGCGCCGCAGCTCGCTTACATGCAGTCGGTCGTGACCGGACTTTTGGCCCGCCACGAGCTGTACGTGGCGCGATTTTACCTGAGCCGCGATAAGTTCCCGGCCGCGGTCGCCCGCATCCAGTATTCGCTTCGCAGCTATCCCAATTCCGGTTTGGAGCCAGAAGGCTTGGTGATGTTGGCCGAGGTATATCTGAAGACGAAGGAGCGAGCGAAGGCCCGCACCGTGCTCGAGCTCGTGCTGACGCGCTACCCGACCAGCCCGTTCGTGGTGCCGGCGAAGAATTTCTTGGCTCGCCTGGCCGTGCTGGAGAAGCAGGGCTGAGCGATGCCGGATCCTTCACCACTCAGCACCGTTCCGCCCACCGTTCTCGTCGTCGACGACGAAAAGAACATCCGGCGCACCTTGGAGATGGTGCTCACGGGCGAAGGCTATCGCGTGTTGGAGGCCGAGTCCGGTGAGCAAGCGCTCGAGACGCTGAGCAACCCGCACGAACCGGTAGACGTCGCGATCTTCGACTTGAAGTTGCCTGGAATGAGCGGCCTGGATGCGCTGCAGCGCCTGCGCGGTGACGACGCAACTCGGGATTTGCCGGTGATCGTCGTCAGCGGTCACGCGACGGTCCACGACGCGGTCGCGGCGATCAAGCTCGGGGCCACGGATTTCTTCGAGAAGCCGCTGAACCGCGAGCGCGTGCTGGTCAGCGTGCGCAACTCTATCCGCACCGCGCGCTTGAACCGCACGGTCGAGCAAATGCGCAGCGAGCTCGAGACTCGCTACGAGATGATCGGCACCAGCGCGCCGATCCAGAAGCTATTTCAAGATCTCGACAAGGTCGCGCCGACCAAAGCCAGCGTGCTCATCACCGGCGAGAGCGGCACGGGCAAAGAGCTGGTCAGCCGTGCCATCCATCGCCTGAGCCCGCGCCGAGATGCTCCCTTCGTGAAGGTCAACTGCGCGGCAATTCCGCGTGAATTGATCGAGAGCGAGCTATTCGGCCACGAAAAGGGCTCGTTCACCGGTGCGCAAGCGCGCAAGCGCGGCTTCTTCGAGCAAGCCCACGGCGGCACGCTGTTCTTGGACGAGATCGGCGATATGGACCTGACCGCGCAAGCCAAGGTGCTGCGCGCGCTGCAGAACGGCGAAGTGGTGCGCGTCGGCTCCGAGCACGTGATCAACGTCGACGTGCGCGTATTGGCCGCGACCAACAAAGATCTGGCCAAGGCCGTGCAGGCCGGCACCTTCCGCGAGGATCTGTTTTTTCGCCTGGACGTATTTCCGATCCGCGTGCCCGCCTTGCGCGAACGCAAGGTCGACATTGCGATCTTGGCGGAAGCCTTCGTTTCCGGCTTCTGCAAGGAAAATGGGCTTCGCTCCAAGCGCATCGACCCCAGCGTTTTCGACGCACTCTCGCGCCGCAAATGGCCGGGGAACGTGCGCGAGTTGAAGAACGTGGTGGAGCGCGCCGCGATCCTGTCCAGCGACGTGATCACGATCGCGGACTTGCCCGAAGATCCCCACGATAGCCCGTTCGACGACGAGGTCGAGGAAGCCGGCGCAACCCAGGCCGGCTCGAATGACAGCATTCCGGATACCGAGAGCAGCACGAGCACCCCGTTGCCGCAGACCGATCGCCTGACCTTGCGCGAGTACCGGGAGACGACCGAGCGCGCGTACAT
>Ga0247758_1001303_pt1 | contig 19183 bp, 20 predicted proteins | sample UWRJL156409C4_FD_180950 | JGI IMG/M metagenome (GOLD analysis project Ga0247758, IMG submission 180950) | Plant litter microbial communities from Arlington Agricultural Research Station in Wisconsin, United States - UWRJ-L156-409C-4 | ecosystem: Environmental > Terrestrial > Plant litter >...
CAGATGTTGGAGGTTGCCGCCACAGGAAACATTGCATGAAATGCCTTCTAGATTTCCCCTCACGGGGGCTGCTTTTTTTTTTTTTGGCACACTGGTGTACTTCTCTATTCAGCCCTTGTCAACGCGATGACGTTAGGTAGTAGCCCAGATCGCTTTTGTCCGACATGAGGCTCCTTTCAACACCCGATGTAAAAGCTCAACGGATGACCCTCTCGCAGGTACGAATAGTGTGGAGAGACAACCAAGGTGGCAGGACAAGCTGCAAGCTGCCCGATTTGCTGAATGAAGTCATGGCAAGGATAAGTATCGTCGACCTTCTTTCCCAGTCTCGATTGGCCGAAATTGGGCTGACCGCAGTTTGGCCACCAGTTTTGGGTCAGGTTTGGGTGACGTGAGAAGTAAGGTACTGTACATTGTATGTGTGTGTGGTGGTATGTACAGGGACTTGTGGGCTCAATGATGACCTGGGCGGCTATTGGCTGATCAAGAACATCTGCCTGGGGCACACCACTGTCGCTGAAGCTGTCGGCCTAGAGCTTCAACCGGGGAGCTTGGGCCAAGAGGCGGGCCTCAATTGGCCGTAGTCATGCAGTCGTGGGATCCCCGCCGCGTTGATCTCGCTGATTTGGCGCAAACCGATGTCTGGTGCTTGTTATTACCTAGTGATATGGTCAACCCTCGGCTCTTGGCCGGGGACTGCGATGTCCTGCAAAATCTAGGTAGTGGTGGGATCAGGGCTGGCTGGTCGGGCACGCCAATCGCGCTTGGAACAGCCCCCCCCACTCACCACAGCAGCCGCAATTGCGGGGATCGGAACCCATGGCGCAATGGCCACGCGCTGCAACGCGAGGAAGACGGGATTTATCCCCACCTACCTGTTCCTGGGTGGGCCGGGAGTACCTCTGTCTACGTACCTGTCAATCTGTCACCGAATATCCCGGTGGCTATTCGGGCCTTCCAATGGAACAGCAGCGCCCGAGATCTGCAGCTGGAGCATCCCTTAAGTTGGCTGGCGATCCGCACCAGCCCGAAGCCATATAATTACCCGGTCGCACGGGTGGCAAACCCTGGGGCATTTCGCGTCCTCATAGACCAGCTCGAGAATCAATCGCTCGCATTGGTATATACTGAGCGGAGGCTCGCCGTTCGCCCAGCTTTGCTTCCTCCAAGCACCCCACCAGATTTTACCGAAGCTGCTCGCCGCTCGAACCATTACGCGCAATCGACAGATCGGGGGACCAACGCCTGCCCCGGTGGCTGCACCACCTGCAGAGGCTGAGCCGTCGTGGCCCCCTTCGTCATGGCAGATGCGCTGCTCCAATTCGTAAACTCCCCGACAACATGGCGACTTGTCCGACATCGCAGCACAATACCTTGCTAAAGAGTTCTCCAGAGTGGCATCGCCGACCCCTGCATGTTGACACGCGACAGGGGAAGACCTTTTGGGAGCCCGCCGGTCCGGTTGTTGAAGCATGGCCCCGTCTCGGCCCGCGCATCAGCGCTCGGGCACAGACTCTGGCTGGACCCGACGCCGCGTTCAGCATCCACATGGCCATGATCGGCGGATCCACGGAAACCGCGAGTCCCGGCATCGTGTTCTGTGTCAACGACATCGCACTTCAGCGGGCAATCCGTAACGATAGTGTTTTGAACAACATCATCCGCGACTGTCCCCTATCCATTGGGGTAGACTTCTGCCCGACCCTCCCGCGGTTCCTGGCCCGGGATGCGGCATCTGTCAAGGTTCCACCGGACGACGGCCCGTCCTGTTCCCCGACGCCCTACATCGTCTGGTCGACTGAGGCTGCCCCTAGAATTGGCGCACGCTTCTATGTCAAATGCCGTGATGGAGGTCCCCCGCGCATGTCCACTGCCGGTGCAGTGTTCTTTCACCGTGGCAAAGCTTTCCAGACTACGGTCCGTCATGTCTTCTTCCAGCCCGAAAGAGTCCCGACGGATCCCAATCAACCGTCCTTCCAAAATGACTTGGACCTGGACGGCTCGGACTCGGATGATTTCGATCACGACTTGGACGATAGCAACTCGATGGATGGCGAGACCTTTTGCCACAGAGAGCCTAACGGTACTCCCCACGATGGATCAAGTGCCCCATCTAGTACCCAGGGGCCACCGTCCTTTGTGGAGGGAGAGGGAACGCATGGGAGGCAGCTGTCGGAAAAGGGGAAGGATCCGGAAGTTCCTTCGGGGGTCTTCCACATTGGAACAGCTTTGCCAGAGACGGTAGTAGGGGGTCAACGCGCCGTCGACTGTGCTTTGATTGAAGTTCAGGTCAGCAGCGACGCCGATCCCAACTTGGTTTCGTACGATCCCTCGGATAGTACCAAGAAAGTGCGTGTTACGCGACCCGCGCGCATGGATAAGACGCCGCCCTCGGGGACACCGGTCATTGTTGCGACATCGTCAAGACCCGTCAGCGGCAGGCTATACAAGACGCTTGCTTACATCAAACCCCGGTATCAGCGAGAGACTGTCGCTGTCTATCCGTTGCTGCTGGACGAGGATATGTCGTTGGAGATTGGCGACTGCGGATCTGTGGTGATTCAGTTGAAAGGAAGTGAGGTCCTCATGTTCGGTCATGTCGTGTTTGGCCACCCTGGCACTGCGATGGCCTACATTCTCCCTATGGAAACCATCATTGACGACATGGCCGAGCTCCTGAGTACCGACATCTCACTACAGCCGCCGACATGCCCGAAGCAGAGGCTTGGAAACAGTGTCCGTACCGAATTCGCTTCGCCAAAGTTTTACGAAGACATAAAAGAGGTGGTGATGCCTAAGAAACATGTGTTCCGTGGCTTCCTTGACAAGATAGTCGACAAGGTCGGCAACACACGTACATTGATGGAGAGAAGTCGGCAAAAGGAAGTTGTCAACCACGGATATTCTTTCGAAGATTTATTTTTCCGGCTCCCCCCAGAGCTACGCGACCAAGTTATCGACTGCCTGAACTTTCGAGAGGCAATGAATCTGCGGCATGTTTCGCTTCGATTTCGTGCGGCAGTCTCAGTGAACGGCTCCGCAATATCAAAGCGCTTCCTCGAGAACAACCCGCTCCCGCCTCTTGCTCAGAAGTTGTACCGGAAAGATTCACCGGACCTTGCTCACATTCACATGGTAGGTCACTGTCATGCTGTTGCTTGGAGGTTAGCAGATCATATGGTTCAGTGGCTCCGGCGAGATATGTTCCTGTATGGGTCCCGATTCCAGAGGCAGCAATTTCAACCGAAAAAGGTACGGATGAAGCAACGACTGCTTCCGTCTCTGCTCTTGTTAGGGCGCTTCTTCGAAATGTGTCACGACTTCCTTGAAGAGCAGGCCCAAAGTGAGGCCGACGCCGATAGTCAACGGGATCGCATCCCCATCAGCTTCCCGCTTAAGGGGCAGGTGATGCACGACTGCAGCGACGAGCTTCTCCTCCAAACCCACGATGTGGCGGTAGTTCTTTTCACGTTTCTGCGCCAGGCGATGAGACCCCCTTCAAAATATGGGTCGGTTGAGAGGGTTTTGCGTCATGGTTCGATGAAAGCGCCATCCGACAAGGAAATCGCAGCGGTTCTCTACCACGGGGGGTTGGAGACGATGGTCAAGATTTTAGACCTCGAGGACCTGGATAAGAAGGCGGCGGCTGTGCGTTCCTACTGTGCCTCTCCGCACCAGGCGGCTGAAGTCATGTTGAAGGGGGCATCTTTAGGAAGAAGGAGGTTTGGTTTGAAGAGCGAGTTGAATGAACCCGGCACCACCACCGAAAAAGGCGAGCCGTTCAAGCTCTATCCCTTGCTTCCGCGATTGCCAGATTTGGACCATATATGGCTCCCTTCCGCCGAGGCTCTACTGATAGAGCGAAGGGTCATTAGGGGACGACGTGATCTCAACACGTTTCCGGTAGCAATGAGGGAGTTGATACTCGAGAGCGAAACGCCAGCTGACACACTGTATAAAGAAGGCCATGATCTTTGGCACGCACTGTCCGATAGCGAGGGCCGCAATATGGCTCACAGCGTCACTTAACTAAGTCTTGGGCCTGCGGGACAATCAAGAGTGTTACAGATTGGGTGATCCCGCCTGGTGATGGTGTTTTGATACCTGGGGTTGCTCACACACCATTTGGTCTTGGATATTCATCTGCATATACATATATTTTGCATTTAGCCTTTGTCTGGGAACCTTGGAATGCGGCCTTTGAATACCTACTTTATCATATCAAAATGGCCCATGCAGCAACGATGAAAGCACCAACAGACCCTGATAACCACCGACCGAAGCGTTCACCGCCGCTCCTGCCTCTTCCTGGCGACGGTACCGCACCTATCCGGGCCGCCAAGTGGGCAGAATGCCTCGTTAGAAGAGTTTAGGTTGACACACCAGGCCGTGAGGGGACAACAGCCCCGGCACAGCACGCCGCGCCGCCCGAGCAATACCCGGCCTGGTCGGAGCATGAGGCTTGGCCAAAGGCAACACCGCCGCTGCAGTCTGACATAGGATATGGATCGATGAAGCCTGCTCCGAGGCAGAGGCCGACGAGGGCGCTTCCAAGGATAACAATGTAGAGGTTCATAGCGAGAAAGAAGGGGTCAAGATGACAGTGATGAGGCTCGCGCTCAACTCGGTCCCTGATTTCGCCCATGCATTGGCTTTTATACAACTTTCCTACGGCGCACTGACGCTGTAACCATGCCGGTTTCGTATCACTGTGTGGACTAGGCGTGGTGGGGTGCCTCGGTTGGGTATTGGTCGACGCCTTGGCGCGGTTTTCAGTTCATCAGATATGGAGAATATCGGAAAGCTACAGCCCAGAAAACGGCTCTTTGGTGATCCAGAGCAGTCCAGCGAACAACAGTGAACCAGCCCGCCCTAACCAGGGCCTCTAAAGACCCGACAGAAGGAATGCTGTATTTGCACTTCATCCTACTCTGCGTACGCATCTTATCTGTTCCGTATTCGGTATCCTGACTATTGAGTAGATCCGCATCGAATGAGAACTCGAAACTGAGCGTTGTGCTAACAAAAGATAGAAATTTTGAAAAGAGTTGACACAAATTTCTTTGCGGTAGTGTAAAGCTCCGCGATCTATTGCGGAGGCCATCCTCAGCCTCCCTGTCGGTGTGTACCAACCAATTCTATGGTGTACAACAATACCAGGAAAGATACATGTATCCAGTATCTAAACCGTCAACCCAAGAGCCACTGCTTTGCTTACTCCAATACTGGGGGTATATCCCTATCCTGCCTAACGTCCATCTCACGGCTCCAAACTACAGCTCCTATCATTCCTGGGATCTCTCATTTAACCCATTTCCACATCAGGATCAACCTCACTCCCCAAATCCGCTTCCTCTAAAAACGTCCTTCCGAGTAGCGACTCTGGCAAGTACTCTTGCTTAACCCTCCCGTCTTTATAGTTAGGTGGGTACTTGTACGCAGCGCCATATCCCATATCCTTCATCAACCTTGTTGGCGCATTCCTCAAATGCAGCGGCACCGGCAGACTCGCAACACCCGGCTCCTGTAGTGCCGCATATGCATTATTGAGTCCCCTGTACGCACGCGTGCTCTTCGGCGCTAGACACAGCGCGACAGCGCAGTGGGCGAGGGGGATACGCGCCTCAGGCATGCCGATTTGTTGCGCGGCAGTGTATGCTGCCGTTGCGAGCGGCAGGAGGGTGTTATCAGCAAGGCCAACGTCCTCAGAGGCAATAACGACCATGCGGCGGGCGATGAAGAGGGGGTCTTCGCCCGACTGGAGCATGCGTGCGAGGTAGTAGAGTGCGGCGTCGGGGTCGGAGCCGCGGACGGATTTGTGGAAGGCGGAGATGGAATCGTAGTGTTGGTCGCCGGCGCGATCATATACGAGGGTTTTGGTGAGGGAAGCTTTGATGTCTTCTTTTGTAAGCGGTTGTTGTTGGGCGTTGCCGTCTGGCCTGGTGGGGTTTCCTTTGGTGAGGGATAGGGCGAGCTCGAGGAGATTGAGGGCTGTTCTGGCATCGCCGTCGGCAAAGGCGGAGAGATACTGGATAAGCTCTTCGTCGATGAGAGGGCTGAGCTCGAGCCCGGCTTCGTCAATCTCCTGCTGGAGCGCTCGCAGGAGAATTCGTTGTACGTCGTCCCGGGTTAGTGCCTGGAGGGTGAAGGTCCGGCAGCGGCTGAGGAGCGCCCCCTGGATCTTGAAGCTCGGATTCTCAGTGGTGGCGCCGATGAGGGTAATTGTTCCTGCTTCTACGGGCTTCAGGAAGACATCCTGCTGAGATTTCGTGAATCGGTGGATCTCGTCGCAGAAGATGATGGTCTTGCGGCCGGTCAAGGTCAGCTCATTAGCAGCTTCGCCGAACAGCTTCTTGACCTCTGCTACGCCAGTACTTGTTGCATTCAGCTCGATGAAGCGACTGCCCACGCAGCGGGCGATACATCTCGCGATCGTGGTCTTTCCTGTCCCAGAGCCGCCCCAGAGAATCATCGAGGGGACGCGATCTGATTCGATGAGCGAGCGCAGCACTCCGTTTGGACCAACCAGGTCCTGCCCGAAGACCTCGTCCAGGGAGTGCGGGCGCATACGCTCGGCTAACGGAGCGGCACGATATGTCTTGGACCTTTTGACCAGCGGCCCGGCTAGATCCCTTCCTGTGCCGCTGGGTCCCGCCCCATCCCGTTGTGTGTTGTCTGCCGCATCTGTGTCTTCCCCAGTGCTCCCCCCTGCCGCCGCTGCGGGTCTTTTGGCTATTGGAGAGCTGAGCTGGCCGGGGCCTTCGTCAAAGGTCCTCTTCACGCCACCAGTTGTACCTCCACCTGTTGCCCCTGCGGGGCCGGCGCCCGTCTTTATTGGTATCGGCGTCTTGCCTTTGATCGCGTGTTTCTTCGCAGCCGGAGTCTGGAAGAAGGTCGAGGCAGAGCGTTTCTTCTGGGTCGAGCTTGGTGGCTGGCTTTGGGCACCGGCAATGCCGTTGGGGTTGGGATTGGGGGGCGAGGACGAGGTCCTGGCTCCGGCGGAAGCGTCTCTGGCGTCGTCGAGGAAGCTTTGGCAGCCCGAGTCGATGTGCTGGTTGATGCGGTCGAGCGACTTGACGCCCCGCCCGCAAATGGGACACTCCACCATGACGAACTAGTGTTGTGTTCCGGGGAACAGGAAGGTGAATCGTGGCGGTGGTGACGTCGTGGAACGCTTTGTCCGGGAGACGCGGTTTTGGGATGGGTTTTTCGGCGCGGCCGTTGCGGCCATGACGATCCCTGTCCTGTGGCGACCTTGGCGCTTCCCGCCACCACGGTTCGGCAGAACGCGCTGGGGTAAAAGTGGGACCGGCTGTCAAGACACTCCGCCAAGTTCATGCGTTCCCTTGCATTGACCGTCTCTTTGCCTTTGACCTGCAGATGACTCGCGATGCGACGAGATACTCCTAGGCATCTTTACCCTCCAATCTTGGCGTCAATGAAGCAACTTCGAACTCAACCATTGCAGGAAAATGGTCCACAGATCAGATAGATCCCTTCACGTATCGTCGACGGCGGGCGAGGGAGACTTCCACGCAAGCCCAACTCTTGTCTTCCGATCGACAGGCAACCCGCCAAATCGGCTGCTGGTCGCGGTCAAAGGGGAGCCCAACTTCCCGTGGCCTCTACGAGCGCCCCGCACAGGGCCACCCAGAACTCGCCAGCTTCGCCCGGGTGCTCTTTCTGACGGTGGGAATTCTGGTCTTGAGCTGACCATCATTAAGCCGCCGACACCCCGACCTGTGGGACGTCAGGCGCGGCTGGGCCGTTCGACTTGCAACCAGCTCGTTCTTGTGTCCCCTGTCGAACCCAGCCAAATAACATCGCTTGGGGGCGTGGACCTCCTTAGTCTTCCCAACGAGCTGCTGCTCGATATCCTCTGCTTCTTCGTGCTGCAACATGAAGTTCTCACCATTGTCGCCCTCTCCGCTGTCTACCGTCGGTTCCACCATCTTGTGATACCGGTGCTCTATGAGAGCCTCGAGATAACTATCGGGTAGCCCGGACGGTCTGACGATGTCATGGACTGCCACGATCCTGTCCCCTCACCGAGATCATCCCTACGCCTATATCGGACCCTTTTACAGCGTCAGGCACTCCGCCAGTACTGTAGGGAGCTTCAACTCAACCTGGACGACTCTCCTGAGTACACTAGGTGTGTTAGGTTAGCTCACGCCACCGATATCCTTGAGCGTCGCCGACCTCGACACACGGGTGCGCCACGCCGACGGATCCGGCGTCCGTTGTAAAGCCTTTCATGCCTAATGCCCTTGCTGTTGCATCTTACCTCAGTCCCTCAGACAAACACTGCAGCTCATCTAGTGTCAACTCTCCCCCTCGAAGTTGCATGGGCAACTCATCACGGGATGCAAATATCCGCACAATATGATATCATTTCAGTGCTTTGGCATAAACCGCGCCGGCTGCTTCGTAGAGGGGAGAAACACTGATATTCAAAACGATGTCCATGGTGTGCGATCGAGCCCGGCTGCGCGTGTCTTCGTCTGGACATGAGTCGAGTAACGATCGAGTGGTCGCTTCAAAATCCGATACCCACGTGTTGATCTTATACATCCGCACCACCAACCCGTTCCCAAAGATAACATATCTCCTCGTCGTATTTGCAACCCGGCCAAGCACGACCCCGCGGACTCTCAAATCCGTCGCTGTGGAATTTAACTCGGCTTCCCGGCCCCGTTCGCTTCGAGCATGTGTATCGGTCTTGAGTTGACCCATTCAGGATACCAGACGTCGTCTCTGGACGGACCAATCGGGTACAAACAAGGGCTGTCCGTGCTGCTTCTTGCCCATGCTCCGAGCATATCGCCGGAGCGTAGCAGCCCAGCTTGTGTTGAAAATCGTCCGGGCCCCGAGTTTGTAACTTTCAGTACAGTCTAAACTGTAGTCGGCCACTATACTCATGGTATTGTATGCTAGCCCCAGAAAAAAGTATATCAGGTTCCTGGGATCTGTGGTTTAGACATGATGCTGAGATATTCCCAGTGGATCGATTAAATACAGTGGTATTCTGTTTCGGGGGATCAGGCCCGTCGCGGGCGCTGCCTCTGTGAGTGCAAGTCTGAGTTGGTTCCACGTCGCAGGATGGCGTGTTGAAGACGGCAGTCCAACGCCAATGTACGGATACATGACCTCCCAAATGGCAAACATGGTGATTCCGTCTAGGGTGTAGCACCCTTGAATCAAGGTCAGGTTCTTTTGGGCCAGCTCCTGCAAACACCAAGCCCTTGTGAATATCGGATTTTCGAATACCTCGGGACTGTCAATGCGAGTGCTGGCGGAACGACGCAATGGGGACAGGGCAACGCTCCGCTGCCGACTGCATCGAGGTGACCAAGTATGAAGATAGGACAGTATCCTTTAATTAGGGTGTTTAAACGGGTCGGGAGGTCACCCGACATCTTGCGAGACATATCATAAGGCACCTTAGACAGATTCCACAGGCAAAGCAAGAAATCCAAACCGATAACCTCATTTTGATGGCCTCTGCTCCGCAACCTACGTGCTGCCATGCTTCCCGCGCCGAAAGCAAATCAGTGGTCTGCGCCGATGGGAGGCACGCACGTACAAAAGCGCGTCGACGACGCGAAAGTCGTTGGCGCCTTGAAGGCCCATACCTATTTGTCATTTTCCCACCCCATCTACTGGTCTCAGGCTGTTGAAGCTGAGGCGGGGCCATTCTTTCGACGACACAACACACCAGAAATTAGTGCGCGAGGTTGACCAGATACGCCATTTGATTCCTGTCATCGCACAATCGCGTCTACAACTTGGCCACGCTGCTCGTAGTCGACGCCCACCCCGCACCACTGCTCTTCACACGCTGGCTTGCAGACAACACTTATCGCCCGCTATCAGGTAAATAATCCCTCTTCCTCCGCCACCCTTTCGCAACTTGGGTGCGCTTGCCCGTCCGCCAACACCCATCACACAATCACTGCTTTCGCGAGGTGGCTCGGCTACGCCAGCCAACGCTCTTTTTCGCGTCGAATTTCTTTTCTCCTGCTCACAAACCCATCCCCGATTTGACAGTGCGCGTTTCCTCTTCGCCATTTACCCCTCCAGCACTGCCCTCGACACACAGGCACTTCAAGCTACCGCGGCCTGCGACGGGATTCTCCGTGGCAGGGCTTGGCTCTCAAGATTGTTTACAACCTATCAGCGAGTCCATCCACCGTTCCCGCTGCCGATAGGTGTATGGCGTAATCCGGTCCAGGTATCTATCGACGTGTCCTTGACGTTCAGACCTCCGCTCTGTGTTCTCGCCGCAACGGCGAGTGTGTCTTGGGCGGGCAGAGCGCCGGTTTCATACCTTTTGCCGTCGGTTCCCATTCCTTCGCTCGATTGCGTGGTTGATGTGCAGCGCTAACTCACTTAGCAAGCCTACATCCTATTCTAAGTAGCCCATGTCAGCACAAAGAGCCGGGATGGCTGCGACACTCATAGCTGCTGATTGGGTGAGGCTGGGCCGGTTGAACCGGCACAACCAGAATGGACAAGTTTCGATTCACTCTGGTACGAGATTATGTTCGTCAGCAATTCAGCGACGGCTGGGACTCCGACATCGAAGGCGACGTAATTTGGCGCGAACTTTCCCGGTCCTAAAACAACACAAACCGCGGTGAGCACCCGCTGTACCGGGAGTTGAAGTATGAGATCGGCAAGATATGGTTGCCAACCATACTCCGGAAGGTCAAACGGCGATGGGACTCGCATGTCCACGCCGCCAGCGGCGAGGAGTTGGAATATCCGCTGCCGTGACTTCCCGGTCGATCCATAGTCTTCGCCATCGAGATACTAATGTATTGGGGCGGACGCGAGAGGAGACCACGCCCAAACCACGATCATCACCTCATATACCACACCATGGGCTACGTCGACCTTGTCCTTGTATGCCGATGGAGTCAGGGCCTATCTTATGTATTCGGGCTCATTTGACCCGCTTATTGACGCTGGTTGGGCTATTGCTCCGGTTGCAGACGGGGTGGCCTCGGAAACAACGCCATAACATAACTTCATTGATTCTGTCATCAACGTTTTCCGCGCAATGAATTTCAACAACCGGGCAGAGAAGGCACGGCTGCCGGCTGATTGCAACGACACAAAGGCGCGTCTCAAAAGGTGTCAGGGTATTTCCGGTGTTTACCTAGCCGAGGGATGTCTATTTAGGGGCCTACTCTTCCGCTGTATTTCAGCTGTTCAGCTTTCAATATTGTCCCCAGCCACCACCCAAATATACGCTGCTACTGCGCCCCGTTCACGCCTCTGCCATAATCCTTCATACTGATGGAAAATACCCTGACAAAAGGATCCAGTAGTTTAGCATCATCTGGCTGGGAGGTAGACTTTCACCTAGCGAGAGAATAGACTTCATATTGCCAGCACACACTTCCCCACATGTGAAACTACCAGCGAGGTCAATATAGCGTTGGGGGGGAGTGTTGGGAATATGCGACGCGGCAGTCAAGAGAGTCTAGGACGCCAAGACTAGAGTCGAAGCAGCCATCGAGTTCGCTCGGGGGACCTTTCAGGGCGTAGAAGATACGATAAACAGCAGAAACCTCGACCTCAATCCGGTGGTGTGGTCGAGATCACTCGTAAAATACATTAGAAGATGCCGGAACGACAACGAGCCCGTTGCTTACGGGGGGGATCGAAGCTATGGGGGCTATGGTATCGGACCGTACTGCAGAAATAGCCAGACAGAACTCAAGGTCAGCTCGGCTTGTCAAACCCGCAAAAGACAACGGTATGAAGGCCAAACGACTGCAGGCCAAGCTCAGAAAAATGGACACTCGAAACCTTGGCATCGTAAGACGGGGAGAGGTCAAGAAACGTGTGATGAGAGTTCTAAGCACCGAACTGGCACGAGTACGAAGGCCCAGGCCAAAAAAAGGGTCTCTCTTTTCCACGGGAAAACACGTTGTCGGAACCGAAACAGTAAGGCCTGGATTTACCACATTACAGACCTCGACTGCATTGTAAACGGCCTTTTTCGGAGCGCAGGGAGGCCCTTTCGGAACGGGAGATAGCCTACAATAGGCAAAACCAGGGCGGTCTTAGCCGTAAGAACGCATCTTCCGCACTGGCTTGGGACCCTTTCTATTAGCCCAAGCCTTCGTACAGGATGACATATGGGCATGGAATGCCTGCTGAGAGAATTGCACCAAAAGCCTGAGTGGTTGGAGAAAGCCGAAACGAAGCGAGATGAAGCGTTTGCCCTGTGTCGGCAGTTGGCAGAATCAACCGAGCTGATCGAGGAACTCCGGGGCGAGCATGAAGACCTCCAGACCCGGAACGACCGACTCGAGCAGAATGTGGATAACAAGGGCAGCCGATATCAAGGAGCAGCTTTCTCACGGTGAAGAATGACTTGGACACCCAGACCAAACAATGGGCTAGGGAGACCGAAGTGAACACGGCCCGTGTCCGCCAGCTCGAGCAACGAGTCGGCGATCTGAAGAAGAAGTTAGAGAACGAGGGTGATATGTGATGAAGCACCGAAAGGGAGTTTTCTACCGCCCCAGATGCGGCGAAACAGCAGACAATCTGTATAAACTGGAGCGAAAAGCTCTTTGATCTGGTCGAGGGCCCTTGTTTCGATGATCTCTTCTGTTCTGGTTGCCACTCCGGCGGCTGCAGGGCGGTTCCTGCCTCTTTCGGAATTTCAAGGGTGTCCGAGAAGCTCGTCCTTGCCCGGTGGCGTTTTGGTGTGACCAGGTATGGTCGTCCGGTTGCAGATGGTCTGGGTGGAAAAGTTGAAGAACCAGAAGCGGAAAGCGTGGGGGGACAAAGAAAATGCAGGGCAACAGCAGATCGCACAGGCGGTCTCTTGGTATAGTGAAGGAGCGACCCACTGCTTCGCCCACTTTCTTTCGTCAGGAGTAGAGATGGTAGGCTATGGTGTGCAACGCCTGTCAGCCGCAAATCACAACTGACGGGAAGCGGAGATGTTGGTGACGCTGTCACCATATCTGAGTCTGCCAACCGCAGAATGAGAACGATGGCAAAAACCCCAGGGAAGTTTCGAGTTAGGTGTGAGTGCTCGGGCGGTTGAGAATTAATGTTCGATACAGGTCTGAAGCCGCAATGCACCGAAGCGCGGCAGGAACCCCGCCATGTCCACTGCTTCAAAATGTGTCAAAGAAATATAGAGCAAGGAGAAGATGGCGAAACATCCAAATACAACAAAGAGAGATACGTAAGTAAAAACGGCCCAAAGTGAGCGGTCCATATGTGCTGTAGGCTTCCGTCTACAGCGACGAGGCAGAGAGAGTGCGGGTTTCGTACGGAATGTCACGAGCGAAATTTGGGCTGGTTGGTTGATATGCCCAGGCAGTGGAATCGGCTTGTCGCCAATGTTCGATGATGGCGGAAGAGCGGGTACCAAGCACGAGGGGCCAGTCATAGCATCTACTAGGTTGTGGACGGGTAATGCGACGGCAATTGATCTGTGCGGCTTCAGGTTGTTATGGAATTTTTGCTGCCCGCGCGGATCGCGCGTCTTCCTTCTGGGGTCAATCAATTTTTCCTGCCTTCCAAGTTTCCCATGGGTGTACCTTGTCTTTTTAATTAGTGGGCGCGCAAGCCCACCTGCTCAATCAGTGCGAGGGAACTGGGAGCTTGTCGGGGTGCGGAGATGTTTGCCTATCAACAATGAACAGGGAGGAACTCGGTATGAGTTTGCGCAGCGAGATGGGTATGAAAAGCAGGGTCACAACATTTATTGTAAATTTGCCTATCTGCCGATGCATGTTGCGGAAGCGGAATATCTGGTGAATTATTAACAAACCCAAGTATCAACGGCGATGTAGTCACTGGCGGCAAAATCCGCAACATGTGCTAGAGAATTAATGTCACACGAATCCAATCCCTGAATAGTCTCCATACCAGCGATCGGACCGATCGCTGGTATTCTGTCAGATTACTGCGTGGTCCATTCCAGGCCACAACAACGGAGGAATGGAGCTATCCTGACAGGCGACGGCTGTCTTGAGTCGGAGTGTGCGTGCATGTCTGAGCTATTGCAGCCATGCGGTCACAGGCATTGGCTCCCGAGGGTTCACAGCAGCGGAGTGCCGCATGCGCATTGGTGAGAATTTATGTCGGTGCTGGCGGATCGGGTGCGATCCAGACTTTTTCTTTGGAGTCGCAGACTCGCCTGCAGCACGATGCAGCATAAAGGTCGGCAATATTTGGACCTATGAGCGTTGCCCCTGAATCTAGTAGTCCCTCCAAAAGTGAACACGTTAGGTAGGGTCATCATCACGGCCTGTAATACTACCGACTGCCAATCGAACCCTGGATTTTTCTATAGTAGTAACAGACAATGCTGGGTCGGCAAGAATGCTCGGGACTTGGAATCCCGGTGGGCCCGGTTCGATTGATTACAGGTAAGTTGGGTAGTGGTTTTGCTCTTTAGGCTGTTGCCGAAGTGTTCAAAATAGCGTCTCGGTAGGCGATGACGGGGATTCCCAGCCAAACCACGAGGTCCCTATATTTCCGACTACATAAGGCACCGCGTAGTGAAGAAAACGTCTCCGTTGTCACCCCTCCCTCTCACTCCCAAAACAATGCAAACCATGAAGCTTTGGTTGATCGGGCTGTCTGTTGCGGCGCTGGCCGGGGCGATGCCCAGTCCGTTACAGGTTAGGCAGAATCTGAAGTAGGTATATCCCACGATCACCTCAGTATTTTCCGGCACCGCGTCCAGATAACTGACCCGTGGATCACACAGAGCCGGCCAGGCCAGGTGCACCTGCGAAAAGTGGGGCGACGCCCTGAAGAATCCTCAGCTCGAAGAGCTCTGCGCCGCGGCCGGAGGCGTTGTGGAGACCAACGTGCTCAAGAGCATGCCAGTCGACATCATTGAGTATTTTGTATTTACCCCAATCCCTACGACCTAGTAGCAACCGATGTTGGTCATGTACTGACCCTACAACAGTGCGTCGCAGACTCATCCGCCGTCCGAAAGACCTTCACCAACGTGGCCTGCGCAAGCCAATACGGCAAAGGCTACGACGCCTACTGCTTCGATCCGGTAGCCTGCGACCCCAAGATCCGGCCTTGCGTCGGCGGCTTCAGCGGTGTTAGCTATTACTGCCAAGGCAAAAAGATGTTCTGCAGCGTGTCGGGTTTGATTTCCGCGCCTGCTGGCGATTGCTACGATGCTTGCTGCGGCGGGGGGAAGCTGGGGGAGGCTTGCTATCAGACCCCTTCTTTCGGGATCTTTTAAGTGCAGGTTGGAAATTGCGTTTTCCATAGTCCGGGTGTCAGATGGCTCGAGAATATTTTCTTTTTCTTTTCCTCTTTCGGTTTTGCCCGTAACGTACGTGATAAGCGAGTGACCCATCTTAACAAAATATAGTGGAGCTGCACGCAAAAACAAGATAAGAAATTGACAAGGCCCTTAACAATTTTCTACTAAACATTTGCGTGCAGCTCCACCAGTTTTTGTTAAGGTGGGTCACTCGCTTATCATGCACGTTATCTGAAATCAAAGGCCCTTCCCAAAGCGCTCAGCAAAATTTAGAGCCATACCTCTAGGCGTGTCCTATTGATGGTTTCTCCACACCTTACAAAGCCCTTCATTACCATCATTACACCGTATCCAGGACAACATGAACACCGTATTATTTTCTCCTCAAAAAGCAATTGCCGATCTTGGCGGTAGTTTGTCCCAGGGACGGGGGATAGTCGTGGCGTTTTGTGCGACGAGGTACAATCTTGTCTTGGCCAATCGCCTTGATCTGTTGGGCAGTTTGACCGGATCGCCAAGACCAGGTTCTCGGGTCTGGACGTCGATGTCAAAGCTTATATTTTGATCACGCTTTGCCGGTTTGTTCCAATAACTCGGTAGAAGACGTGCAGCTGCACGTCACGGTCCGGGACAGCCCCGAAGGACCCCTAACCGCTTTATTTTCAAGTTGTTGCCGCCCTAGACTCCGGTGGCCCGGCTCTCAAGCCTTCCGCAGCTGCTCAACCTTAACTGCGGCTGAGCGAGGCCGACGGGGTGCATGTGAATAGGTAGATGTTGAGCACAGGTTGAATTGCAGGCCGTCAGCCTAAATCTAAATCAGATAGGGGTACGGATGCTAGGACGGCATTTGTGTTTCGAGCATCTACTCAAGTACATGATTTCCAACAACAAGCATAAATACCTAGCTACCCACCTTTATAACACCAGTTCTCCGGCCTTGGAGGGTGCCATCTTAAGTTCAGAACGATGAAGCTCACGGCACCCCTTTTCCCCCTGTTGTTCACGGCCCGAGGGGCGCTCGGGGATGGGAGCGTCTCGGAAATCTGCGGCGCCATCAGCAACGTGCTGGGCTGCTCCCAGAAGGTCAAGATCCCCACCGGTGCCTCTCTCAAGACGTGCCCCAACAAGTTTTTCGAGGTCGACTCGTGTAAGACTAGGCTCACCTACCGGTATCCGTGTCCGACAATCAGACAGCCAGGGCGCATGTGCGACGGATGGACCTGTGTTGCTGGCACACGCGAGACATGGATCGAGACTCCATGCGGCATCAACATCGCTACCACGGATATTGACCTCTGCGACCTGGTACGCCGCGGCATGCCAGGGGGGCAGATCGTTGAAAAGACCGAGGCCATTTGCAACTGTCTTCCCCAAGCCCTGCAACAGGTACCTGAAATTGCTGCGTCAATTGGCCGAGAGGGCGACTTGACGGCTGCCATGACTGCATTGATCCGGCAAAGCGCCAAGCTGCAGAAGGTGAGCATGACCAACCTTCAATTGACTCCCTATTAACGCAAGAACAGTGCGTGCTTGAGAACGGATTCAACATCCAAGATAACAAGGCAGAGCTCATCGCAGGCGACCTAGCCCCCACCAATGGCTGGGTCGTCCTTACCGCCGCTGAGATTGACACCTCCACATATATCGAGCTAGCAACGGCTGTCGCTCCCTGTGTCGTGGGCACCTGCGACCCCAACCTCATTCGCAGCTTCTTCACCTCCTACATCACCAGGTCCCAAAAGCTCATGGGGGACCAGCTTGTTGCCGTGCTAGAAGGTTGGATCAACATCTTCGCCGCCGTCGAGAAAAAGGTGGCGGCTGTCGTCGACTCAGCCGAACACCTGGTGGCCCGCCTGCAGACCGTGCCCGCCAAGCTGGCCGAAATCCAAGGGCGCATCTGCCGAAACAACGACGCCTGCGCCGACGGCTCGCCGATGGCCGACTTTTTCAAGAAAGTCTCGGAGGCCATCACCACCGTCCAAGCCTTCCAAGACGCCCGCACCGCCGCCAAGACAGTCGCAGACACAGCCCCCAAGCTTGTCAGCCTGACCCAGTCCACCATCCAAGCTGCCAAGACGGTCCCCGACGGCGACTTCTTTCTCGAGCTGATCAAAAGCGGAAACCTCGCCAAGGTCACAAACATTCTCAACGCCTTCAAATTCACCACCGAGCTCCCCGCCCTGGTGCCCAAGATCCAGGACGCCACCGCCACCCTCGCCGAGTTCGTCACCAAATACGGGCCTGCGGGTCGGGGCGCCGCCGCCGCAACCCTCCTCGCAGAGGTTGTCTCCACTTCGTGGGCGCAGCAGTCCAACGACCTGCTGGAAATCCAAACGCTCACCCGATCCGAAATCCAGGATCCATTCAACAATCTCACCACCACCATCAAGGCCGTGGGAACAATCCTAGACACCTTCCCCGTCAAGCCCGGTCGCTTCGCCATGCAGCCTGGCGTGGCGAGCTACAAGCGGTGGAGCACCGTCAGCGGGGACTTGCCTTGCACGAGGTCAAAGAGGGCCGATTTTGAGGTGGGCGGTTTTCGCGGCTCGTTTGACTACCCCGAGTTTTATTCCTGTCCCTTTTCGGCTAGGCTGCCTTGGCCGAATCATCATATTCCTTATCTCAAGCTCAGGGTTCAGTGAGAGTACCAGTCCCCTTCTTTCGTTATCTCCTAGGACTAGGTTGGAATGGAAGCTGCGTTGTTTGTGCGGTTACTTAGGTAACAAGGAAAAAGACTCTGATACAGTGCCATCATCACGCCCTGTACATCTCAAACCTCACCTTTATCCAGTCATCGCTACCTACTTTCCGCTTCCATCTCAGTCCTTAGTATTTTCCAGCGACGAAGAATTTGAAACAAACCTACCCTGAACTCAATACGGGGAAACATTGAAGTTGACTATGCGGCGTTGAAGCAGTGCTATTTCTCCCTTTCCTGGAGGTCGCTCTTGTCGGAGTGTCGATTTTGGCCACCAATTGACGTAACCGTAGCCGCAGACTCCGCTGATACCACCAACCGATGTATGTAACGACCACCAGGAAGGCGGCGCTTATAATGCCTGCCGGAGACCACGAGGTATTGGCGACGTAAAGCTGCTCTCGCGAGGCGCTGCCAAAAAACGCGAGGGCGTTTGGGTTCCAGGTGTGATCCCACCAATATTTGGCCTGTGAAACAATTGTCAGTTAAAACATTATACCTTATCGAGAACACGGCGTACCTGGGTAAGACAGAGACAATTCGACAAAAGACCAATAAGGATGGATACTGCCCATGAAATTAGCCCTTGCGCTCGGTAGGTATGATGCACTCTTGCTGTGCCAGACGCTTGGGTTATTGCCGGCGAGGGCGAGGCAAGTGACCAGGGCGGCGTGAGGGATCGTCGTCCAAAACATGCCAAAGGCGAGTTGATGCGCCGTGAGACTGGAGGGAGATTGGTGAGAACAGGCGCTGATATATGGTCATGAATTTTGATGAAGGGAACCATCATGTTGTTGAACAGGACCAACAAGCTTGTAAGCGGGACTTTGACCAGCAACGATGCGACGTGTAGAATGTAAACCAACTGTCTGGAGAAGACCCATGAAGGGAGGCTCAGGTGGCGCCTCCGGGGAACGATGAGGCAAAACACCAGGGAAGGGAGAATGAAGGCGAGAAAGGGCTTGAGCCAGCGGGCAGTGTTGTCGACCGGGAACTTTCTCGGTGGACACTCGTCTATCTCTGCTTCTATCAAGCTTGCCAGAGGAAGGCTCATATCGCATCCATTCAGCAAAGGGTCACTCAGTCCATCAATTTGCCCTTGGCTTTCTGTGGAACGTTTCACTGAGGGTACGGAGCTCATGGGAGCAGCGGAAGTGCAGTTGCAAAGTGACTTGATTAGGTAGAAAGGGGGGGAGCGAAGCTCCCAG
>Ga0247758_1001305_pt1 | contig 19147 bp, 21 predicted proteins | sample UWRJL156409C4_FD_180950 | JGI IMG/M metagenome (GOLD analysis project Ga0247758, IMG submission 180950) | Plant litter microbial communities from Arlington Agricultural Research Station in Wisconsin, United States - UWRJ-L156-409C-4 | ecosystem: Environmental > Terrestrial > Plant litter >...
AAGACGGTCACGGTGGAATAGGCCGCGCGGCCCCCGTGGAGTTCACTCGCGCGTAAGGGACGCGCCCCTACGGTGGGCGCATGGCCAAGCTCCTCGTCCTGCTCCTCACCGTGGTCGCCGCCGTGGCGGCCGGTCCCGCGGTCGCCCGCTCCGACGCGCCGCGCGCACAGCCCGCCGCCGCGAAGGACGGTCCCACGATCTCCAGCCGGTCGACCCGCTACGGCCGGATCCTCACCGACGGCAAGGGGCGCGTCCTCTACCTGTTCACCAAGGACGGTCGCGGGGCGAGCCGCTGCTACAAGGCGTGCGCCGACGCCTGGCCCGTGCGCTTCGCGGCCGGTGCCCCGCGGGCCGGCAAGGGGGTGCGTCAGTCGCTGCTGGGCACCGTGCGCCGGTCGGGCGGCCGTACACAGGTCACGTACGCCGGGCAGCCGCTCTACTACTACGTCGGCGACACGGCCGAGGCGCAGGTCACGTGCCAGGACGTCTACGAGTTCGGCGGGACGTGGCTCGTGCTGCGAGGAGACGGCAAGGCGGTGCGCTGAGGCTCCTCGTCACGCGGGTAGGGTTGGGTCATGACCGACGTCGGGCTCGACCTGTTGGAGATCGAACGGCTGGAGCAGGCACTGGCCCGGCGACCGGCGCTCGCGCTGCGCCTCTTCACCGACGGGGAGCGCGCCTACGCCGAGGGCCGCGCGCGACCCGCCCAGCACCTGGCGGCCCGGTTCTGCGCCAAGGAGGCGGTGGCCAAGGCCCTGGGGATGCGCGCCTGGTCGTGGCAGGACGTCGAGGTCCTGGCGGGGGGCGAGGACGCGGGCCTGCGCCTGCACGGCGACGTGGCGGCCCGCGCCGACGAGCTGGGCGTGACCGTGAAGATCTCGCTGACCCATTCCCGGGACACGGCGGGCGCCGTGGCCATCGCGACATGCGGCGGCCAGGGGCCTTGCCTGCCGTCGGAAGAACTCGCCCAGGGGGCTCGTTCTTCCAGCGTGGAGGCGGGATCGGCGTGACCGCGGCGACGCTCCCCGGCTGGCTCGACCCGCTGCCCGACGCCGCCGCCCAGCGGGCCACCGACGCATGGGCGATCGACGACCTGGGGATCCCGTCGCTGGTGCTGATGGAGCGGGCCGGCCACGGCCTGGCCGAGGCGGTCCTCGCGCACGCGGGTGCCGGGCCGGTGGTGGTGGCCTGCGGCCCGGGCAACAACGGCGGCGACGGGTTCGTCGCGGCACGCCTGCTCGCCCGCTGGGGCCACACCGTACGGGTGCTGCTGGTGGGGGATCCGGCCAAGTTCACGCCCGACGCGCGAGCGACCCACGACCAGCTCGATCCGGCCTGGATCCAGCCGTTCACCCCGGCCGGCCTGCACGGCGCCACGGTGGTCGTCGACGCGCTGCTCGGCACCGGCACGAGCGGCGCGCCCCGCCCGCCGTTCGACGGGGCGATCGAGGCGATCCGGGCCTCCGGCCTGCCCGTGGTCGCTGCCGACGGCCCGAGCGGGGTGGACGCCTCCACCGGTGAGGCGCCCGGTCCGGCGATCCACGCGACGGCCACCACGACCTTCGCCGCCGCCAAGCCCGGGCTGTGGATCGACCCCGGCAAGGCCCACGCGGGCACGGTGACGGTGATCGACATCGGCATCCCCGCCCACGACGGTCCGGCGGCCGCGCCGGGCGTCGCCCCGCCCACCGCCGGCCTGGTCGACGACGGTCGCCTGCTGGCGCTGCTGCCCGGTCGGGCCGCCTCCTCGACCAAGTTCGCCAGCGGCTTCGTGCTGGTGGCGGGCGGCGCGGTCGGCCTGACCGGCGCGCCCGTCCTCACCGCGACCGCCGCGATGCGCGCCGGGGCCGGCTACGTGACGGCCTGCGTGCCCGCGCCCGCCCAGCCGGTGGTGGCGATGCACACGCTGGAGGTCATGTCCCGCGGCCTCCCGGACGAGGACGGCGGCCACACCGAGGCGGGTGCGGCCGACGTGCTGGAGCTGGCCGAGCGGGGCGGCGCGCTGGTCGTCGGGCCCGGTCTGGGTCGTACGGCGGGCGCGGTCGCGTTCGCCCGGCGGCTGGCCGCGGGGGCGACGGTGCCGCTGCTGATCGACGCCGACGGCCTGTTCGCGTTCTCCGATGATCTGCTCGTGCTCGCCGGCCGGCCCGGCCCGACGGTGCTCACCCCGCACGAGGGGGAGATGGGCCGCCTGCTCGGCTGGTCCTCGGACGAGGTGCGGGCCCGGCGCCTGCACGCCGTGCGCGAGGCGGCTCACCGCTCCGGTGCCGTCGTCCTGCTCAAGGGCGACGACACCCTGGTCGCCCGGCCGGACGGGGTGGTGGCGGTCAGCCCGGGCGCCACCCCGGCCCTGGCCACGGCGGGAACAGGCGATGTCCTCAGCGGGGTGATCGGTGCGCTGCTCGCCCAGGGCCTGGAGCCGTTCACGGCCGCGTGCGCCGGCATGCGCCTGCACGCCCGCGCCGGCCTCGCCGCGGCGGCGGAGCGGGGCGTGCAGGGCGTGATCGCCTCCGACGTCGTCGACCGCCTTCCGGCCGCCCGCCCGCACTAGACTTGGCGCCGTGATCCTCGACTCGTCGCGCCGGGCCGTCGTCTCCGTCAACCTGGCCGCGATCGAACGCAACGTCGGGATCTTGCGCACCCACGCCGTGGACGCGGCCGTCTGTGCCGTGGTCAAGGCGGACGGCTACGGTCACGGCGCCGTCGCCTCGGCCGGAGCCGCCCTGGCCGGTGGTGCGACCTGGCTGGCCGTCGCCGGCTCCCTCGAGGCGCTGACGCTGCGTGAGGGCGGCATCGAGGCGCCGATCCTCGTGCTCGGCGCGCTGACGCCCGTGGAGCTGGACGAGGCGATCCGCGCCCGCGCCGACGTCGTGGCCTGGCGGGAGGACTTCGTCGCGGCGCTGGCCGCCACCGGTGCGTCCGTCGGCGTGCACGTCAAGCTCGACTCGGGGATGGGGCGGCTCGGCACCCGCGATCCGGCCGAGGGTCTGCGGGTGGCGCAGGCCGTGCTCGACGCGCCCGCGCTGCACCTGGCCGGCGCCATGACCCACTTCGCCACCGCCGACGAGCTCGGCGACGGCTTCTTCGACGAGCAGCTCCTGCGCTTCGCCCCGTGGGCGGCGGCGGTGCGCGACCTCGATCCCGCGGTGCTCGTCCACGCGGCCAACAGCGCGGCGATCCTGCGGGATTCCTCGGTGCGCTTCGACATGGTCCGGCCCGGCATCGCCATCTACGGGATGGACCCGTTCGGTATCGACCCAGCCGACCACGGCCTGGAGCCGGCGCTGGAGCTCACGTCCTACGTGGCCGAGGTCAAGCCGATCGCCCCGGGGCAGAGCGCGGGCTACGGCCGCCGCTTCGTGGCCACCGAGCCGACGGAGATCGCCACCGTGCCGATCGGCTACGGGGACGGCTGGCGCCGGGCGCTGACCAACGCCTCCGACGTGCTCGTGCGGGGTCGCCGGCGGCCACTGGCGGGCACGGTGTCGATGGACAACATCACGCTCGACCTGGGCCCGGACCACGACGTCGAGCGGGGCGACCCGGTGGCGCTGATCGGCCCGCAGGGGCGGGAGACGCTGCTCGCCGAGGAGATCGCGGGCCGGTTGGGCACGATCAACTACGAGGTCACGTGCGGGCTGACCGCCCGCGTGCCCCGGGTGTACCACCGGGACGGGATCCCCGTCGACGGCGACGCCGGCTCCGATGTCTGAGGCGCTGGAGGCGGCGCGCGCCGGGCTGCGCGGCGAGCCGGTGTGGGTGGTCGGCGGGGCGGTCCGCGATCGGCTGCTGCACCGCTCGATCGTCGACCTGGACCTCGCGGTGGACGGCGACGTCCGGGCGGCGGCCCGGCACCTGGCCCTCCATGTCGGGGGCCCGGCGTTCCCGGTGTCCGACGTCTTCGACACGTGGCGGGTGATCGCGCCGGACCGCTCGTGGCACGTGGACTTGACCAAGCTCCGCGGCGGCGGGATCGAGGAGGACCTCGCGCTGCGCGACTTCACCGTCAACGCGATCGCCGAGCCGCTCGCCGGCGGGCCGCTGGTGGATCCCTACGACGGCGCGGCCGACGTCGCCGCGCGCCGGTTGCGCGTGGTCGGCGACGCCGCCCTCGCCGACGATCCCCTGCGCGTCCTGCGCCTGGCCCGCCAGGCGGTGCAGCTGGACCTGCGGCCGGACGCGCAGACGCTCCAGGCCGCCCGCCGCCACGCCCCCGAGCTGGCCGGCATCGCGGGCGAGCGCGTGTTCGCGGAGCTGCGCGCGCTGCTCGCCACGGACGCCGCGGTCGCGGGCATGGACCTGCTCGCCGAGATCGGCGCCGAGCCGGTCGTCCTCCCGGAGTTCGCGGCCCTGCGGGGCGTCGAGCAGAGCCGGTTCCACCACAAGGACGTCCACGGCCACACGCTGGAGGTGCTGCAGGCCACGATCGACCTGGAGCGTGACCCTGGCGCGGTGCTGGGCGAGGAGCACGGCCCCGCGCTGCGCGCCTTCCTGGAGGAGCCGCTGGCCGACGAGATCACGCGCGGCACCGCGTTGCGCTTCGGCGCGCTCCTGCACGACATCGCCAAGCCGGTCGTCGCGGATCGCCTGGACGACGGCCGCATCACGTTCTTCGACCACGACCGGCGGGGCGCCGCGATGTCGCGGGAGATCCTCACCCGCCTGCGGACCAGCGAGCGGCTGCGCGCCCACGTCGCCGCGCTGGCCCTCCACCATCTGCGGCTCGGGTTCCTCGTCCACGAGCGGGTCGACGGTGTGCTGCCACCCCGTGCGGTGTATCGCTACCTCGTCGGCTGCGCTCCGGTCGAGCTGGACGTCACGCTGCTGTCGGTGGCCGACCGCCTCGCCACCCGGGGCGACCACGCCGAGGCCTCGATCGCCAAGCACCTGGACCTGGCCCGCCAGCTGATCGGGGACGTGCTCGCCTGGCGCGCGGCGGACGCGCCCGTGCCGCTGGTGCGGGGCGACGTGCTCGCCGCCGCCCTGGACATCGCCCCGGGGCCCGCGCTCGGGCCGCTGCTGGCGGCGATCGCCGAGGCGCGCTACGTCGGCGACGTCACCACCCCCGACGAGGCGCTCGCCCTTGCCCGACGACTCCACGCCGGCGACGACGCCTGATCCGCCGGCGCGGGGCGCGCTGCACTGGCTGCTGCTCGCCGCCGCGGTGGGCGCCGCCGGGTGGCTGCTCGACAGCCTCTCCGTCCCGTCGGGCTACCTGTTCGGGGCGCTGGTCGTCGGCCTGGCCGTCGCGCTCGCCGCGCCCGGCCGCCTCGACGTCCCGCCCTGGGGCTTCCGGGCCGCCCAGGCCGTCGCGGGTGTCACGCTGGGCTCCTACCTGGAGCCGGACGCGATGGCCGCGCTCGCCGACGCTTGGCTGCCCGTCGTCGTCGTCAGCGCGGGCACGCTGGCCGCCAGCCTCGGTACGGGGCTGGCCTTCTCACGGCTCACCGGACTGGACGCGCCGACCTCGGCGCTGGGCCTGATCGCGGGCGGCGCCTCGGGCATCGTCGGCATGGCCCACGAGCTCGGGGCCGACGACCGGCTCGTGGCCTTCATGCAGTACCTGCGCGTGCTCGTCGTCGTGCTCTTCACCCCGCTGCTCATCGCCCTGGCCTTCGGCGACCACCACGCGCTGGTCGAGGTGACGGCGGCGGTGGAGCAGGTCGGCACGTTCGGGGACCTGCGCGGCTGGGCGCTCACGCTGGGGCTCGCGGTGGCCGGTGTGGTGCTGGCCAAGCGGCTGCACGTCCCGGCCGGCTCGCTGCTCGGCCCCATGGTCCTGGCGGGTGTCCTCACCCTGCTGATCCCGGGTGGGGAGTTCGCGGTGCCCCCGGTGCTGCGGGAGCTGTCGTTCGCGGTGATCGGGCTGCAGGTCGGCCTGCGCTTCACGCCCGAGGCGCTGCGCCAGATCGGCCGCCTCGCCCTGCCGGTGCTGCTGGCGATCTTCGGCATCATCGCCGCCTGCTTCGGCCTTGCGGTGCTGCTCGACGTGACGACGTCGGCCTCGCTGCTCGACAGCTACCTGGCGACCACCCCGGGCGGCCTCTACGCGGTGCTGGCGGTGGCCTACGGCTCGGGGGCCGACATCACGTTCGTGGTCGGCGTCCAGACGCTGCGCGTGCTGGTGATGGTGCTGATCGCGCCCTTGGCGGTGCGCTGGCTGGTCAGTCGCTTCGGGCGGACCCCGGGAGCGGAACGGGGGCACCGGGAGCCGCGAGCGCGCGAACCGTCGCCTCGCAGGTGACGACGGCCTCGGCGACGCAGTCGAAGTCGACGTTGTCGGCGACGTCCGACGGCCAGTGGTAGTTGCTCGGCAGCTTGTACTGGTTGGTCGAGCCGATCATCACCGACGGATAGCCGGCCTTCAGCGCGATCAGGCCGTCGGTGGCGTTGCGCAGGCGCAGGCCGCGCTGCAGCTCCACGCCGGCGGATCGCGCCGCCGCGTCGACGAAGTCCTTGAAGTCGTCGGGGTAGTCCTTCATCACCAGCATCCCCTCGCCCTCCAGCAGCGTCAGGTTGCCGGAGCCGACGGTGTCGATGGCGATCACGTGCGTGCGGTCGACCGGCAGGGACGGGAAGTGGCGGCGGGCGAAGGCCTGCATCCCCTCCATGAACGACTCCTCCGAGCCGGTGGAGACGAGCAGGACGCGCAGCCCGGCGACCGGCTCCTCGCGCAGGGCGCGGGCCACGCCCAGGACGGTGGCGACCCCGGTCAGGTTGTCGTTGGCGCCCGGGACGGTGGAGCGCGAGCCGATCTCGGCCATCGTCGCGGCGGTGCCGAGCGAGAGGATCAGCCCGGCGCGGCGCAGGCGGCGGCTGCCGGTCAGCCCGCCCAACGCGGTCAGCAGCGGGCCGCCGAAGACGGGGAACATCACGGGCACCGTGGTGTCGGACTTCTCCAGCGCGGCCGGGAAGTGGCGGTCGACCCACGGGGCCACACCGGGGTGGAAGATCAGCGACCACTGGGCGGCGTCGTGGTGGGCGACGAGCACGACCGTGCGCTCGGCGTCCGGGTCACCGGCTTCGGCCACCACGTTCCAGGTGGGCCGGTGGGGGAGGAAGGCGCGGCGAAACCACAGCTTCCCGCCCGAGATGTCGTCGGCGATGCCCGCCGCGGCGAAAGCGCCGACCGCCGCGCGCACCCAGCGCCGGCGGCTCAGCCCGGCCACCCCGGCCAGGGCCGCGAGCAGCCCCAGGGGCCACCAGTAGGTGCCGTGGGCGCGCTCCTCCTCGACCCGGACCTCCCGGCAGCCCTCCTCGCGCAGGCGCTCGGCGATCCACTCGGCGCCCTCGCGCTCACCGTCGGAGGCCGAGGGGCGGTCGATCGATTCGAGGTGCCGCACGGCGGCCTCGAGGGCCTCGATGTCGACCCGGTGGGTGGAGGACGGGATGCCGGTCACGGACGCCGGACCCTATAGCCTTCGCACGCGATGTCCACCGACCCGAACTGCCTCTTCTGCAAGATCGTCGCCGGGGAGATCCCCTCGGTCCAGATCGCCGAGGACGAGCGCACGCTGGCCTTCATGGACATCAGTCCGGCCACGCGTGGCCACGCCCTGGTGATCCCCAAGGCGCACGCCCAGGATCTCCTGGAGATCTCGCCGGCGGACCTCGCCGCCTGCGCGCAGACCGCCCAGCGCGTCGCCCGGCGGGCCAAGGAGGTGCTGGGCGCCGACGGCGTCAACCTCCTCAACTCGTGCGGCGCCGACGCCTGGCAGACCGTCTTCCACTTCCACGTCCACGTCATCCCGCGGTACGCGGGCGACCCGCTGCGTCTTCCCTGGATCCCGTCCGACGGGGACCAGGACGACATCGCGGCCGCCGGCGCCGCGCTCCGAGAGGGTCCGTAACCGCATGTCCGAAGTCGCCTCGCCGGTCCGCCTGGAGCAGGACGGTCCGCTCGCCGTGCTCACGATCGCCCACCCGCCGCTGAACCTGTTCGACGGTCCCCTGATCGAGGCGCTGGAGGCGGCCGTGGCCACCCTCGACGCCGAGCGCCCGCGGGCGCTGCTCATCCGGGCCGAGGGCCGCGTGGTCAGCGGGGGCGTCGACGTCGGCAACGTGTTCGACGGCCTCAGCGCCGAGGACGGCGGGAAGCTGTGGGAGCGGCTCCTGGAGATGATCCACACCGTCGAGGCGCTGCCGCTGCCCACGGTGTTCGCCGCGCACTCCCTGTGCCTCACCGCCGCGTTCGAGCTGAGCCTGGCCTGCGACCTCCTGATCGCGGCCGAATCGGCCAAGTTCGGCCTGGTCGAGAAGGTCGTCGCGCTGACGCCCGCGATGGGCGGCACGCAGCGCCTGGCCGAGCGTGCCGGCCCCGCGCGCGCCCGCGAGTTCGTGATGACCGGCGAGCTGTACCCGGCGGCGACGCTGGAGCGGTGGAACGTGGTCAACCGCGTGCTGCCCGACGAGGGCTTCGACGACGCCGCCCGCGCCTTCGCGATGGTCCTGGCCGAAGGGCCGACCCGCGCCCACGCCGCGACCAAGGCGATCGTCCGGGCCCAGCTCGACGGCGGCGTCCGTGCGGCCGACGCCATCGTGCCCGAGCAGGCCGGCGGCCTGTTCGCCACCGAGGACCTGCAGAACGCGGTGCGCTCCTTCCTCGAGGTCGGGCCGGGCAAAGCCACGTACGAAGGTCGCTGAGGCCCGTGCCCGTCGCCGACCGCTCCACCGACCTCTGGCTGCGCTGGGACGAGCACGGCGACCCCGACGGTGAGCCCGTCCTCCTGATCATGGGGCTGGGCGGCAGCTCCCGCGCCTGGTGGCGCGTGCTGCCGCCGCTGCTGGAGGGCCGCCGCGTGATCACGTTCGACAACCGCGGAACGGGCGAGTCCAGCCGCTTCCGCGGGTTCCTGTCGATGCGGGACATGGTCGACGACACGCTGGCCGTCATGGACGCCGCCGGCCTGGACTCCGCGCACGTCGTCGGCGTCTCGATGGGCGGGATGATCGCTCAGCACCTGGCGCTGGACCACCGTGCGCGGGTGCGCTCGCTGCTGCTGGGCTGCACGACGCCGGTCGGCCGCTCGGGCCTGCCGCCCTGGCGGCTGCTCACCGGCAGCGCCCTGCGCCCCGCGATCGGCCCGCGCCGCACCTTCGAGCTGATCGCCCCGTCGCTCTACTGCCGGGAGACCCGGGAGCACCACCCCGAGCGCATCGCGCAGGACCTGCGCGTCCGCGCGCAGGAGAACACGCCGGGCCCGACCGTCGTGGGCCAGATGGCCGCGGTCACCGGCCACGACGTCCGCTCGCGCCTGCCCGAGCTGGCCGGCCTGCCCGTCACCGTCCTGCACGGCGAGGAGGACGGGCTCGTCCCCGTCGCCCGCGGCCAGGAGCTGGCCGCGAAGATCCCGGGGGCGGAGCTGGTCCTCCTGTCGCCCTGCGGCCACGTGATCTCCACCGACGCCGAGGACGCCACGACCGGCGCGCTGGTCCGGCACCTCGACCGTGCCCGCGCGGCCGTCGCCGCCTGATCAGGTCCCGAAGCGGCGCATCGACCGCACGGCCCACGCCCCGAGCAGCACCAGCAGGCCGGCGACGGCGAGCAGCGCCGGCCACGTGTCCGCCCAGGTGACGTCGCCGACGAACCCCTGGCGGATCCCCTCCAGGACGTAGGTCACCGGGTTGACGTGGGCGATGGCCCGCAGCCACGGCGTGAGCAGCGCGAACGGGGCGTACGCGGTGGTGAAGAGCACGGCGACGAACCCGAGGATCTGGATCAGCGGGGCGGCCTGCTGCGTGCGGAAGCGCAGGGCGACGACCGAGCCCCAGCAGGCCATCACGGCGGCGAGGCCCATGATCAGCACGATGGTCAGGAGGATCCCCAGGAGCGAGGGGAGGTGCACCCCGAGGATCAGCGCGACGATCACCAGGAACGTGCCGGGCAGCAGCGACCGGAAGGCGGCGGACGACACGAGGCCGGCCAGGACCACGCCGCGCGGCTGCGGGGCGAGCAGCAGCCGGTCGAACCAGCCGCGCTCGATGTCCCGGGCCATGTTCACGCCCGTGGCGGCCCCCGCGAACGCGGCGCCCTGGAGCAGGCCCACGGGGACGATGTAGGTGCGGAAGTCCTCGGCGGTGAAGCCGGGCAGGCGCGCGGCCTCCCCGAACACGCTGGACAGGCCGAGCATGAAGATCGTGGGGGCGAGGATGCCCGGGATCGCGCCGCCCGGCACGCGCAGCACCTCGTTCATCGCCCGCGCGGTCAGCGCGCGGATGGTCAGCCAGGAGTCCCTCATGCGTCCCGCAGCCTTCCCCGCAGCGCGACGACGGACAGGCCGACGAAGACGATCACGAGGCCCAGCGCCGCAGCGATCCCCTCCAGCACCGGGCCCCACGAGACCGAGGAGATGATCGGGTCGCGCATCCCGTCGGAGATGTAGCTCAGCGGGTTGAAGCGGGCGATGGTCCGCGCCGGCTCCTCCAGGAGCGCACGGGGGAAGAACGCCGACGACACGAAGAGGATCACGAAGACGAGTGGGAAGATCCCCTGCACCGTCGAGGCGTTCTTGGCCAGCAGCGCGAGCATCACGCCCATCGCCGCGAAGCCCGTCCCCGCGAGGGAGGCGATGAGCAGGACGATCAGCAATCCGAGCACGCCGCCCTCGATCTGGGCACCGAAGACCAGCCCGAGCACGATGAAGTACAGCGCCTGGAAGATCGCGATGACCGCCGCGGCGGCGATGCGACCCATGATCATCGAGACGCGGGGGATGGGCGCGGCGGCCAGCCGGTCGAAGAAGCCCATCTCGATCTCCAGCGCCACCGCGATGCCGGCGGACACGCCGCCGAGCAGCAGCGACTGGGTGATCCCGGCCGACAGCTGGAAGTCGAGGAAGCCGTTGACGTGCGGGAAGCCCGGCAGGTCCGTGGTCCGCGACAGCCCGCCGACGTTGACGGCGAGGAAGACGGTGGGGAAGAGCACGAGCGGCGCGACGAACTGCGGCCGGCGCAGCAGGCCGCGCAGCGCCCGGCGCGCGAGCGCCAGGGTGGCGACGAACATCATGCGGCGGGGGCCCCGGCGCCTTCCAGGTGGCTTCCCGTCTGCTGGACGAACACGTCGTCGAGCGTCGGCTCCACGAGCTGCATGCCCGCGACGGTCAGGCCGGCCTCGTCGAGCGCGCGCACGACGGGGGCGATGGACGCGGAGCCGTGGTCGACGGTGAGGCGCAGGTGGACGTCCTCGGTCGGCGGCTGCAACTCCCCGTGCGGGCTGACGACCGAGCGGGCCCGGTCCACGTCCGCGTCGGGCGTGAGGGTGATGTCGAGATGGGGCCGGCCGACCTGGGCCTTGAGGGCGGCGGGGGTGCCCTCGACGACGATGCGCCCGCCGCTGATGATCCCCACGCGGTCGGCCAGGACGTCGGCCTCCTCCAGGTACTGGGTGGTGAGGAAGACGGTGGTGCCCTCGTCGCGCAGGCGGCGCACCTCCTCCCACAGGGTCAGGCGCGAGACGGGGTCCAGCCCCGTCGTGGGCTCGTCCAGGAAGAGCACCTCGGGGCGGTGGATGAGCGCCATCGCGAGGTCCAGGCGGCGCTTCATGCCGCCGGAGTACGTGCCGACGCGCCGGTCGCGCGCCTCGACCAGGCCGACGCGCTCGATGAGGTCGCTGGAGCGGGCGACGACGTCTCCCTTGGGGATGCCGTGGAGCGTCGCCTGCAGTTCCATCAGCTCGACGCCGGTCATCAGCGGGTCCAGGGCGGCCTCCTGCAGGGCGACGCCGATCCGCTTGCGCACCTCGCCCGGTTGGGTGGCGACGTCGTAGCCGGCCACGGTGGCCTCGCCGCCGGTGGGACGCAGGAGCGTCACCAGCATGCGGACGGTGGTGGTCTTGCCGGCGCCGTTGGGGCCCAGGAAGCCGTAGACCTCGCCCGGCTCGACCGTGAGATCGATGCCCGCGACCGCCTGCAGACCCGACTTGTAGCGGCGCTCGAGGGCCCGCGCTGCGATTGCCGCCATGGGTCGAATGATATTGCTTACGCAATCAAATTGATTCCCGGCCGGCGCGGAGCGCGACGTCCTGGAGAGTGCCTATGCGCACACTTCTGGGCGCGCTATTGCCGCATCGAACGCCGAATTCTGGTGTTCTTACCGACAATGCTTCTACGACACCGCACGATCGCGACGCTCGTCGCCGTGGGTGCTGCGCTCGCGCTGCCGGCTGCCGCCCACGCCAAGATCACCGAAATCGGCGCGCTGCCCAGCCCGCTCCCCAAGTTCCCCTGCCCCGGCAGCGGGTCCGAGGCGACGGGCGACAAGGTCGACTGCCTCGTGCTCAGCGTCACCACCACGTACCAGGTCAAGGTCGGGGAGAAGACCGCGTTCATGACCGTGCCCAAGGACGGGAAGATCGTCGCGTGGACGGTCGCCCTGGGCAACCCGACGGCCACCGAGGACACGTTCCTCACCAAGCCGAACAGTGAGACGGGCGGCGGCCTGGGTCTCGGCGACCCGCGGGCCGGCATCGCCGTGCTGCGCGCCGACAAGAAGAAGAAGCTCGGCTACCGCAACGTCACGCAGAGCCCGGTCATCAACCTGCGGCCGTACTTCGGCAAGACCGTGCAGATCCCGCTGGATCGCGCGCTGCCGGCCAAGAAGGGCCGCGTCATCGCGCTCACCGTCCCCTCGTGGGCGCCCGTCATGGCGCTCGGCCAGGGCAAGACCACGTCCTACCGGGCGAGCCGCGTGAAGACGAAGTGCGGCAACACCGACGAGACGGCCTCCGACGTGCTGCTCCCGTCGATGAGCGCCCTCGGGAAGCTGTCGACGTACGAGTGCCTCTACCAGGACGTGCGCCTGACCTACAGCGCCACGCTGATCACCACGCCGGACCCGGCCCCGACGACGGGCTCGCCGAACGTCGGCGGCGCGACCGAGGTCACGCCCACCACGGCCCGGTAGCCCTCACCGCAAGGTGAACCCCACCTCGGTCCCGCCCAGCGGGACCAGGGTGGGGCTCGGCGCCCGCGTTCCCCCTGGGGAGCGCGGGCGCCGCGTCGTTCTGGGGTCTGCGTCGCACCGTCCCGCGCGCCTCCCGCGCCGAGGCGTACATCACGCCCGCCCACCGGCCGTGATGTACGCCTCGCGCGGGCGCCGCCCTGACGTGCTCCACATTTCTCCCGAGGGGTGGGAGGAATGTGGAGCACGTCCGGTCGTTCAGGTCGCCGACACGCGACGGGGCCCGCAGAACGTGGAAAGTGAGGAGGCGGTGCGCTCAGCGCGCCGGCCGGGGCCTAGCGGCAGGCGCCGGGGTTCTGGTCGCAGAACGCGTTGAGGCCACCGGCGGTCGCCCCGCCGGTGCCGCTGCTGTCGCCCGAATCGTCGCCGGTATCGCCACCGTCGCTCGGGGCCGCGGCCCCGCCGGTGTCACCCGAGTCGCCGGTGTCCCCGCTGGTGTCCCCGGTGTCGTCGCTCGTGTCACCGCTCGTGTCGTCACTCGTGTCGCCACTGGTGTCGTCGCTCGTGTCGCCGCTGGTGTCCGCGCTGGAGTCGGCGGGGGTGGTCGTCGTGGCGGTCGTCGCCGTGGTGGCCGTTCCGCCGGCGGACGAGACGAGCGGAGCCGCCGCATCCTTGGGCGGCAGCAGCGCCGGGGCGTTCTTCGGGTTCGAGTCGGTGGCCGAGCTGTCGCCACCGCATGCCGTCAGGCCGAGGCAGACCGCCAGGAAGGCGGCCGCGACGAGGGAGAGAGGCAGGCGGCGGAGCATCGGCGAGGGGCTAGGAGCCCGCGGGACCCATGCGGCGGTTGCAGGTGGGGCAGTCGTTGAGGTCCTTCTGCGCGAGCTGCTTGCACCACGGGCACAGCCGCATGTTCTCGACCGCGAACGGCAGCGAGGACCGCGACTCGAGCGGCGTGACCTGCGCGACGATGTCGAGGCGCTCGCCGGTCTCGCGATCGACGTAGATGCGGCCGGGCTGGGCCTCGACGAGGACTTCGCGTCCGGTCGAGGGCGTGCGGAGTCGGTAACGGATAGCGGTGCTCATGGGACGCGAAGCGTACCGGGTGATCAGGTCGCCTCGCGCTGCCGGGGCGTTCTCGCCAGGCGGAGGCCCGGGCTGGACACGCGATCGAACAAGCCCTTCCATCGGCGCCTCCCGCTCGGATAGCATCGGCCATCATGCGAGCAGCCGCCTTCATCGCCACCTTCGTCGTCGGGGTTCCGGTGCTCCTGACGGGGTGCGCCTCCTCCGACGATCCGAAGAACGACAACCAGGTCGCGGGGAAGGTCGCGTTCGTCAAGAACTGCGGCTCGTGCCACGTGCTGGCCCGGGCGGGGACCAAGGGCACCACGGGCCCCAACCTCGACGAGGCGTTCCAGCAGGCGCTCAAGGACGGCTTCGGTCGTGACGCGATCCGCGGCATGGTCCAGGAGCAGATCCTCTACCCGAACATGAACGGCGTGATGCCGGCGAAGATCGTGGAGGGCGAGGCCGCCACGGACGTCGCCGCCTACGTCGCCGACGCGGTGGCCGCCAAGGGGAAGGACACCGGCCTGCTCGCCGACGCGGTCAAGCCCGCCGGTGCCGGCAAGCCGATCACGGCGCAGGACGGCGTGCTGGCGACCGAGGCCGATCCCAACGGCCAGCTCGCCTACGTCGCGAGCAAGGCGACGGCACCCGCCGGCGCGCTCTCGGTCACCTTCAAGAACACGTCGGGCACGCCGCACGACATCGCCTTCCAGGAGGGCACCAACGGCCCCGAGCTCGCCAAGACCGAGGTCATCACCAAGGGCGAGGACAAGACCGAGCTCGACGTGAAGGCCGGCACCTACACCTTCTTCTGCACCGTCCCCGGCCACCGCGCCGCGGGCATGGTCGGCACGCTCACGGTCAAGTAGGCCGCGCCGCGCGGGGTGGGCCGCCGTCCAGGGCGTCAGGCCGCCGCCGCGCCGCCCGCCCCGAGCCCGGCCCCGTGGAAGGTGGCGTGTTATCCCTCCAAATACGAGGGAAACCACGCCAGCTTCGAGGAGGTGGGGACGAAGAGCGCGTCCAGGCGCTCCTCAGGGCGACTGAGGCCTTCCGCGACGTCCTGCCGCACATTCCCTGCTCTGGGTCCGCTCGGAGCCGCAGCGGCCACGAGACGCGCCCGCGGGCCCGCCGCCGACGCATCCACCCGCGGCTTGCGCGTTTTGCCACCGTGGGGGTGGCACAACGCGCAAACCGCGGATCGGGCGGGGCCGGCTAGACCAGGGCGCGCACGAGCAGGACGATCGCCACGACGACGATCGCGCCCACGACGAGCCAGACGAGCCACCGGAAGGCGGCGTCCTCCGACGTCAGCGGGTTGCGCGAGGGCACGGGGCGGGCCTCAGCCGTCGGCGACGGCTAGAGGACGTACAGCGACAGGAAGACGATGATCCACATCCCGTCGACGAAGTGCCAGTAGATGCCCGGCACCTCGAGCCCGCGGTGCTGCTCGGGGCTGAAATGGCCCTTGAACACCCGCACGGTGACGATCGTCAGCAGGATCAGGCCGATCAGCACGTGCGCGCCGTGCAGACCCGTCAGGCCGTAGAAGATCGAGCCCTGCGCGTTGGTCTGCGGCGAGAAGCCCAGGTGGATGTACTCGTTGATCTGCGTCGCCAGGAACGTCGCGCCGAGCAGCATGGTGGTGACCATGCCGGCCTTCATCGCGAACCGGTTGTTGTGCTTGGCCGCGTGCAGCGCCCAGTGCATCGTCAGCGAGGACGACAGCAGCACGAACGAGTTGACGACGGCCACCGGGATCGGCAGCGCCTCCTCGCCGGGAGGCCACGGGTCGTCGTTCACGACGCGGATGAAGAAGTACGCCGTGAAGAACGCCCCGAAGAGCATGAGCTCGGAGATGATGAACAGCAGCATCCCGAGCGTCTGCGCGTCGACGCGCGAGCTCTGGTTGGCCTCGGGTGGACCGTGGTGGTGGTCGTCGTGGGCGACGGCGGCGATGCTGGCGGCTTCCATGCTGGCTCCGGGCTCTCGTGAACCTAGGCGGCGGACGCGGCCCGGTCGGGGACGACGTGCTCGACCGGCTTGTCCGTGGACTTGCGCACCCGCTCCACGAGATCGGCGCGCAGCCAGCCCGAGCGCGTGGCGTCGAGGGTGGAGATGACGACCTCGTCGACGCGGAAGTAGGTGAGCGCGTTCATCGTCGCCGTGTACGGGTCGGGGTCGCCGACCATGCCGGCCGCGGACGAGCCGCCGGTCTGCAGGGCGTCGCGCATCTGGCGCAGGCGCCCGAGGGCGGCCTTGGCGTCCAGGCGGGAGCTGCCCTCCTTCGGCACGACGAGGATGTACAGCTCGGGCTTGTCCCGCTGGCGCGACTCGTCCTTCAGGAAGCCGATCAGCTGCTCGCTGGAGGACGTGCGGGCGGCGACGACGAGGGTCACGTGGAACGGGACGCCCTCGGTGTCCAGGTCGACCTCGACGTGCTCGACGGGCAGGCCCGAGGCCTCCTCGACGCGCTCGACCAGGTCGCGGCGCTGCCAGCCCGACAGCGTGCCGGGCAGGGTGGAGATGATGATCTCGTCGGGCTCGTACTCGAGCACCGCGTCCATCGTGGCGGCGTAGGCGTCCTCGTCCCCGACCTCACCGATCGCGTCGATGCCCTCTTCCACGAGGACCCGGCGGGCGAGGTCGACGCGGATCTGGGCGGCGTCGTAGAGGACGTCGTCGTAGGCGACCGCGCCGTGGGTGGGGGTGGACCGGGGCACGCAGATGATCACGCGCGTCTCGGGGTCCGCCTCGTGGCGGCGCCGGACGGCCTCGAGGACCGGGCGGCCCGCGATGGTCTGGTTGGCGATGACGAGAACCTTGTGCATCAGTGACCTCCGGAGGGGCTGGCGACCGAGCCGACCGATGCGCCGACGGGGGTCGGCACCTCGGTGTCCTTGAGGACGCCGTGCACCGCACCGGGCACGCCGTACTCGTAGGGACCGCCGACGACGGTCGGGATCGCGTCGAAGTTGAAGACGGGCGGCGGCGACGAGACCTGCCACTCGAGCGTGAGCGACCGCCACGGGTTGGCGACGGCCTTGGGGCCGGTCCGCCAGCTCGTGACGACGTTGTAGAGGAAGATCAGCGAGCTCAGGCCCAGCCCGAAGCTGGCGAACGAGATGATCACGTTCCACGTCGCGAACTGCTCGGCGTAGTCGGCCACGCGACGGGGCATGCCCTCGACGCCGATGAGGTGCATCGGCGCGAACGTCGCGTTGAAGAAGACGAACGTCGACCAGAAGTGGATCTTGCCGAGGCGCTCGTTGTACATGCGGCCCGTCATCTTCGGGAACCAGAAGTAGACCCCGGCGAAGATCGTGAAGACCGAGCCGCCGAAGAGCACGTAGTGGATGTGGGCGACGATGAAGTACGTGTCGCTGACGTAGATGTCGAGCGGCACGAGCGCGAGCATCACGCCGGAGATCCCGCCGAGGGTGAACATCGTCACGAACCCGAGCGCGAAGAGCATCGGGGTGTCCATCTTCAGGACGCCGCGCCACAGCGTGGCCAGCCAGGAGAAGATCTTGATGCCGGTCGGCACCGCGATGATCGCCGTGGTGAGCATCATCGGCACGCGGATCCAGCTCTGCATGCCGGAGACGAACATGTGGTGCGCCCACACCGTGAAGCCCAGGAGCACGATGGCGAGCAGGGAGAAGGCCATCATGCGATAGCCGAAGATGGGTTTCCTGGCCTTGACGGCGAGGATCTCGCTGACGATCCCGAAGCCCGGCAGCATCATGATGTACACGGCTGGGTGGGAGTAGAACCAGAAGACGTGCTGGTACATGAGCACGTTGCCGCCGGCGTCGCCCGCGGTCTGGAAGAAGTTGAACCCGAGGCCGCGGTCGAGCAGCACGAAGAACTGCGAGGCGGCGATGAACGGGGTGGCGATGACCACGAGCAGCGACGTGGAGAAGTTGGCCCACACCAGCAGCGGCATCCGGAAGAAGCTCATCCCGGGCGCACGCATGGTGATGATCGTGACCAGGAAGTTGAGTGCTGTCGCGATCGAGGACGCCCCGGCGAACTGCACGCCGATGGTGAAGAACGACTGGCCGATCGGCGCGTCGATCGAGAGCGGGGCGTAGGCCGTCCAGCCGGAGGCGAACGAGCCGCCCGGGGCCAGCACGGAGGCCAGCATCATGATGCCGGCGATCGGCAGCATCCAGAACGAGAGCGCGTTGAGGCGCGGGAACGCCATGTCCGGCGCGCCGATCATCAGCGGGATGACGTAGTTGGCGATGCCCGCGAACACGGGGATGATGAACAGGAAGATCATCAGCGACGCGTGCATCGAGAACAGGCCGTTGAACGTGTCCGCGTTGACGAACTGGCGACCCGGCGCCGCGAGCTCGGCCCGCATCAGCATGGCCATGAGGCCGCCGAGGAACATGAAGAAGAACGAGGTGACGATGTACTGGATGCCGATCACCTTGTGATCGGTGTTCACCTTGAAGTAGTCGCGCCAGCTCTTCGCGCCGTGGCTGGAGTGGTCCTCGGGCCGCGTGGGCTTGCCGGCCGCCCAGTAGAACCAGTAGTCGAAGGCGCCGATGCCCACCAGGAAGAACAGGGGGGCGCCGATCATCGAGATCTGCAGGATCGACTCGGAGTCGATCGTCGGGTCGTAGCCGTAGGCGGCGCGGATCCCGACGCTGAGCGCGCCGCAGAAGACGATGCCGAGGAGCAGGAAGGCGAAGCCGCGGACGAGTCCAGGGGCGCGGAGCGTGGCAATCATCAGATCGTCCTCCTCATCAACCGGCGTGTGCGTCGTCGTAAATGTAATCCACCAGGGCGGCGATCTCGGCCGCCGAGAGGGTGTCGCCGTAGTTGGGCGGCATGATGCCGCCGGCGAAGCCCTTGGCGATCTCCTTCTGCGGATCGACGATGTCCTCGCGGATGTCGTCCTTCGTCGCCGTGGCGAGCGCCTTGGTCAGGTCGGGGCCCGTGGAGCCGGTGGTGCCGGCCGCCGCCAGCGTGTGGCAGGCGCCGCACGCCGTGGCGGTGCCGTTGCCCTCGGCGAAGAGCTTCTTGGCGTCGATCGCCGCGGTGGCCCCGCCGCCTCCGGCATCGCCGCCGGCCGCCGCCGCGGGCGCCGCGGCCGCCTGGTTCTTGCGCGACACCCAGTTGGTGAAGCCGATGTCGGTGAGGACGTGCGCCGTCTGGCGCATGAAGGCGT
>Ga0247758_1001308_pt1 | contig 19130 bp, 16 predicted proteins | sample UWRJL156409C4_FD_180950 | JGI IMG/M metagenome (GOLD analysis project Ga0247758, IMG submission 180950) | Plant litter microbial communities from Arlington Agricultural Research Station in Wisconsin, United States - UWRJ-L156-409C-4 | ecosystem: Environmental > Terrestrial > Plant litter >...
ATTGAAGGGGACCAGTTTCTCGGTGACTCGAAGTCGCTAAGGGGTGGCTGTCGACCCAACGATATCGACCTAGAGAAAACGTGCCTCAAGCAGGGGCTGTCATTCGTCAACCAGTAGGAAAGTAGGAAGTCTTGGCTTGCCAGCCCGCTGCGCCAAGACTTTGTGCAGGCAGAACCACGACCCAAGCTGAGCAAGGTCCTCCAGGGGTGGAGGAGCGAAGCGGGGAGAAGCGGAGCTTGTGTGCATGGTGCGCTTTTTGCTGGCTTGAAAGTAAGGAAATGAAGTAATAACATTGATCAAAGAAGCCCAGCCGTAGCTAGGCTCGCCGCTGTAGTCTTGAGGGTTGGGGGTCGAGACCTCCTATTGGTCGCCGCATTCGTCTTGGCAGCTTTTCTGCATGCCAATATTGACAAGAACTTTCTTGAAAGCCCGCACCGAAACTGTGGATCACACGCGCCACATGGGTCGCTCGGGGACGATCATTGGGGCAGACGGCCAGGCACACTAGACCTCCAGCGCTAATTAGTACCTCAACCAGTAAGGTGCCCTCCTTCAATAGGTCCATTCTTCAAGTTACATGCTGACAGTGGCGAGATGGTCGAAATGCACATGCTCCGCTCCTTCAGACCCTTTCGGTGGCATGTGTGCCTCGAATACTTACCGATGGCCGAAATGGGAGGGAGATGCTCTCAAACTCATGAGTGCCGGGAGCTAACCAACCGCGTCAGCAAATCCAACCGTGACTTGGATGACCGAATGTAATATGATACTCGATGGGAGATACTCACGAAGCTTGTGCGCATCTGAAAGGTCTTGGGAGCGGGGACTCTAGCCAGAGGGAATGAATGAAGACTCGTGCAACAACGTCCACTGTGTCAGCCCCAGGACAGGGCGCGCCCAGGAAGGAGACTTCCCGAGTCCCGTGAGCCGGCGCCGAACCCATGGGACGGGAGCGCGCATATGGGCCGCCCGCGCATGTCCATTGGCACCTAGCAGACGACCAGGAAGATTACATGCAATCATTACATGCAGTAATGACTCTGGCGAGGCGGATGCAGGTGACCAAGCGATGCTTGCTGCTGGATGGGACATATAGGTCTTGATTTAGATATAGTATATGACGTTTAACAATACCCTTATACCTATTCAGTTTTTATTTATAAAATCCATAACGTATCTGTTTTGTAGGTCCTAAGTTATAATTACTACCAGATCTGGTTAGGTATAGAGTTGATGTCGGGTTGGGAACTCCAGAACGGACGCGTCTCCTTTATGCTGGACCAGTCGGGGTGAAAGCGAGGCGGTGCGTATTCCGCCTTGAATAGCTGCCCAGGGATCACGCTTGGCACATCGGACGCGCTTAAGCCGCCGAGGGCGTCGACGGAATCGATCACCCAGCCTTAGATGGCATCTTTTTCGCAACGCACCGTTTGCCAATTCACCCAACAATCGACAATCGGCCGCCCGCCCACGCTCTTCGCTTGTCCGAGCCATGGAGGCCATCATCCGTGACAATCCCATCGGCGGCGGCCTCAACGCGTTACGGGGGGACAAACACAAGCGCCCAAGTGCGCTGCGACACAATCTCATACAGCTGGAACTAGCGCTGTAAGACGATAATAACGACGACGACGAGTTGCGGTTCGACTATGTCGCACCGCTGATCCGATCCGCCCTCGCCCAGCATGACGACGCATGCGTCTGGGAACTCGTCTACGCCGCCGTAGCCGCTGTCGCCGTCACTGAGACCATCGCCTCTGCCAAGACCACACCCCCGCCACGGCCGATGCCATCCGCCCTCCACCAAACGCCGTGGCAGCACAATGCCGGCAGCTTTGTCGACTCGTCCGAACACCGCCGCGACGTCGATGGCGTGCTCCGCCGCGAGCTGGGCTCGCTGCACGTCGGCGTCCCACGATTCCGCGAGGCATATTTCGGCCACGTCGCTGGGCTGGAGGCCGCTGCCGACGCCGTGTTTGCCAAGTGTACGGCAGGCCGCGATGCGCTCTTTTCGGACCGAGGATGGAAGGGATGACCGCCTGATGCTAGCCAGAACGGTGTTCTGGCGTGGTTTACCGACCTGTATGAGAGCCTAGAGGCTATGGCTGTACCGCTCAGACTGTCCGGCCCGGCACGCCGACCGCTCGCCCACCCCAACACGCCGCTCCCCGGGTCCACGGCGATCCGCAACCTGGACGTCGGGTTCGCGCGGCACGTCGACAGCACCACCCGCTATTCCTAGTCGCAGATCCTCGTCCCTGGCGAGCTCAAGAACAACCCCACTACCGACACGGCCGCTAAGGCGTGGCTGGATCTCCAGACCTACGCGCGCGAGGTGTTGGCGAACCAAGACACACGTCGGTTCGTGCTCGGCTTCACTATCTGCAGGTCGCTGATGCGGGTCTGGCTGTTTGACCAGCTTGGGGGGGTTGCGTCGGAGCCGTTCGACCTCCACCAGAACGGGCAGCAGCTAGTGGCCGTGGTGCTTAGCTTCCTGTGGATAAGTGAGGAGCAGCCCGGCTTCGATCCCACCATCACCACCGCAGCGGACGGCAGGCGGTTCATCGAGATTAAGCGGGCCGGGTTGACAGAGCGCCTTGTGATCGACCAGGTGATGCTGCGCGCGCCGTGCGTGGTCGGCCGGGCGACGACGTGCTGGAGGGCGCACCGTAAGTGACACTGCGAGGGACACTCGGCGCTGCTGGTGGTCAAGGACCCATGGCAGCATCCAGCGCGCCCTGAGGAGGGCGAGATGTTGCGCGACGCCACGGGCAGGGGCGTCACCAACGTGGCACGGTACTACCACCACCAGACGGTACAGGTGGGGGTGGGGGGGGGTGGACGACGACATCCAGGGGAACGTCCGGAGAGGGCTCGACGTCATCGCGGCTACCACGCCGCTCTCCGAGACCACGATGGCGTCCGAGGCTTCGCGGGAGGGCAGCACAAGCATGGGTACTAGCAGTAGCCACAGCGGCAGCAACACCATCCCCCCCGTCAAGCGGGCCCACTCGTCATCGTCGGCCACTGCTGCTTCACGCAAGCGGCACCGCCCGTCACGCATTTCCAGCAAGCCGCTCTCTCCGTCCCCCGCCAACAGAGTGCACCGCCGTGTTGTCGTCCGCGCTGGCCGGGTGCATCGAGGGCCACGAGTCGCTACACAGAGCCGGCCTCCTCCACCGCGACATCTCGATGAACAACCTCATAATCAACGAAGACCCCAGCAACCCTTCGTGGCCGGCGTTCCTTATCGACCTGGACTTGGCCGTCTGGGAACAGCGCGACGGGGCTTCAGGGGCCGAGGGCAGGATGGGCACACGCGCCTTCATGGCCATTGGCGCCCTGGACGGCGAGCAGCACTCGTTTATGCACGACCTTGAGAGCTTCTTCTGGGTGCTCTTCTGGATCTGCATCCACTGCGATGGGCCGGGGAAGCGCAAGGTGGTTAAGGAATTTGATGGCTGGAATTACATGGATACCAAGATGCTAGCGACGCAGAATATGGGCGAGGTGGCTCACGAGCACAAGTTTATTAATAATGCCAAGGACACCTTCACTAAGTATTGGCAGCCGCTTGTGCCGTGGGTGAATCGCCTGCGGAGGATGGTGTTTCCTGGTGGTCTGCAGTGGGAGACCGAAGATGCTAGTCTGTACCGTAGGATGAGGGAACTGCTTGCTGAGGCTGGTAAAGACCCCGAGGTAGTTGGATAACCTTGAGGATATTTCGTGCCAGGATCGTCCCCCCGTGAGCAGTCTTCTTGCGGGCGTCGTGAATTGAGTGGATAAGAGGCTAGTCCCCACGACACATGCCGACACCGACGTGCCGCACAACAAGGGCGCACGCCATGTCGATAAAATTATCGCAGACAGTTGGCGGCGCCAGATCTGGAGAGATCAGGAAGGACAGCTGCTTCCGGTCAATGTCTTCTCCATGGAGATGCAGCCTAGCAGGGAGATTTGGTGGAGGCAATGCGCAGTCGGCGGTGCCGACGTCATCGCTAAGTTGGCTTCAGGCGTATGTTATTTTCAGTGTCCCGCCCTGGGCTCTTGCTTATTACAGCAAACCTGAAAGTGCCCTTCAGTCAAGCAACAAGCGCTACCTACTCGACAAGTTTGATCACATAGCATCCTAGCCCCAAAACAAGCACGGTATTTAATATACCAGTTCATGATAGAGCGCAGCATATAGTATGTTAGCACTTACAATATACCAGAACATAATATACTAGCCCAGAGAATATATCAATAGAATATCGACACCCCGCGTTTGGTGGCTTGGTGTAACGCAAGGCGTCAGGGGGGATAGGGGGGATTGAAGAAAGGGCCTCAAGAGCAAGATGATCAATGGTGCAAAGGTAGGGGTGTGTGCGAAGTTCAATTGGAACGTGGCCTTCCTCCCTCCGGAGGTTCGGCCACAGGACTTTTCTATCCTTCCTGTCTTTGTCTAGATCTATTGCGCCATCGTTGCTAGAATCGCATCAACCGCTTCGGCCTTTGTGGCTCTTCGGCACGGCCTGTTCTCTTTGATCTTTCGGTGACTCCGAGACGGCACGGCTTCCTTTGCTCCACGAGCGCACTCCGGCGCGGAGGGTCGGCCCCAGGCCACCCTGTTACACTTGGTCAGCCGCTGATCGAATGGTGTATACCGATATGTAAAATACCTGTAGATTATAGACTAGCTTAGAAGCTGTACTGGTACCAATATCTAACGACGATATTTTACATACCCGCTTCATCTACACCGCTAACATAGGAATAACGTTTCTGGGGCGCTGTGATGTAGTCTCCAGGCAACACAGTAAATCTGTTCCTCTTTTCTTTTTTCTTTCTCTTTATCTTGCAATTAATACAATTAGACCACACCTGCTGCGCAGCCTTGCCTCGTATATGGTTGTTTGCTGTGACACTTCTGCTTCTCTGTAGGGTGGCTGCAGGGTACACTGTGCGGTTAGAGCTGCAAACTCTTGCTGGGATCGAAACAATGATTGCTAGTGATACAATATTTTTCTACTCGAGGAAGTAGGCAAGCTAAAAAAAACCTAGGGTCTCTGACTCCTGTATATTGTACCCTCTTAGACTAAGACTGAGAATGCTAGCCGCCTGAAGATCTGGGCCTAAGGCAGACTGGATGGTTCTTACGGTTAGGGTTAGGGATAGAGCGTAATCGGTAGTGGCTTGGCATACGCCAGGAATGCGGGGCTCAACGCCCAGTCGAAAAATCCCTGCGACGCGGCCGACGCGACGGTTCAGCTGGTGACCACAAGCGCCAATTCAGTACGACTACAACCCGATGATATGAGTCCGGATATTGTTGCAGCGTGGATCTCAGAAGTTGAAACATCCGAAACCGGGGAGATTTTGCTGTCGTCGCCGCAGGCTAGGTGCCTTGCGGCGCAAGGTAAACGACGAAAACAACAGAAATCGCCCTCTCCGCCGGATTGTGAGTATCATCGTATGGACAATTGGCATTCGCCAGGCTGACAATTGTTGTGATTTTGTGTCCCTAGCCCTCGCACTGCTCCTAAGGCCCTCCCGTAAGCGACTGCGAACCACGGCGACCCAAACGACGGAACGACCTGCCTTGGGGCCCCTCCACGCAAACATCGTACCGACGGCCGCCGCAGCATCCAAGATGGCCTCAGCAGGTGGAAAAACAGAAAAGAATGCGCAGGCTGGTCCACGGAGTCGCAGCCCTAGAAAACCGGCCGTTGGGAGTTCTGGACTCGCCCGGCGAACGCGCAACACGGTGCCCATCCTAGAGGAGAAGGAGGAGGAGGAGAAGGAGGAGGAGGAGAAGGAGGAGGAGGAGAAGGAGGAGGAGGAGAAGGAGGAGGAGGAGGAGGATGGTGCCAACACGGTCTCCGAGGACCAGGATACAACCGACCAACGTCCAGTCTCAAAGCTGTCGGCCTATGCACGCACGCTCCAGAGTTGTGAGGTACCATCCCTCCCCCCGCCTTCGCCTACGAGGGCCCCATCAGCATACAGCTACACCACATCGACAAAGCGGTCCTCGAGTCCGGCTAAAAGCCCACTCGACCTGCTTACAAATCTCGGAAAGCCCGTGCAGTACGAGCTCCTGGAGGAGACTGCCATACTTAGGAAGCTCAAGAAGGATCCTATCGCTCCTGTCTACCGCCGTATCCGGTCGCTCTGCCACACACAATACATTCCCATGCAGATACGCGACACGTTGGAGAGGGAGGATGAGGAGGATGAGGAGGAGGCGGACGGTCTGGTAGACGAGGGCGAACCTGACGAACCCGACGACAAGCAAGATGGTGAGATTCTTGGCCTCGACCTCCCCGACTCTGACTACGGCCTGCCGCTCGTGGGAGCACAAAAAGTCTCGATCCATCCTGCCCTGGCCTCTGTGCTACCAGTAGAAGCAGATCACGTGCTTTTTCAGCTTCGGCGTGAGTTTACGATCCTGCAGGAAGTCGTATTGACGACTCGAGAATACACCCGTATTCCTCGCAGCGAGGCCGCCTGGAATGGCGGCATCCACTGCCCGCTGCTCCGGCTGGCCACCGCTCACATCGATCATGTCACGGCCGAGGACATTACAAGAGCAACCATCTCGCCCAAGTGCAGCCCCGACGGCAAGGAGTTTGGTGATGGCAACGGGGGCAGAGTCACCCTCGCTTCCGGCACGAAAATGGTCGACTACGCCCTGGTGCTGTCAGCCCCCACCTCCTTCCCTTCCTTGTCTCGGGCTTTTGGTGGTCCGCTCGGCCATGCCTGGCTGGACTTTGTGGGGCGTCAGCACGCCATAAACCCTGGTATGCCGTCGTCCTTCAACCAGACGGAGTATCCCCCGCTGCGGTACTCTCCAGCTGGCCTATTCATCGAGACCAAGGTGGATTCTGGATCGCAGAACGAGGGACGCACCCAGCTTGGCATGTGGGTGGCTGCTTGGTTTAAGAGGGTGAATGCCTTTCACCTTTCCGAGCCAGTGCGACCACCTGTTGTGCCCGTATTGTTGGTGTACAACGAGACATGGGATCTGTACTTTGCTACGGATCGCGGGTCGTGGATCGTAGGCGGCCCCCCTTTGATGCACGCTGATTTATCGAGCACTAACATTCTGTGTGGCGGGAACAGGAAATCATGGGTAAGACGACGATTGGCCAGACCGACTCCTTACCGGGCATATACAAGCTTCTCGCTGTGCTTCGAGAGCTTGCTGGGTGGGTGGCTGGCCCATTTCGAAGGTGGGTTGACAAGGCCGTCGAGGCGGGTATAGATGTAGCCTAAACATTCGAGCAAAATGGCATCCACTGGCCTCCTCCCAGTGGCAAGTGCTAGGCTGCCATCTAACTACTATACCCCCTTCTTGCCTCTGCTCTCTGCACGCAGTGTATCTATCCGTAGCTTTGGCTTAATTCGGTTGTGCGCAGGGTATGGAAATAGTGCGTTTTTTTTTCTTCTGTTTTTGATTCGGCCGAAAGTGTCCTGAAAGTTCTCAACGGGTTCCATCTTGTCCTTTTTCGCAGCAGCTGACGAGCGGGTGCCTTTCTTGTAATAGACGACAGGTTGGAGTCCTTGTCGAAGAGGACTAGCCAATACACCAAAAATACGGCCGTGTCGGACAGCTTCTTGCACAGGCGAACTTGACAATCAGGTGGAATCAATACCAGCAACGGCCCGGCTTCAGGTATCCCAGTGCCCCAGAAGGAAGAACTTTGGGGGTCAGTCTCATAGTAAGCTCGAGCATGGAACCGTAAGAGCTAATTCACTCGGCAAGAGCTAGTCTGCCCGGCAAAGATTAACATGCCTACTACAGCGGAAACAAATCGACCCGGCAAAAATCAAATCAAGCTAATATATCCTTCTTCCCCTTAATCACCATCACGACGCCAACAGCCGTAACAATCATTACCTCTAGGGCCCAGTTGGCGGAGAAACAAAAAATACGGCTTAGGAGCCCAGGATCGAACTGGGAATGTTTCGGCAGCCTGTAAGGACCGTGCTTTCGCACAACTTATCCGAAATAGAAGTTGAATAGACTTCGGTAGAAAAGGAAAGCAGAATCCGCTGGGCTATTGCAGAATTGTATTTCACTGAGCTGATGGAATAGTACCTGACCACTTAACCTATAATGTGCTGTCCGGGATCCGAAATAGTGCCGTTAAGCCGGGTGGGGCTGGCCTGGCTGGAGAATAAGTAGAGTAGAACGGTCTAACAGAGACCCTATAAAGAAAGTACGGTAGAAAATACTGGTGCTAGGACAGAGAGGGCACTTTGACCTCTGTTCTCCGGCCCGACGACCTCGTTGCGCAGGTGAGGCCCTTGTATCCGAACTACTAGCCGAAGGTGTTGACTACCGTCGGAATAGACAATAGGAACTCCTCGATAAGTAGGAAAGAAAGCACGCACTTCCGGACCCCGTCGATCCTGGGGACATCGATTATATGCCCGACGAAGGCGATGAACAAGATGGCCATTACGGAGGCGAGGTGAACCGGCTGGCGACAGTGGGTTCTGTCCACTGGATTTGACAGCCCTGCTTGGCGGCGACGTTGATACCGAGGCAATCGATTGGATGGCCCTACTGGAAGCATGGCCACTCCTCTGGCGCTACGAAGCTTTGCAGAAGACCCTGCGGCAGAGGTTATACCACCATCCGAGAAAAAGCGCCGTAAGATGGTCAATATGAAGCTCCTAGATGGTTTTACACAGCGGCGGACAAACAACAGCCTGGTTGTCTGAGGCGAATCTTGGCTCTTAAAGTTTCCTTTTTCGATCGTAATCCTAAGCTGCTGCACAGCCTCGGAGGCCCATTTTCGGTCCCCCGGGCTAAAGTTTCCTTTCGATGGAAAGATATCGCGCCATCTGTAGGAATGGCTTCCAGGCAGCAATTCTAATTACGATGTACGCGTATGCTGGGCGTACGTGTGATTTGTGTTATGTGTGCCAGAAAGCCCTGTTGACAAAGCAGATCAACCCGCGCCTCGCCAAGGAATTCAAAACAAACTAAAAGTATCCCACTATATCCATTTCGGGCCTATAGCTTCGACATGCTATAATACAGAAGGACGCAGTATGGGGCATAACCGGGTTATTGATGGAGTCGCTGACGACAGCGGCAACGTCACCCGTCTGTGCTCCTGTCTTGTTGACAGGTATCATTTAGGGATAGATACATAGGTTGCCTTGGCAGCTTATCGATCTTTGCTAAGGAGATGCTTGAGAATGGCAGCGATTGGTTTGCGATGGACATTCGACATTTCTTCGACATTGGTGATAGAATTCCTGCCCTCGATGCTGCGTACACTTCTTTCTAGGCTAAATTCCTGCTAGGCACGTACTTATTCTACCGGCAGAAAATTATGCAGGGCCTAACTTTCGTTCCTCCGGTTTCTGCACCGTTTCTGCTAGCAGCATATATTTACGCACAGAGACCTAGTTCTGGACCCCGAGCCCAGATATTGTCCCTGCTGCTGCGGGCTACTCTAAGAAAGGGCAGGTACGCCAGATCAAGATGGTCACAATGGTGGCAGCGAGCAAGAATTGGTCAAGGTGCAAGGTTTCAACCTAGCCTGAGTCAAGAGGTGGGCGAGGGTCGTGGTCTAAATACAAGGTGGTGGTGGTTGGCGTGCTAGGGTGTGTGGTGCGTAGGGTGCCAGGGGTATTTCCTTACACTTGGAATACCACTTCTAGCCTTTTATATAGACCATGGCCCTCGCTCGCCCCCGTGGCTCAGGCCAGCTTGAAGTCAAACATCATTGTGTCACGACCTAGGTCATGGCCCCAAAGTGGGAGCACGGACCAGGAGGAACTGTGCCGACCTCAACGCGACTAATTAGACAGGACCTGAGAGAAAATGGACCTGGGCCTGGGTCCTTTGAGACACGGGTCCGGAACGGCTAATAGAGTTAGACCTGGGGTGTTGATGTAGAATGGCCGAGTCCACGGGTCCAGGACACTACTAGGGCACCAGATAGTCTAGGATAGATACTATCATCGTGCCCGTAATGGAGTGAGGAATCTTGGTTTCTCACAAAAGCAATTCACTTTTTCATTGTGCCCTACTGTACAGCTTTGCCATGTGCACTATAGTGACAACGACCTGCAGTGAGCGGTGAAGCCCGTCTGAGAGGGCTTGCTTCAACATCTAGTCTCCTGATCGCTGTCACGGCAAAGCCCCAAGGGCTGGAATATGGCTTCCATTAAGGAGGGCTAATATTGTATTACACTAGCTTAGGGAAGAAGAAGAAGAAGAAGAAGAAGAATTGCTCCCACAGCCACCAGGCCGTATGGTGGGGTGTGGGCGCGCACAGGCCACTTGCTTAATTGAGCCATGACGGCATTACGCGCTCTTCAGGGGCTTTCGCGGGGCGCTCAGCGGCCACCAGTCCCACTCCTCTTTCGTATAGGCCTCTGCAAAGTTTTTCAGCCTATCCGCAAACCCCGGTGGTTCCGTACTTATACGGACGTGCTTTGGACGATAAAAGTCAACATCAGCAATGATGGCCGCCAGCTCGCTATCGTCGATCCCGCCAAGGCGTTTCTTGCTTTGTTGCCCCCATTCCTAGAGCCCGTTTAGCCAAATCGCTGTTTTCTGCCGAGGGGCTGTTGTCGTTGTTAGGTTTGGCGGGATTCCTGTCCTCTGCTGGGGGATGGTAAGCTGCCGAAGAACGCTGGAGAAGACGACGAGAGGAACGACGGCGTGTTGCTGCGGAAGGAGAGGAACGGCAGCGTGCCTGCGTTGCCGTGGAAGGAGAGAGGTGAAGAAAAGAAGAAAGGTGAAGAGAAGAGGAGAGGGTATGAGACGGTGATATTGAGGAATGTGGCATCTTGAGAGAAAAGTTTCGAACTAGGCTAAGCTGGGTTGCGAAGAGCTGGGTTGTGAGAGAGGAGCCGGGTTGTGACAAGGGAAAGGAGAGCTGTCATTTATAATGGCTTAAAGATGAAAAGGAGTTAGGTGGGGACGGTTAGATTTCGATTGTAGATAAAATGACAGCGACAGGAAAAAATAACCGTGGCAGATGGGGACAAAGCAACAGCTCTATGCTTTACCCTAAAGTTGCCTTCAGCAATTTCCATGTTCGTACGTGACCCTTAGCCGCTCCTGAGCTAGGGTGAGCTATGGGTGAGCCTAGCCTGCACAGCGGTGTGGCCCAATTTTGGACCCTCGACTACAGTAGCCATTTGGAAATTTTGGTGCATTCATCGGCTTATGCTAACCATACAGCATACATATCGTCTACCCACCGAAGTTTTCTTGTTTTCCTTCTTTCCTTCTTTAGATCTCGATAACTGTCATTGAGTTGTGTTCTTTTTAGTAGCTGTGCCTCTATTCGCATCCTACTCTCGTGACAATTATGCATGAGAGAATCGGAGTTAGCTAAATGGATATCCTTTGCACCTTTTATATAAACCGTAAGGCGGATGTAGGAGACTTACGGTGCAGTTGCCAGACTGCACAAAGTTCTAATTTTGGTAGTGTAACGGTATGGCGTTGTCTTATGCTGTGACAGCAGAGGTGAATATAGTCCTGAATCTGAGCTTCTGTAAATGTGCTCGAAATTGGCATCATTCCAAATCTGGGACCACAGGCATATACTGGTACATAGTGTGAGATAGTATATGGCATCCTAGCTCAATCCGTAGTGTAGTATCCTGGCTCTAAAACTAGAACAGTATTTAATATAAGAGCACATAATAAAGCATGGTACATAGTATACTAGCACTTAAAATATACCAGTACATGATGTACTATCCTAGAACATACTAGTAGATGATATACTAACCCAGAACATAGTAGTCCTGATTTGGAGCTAGAAAACTAGACCTGCAAAACTAGGCCGTATGCTTCAAAACAAAAACACTAGATGTAGTTGCAGCTGGTTGTGCCAGCTGCCTGCGTGAGGCCTGTTTCGTTCCTTTTTGGCTTCCTCCTCCTTGACTGAGAAGAAAAAGAGCTGTTTCAGAAACAATGCACTGCTAGGTTGAGGGTTGCAACTGTGGTTGTATTGCTTGTCCTCGCTCTCTGGCGAAGCCAGAGAGCTCATTCTTATACCGTGAAAGGTGGCAATGTTGGTGTCAGAAGGTGGCCCTGCCTAGCTAAGCTGACGTACTAGCATTGCCACACTTCCATAGTGTTCTAGCCTCTGACCAGAACCCCCCCTTCTTTCTGACACAGGTCTCTCAACTACACACCGTTCTACTTTAAGTAGTGTAGCGGCATGAGCGATGCATTCTGCGTGCTGTCATACCTTATACTGCTTGGGGTTTTTCAGCAATACTACTTTATAACTGACATATTATTGTTTAGTAGGCTTTCACAGGCTTTTAAGATCTCTTTTAAACTCTTTACAATAGTGTTTATCATCTCACTCTCCGTTTAAAAACGCTAGACTAGACGACTAAGGTTTACTATTCTGGAATTATCAACTCGAAAGGCCAGAACCCCCTTCTTTCTGACAATACTGTGTCTGCTCAACCTTCAAAAACGCTCCTGTCACGGAAGGAGATGCTCGATCAGTGAAGGGTGATCAAGTGGGCACTAGATCACTGCGCTGTGCATAAGTAGCTCTCTGGATCGTTAATCTCTCAGCTTTTTTCGAATCAAGCAACTTTATTGCATGCTTCCGAAGATCGCCTGCATCACTTCTTCAGAGTCCCAAAAAGCTATCTGGCACATATATACCTTGTTGCGAGTCTCGAATGTCTAATTTTCGGTCCTGGAGGACATCCAGCGTAGGATGTTCCATGTTTGACTCTACCCCTTTGCCTATCTAAAACCGCCTATGTTGCCTAACCCTACTTTCCAAGGATAACGCCATTCGAGATCCTCTCAACCACGAGCTCAAGAAAAGCGAGGCTATTCTGCATGCGCTGCTCCTCTCCGACGGCCTTGGTTTTGGCGTCTGCGGATCGTCCTTCCTCGCCTTCCCCCTCGGCAACAAGTAGCTGCCCACCTAGACATGCCATCACAGCGTCAGCGTACCCGACGCCCATGTGATGCGGTAGCCGAATCCTGGCGTGGTCCCTGAGTGTCTGCATGATATCCTCAGCCTCCATGTCGCTCTCGAGGAACCGAGCGTCGAGTTTGGTTGCAGGTTGCCAGAGACCAATTTCAAGCAGCACAACACCCAGGGCATATATATCATGACGGGCGGCAAATCGGACGTCCGGTGGCCCCTGCCGGTCGGGGTGTCGGTAGACGTTACGATGTAGCAGAGTGTCTTGCTCGCTCGTCGAGATGTCGCCTTCTTCCCGAGAGAATTCAAAGCCCACCAGGATGGGGCCTGTATAATCGCACTCTACGGCACCAGAGTCCTTTTTCGAGGCCGATCGCCAAGGCAGAAGCACATTCTCGCTGCGGATTGACTTGTGCACCCAGTCGACCGAATGGAGCTCAAACAGGGTCTGTGCGAGGGCTCGCGCTATGGCGAAGCGCTCGTCCAGCGTCGGACGGCGCGGCTCGCCATCCGCGCCGCCACCAACTCGCCGCTGTTCCAGCGCCCGCAGGAGAGTATGCGGTCCCTTGGATCCCTTGCCGAACTTTGCCTCGGGCAGATCAAACGCGAAGGCATAGCCTGTAACCGGCGCCGAGATGCGTACAACGGCGATGCATGGCAGCGTCCGGAAGCCGGCTTTGGGTCCGGCAGCTTGAGCGAGAATGTCTGCCAGTCTGTTCACGCGTTGCTTGACCTGTTCGGATGGTTCGAGAGCTCGTCGACGCAATGCAAATTCCTTGACCTCGACGAACACCCGAGTTCGGTCTGCCGAGGATCCACCGGCGTTCCCCGGGCCGGATCTCCGCACCAGGGTACCAATTTTAGAATCCGATGGAAGGACCAGTCCAAAGCTTAGTTCGCTGGTCCAATCACGTCGTGCCGAGGTATTATTCTCATCCTGCGCCTTAATGAGAGCACGTAGACTTAGGACACCGGACAGCTCAGGACCATTGTCACTAATAAGATGGACGGTTAGAACATGGAACTGCATGCCTTGGGTGGAGTAATAATACTAATGATAATAATAACAACTATCACTTACACTGCTTGGGCTTCGGCAGGCGTAGCAGGAGGGCTCGTTGATCCAAAGCAGAGGCCACAGAGCAGCAGGTTCTTCAGCCGGCTGTTCCACTCCTCAGTGTCGCTCAGGAGTTGGATGATTCTTTTCTTTTGGAATATACCCCGCTTGGGTTGACCGGAAATCGTGACCTTGTTAATGCCTTTGACGTTTTCTTTTCGTTTCCCGAGTACCGTTACATCTCGGTTTTGAGTCACGAGGTGAGAGTATGCCAGGAACCGAAGTTCTAATTCCTCAACTAGTCCTGCGATGGCAAGCTGGACCGGCGACGGAAGCGTCTCGAACTTTGGCGTCGAACCATCTGCCCCCTCCTTCAGATACTGTGAGAGATACTCGAGTCTCGCAACTTCACACAGCAGGCGTGCCTGGAAAGTTGGGGTATCATCTCCGAAGTCTTCCATGCCCGTAATGAGCCGGGAGAGGAACTTGAGAATGCTGATTGATGCCTGCACTGTTCCTAGCGCGAGACCGGTCGTTCCGACGGCGAGACTAGTCTCAGCCATCACATATGTGTTTGGTGTGCACCTTAAGAAGGATAACAGCTGAAATTCTCTCGAAAAAGTGATGCTGATAATGGAGTGGAGCCCTCTTCTGCAGACCGCAGCTGGCTGTGCGGCAGAGATTTCTTATCTGGTTGAAAACCACGTGAATGGCTGTGGACGATGACTGGCGCAGCCTGTGTGGAGCAATTAATAACCAATAGATGAATAGATTCAGGATGTTCGGAAGCTCTCTGGATCTAAGTTTCTCCGACTGCCGGGTCTGCCACATCTGACATGCTAGCTGACAATGTGCAGAGCCAGGCAGAATCCATGAAAAAAATCCGACTTTTCCTCAGTTATATTAATTCTTTGTACCTTAGGAAGCGGCTCACCACCCCTTAAAATTTCCCCACTTTTCCCCTCACCGCCAGGCCACCACATCACCAGTGCAGCATTTCTGACCATCGGCTATCTTGCGATGATGGATTGCGCACTGGGCAGAAAAGTAGGGCGGTGAGGGTGCGCTTGGGCCAGATAGTGGCTGCTGCGCGTTTGCAAAAATTAGTCAGGTAAACGCTTCCCAGGTAGCAGAGAGCCCTGCTCTCAATTATTCACGCATTATCTCACAACCCCGAAGACCACCAGGACCAGGACCTGGACTGTTGCACAATGGCGGTCCGATCTAACCGATCGCTCACCATCCTTAATGACGATGATGCCGCCATGTCGCGGCTCCGCACTTTGAACGACTTCTGCGAGGCACTCGAGAGTCGCCACGTCCAGAGGGTCACCCTCGAGAGCCGCACCGGCTACGGGTCGAGGGTGTTGAGTAACCGTGGGAGCCAGTTCGTTGTGTATTATGGAGATGGGATTAACACGCGAGGAGGGCCACCCGTGGTTCTCAAGTGCGCCAAGTTCCACGTCAGCAACGCTTCATTTAATACCGGGCCATCACAAAACAAGCAGGCCGAGGTTAGTCTCTCAGAGATATATTAGATATAGTGGCCGCTAGCGCTGACGCGGTTGGATTGGTGCCGCAGCGAATGGCAGCAGGACTTCACCGAGAGATCGCTGCCCTAACACACCCAAAACTCCGACTACACCCAAACATTATCCGACTATACTGGTATGACTTTATCGAGGGGAAGGAGGTTGTCGGCGCTTCTGTTCCAGCGCTTATATTGGAGCGGGCCGAGCTGGGTAACCTAGCAAACTTCCTCGACAACTCCCGCCCACGGCTTAGTGAGGAGGCCAAAATCTATTTATCGGCTGGTGTTACATCCGGCTTGCTGGCTGCGCATCGCACATCCATCGTCCATGGCGACGTCAAGGCCGAGAACGTTCTTGTCTGCAGAGAAAGCAACCAATTTGGGTTTACCCCTAAACTGGCTGACTTTGGGTCGGCCATCTTCACGGCGCAGAAGTGCGAACTGCCTCGGTACAGCGGGACCCCATTGACTAATGCGCCTGAAGTCGGAAGGCAGACACTCGAGTTTCGTCTCGATGCGCTAGGGCTTGTTCGCTGCGATGCATACTCCCTCGGGCTGCTGATTTTCGAGGTTGTAGTGGCCAGCTTACGAGCAGCCCCCGAAATGGCTGCGAAGGACGAGACCGTTCTGCAGTGTGCGCGACAAAAACTCATGGCAACGAATGTATCGGTCGAATGCAAAATGGATCTCGCCTCCGTTTTCCAGCAGTTACTGCACTATGATGCTCCGGGACGGTGCGGTGATCTACGTACCATCATTTCCACCCTTCAGGACCCGAAGACTCAAGGAGGAGCTACAAGGTATGTAATGGGAAATCATGGTTTGCTTATAGGGGCTCTCGAATTTATTGACATGATTTCCAGTTCTACGGAGGATGTAGAAGACGATCTTGAAGAGCGACAACTCGTGGACATCTTCAGAACTACTTATCTCAAATTCACGCTTGACGTGGAGCTAGAGGCCGAGCCAAGCGTTCAAGCTAAAGTGTACTCCGGTCTCAAGCAGAACTCCAAGTCTCCTGATGCCAGGATTGCCGGAAAAGCACTATTCCAGCTATCGCTAGCCAGCGCGACGGGCTATGGAGGACCCTACAGCTTAGACAAAGCTCTTGACTACGCCGTTAGCTCATCGAAGAAAGGTTATTTACCTGCAATGGCGACAACGATTTCGTGGCACCAAGTCCATGGCCGAAAACCTCCAGTGAGCAAGGAGGTTCAAACAGACTGGCTCTTCGAAGCGACCGCATGGGGCTCCTTCGTGGCTGGTGCATGTTTGAAGCGCTTGGATCCAGATGAATATTCACTCGCACGAAAAGCCTTCCACCGAAGCGGTGGCTACAACCAATTCTACTATAGCAGTGATGCACCGGCGCATCTTTTTTCGCCACAGTTCATCCAATATCTTCATCGGTCGATGGACATGACAAAATTGATCGAGTTTGCCCAACTAGCTGCTATCTACGGGGCTGATGACCTGATGCAGCATTTGATACACGCTTGTAGCGTGTCTGCTAATGCGATTAATAACTGGGGCGAGTCCTTGTTGGTGTTGTGCTGCAAGGCTGGGCATTTAGACCTTCTCAGAGTGAGCATTCTTGGACAAATCTTCAAACACTTGCTAATTGTCACAGATTCTCCTCAAGGCCGGCGCAACGACAAATCTAGACGACAGTACGTGGAATCGGAAAGCGCAGTCTCCGTTTCATTGGCTTATTTCCTTTGATGATGACCAAATCGAGGAGGCAGCCCGATTACTTGCGAGCTTAGCCACAGGATCCAACGCCGACATGACTTGGAATCATCCCAGCATTGATATGCCAGGCAGTTTCCCACTTGGCAGCCCGCTGCATTACGCTGCGTTTGCAAATAGCGGCGCCTCTGTGGGAGCGTGTGTCGAGTTGCTCAGAGTTCCACTAAATTGGCCTGGCGACTCTATGTTGACCCCGTTCGAGCTGGGCTTCTCCCGCCGAAAGTTGCAGTTCTCTCAGGCCATGGTGGCCAAAAAATGTCTGGACGCTATAGACGAGAACACTTACGCACTACATGAGTTCGCCCAATGTCTAAAGTACGATGGCTGGACCGCTGCAGCATGGGGCCACTTGCCGCTGGTTTCACACGTTGAGGAGTGTCTCAACCTTCTTCTCCAGGCTCGGCCGGATTATTTAAATAGCACGATTGATGGCGGTTTCACGGCCTTGATGTCGGCCGTAACATACCGTGACCGGACGACAGTCAAGTCCCTGATAGACCGCGGCTGCAACGTCAACGCAGAGACAACGCGAAATAAGGGAGAGAGGACGGCACTAACGTTTGTGGCTACTACGAAGATGCAGCACGAACCTGACGATATCGTTGACCTCCTAGTCGCGGCCGGTGCTGACGTTCACCACCGTAGCCGCGATAGCGAGATGCAGCCTCTGCACTTCGCCGTCCGCGATAACTGTCCCCTTACAACGGAGGCGCTCATTAGGCATGGCGCAATGGTGAACAGCAAGCGTTTGTCATTTGGTACTCCGTTACACCAAGCCGTCTTGTATGGGTCCATTGAAGCGGCTAGAGTTCTTCTCAGCAATGAGGCCGAGGTGAATGCCGAATACCCGTTAGGCAGTGCGCATTCTCGCAGCTGGGACAAGCTCACGCCGTTAGCCATCGCTGCCATCCAACAACGAAAAGACCTGGTCGAGCTCCTCCTCGAGTATCGGGCAGGCTACCTTGCGCGGCCAGTTTCTGGCCACAGCGTACTGCACCTCGCCGTATCCGAGACAGAGACTGCAATGCTGCGGGTGCTTCTAGACATTCCGGCCCTCAGAACAAATGAAGTCTTAGACCACTCAACGAAGAATGGTGCCGTCACTGCGACGGTCCTCTGCGCCGCAAATCCAGGGCGGCACGAGCATCTCGCGCTGTTGCTAAAGGCTGGTGCAGACCCCAATGTCGAGACGGCTTCGGGGCACACGGCTCTAGACGTTGCTTCCGAATACATGGCAGGCCTCCGAGCATGGATAGAAGGAATCCACCGCTACCGGCGAGAGGAAAACCAGCAGCGCCTCGATGAGCTCAAACAAGAAGCGTATCCCATGCTCGGTGCTCTCTGCTCCATTGGGAGCACAACGAAAGCCATCATTATAGACCAGGGTGGGCCAGTCAACGACGAAAACGCCATCACCATTACACGATCTTTTTCGCCTACAGCATTCGAGGGCTTAGAAGAGCCCCAGGGCGACTCAGGGGATGAAGAAATGGAAGATGCAGAAAACTCTGCCCTGTCAGAATGCGCCGGATCGACAGAGACGTCTGATTTAGATAGTGTACAAGATGGTAATAACGAGTCCGGCGGAGCGTGTGATCCTGCGTATGTGGATGCGCAAGCCGAGTTAGACCGTTGGGAGGGCACGATTGCGTTGTTAAAGGAGGGAGGAGGGCGGAAAGGGAGGTCAGCGGGTCAGAATTTTGATCGGTACTGCGCTGGCTCCGTGGACTGGAGGCCAGAGGAACTCTTTGCAGGGACAAGCAGGTGAAGATTGGAGTCCTAAGGCATGAAGGCCGTATTGTCTGACTTATTGATGAGTACCTACTCAGGGTGTTAGTACCGCAACCAGCCCGCAACCCTTCTC
>Ga0247758_1001314_pt1 | contig 19088 bp, 6 predicted proteins | sample UWRJL156409C4_FD_180950 | JGI IMG/M metagenome (GOLD analysis project Ga0247758, IMG submission 180950) | Plant litter microbial communities from Arlington Agricultural Research Station in Wisconsin, United States - UWRJ-L156-409C-4 | ecosystem: Environmental > Terrestrial > Plant litter >...
GGGTTGGATAAGAGAGTGAGAGAGGGGAGAAAGGGGAGGGTGTTTGGTTGAGTTGGGGGACGATGCTGTGGAGTATTAATAGTGCGAGCTTGGAGGCAAAGAGGCCGGAGGTATGGCTCCCTGGGTGTTCTGTATTGTGTTCTGTATTTGGTTAGCTTGGCCAATGGTGAGCAAGATCCTTGCTTCTTCAAGCGTTGTGCGTGGATTTCAAGCTTTCGGTGCGGGGTACTTCTCGCATGTCGGCAATCATTTACCCCGAGCGGCTGCTCCCGCTGCCTGTCCGGGGAGAAAAGCCGAAACGACGTCTCGGTTGCAGGGAGTCGTGTCCCGGATCCAGGACTAGCGAGGAATAAATACCTTCCTGCATTGCCTGCCATCGCTCTGTTACCCGTTGTCAAGTAAATCGATTTCTGTTGCATTACACCAATTAACACGCCCGCTGGCAGGCAAGCCGTCAAAGATGGACTTATAACAACACCCTAAAAGCTGGGCATGGAAACCAAGGGGGAATGCTAATATAGCTCGTGAAGAAGCCCTCGAACCTATAGCCATCGATGAGTCTATCGAAGGAGATTGCGAGATGGAAAACGCAAACGTACCTGCTTTTCATCTTATAGATATCGATACGCCTATTAAAGTAAATACCGCCATAGATCAAGGTGATATATACGTGGGCAAAGCCAGGCTAGCCTCACAAACGCAGGTACAATCAGAAGAGTAAAAGCTCTCTCGTAATAAAGGTAATGCTAACAGACTTAAAGCGACATAGACCAATACATCTTTAAGAGAGGCAGGAACCCTTAGGAAAGCTAGAAGAATAAATTTACTCTGTAACAGACTTATAGGGTTTGACGTAATCAGAAACTTTGCTAACAACTGCGAAAAGACCCTCCAAAACTAAGTAAAATTACTCCACAAGATTACCTTACCGATAAATATTATAAGAACAGATCCTTATATTATAGCGGCTTTTAAAGCTCTAAACAGTGTTATCTGCAAGCAAGGTATTATTATGTTACAGCAGCTTGCTAATGTTTATTTAATGCAACTCTTTAGTTCCCTTAAAGTTATTATAAAATTCGAAAGAAATATTAGACAAATTCACCGCAAGCCTTACTACCAAGACAATCACATTGCTATAAACATATATCTAAGCACTTAAGAAAGTCACTTAAACGTAAATGATTTAAAGTGTAAGCTAAGACGAAATCGGGAATAGTGTAGTAAGAGATAAAATAACTTAGCTATAATGTCACCACTTTTTATACTAGTTTATTTAGATATAGCTAAGTTAATTATATATATAACCTTTACTTTTAAAATACTATTAACTAACTATCGTAAAGTAAGGACTTTAAGAATATAAATAACTTAACTCTAGCTTTAATAACGACCAAAATCCGTAAAACGTACCTTAGTAAGCTTGTAAATACCTGTGCTCATCTTACCAAAGCGGCAGAAGTCACAGTCCAATTGACCTATTCCTTTAATATAGTCTAGTTTTCTTCTGTGGAATTATACGGAGTCTCTCTTAACCTAATTTAAGAAATCTTTTTTTTTAAATTAGATTAGATTTGCTTATAACTTAATGTGCCTCTAGGTGTAGCCTGGGATCTAGGCGTGGCCTGGAATCTAGCTGTATATCTAAATGTAGCTTAGAACCGGGGATCTAAGTGTAGCACCTAAGTGTGCACCGTCAGCCTGGAGCCAGGGGCTGTCAGCCTAAAGCCCAGATATGCGACCCAGTATACGTCTTTCTCCATCTAATAAATGTAACTTATGTACAGCGGAACACTCTCTAATTCACTAGGCAGATGTTACAATGCAACCCAAGTCAGTCCATAATCTAATCCCTAATCTACTAATATATACCTGTAATAATAATATATTAGCAATCAGTCTAAATATCTTCTTTATATATACAGAACCCTTATAAGAAGTTATTAAGACTTACTCTTAAGCCTTCGATTACCTAGTATTCCTTTAAACCGATACGAAGATCTAAGAGCTTATATGTATTACTAAGCGGAAGCCCGAAAATAGTATTCTTTAGATGCTTGCTGAATCTAAGTTATTAATATCCTAGCCGCTTATACAGATTCTCACCATAGTAGCTGTAGAAGCAGTTGCTGCTCTTAAAGCAAGAGGGTTATACCATATAGACATTGATACAGAGATACGTACTTTACGATAGTGTCCCCAAGACATACGTAACGAAGTGAAGAATAGACTGAAAATCCCGAGACTACCTTTAAAATATAGTATTGCCTATCCAGCTGACTACAAATGATGCGCGCTGACTGCGCATTAGCCGACTATATTCGCCTATTACCTAATCTGACCCGCTAGTCAGCTTGCGATATTAGCCTCTCAGCTTGTATTTTTGCCACCCTCGATAATTCGAGCTTAAGCAAGCCACTATGGCCCTGTCGTACAGGGGGCCTCATCCGTAACAGGGCTAGTCTGGATGACTAGACCCCTATTTATACGCTATAGATACGTGGTCTCTAGCCCTTACACGTCTTCTACTTCTACCCTCTTACCACTAACTACTAACTACTAATACCGCATATAGCTATAGCCTGTGTATCGAAACGGAAGAATGCATAAGTATAAGACTTGATCACAGTAGTAGCTACCGATTTCCAGGCTACTAAGCGGATTGCTCTAAACAATGCAGAACTACGTATTAATATATGGAATGTATACTTATTGATCCAGCAAGAGAGGCTAAAGAACACTATCACCGTATATAAGCCGAAAAAGCAGGAGTTTTAGCAATTCTGTGCTTTTAAGAAGTATTATAATCACAATACTGTTACAGAAGATAAGCTCCTTCTTTTCCTTATTAAGTGTGTGGTATAACGGCCGCTTAGAGGTAAAAGCTATACAACAGTTACCAAGACCCCTTATACATCAACTTGGCTTATATGGTGATCGGTTTAGAGCTACGTTACAGCTGTTACCGACCTTTGTTACATTTAGAAGGCTCTGGGGATAAACAGCCACCCCTCCCCCTGTAAACACAGTGTATAAGACTATATTAAGGCTCTGTAACGCCAGGATACGGCACGTAATAAGGCTAACTATCTTAATAAAAGCTGTCATACCCTCCTTAATGGGTATTTAGAGTTACAGCTTTTAAGGGTGTGCTAGGAACTCTAAGCACAGACTGGCAAGTTACCAGAATGCTATCTTTAAATAATTATCGACATTTTTCTCAGCTATTATACACTTACCTATAGTAGTGACTGGCGTACTTTAAAGCTTTTAAATCTCTATACCTTTAAGTTTATTAACAAGGGCCTTACCTAGTGTATACTGTTTATTATAATAACTTATGCTGGAAAGCAGAACTAGTATAGCTAGCTTAAGACAGCTAGTACCTTACAGAATTAGAACCTTTAACTTTACCTTTTAAGTGTGTTAAAATATAGCCACCCCTGCCCTACAGGCAACTGCTTACAGCAGTTGCCTTCTATTGCTGCGTACACTGTAGCCACGGCTCGCACCGCGAAGCCAAGCCTTCTAAAAGGCTCTAGGGCCCACAGGGCCCCTGTTAAGCCTCGAAAGCTCTGGAATCTAGGGCTCCACAGCCCTGAAACCACTATGGGGCTATAGCCCCACAGAGCTTTCTAAAACTGTATTAGTAATAGAAGGCTCTGGAATTCTTCCAGAGCCTTTTACAGCTTATAATAAGCCCTCTCCTCTCCTGTATTCTAGTTAGCTTCTCAGAGCAAAGCAATTCAACTCCTCTCCCTCAGTAGTACTGTTGTAATACAGAGCCTTCAGCTTTGTAACCCCTTTGCAGTAGGCTCCGGCCACCTGTGCGTGCACCTTCTTCCCCTGAGTGCTCTGTAAGCCCTCTGTACTACAGAGGCTTACAGCCTCTACAGCACTATAGTATAGTGCTCAGAGACGCCGTATTTTAACAAAGTATAATAACCTTTTACCTTTTTTTCGCTAAGACTTTACTAATAAGCTTTTCCCAGACTTCACCTAACATTTAAGCTAGTATAATATTCAGTTAACTAAAGGTAACAGTAATAACTTAAGCCGTACAATATCTTTTTTATATAATATATAACGTAAGTAGGTTATTAAAGCCTTCTTATATGCTGAGATTGCCTCTTATAAAAAGACCTATATTAGCTGCAGTTTAAGAGTTAAGGCGGCTAAGTTAAAGGGGGTTTCTAAGGATTAGATTTACTAAGCTGGCTGTTAAAACCACAAGTAGATAATTAGCTGTTATAGTAATACCTTACCTTAAGGTTTATACATAGTATAACTAGCCACTTTAAACAGATAAGGTGTTTTAAAATCCGTCGTGCCAGCCTTATATTACTAGTTAAACTCCTATTAATAATTTAACCGAAGCTTAACTAGTAAAAGGGTCAGTTTAGATTTAGCCCTAGCTAAATTAATAATATTACAGTAATAAGCTTAACAGACCTGCTTTTTTACTTATATAAGGTAGTCCTATAAGACTTAGCCTTCCTTATACTAAAGTATTTAAAGAGTTTAATCTAACTCCACCTGGTTTTTTAATATAAGGTATATCTTTAATATATATAAGATGTCTGGGCTTTTATATAAAAAGAGGAGAGTTTATGCTAGTCCTTTCTGACTTCCTTCAGTCTATTAATATACGGAACGAGGTACGGATTGTTTAGCTAGACTAGAAACTTAAGAAGAGGCTTAGTAACTAGTTATAATAAGGCTCCTAGATTCTATCACTGCTTTTAAATAGCCTTACAGTCCATATTAAAGTAATAAATATAGGCTTAGATAGCTCTATGAGAGTTGCTATCACAGCTACTACGGGGCTGGCTAGCCCACCCATTACAGGTCTGTCTAGCTTACCTACTATAGGTCTGTCTGGCCTACCTTCTGCAGGTCTGTCTAGCTTACCCACTGTAGGTCTGTCTGGTTTACCTATTATAGGTCTGTCTGGCTTACCTACTGTAGGTCTGTCTGGCTTACCCACTACAGGTCTGTTTAGCTTACTTACTGCAGGTCTGTCTAGCTTACCTACTGCAGGTCTGTCTGGCTTACCTACTGTAAGTCTGCCTGTATAAAGTATTGGAAAGGCGCACTGTATAAGTCACTATAAGCTATAAAACTAGCCCTCTCAGAAAATTTAAATATTAAAATCCTAAACACTTATTTTAGTTTCTACTATACTCTTGCGTTTAAGTTAGAAATAAAATCTTACCATTAAATAGGTATTTATACTCCACAGCAAGTGCCCTCTATCAAGAATTCGAGTTAGTTGAAGCCAAATGAGCGATAGATGTGTAATGAGTAAACAGTGCAGGAGTTACAAAGTGGAGGCAACAGCTTTGTACCAGTTATTAAGGGCCGTATCGCCTGCCCCTCGCGGGGAATCTTGCTCCTGCAAGATTCAGTTAATGTATGAATGTGACCGTTGGATAGACTGAAGTGCCTTTTACTGACTGCTATCTCCCTTGATTTTACCTACCTTACAAGATGTTATTCCCTTTTAAAATAGATTATGCTTTTACGCGAAGGCTTGGCTGGATAACCATGAGCACGCTGCTCGGTTCTGGCTCACCGCCTTTGGGCAGCAGCATCTGCCTGTCCATGCTAGCAGGGAAAGGGATTGCCGGCTAGTATATAGCAGGCAATGTATATAATAAGCGAGTGAGTATTCTAAGCAAGTGAGCAGCTTTAACAGGATTTGATGACTTATATATAATAAAACCCTAGTAAATTGTTAGTGACATAAATAGATTTTAGCTCTGCTTATCTATAGTAAGTGTCAGAAACGCGGCACCAATGTTGTAATTGTTATAAACGCTGCACCACTGCTGTGATCACTACCAGAGCGATCAAACAGCTGAGGGTTGTAATTGCTGCCCCTTGGCGAAGCCAGAGGGCCATCTTTTAGTGTATGTATTAATGCATGAAGTAGATCGCCACGCTTGCCAGCCAAGGCCACGGTCCACTTTGTGGATCGTACCTTTCTTTTTGATAGTAAGCAGAAATCTATTGAGATCGTCGTACGAAGTTGCTCAAATCCTCATGTGAGATCGTCGTATGAATCCATCTTGTGAAAGTTTCAAGGGAAGCTATAGGCATTATAACCTCCATTCCGTCTCTATAATTAGAATTACTATAAATTTAGTCACCACAGGCTTCTTTGCTGACGTGTGGCAATGAGTGTGGGGTTTCCCTGATGACTATAGCGCTAATATGTGACGGCCTATGCAACTCGAACCCTGAAGACAGAGTTCCTGACTATGGCTGACACGTGAAAGTTACGATCGTACACACAAGAGGTGCAAACGAAGAGTGCGAGCAAGGTGGTTAGTCACGTAGATCGTAAGCAGTCGGAAGATGCTTCAGTGCAACAATGCATGTTGTGTAACTTAAAAGGAGTGGTGATCAGTGGAGAGCCAGGTGCACTACTTTAACGCCACTGCCGTGGATGGAAGAAGGGAGGGTGGGGCATGCAAGCGGTTATAACTGCCTAATTTAGCGGCAGATGCCGCCGAATTAGGAGGGTGAGACCGCATTACTGAGACTAATGGTATAATTACAACTTAAGTATTACCTTTATAAGTTTAACTTTATAAGTTAACAATTATATTAGAAAACTACTTAAGCGATTAGTTGTTAAAAGACACTCTTTCACTTACTGTAACGAAGAGAAATAACTACTTATTTTCATCTATTACAACTTAAAAGGTATTGTTATTAAAAAGGCTCTTATTATTATATATAAAAGGAGTAGTTAATACTAGTTTATTACCTATAATATATACAGTATTATATTCTTTAAGACTCTTTATTACAAATTTAATATAGCTTTTTAAAGTAAGCCGTTTAAAAGCTTTATAAATATCTTAACACTTAAGTCTATCTGTACACAGCTTCTTAATAACCTTTAATGTAAATCTAATATATTTAAAGTAATTTACTTTTAGTTCGTTAAACGTGTTTAATCTCTTAACTGCATTTTTTCTATTTATAAAAGGCTAAGAATAAAAGGTCTCTCTAAACTTATTATAAAAGAGGACTTAACTGTTATAAAAATTTCTAATAAAATTCCTATTCTTATTAAAGCTAATCACTACTTTATATATCGCTTCTTTAATATAAAGAGTGAATATTACCAAATAATAATTAACTACTTAAAAAAGATAGTTAAAGATATATTAAAAGACGTAATTACAGATAAACAGATACCCGTTCGGGATAACTTTACTTACTATCTTAAGACTGTAAATCCTAATAATATGTTAAAGAACGTCCCTAAACCTAACCTTAAAATATATTTATAAGTTATTAATACAGACATTTTTAAAAGCTAAAGGGATCTTTAATCTATATACCTTCTTTAAGTTTCTAACCCCTTTAATATTAGTAAGATAACAGCAGTTAAGTTCCTTATTAAGTATTTACATTAATAACTGTAAAGAAACATTACATTATTAAGTGTAAAGTTACTTATTACCTTCTTCTTCTACTTCTTTAAATAATAATTACGGAACTCTAAAGAACACTTAACTAAATCCCTATTATACTAAATACTTTTACAGAATAATTACTTCTTCCGTTATCTTAATAATTCTAATATAAAAGCTTACGTTACTAATTTACAGAATTTACTAAGGGATATTAATACATTTAGGGACTTAAAGATAACTTAAAGATTATTAATAATTATATTATAACGTAACTTAAACTTTACGTTTTAAATCTTAATTAACGTTATTAATAAGCTCTTAGACTAGTCTAAGAGCGCTCTCCTTTACTAAATCTAACATTTTATTATTTAAGATTAAGAGGAAAGCTGAAATTTACCCTTTATAATCGAAATAAGTTATTAAAGGGAGGCGTTATTATTAATAATAACGTAATCTCTTAACTAAAGATAATTAGATAAGATAAAGTAACTGATAACGTTTACTATTTTATTAATAAGAAGTTAAAGGATCTATACTCTTAAAGTAAGATCTCCTAACAGTATTAGAATATAATTAAGGAATCACTTATAAAGGCCTTTAAGGGTAACTTCCTCTAAGCGATACTAACTTAAAACCATTTTAAGAGGGGCGTTAGGTATTAATCTCCTTAAGTTATTAAATCTTAACTAAATGGCTTCTAAAGTCTTTCTAACGAGGCTAAGGCGTTTTATTACTCCTTACTTACCTGTATTCTTAAGGATTTACACCTTATAAAGATTAGGTTTATATAAGTCCTTAGCTCTTAGAAGCTACTTACCTTAATTAAGCTTTAGTATACTGTATCTATCAGTATTAAGTAAAGTTCTTAATTTAACTTTAAGGATTCCTTAAGCTTTAACTTTAACTCCTAGTTTAATTAGGCCTTTAATTACTTATTAAATTAAGTAATTAATGTTTAAAGAAAGACTTTATATAAAAGTAAATAAGTTAAGAGACTAACTCTTTAAAAGGGGGATTATATCTATCTTTTTCACAAAACTTATATTTAAAACGACTTAGTAAGAAGCTTAACTTTAAAAGATACAGACTGTTCCGAATTAAGAAAAAGATTACTACCTTTAATTACAAACTTAACTTACTTATTGGTATGAAGTTATAGATTAAGGTTTTTTATATCTTACTTTTAAAATCTACTTTAAAGAGAGTTCCTTTAAAAAAGAAGATTAAGATTAATATTAATAAAAACAAGTATAACATTAAAGAAGTTATAGATTTATAAAAGGGAAAGAATACATTTAAATATCTTATTAAGTAATTAGATTACAGTCCTGAAAGTAACTTATAAAAGTTTATTAAAAATCTTAAATACCTTAACCTAATTATAAAGTTCTACTAAAGAATCTAAACTGATGAAAATTAATAATAAGAATTAGAAATAAGATAAGATCTAATATTGAAATTATTAAATTAAAGAGTAAGACTATTATAGGACTTAAAGCCTGAGAAACGGTAGGAAACTCTTTGGTAAGTGTAGAAAGATATTTATTAGAACCTTTAATTATAAGTTATAAGGACTTTAAACTTAATAAAGAAGTTAAGCCTTTAAAGTTAGTAAGCTTTATATAAATTATATATATAATAGTATAGAGAAGTTAAGGAAGGTGTAGCCTGTTTATAGATTACCTTACACTGTAAGTATAGCTTACCTTGTAAGGGAATAGGTAATAGTAACGTTATAGAATAAACTGACTGTTTATTATAACCTGCACTTAACATAAGCCTTAAGCGGACTGGCGCGGGTGAAGACAGAGTGTATAGTAGGACGTTAATAGGTAGGGGGCGTTTTGAAGACAGCTTATTAAGTTAATACTCCTAAACGGGGGTTTACTGTTACTGTAAGTTATTGTTATTATAATGTACAGAGGTAAGTCTGAACAGTAGGATATAAATGAATAATGAATACTAGCGTGAGGAACCAGGAGTCCCTTACGTCTATTGTGGTCACGATAATGACTATCTATACTAGCTAACTGGGAAGTACCTTTGTACCTTGCTCTGTCTGCTCTTTATCTTAGCGATAGAGTAAATAGAGCACCTGCTCTGTCTGCTCTCCTGCTCTGTGACAGAGCACACAGAGAGACAGAGCACTTTCTGATTAGTCGTAGGGGCTTCGGGTCTTTGCACCCCTAGCCCAGTGCGCAGTAACGTAATCCACAGGGTTTCCAGCCACCTAGGCTTTCCAGGCACCTATTTAAGGTTAGCTTCAGCCACTAAATACGCCTTCCTCCACACTACAAACCACACTAATTATTCCGCCAAACTGCTACAAATGCCTCTGTTCGAACGAACAGCCTTTAAATAATCGATTCGCGCGTAGATAGAATAAATCCAAATAGTTAATAGTAATCCACACACGTACTACGCCTCTAAAAACCAATAGAGCCATAATCTCTTTACCCTTATTACTTACCCTTATTAAGTAAAGTAGTTATACGTAACAGGCATCTGCTTCTACACTATCTTTATAAACTTTCCTTTACTAAATAACGCAGCCCTCTAAGCCTTAACAGCTAGTTCGATATCTTCCTTTTCTTACCTCTCCTCTTACAGTTTTAAGGCTTCCTTAACAGTTAGAATCCTTACCTCTTTATAATACTTACGCGTAACCTTCCCCTAGATATTCTTACTTTTATTAACCAGCTCTTAGTTTAGTGTTTAGATAACCTGTATCTTAGCTATAACCTTAAGGTAAACCTAATATATAAAGGTAATATTCCGCTTCAGGGAGGTAATAAGGGTAGTTAGGGAAGTAATAGCTTGGTTTATCTCGGCCTATAAGGTAAAGGTAGTAACAAAACGGTCCAGTACCTCCTAAGGTATTTCTTAAGCTTTCGTTACCTTATCCAGTACTTTTTAAGGGTTTAGAGGTATAAGCTCTGCCCCCTTTTAAATATTAGCAATATTATAACGTATCTTCTCCTTAGCCTTTTAGTAGATTTAAAGGAACTGAAGGTTAGTAATGTGCTGTGCTCTGAATAATACCCCTTTACTAACTAGTACCCTGTATTGCTTTGCTAATGGGCTGAAGACTTTTATATCTAGGAGTTAAAGGAAGTGTATAAAGTAAGGAGGAAAGTAAAGAGTTACAATCTTATAGTCTTTATAGTACTAGATAAAGTTAAAGGAGACGTAGTTTAACTAACTATTAAGGATAAGGAGCTAGTATTCTCTATATGTATAGCTTTAAATATACTTATCGAAGTAATATAGCTAATTTAAGGTAATAGTTTAATTAGTTTAACTGTTTAAAGAGGGTCGAATAGTAAAAGACGGATTAATAGTATTGTTAACCTAGTTGTATTAGATCTTTATACCCTTAAAGATAATAAACGCTAATAAGAGGAAACTGTTTATAAAGATAGCGTTTATAACAGAGACTTACTTACAATTACTTAACTAGTTTAAAAATAACTTTACTTTCTTACGTGGAACAATAATTATAAAAGTATTATTAACCCCTTTTATATAACCCTTCTTATTTATATTATAAGTATCGTTATTAGCAATTAAGTATAAGAGCTTTTAAATATTATAAAAGTTAAACTAGTGCTTTAAGGTCTTTTAATCTACAGCATTAAGGTAAGCCTAGTCCAGCACGCGTAAGTAGTAAGTATGCAGTTTAAAGTGACGGTATAAGAAGTTGTAATATTAGTTACGCCTAATAAGCGTTATATCCCCCTTTTTAATAAACAGTTCTGTAGCTAACTAGTTAATAGCCTTAACAGTTATTAACTAGCTTTAAGCATTAAGCTAGTAAATAGCATTAATAATAAACTCCTCCTCTTATATAGTTAACTGATGTAAGTGTTGTTTTAAAGCCTGTAACGGTAGTTTCCTATAATACCTATTTATCAGAGTACTGTTATAAACGTTATACAGCTTTACAGCTTATTAAAGGCTTAGTTTATTATTATTAACTTGTTGAAATGCAAAAGGGGTCAAGGCATTGGAAAGCAGTGTGTGTTCAAGGTGATTAATTATTTCTATCTTCGAGAGTGGAAGCCGTGTTATTATAGCCGTGAGGGTGGCCAGTGCACGGAGTGCATTGGCCACACTCGCTTCTGCGAAGCGAGGTTGGCTGACTGAATACGAGGTTGGCAGTGGAGTGTGGCGTTCTTGGCTGTGCAGATCCACGGATGCAGCCGCGGAGCGGCTGCATGGATCCAGCCACACTGTTCTAACCACACTGGCTGGGTTAGGGTTGTAAAAACCCAACATAACTGCTGTTAAGGTGTTTTAGAGTTAGTCTTCTTTTATAAGGATGTAAGGGCGGCTTTTAGGCGCTACCAGAGCTTTCCCCTTTCAATACTTAAGGGGCTTAGTAACATAGTAAGTAAAGGAAGTTATTACTAAGCCGTTTAGAAGGGGGGTAGGGTGATATATAACGTTTATCTTTAGTTTATAGGCCGTGTAAGTAAGTGGAGTATCTTAAAACTAAATCGATTCTAAAAGTTGTGACTCTTAATAAAATTAAGTAATTTAAACGCAGTAAAATTAGTACCGTTTAATTACTTTAATAATAGCGATTAGAATTAGAAAGAAAAGAAGAAATCGTTAAAGGTTTAATATTATTATTTTAATTCTGTTACCAGGTTGTTCTTTTCTTTTTCCTTAAAGCTATAGTGGAAATGAAAGTGGGGATGCTATACCGTATACAGCCGGAAAGCTAGAGTAACTGGAAACCTTATAGATTACGTTATTATATATACTGCTCCTTTACATTACTTAATCTGTATGGAATTTGTCAGGCTGTGCCGGCCTAGGTAATAGCTTACAGGGTTATCACACTGTTACTGGGACTTAAGTTTACTTATGGAAGCGAAAAACGTAAAGTTACGCCCTCTTAATACTTTAAAACAAGTTATATAACAGTACATAGCAGAAAAGCATATCTAAACAATAAGCGTTTATTAAAAATGGAGATTAGTATATGATAAAGACTTAATTAGTGTTAATAAAAGTAAAAAAATAAAAAAAGCTGTTATAAACTTAAGACTGGGTTAATTAAGATAAGTTAAGCTAGTTCTAAACTGATAATAGAGGATTTTTATAAGAGTTAAACTTATAACCTCTTATAAAGATATATCTTAATATAATATACTTTAATATATTATATTAAGAAGCGAAATATAAACATGTTATTACTACGTTAAAAAGTTATCTTATTTATTAAAAAAAAAAGAGTTATAAATTAAGTTAAAAGGTTATTATTAGTTATAATAACCCTTTAAAGAAAGAGCTATATACTAGTTCCGTTAAGAAACTTCCTTAGTTAAACTTTAGAAAAAGCGCAGAGGCCTTTTAAACAGAACGCTCCTCTTTTACTATTATATTAAGTTTATAACCAAGAAGCTTATCTACATAGTGCGCTAACCCCTTTTATTAATCCTTAAGTGTAGAAACTTAAAGGCAATATTGTGAAAAAGGAGAGTAATTTTACACTCTTTAACGTTAAGACACTTCTTCTTATCCAGAACCTTACGTAATATAAATAGGTCGTTACTGTAAATATTATAAAAGGAGTATATAAGCTCCTTAACTGCTACGCAGTAATTATAGGAGTTACTCTTACTAACTACCTTACAGTCTAACAAGTTTTATTAAAATGAAGGGGTCCCTAGGCATCTAATTAGCGGAGCTAACTAGATGCCTAGGGCCTCTAAACCCCCTTCTTTCTGACAGTAATAGCTACACTTTACAGGTATAACAATCCTAAAAGTAAAGATAAATTCAGCATTAATAATATAACGTTCGGTTAATAAAGGCGTTATGCTTCTCCTACTCTTAATTACCTAGTTAGAAGACATAACAGCTGGAGAAAGGAGGAGGAAACGTATAATTAGTTCTTTATAGAAAAAGAACGTTAAAGAGGGGGAATTTATTATAACCTACACCCGACACAGGCCTTAAGAGGACTGGCATAGGTTAAGACAGAACGTATAGCAAGACACTAACAAGTAAGGGGCGTTCCGAAGACGGCTTATTAAGCTAGCACTCCTAGTCAAGGGTTTAATATCACTATAAGTTACTGTCATTATAATACATAAAGGTAAGTCTGAACAGTAAGATATAAATAAATAATTAAATACTAACGTAAGGAACTAAAGTCCCTTACAGAGGTTATAAGCATAATTATAGCTTTTTATACTAATTAACTAGGAGGTACTTTATACCTTACTTAATTTGTTATACTTAATAGTGCATTACACAGTTACAGCTAAGCAGTTAACTAAGTGGTGCTTAGTGTCGTTAGTCCTTATAAACTACTAAGCACTTTCTTACTAGTTATAGGGGTTTTGGGTCTTTACACCTCCAGCCAAGTGCATTTAGACAGTGTACATTATCCTTACGCACTGTTCCTTCTATAGGGGATCTATCAGGCCGCCCTGGCTTAAGTAACAGCTTATAAGGTTATTATATAATTCCCCCTCTTTAACATTCTTTTCTTATAAAGAATCACTAAGTTAGTTCTCCTTCTTCCCCACTTCCGTTATATCTTTTAACGGTGTTAAAAAGTGTAAAAGATAAAGAAAATAAGAAAAGGCTCCTTATAACTACCGTATCTGTCTTATAAAATCTCTTAACGCCTTTAGTTTATAAATGTCTCTTTACACCTGTTATTAGATTAAGTCCTTACTATACTAAGTTACAGCGTAATTTAACAGCTGTAGTAAATGCTAGTCTGCTAGTATACCTCTTTTATACAACACGTTTAACCACTTTAACAAATTTATTAAAGGTTTAATAGATAAGAAAAAGGAGTTAAATACCTTATATAACTAGATAGTTATTAAGTATTATAACTCCCTTATAAAGTTATAATGTGTTAAAACTTAACGGCACGTTATTAAAGTGAAGGTAATAAAAGTGTTTTCCTATAAGGCTAAGGTTTTATCCTTCTAAGAGTAAGTAGAGGTAGCGGACGCAGTTTATACTAAGCTAGCCTCTTAAGATTAAGACTCTTTTCTTACTAGTCTCTCCTTTAAAGAGTCGCCACAGCCTATAACGTCTTTTTAACTTAATTTATAACTTCTTTCCTTTAATAAATGAAACGGCTCTTTAGTGTAGTAGTAATGTACTTACTTCCTCTAGCGAGAGGTTATAGGTTCAAATCCTATAGGGGCCTTCCACTACAGGTCTAGAACCTGGCTTAACTTCTCTACTTAGTCCGGTCCTAAGCCTTTAGCGGCTTTTTTTTTTTTTTTTTTTTTTTTTTTTTTTTTTTTTTTTTTTTTTTTTTTTGTTGTTTTTTTTTGTTTTTTTTTTTTTTTTTTTTTTTTTTTTTTACTAACTTCCTTTTTTAACAGCACTTATTCTTATAAATACGCTTTTCTGCCACATACCGTTATATAACTGGTTTAGGAGACTTTAAAGCACACTAGATCGCTTTTTACCCCTTTAACTCCTTCCCTAAACCCACAGTAAAGTGTAAGTCCTTTAGCTATACGGAGTAAATCGTCTTATAAGCCACTAGTTTATAACGTTTTAGTTCTTTATACTACCACGCGTGTAATTTTATATAAAGTTTACTGGGAGCTTTAAAGGCTTAACCTCCTTATTAAGTCTAAGGTTCTTATAACCTTAGTTAAGGGTTTTAATAAATATCCTTCTTTACTTATTAAGAAGTTTCCTACCGCTTTTTAAGCTTTAAGTCCCACAGTGGTCTTACTCTTTAATATAGCAGTTTAAATATCAGATCTTATCTTATGTTTAATTCTTATTATTAACTTTAGTCAGTCTAAGTTCTTTTAATAGAACTTTATAATTAAGTCTAAGTACTTAAGACTTTTAACTAACTCTTATAAGTTACTTTTAAGGCTGTAATTTAGCTACTTAATAAGATACTTAAATATGTTCTTTCCCTTTTATAAATTTATAGCTTCTTTAATGTTATACTTATCTTCGTCAGTATCGATTTTAATCTTCTTTTCTAGGGAAACTCCCTTTAAAACAGGTTTTAAAAGTAAGATATAAAAACCTTAATCCGCACCTTTATACTAGCGGGTAAGTCTAGTTTGTAATTAAAGGTAGTAAGCTTTTTCTTAACTTAAAACAGTCTGTACTTTTTAAAATTAAGCTTTTTACTAAGCTGTTTTAAATACAGGTTTTATAAAGAAAGGTAAATATAATCCCCTTTTTAAAAAGTCAGTCCCTTAACTTATTCACTATTATAATAAAATCCTTCCTTAAACATTAGTTACTTAATTTAGTGTTTATTAATAAATCTCTTTATCTATTTACATATAAACTTAAGTTTAGCGTACAAGTGGTTATATAGTTCCTATATCCAGTCTATATAAACTATAGCTTAAAGGGCGTTAGTAAGCAGGCCTTAACGGAGCTTAAGCTCCTTACTGTAATTAGTAAAGAACAGTAATACACTTATTAACTTAATTAACATTATATTATAAGTTATCTATACTGTTAATAACAGTTTAAGTTAATTATCTTATTTAAAGTCAATATAAGCTTAAAAGTACGTTATAAATACCTAATTAACTTATTCTATCTAGTTATCTGTTTATAAGTGGAAAGCTGTTAAAAGCTTACTTTTTACACCTATTCTCTACATCAGCCCTTATTAAAATTTTAACATAATTAGCTTATCTTAATCTATAATAATGTTATCTAGCTAAAGGTGTTGTAAAACTATCTCTTTTTAAAAAATATAAGTAAGTTACTCTACTGTTATGTCTTTTAAAGTTAATAAAAAGTAAACTTACTTTATTAATCTGTTAATTACTATAAGGATTTAATTATAAGTAACTCTTATAACATGGTCCCTAAACTTTAAAATCCTAATAATATAGTTAAGTAAGATTAAACTCTATAACACTTATAGTATAAAGAGTAATTTAAAAAGTGTGTAAGGCTTATAATGTTAGTTTTACTTTTAATAATAGACGTTACGGTTATTAACCACTTCCTTAACCAGCTTCTTTATTCCTAAAATGGTATACACTTATTAAGCCTGTGTAAGTGTCTTAGCTTAGCCTATATACCCTTTAAGTTAAGACTTATAAACCGGCTAAATATACTCCTTTTATTTATTTAAGTTATAAATATACAGTTTCTCTTAATACTAAAGCCTTACTTTTAATTTAAGCGCGCTGTCTACACCTTCTAACAGCTATTCTAGCTAATAACCCGTTTCGTTATAATTTAAATACATAGGGCACTCCTTACCACAGTCTTACATATACCTTAAAAAGTCTCTTAAAAGGCATTTATATTTACAGGTACCTTCTCTTATCCTTCTTACTTAAAGGTCTTATTATTATTAATAGACGTTATACTTTATTTATAAATTTATATAGACGTTAATAATTTATTCCAGCATCTAATTGTCTAACACTTATAATGTGTACTTTAATATACCGTTCTCAGCTTTATTAAACATAATAACAGGGATTAAGACTAAGTTAACATCTTTATAATCCTATCTCTAGCTAAGAGTATCAGCTTACCTATTATCTTTTCCTTTAATATAGTGGATCTGGAAATAAAACGGGGCCATTAACTCTACTTAACATACTTATTAAAGGTTAAGTTCTTTTATTAGGAAGTACTAAAGGTTATTATAATTTAAAAAGACTTAGATTAGTTCCTTTATACTGCTTAAATACAATACTCACTTAGTAAAGCACTAAATAATTACCATTAGTTCCTTATTATAAATCAGGTATTATAAAGCTAAGCTGTAGATCCCTTTTAATAAAAAGGTAATTAAGTGGCGTTTTCCGTCATCTTAAACTTAATTAAGTTCTCTACTAATTATAAACTTTAAAGAGTCCGTTTTAACTTAAAAAGGCTTTAAAAAATCGGAAAGGGCCAGGACTAGTACTGTGGTAAAGGCGTATTTAAGACCTTTAAACACCTTTTACTATCTATCAGTCCACTTAAACAGTTTACCCATACTTGTAAACTTATATAATAGTTTTACAATTTTCACAAAATACCTAATAAAACATTAATAAAAGTTTATAAAACTAATAAACGTTTATAATTTTATTTAATTCTTTAAAGTAAAGCAGTCCCTAACTGCCTTTATCTTCTCTAATTACATTTTAAACTTTCTAAAGGTTACTTTAAACCTTAAATAGTTTAACTCCTGAACATGGAAATGGCTCTTTTCCAGGTTTACTATCAGCTTCGCCTTCTTAAAAGCTGTTAAAACCAGCTATATATACTTTTAATATTCTTTTAAAGTTTTAAAATAAATTAAAACGTCGTTTAAAAATAAAATTGCTAGTGTCGCTTCGTTCGTCATTCCACGACGGCCCTTCGCTACGCTACGGAGCGCTCCATTCCTCACTTTCGCTCCTAGCAATTTTAGCGTGGGGTATTAAGCTTATTTAAATAAGTGCAGCGAACAAAGCGACAGAAACCTGTCCGGATGCCAATACATCTATTTAAAGAGATAAAAAAATAATTAAAAATAAATACTATTTTTTAAAGCTTTATTTTTTAAGATTTAAAGACTTTTTCTATACAGTTTAAAGGCTTTCTGTTATAAAGTTTACAGGCTTTATTCTATAGAGATTACAAGCTTTATTTTACAATTTACAATTCACAGTTTTTTTTTCACTTTTACAAATGCAATTCGAACTGGGAACCTCTTTAATTTATATTACGCTATTTATCACTATACTATTTCTATTTCTATCTGTTAAAAACTTAAGGTTTTTTTTAACCTAACTGGGTGAATTAGAGTAATAATTTAATAATTTTTATTTATTAGCTTATATAATCAAATGATACGTTTTAATATGCATCACGTGATGTAGAATCCGATTTTCACTCTATTTCCAGGGTTAGGGTTCAGTAAAAGGAGATATTCAGGTTTAAAGTAAAAACACCATAACTTTCACAAGTATTATTTTAGTTTATAATATGGAATAAGGTAGTATCATACGTAGATTTTAACCGTAATTCTTAATCTAAAGCTTGATTTGGAATATCTATTAAAATCAGAGAGATATTTAAGTTTATGTTAGTAGTATTATTATTATTTACGTTTAAACAGTAATATCTTTGTTATTATAAGTTTTATGGTATAAAGAGTTCCAGCTCTATATTCTACGTAATACACTGTATAGGAAACGTAATTATTACTTCTTATTATGCTACTTATTGACCGGTTATTATTATAATATCTATTATTATCCAACTTTAAATACTAATATCTTTCTCACTTTAAGCAGTATGGTAAAACTGATTCTAGTTCTGAATTCTTTGTAATAAGTTATATAATAAACATAAGTAATAGAACTTATTATATTACTTATTAACAGGTTATTATTTCAATAATTATTATTATTAGACTTTAAACAGTAATATCTTTCTTATTATGAGCTTTATAATAAAACGAATTCCAGTTCTGAATTCTAGGTAAAAATTTACATATAAAACCACCTTCTTTGATTACATTTAGCCTTGTTTTTATTTCTGAATACCCATTTGTTTAATTTTTTCAAACGCTAATAACTCCTGAACCGTAACCCTAACCCTGAATCTGACTTCAGATTTGGACTCCTGGTCACGTGACGTATCTGAAAACATATTGTATCACGTGATTTGGGGCCCGAGTAGGGG
>Ga0247758_1001315_pt1 | contig 19066 bp, 19 predicted proteins | sample UWRJL156409C4_FD_180950 | JGI IMG/M metagenome (GOLD analysis project Ga0247758, IMG submission 180950) | Plant litter microbial communities from Arlington Agricultural Research Station in Wisconsin, United States - UWRJ-L156-409C-4 | ecosystem: Environmental > Terrestrial > Plant litter >...
TACCCCCACCCACCCCCCGCCCCCCCCCCCCCCCCCCCCCCTCCTTAGCCCATCCTCTGTTCTCAGAGGAGCCAAACAGAAAAATAAAAGACACTGCTTCCCTGGTCGGCTCTGACGGTGGCAAAGTATTCACTTTCTAGTATGCATCGTGAGATGGATCCATCCACGGCACTGTTCATAGAAAACGAGCTTCGCCGAGCCATTAGCGCCTCAGCACGACCCGAGGAAGCTGCCGAAGCAAAATATGGGCTGGTAGAGCTGCACTTGAACCGGATGGCTGATACTGTGGAAAATGACGATGCGGTGAAGACCTGCTTGCGATGGTTGGCTGAGTCCGCCAAGGCGGGTTGCGACCGGGCGCGGGCCGTCTTCACCAGGTGCTGCTGGGCGCTGGATCGATCGTTCCTGGCAGCCGACCACCCCTGGAACTTGTCGTTTGAAGAGTGGGCCATGGATGCGGCTTCAAAGGGTCACTTTCAGCCCCTGGAGGACCTTCGTCGCCTCGGCTGGTCCGAAGGCACTGTGGACGACGTGGTGCGGACGCTTCGGGTCAAGTATGGCGGAACCGGCTCGCAAGTATACGACGTTAGGATCCCTGTTACGGCCCCCCTGCAAGAAAAGCCTTGGTTCATGTCGAAAGCGCTCGTGGAGCACTTTGACAACGACTGCATGGGCTATCTGAAGCGCGAAGATGCCACAGTCATCCGCACGGACACGGTCGACAGATTCGGTGGTAGCATCTTACACCAGGTGGCCTGCTGCGGTCTGCGCAAAAGCGTCTCCTACCTCATTAACCAGGAGATTGTCGATATCAACCTCGCTGATGCGAGGGGTGAGACGCCGCTGTTGCGTGCCTGTCGGTCAGGCCACTACTTCCCCGTCATGGAACTTCTAGAAGCGGGGGCTAACGCGAGCATTGCCAACAACATTGGCGAGACCCCGTTACACTGGCTTCTATCCTTTGACGAAAAGTACGTCCAGGAGGTCTGCCGGGCCCTGGCGAGGAATCTGCCGAAAAGCGGCCTCGATGCGGTTGCCTCGGAGTTTAGGTATATTGGGTGCGCCGAGAACAGCTTTGTGGCCGGCACGCCGTTGATGCGAGCGATTGCCAGGAACCGTATGGACGTTGTCAGCGCCTTGCTCGATGCCGGCGCCCAGCCGTTGTTCATGTTTGATGCCGGCAAGTCCGCCCCAAGTTTGGCTGCGCAACTCCACTACCCGCACATTCTGGAACTGCTGCTCTCCCGAGTCTCTAGGGGCGGGCTCGGAAGTGTCACGGATCCAAACAGCCCCATCATAGTCATGCTGGCCAACGCCATCGCCTGTGGCAGTCTGAATGCGCCAGGCACGCCGTTCGCGAGGATACGACGTCACGGCGAAAAGTGGCGCGACCGGGCCCGCGACACGCTCGCGATCCTGGTCAACCGCTGCTCCCAGGAGACGCCTCACTGGCCAATGGCCCGCGCGCTTTCGACTGCCGCTCTGTGCGCTCAGGTAGATGTGGTCCGGTTCCTGCTAGACAATGGTTGCAAGGATACCATCAACGAGCCGGCCCAGTCGCTGCAACACGTCACAATCGACCCCTATACCCCCTTGTCGGCGTCCATCGCAGCCAAAAACTACTCTGTATTTAGCCTGCTCGTGGAGAGCGGCGCAGACCCTTTGGCTCCTGCTCCGGGATCCCCTGCGCTAACGCTGCTCTACAAGTGTGCGCAATACGCGCACGAGGACATTGCGTGTGCTAGAGCGCTTCTCCATGCCGGCGTCAAGGTCGACGACGGTGCCGCAGGCTACGAGACGCCCTTCGCTTGCGCGCTGCGGAACCGGTGCTTCACGCTCGCCGAGCTCCTCAGGGAATATGATGCGGATGTCAACATGGAATACGGAGAAGGGAGCAACCTAGAGAGCGCGAAACCTTACACCGTTCTGGGTCATCTGATCCGTGAGTATGACATGGGCGCCCTGGCGTGCCTCCGCTTTCTCTTCTGCGACCGACCTGGAAGATCCAAGCCTGACTTTGTCGTGTCCCGCTCGCTCGGTATAACGGCGTTACACTTGCTGGCCATGGCCCCGTATCCGAAGCAGAGCGACTACGACACCAGAGTTCTCCTCGGCTGCGTCCTGGACTACTTCGACCCTACCGCGCAGGAGGTCTCGGCGCCGTGCGCCCTCATCGGATACAGCGCACTCCACATGGCGGTGCTGCTGAGCAACTCGGCCATGGTGGACGGGCTGCTTAGAGCCGGCTCCGACCTTACCTTGAAAGATGAAAGGGGATCCACTCCTCTCGGCTGTGCAAGAGAAGTCCTCTCCTGCTTCCCAAGCACATTCACGTTTAGTAGCTCGAACACATCAGAACATCAGCTGGGCAAGGCGAGGAAGAGGGCCGAAGACATCCTCAAGGCGGTAGAGCGTGCCAGTAACAATAGCTTTCGGAGTGGTGAATAAATGGGGGAAGGAGCAAGATGACGGGTGCGGCGGAGCCATGCATATCAATATTCCGCAAAATAACCGTGAAGGATGTGTAACTAATCCGCGGGACCGCTATAGTAATGTCCTGAGTAGGACGATACAGCAGATCAAACCCCAAGCTGAGACCATCCAGTAGCCCGTCCCGGGAAGAATACAACAGGCCGTACCATATATTTCGGCCGCCACTCCTCTGCCTATCGTCCGCTTCACAGGCGGCGAATGGAGACCGTGAATTCCACCTCCAACACCACCATTTGCACACTTGTCTACCAGTCCGGTACAGCCGAGCCGCCTCGCGGCATCAAAGGCCTTGTGCCGGTAAGCAAGCTCGGCTGGCGTCAACCCATCCTTATCGAGCGCGTGCCGGCCGCGGTCACCGCAGAGCTCGAGGGCACGTTCCACGGCGGCAAGATTGTTTCTCTTTGCCGCGCAGTGCAGCATCGTCCGGCCTTGGAAGTCCACGGCGTGGGGGTCGGCACCGCGTGCCAACAGCAAGTCGATGGCGCGCGTCCTCTTGCTGCAGACAGCGTAGTGCAGGACCGACTGGCCGCCCGCGTCCCGGGCTTCTATGCTGGCGCTGATCGGCAGCCCTAGCAGGTATTCGAGAAGCTCGAGGTTGCCTCTCTGGGCAGCGAAGTGGAGGAGCGACCTCCCGGCGCCATCGCGGGCGATGCAGGAATACGCCTGGTCCCGTTGAAGATAGGCGTCGAGATGCTGCGGCTTGCTCTTGCTCGACCAAGCCGTATACTGGAGGATGGTCATGCCAGCGCCGTCGCAGGTCGCAAGCTCCTCGCCAACAGCGTCACGATGCCTCAGGAGGATCATGCCCACCACGGGCCCGAAGAAGACGTGGAGAGGCGTCTTGCCGTCGGCGTCGCGATTCCCGAGGTCGGCACCGTGCTCGAGCAGTATCCGGCACGTGTCGTAGTTCCCTTGGTGACTGACAGCGATATGGAGAGGTGTGCTTAGAGGGGGCAAATGGCATTAGCATACACACGCACACACATACACTAAAAAGAAAAAAATAGAAAAGGCGGGCCTAAACTCACCGGCCTTCCTCGTCTTTGGAATTGGCATCAGCGCCTTGGCTGAGAAGAAAGGTTACCATCTCGGCGCAGCTGGATGATACCGCTGCCTATGTGCGTTTGCAGAGTCAGAACACGCTTGCTAAGTCGACAGGCCGCACGGGAAGAGTGGGCGATGGGGAGGAGGGGACGAATGGGATCGTGTTCCCAAACTTACGTGCAAGAGTCCGCGGCCATCGAGAGCCGTGTCCCACGGAGTGGCCTTGCCCGCACTGAACATGAGCTGCACGGCTGCTAGATTGCCCGTCCGGACGAAGTCGAATATCTCGGCCTGTTCGGGGACGATGCATGGGAAACGAGTGCTCCACCTCACCGAAAATAAGCCGCTCAGGGAAGAATGGAGACTCGAGACGCAAAAGACGGAGAATCCTCCCCGGAGATGTCCGTAGCTCACATATGCCTGGCATCCGAAGCCGCGATCGCGGCCACCTCCGGGACGCAGCTGCGCCGTATAGGCCGGCTGTGCGTCGGCCCATGTCTTCTTCAGCACGGGGCCGGACCAGAATGCCAAACTGCCGAGGCTGGCCCTGAAACAGAGCCATGTGCTGGCCCGGACCGATACCGGCTCGGCGTAGGACTCGAGGAACTGGGAGAGCAAGGGCCGCGAGACGCATGTGCTGTCGGGGGGATGGGGTAACGTTGCGGCGTCGCCCGGTAATCCGTCGACGGGCGGACCCGAGTTGTAAAGAATGGTGAGTTTGCTGCTCGGTGACGTGCGTTTAGCATGCCAGCTATAGGAGGGCCGTGGGAGGGAAAAAGAGGGACAGGGTATCACCTCACATTTGGATTGTCGCTAGGTCAATGGAGAAGGCCGAATGATACATCTGGAGCCGGCGAGAGAACCTGACCGACCACTGCTCGCCGGCAAAGCAGTGTTTTACTTTGGCCCATGTCTGTAGCATCTTCCCGCCATCTAGACGCGTGCAAACGCGCCGAACGCGGGATTCCATCTGCCGCAGGTCGGCCCCACAATCGGCGAGCCGAGCATCGAAGCCGGCCGGCAGGTGAGCCTGGAAATCCGAGAAGCGCGGGTCCTGCGCGAGCGTCTGCAGCTCGCTGAACGTCGATTGGAGCGCCCTCAGCCACAGGGCGAGGTGCCTCACCTCTGCGGGCGCATCGGTTAATTTCTGGTAAAACTCAACGAGATGCGCACATGATTGGACGCCGACAACGAGGATGGTCACAATGTTGGCTGCGGCGGAGACAGGGTCGGCCATCGACACATAACCCCCTCGGGTCTAGGAGAGAAAGCGAGAGCGAAACGATATTATTGAGGGCGCCCGAAAGGGCAAGAAAGGCGAGAAATAGAAAAAGGGAGGGAAGAAGAAAGCAAGCAAGAAAAGGATGGATAGAACGTCCTTATGATGGAAAGCACCCCATAAAATCCAGCCAGCGCATCTAACCACTTTGGCTACCTTGGGGCTGTCTAAAAGACTGGGCAAAGAAGACGGCGTCCCAATGGCTACCAGTTCAGCTCAAGGAATCTGCCGATCTCTTGCCCCGTAAGAGGGGCGAACTGCCAGACATACAGCAAATTGTAGCGAGCGGCGAATGGCAACCAAGGGGCGGGGAATGCTGCGCCTCCAAAGAAAATCTGCCATTGCCTTCGAGGCAACCCAACAGCAGCTCAGGCATTCGCGCTAGTGACAAACATGCCAGCATTCACGTTTTCTTGCGTATATCTCCTTCTTCGATAAGCCGTTCGTCCTGCTTGGCGCTGTCCATGACCTAGACAAAACTGTCAACCTACACCCGTTTCAAACTCATCAGCGCTGAGAAGGGACTACATACGAGATACCGCGGACTCTCATCGCTGCTACCACCCTTGCTTTTAATGGTGCCATCGCGCCATCTGCCTAGGCGGCATCAGAATATGCTCCGAGAAAAGCAGAATAGAAAAAAAATAAGGAGGGGGAAAGGAGGAGGGAAGGGAAAAGAAAAGAGGGAGATGCGGGTTACCAGCGCGATAATAGTAGACTTCGTCGCCAGCCTTGTATTCGCTGACCTCTTTGCTGTCAGCTGGGGGTTCGGGTTTGGAGGACATGCTGGAGAGAAGGTTAGAAGATGGGACTTGGAGGGTGTGAAGCCCCGCCTCTGAGCATGGTGCGGGGGGCCAGAAATTTATAAGTGCACGATTGGCTGGTTACACAGTGCCCCGCTATTGCGGCTGCCGCCGTCTCATCTCCCTCTTCCAACGAGGTGGAAAGTTTTGGAACATAACGGAGCTCCAGCAACCCACATCCAGCAACCGCATAGCCAGCACGCGATATCGTACGTCTGATACCCGACGCCCAATACCAGCCGATATTTCATTTCATTGATATTTATATTTATGCCCTATTGTTACATTGTTCCCATGTCTCTCCGAGAAAAGCTGCTTGAACAGAAAGAGAAACAGCCAGGCTTTATCTCGGTGCGGGATCTCCAGGATCTGGTTACCGCCGATTCAGTCGTGCGGCTGCTTTCATGTGATGACCAGAAGAATCTGAGCCAGGCCGACCAGGCTGCGCTGGAAGAGGCTCTCCCTAGAGCGCGCAAGTTAACTGCGGTTCTGATCCTCGCACAGCTGCAAGCCTATATTCTCGATATAGTCGTTAAGCGTGGGATAATTGATGAGCACGTGTTCCCGATCGGACATGGGACGGCCATTCTGCCGCTTAGCGCAGGGGAAATGGAAAGGGTGCGTAGAGAAGAGTGGGCCGTACCGCTGGTCCTGAAGAGAAAGTACCACATCAAGCTCCCCCGAGGTGCGGTGCTCCCATACCTACGTAAGGAAAGGTTCAACCACGGGGCGTTTGGCATTGTGTACAAGGTTAAAATTGCCTATGGGCACTTAGAGTCGGACTTGCCGAGGATGACTGAGGTAAGGTGATCAACACATTCCCCCCGCCGCTACCCCTCTCTCTTTTTCTTTCTTAGCACGACCTTTAGTCCGTAATCCATCTCTCCCTCCTTAAGGTACGCATTCTAATTCGGCGGCGCTCTGTAGGCTCTTGAAATGGCTCTCAAGGAGGTCGAAGTTGAGGAAGATAAGGAAGAGGCAGTTATGAAAGAGGTCATCGCCTATCGCCAGCGGCAACACCCTAATGTCGTTCCTCTGCTCGCCTCCTACACGGAGCGCAGAAACGAGTCCGGTTATGAGACGATACGCGTCTCAATGCTGTTCCCCTTCGCTGACATGGACATGGAGACGTGGCTCTCCCTCCCAAAGACCCCCACCGCCTTAGCAATTCTCTCCCTGCCGGAGCGGAGGCTATGTTTGTATAGTATGGCGGCCCAGCTAGTCTCGGCGCTTGCAGGCTTCCACCGAGAGGTCGGGGGGCTAGTTGCCAGCCACCATGATCTGAAGCCCAAGAATATTCTCATCTTCGGCCACGACGTCATGATCGCGGATCTGGGCATGGCAAATCTAGCTTACTTCGGCAGGGCCGGTGCGAGCGGCGCCGACGGGACCGGCGGACTGGGCACCAAAAGCTACCGCCCGCCCGAGTACTACAAGGGTGACAGCTGGGAGGGAGACGAGACCCAGAAGTTTGGAAGGGCTTTCGACATGTGGGCCATGGGATGCATCATGGTTCAGGTTGCGGTGCTCGTCGTGTGGGGTTGGGAGAGCGCCAAGCTGCACGAGTTTTGCAAAGCGAGGGAGACGTTCGTGGACCAAGAACAGCAGAAGCGAGGCCTAGTGGAGAGACGGCTGTCCGATCCTGACGACTCTTTCGTCAAGAGCACTCCGGTGGTCGACGAGTGGCTCACTATGCTGCAGCAAAAGGACGGCAGCGCCATGCTCCGACGCTTTCTCCGTACCGCGGTTCAGATGCTCAGACGCGACCCATCCGAGAGGATATATTCTTGGGAAGCAGCGCTCGACTTGCATGAACTACTGAACCCGGACGAGCCGAGGGCCGCACTGTCATCGGTGACGGCTTTGAGACAGCAACTACTGCCTGGCGGAGCTGCGAGTGGCGTCGAGACGCCTCTCCATCGAGCAGCCGCGCGGGGGAACCTTGTCCGGGTAACGGAGCTGCTCGCGGCAGGCTGGTCGGCAAAGCAGAAGGATAAAATGGGCCGCACGGCCTCCGAAGTCGCGGGCCTAAACGGACAATTTTATCTGCGAGACCTTCTCTTGCGGGCTAGCAGCATCCAGGACTCAGGCGGCAAGGCCGATTTGCGAGACGCTGCCGCAGAGCCTGTAGTTCACGTTAACGAGCAGATTGGTTTTCGATTGCACGAGAGGACACAGTCGCAGCTCGTGGCCGGCGTTGCCGAACCGGCAAGGCCAGAGCAGGAGCAAGTCCCCGATATCCTTGAGAGCAGAGGGGCACTCGGCCGCACCATCGTCCATGAAGCAGCGCAGCGTGGCGACGCGGCCTTTTTAACTCTTTTGCTTGACGATAGCGAGGCAAGCAAGGCAGTCTCGCTAGTTGATTTGTTTGGTATGACACCCTTGCACTTGGCTGCAAGATCTTCGGCCGATGCAGCGACTGCCATCTTACAGGCCGCCGCGATTAAGCTGGACCTTCTAATAGCCAAAGACCAATATGGGCGCATCCCCATACACTTGGCAGTCGATGCTGGAAAACCGGAAATTGTCCTAGTCCTGTTGAGGTTTTGCCGTGATGAGGCTGAGGTGCGCCATATGCTCCGGCAACAAAATCAAGATGGCAAGACGCCCTGGGATGTGGCCTGGAAAGATCACAAGAAGAACATAGTTCAGATACTCCAGCACGCTGAATCTGTTGTCTAGCGGATAGCTCTGCTGAATGAGACTCCGACTACTCCTGGTTAGCTTTCGATGAGGGGGTTGAGGCCCCGCATAACGACTGTGATGGTCCCGCTACTGCCAGGCGCAGAAGGATCCCGGGAGCGATGCCTTTGCATCCTGCTTGTGAATTGTGAACCAAAAGAGAAAAGATGGAGTGCTTAGGGCAGCGTTGGAATATATCGGGACAAAATAGGGTTGTCAATTAGACTTTGCAACTGCCTAACTTATCAACAACCCGCCGACGGAAGGAGTCAAGCAAGTCCGGGCCGTCATTCGCGTCAAAGTTACCGTCCAGGCAGGCGTCAACCACGTTGCGATATATGCTGCCCATTCTGAAGGCAATATCCACCCCTGATCCGGGGGATCCGTACTCCTTCAAGATATCCCGAACTCTTTTGAGATGATCTTCCTTGCATTCCGTTCCTTGCAGCTCGGTAGCTTGCGCGAGTATTTTTACCAGCGGCTTCCAGCACGCAATTTCAACCATGACGATGCCCAGACTGTAATAGTCGTGAATCCTCCGGAACGTGGTGGTCGGGTCGCGGAGAACACTATGGTGACGGTAACAGTTTGCATGCTTGTCGCTACCGTGACCAGAGAGGGGGTTGGTTAGCTATGCTTCGCCATCGCGTGGGGCGGATTCGGAGGAAAGGTTGGTGGAGGGGGCAGCAACTGGCTTCTTACATGGGCTTCTCTGAGTACTCATTGGGTCCGTCGCGCCGGGCGTAGTCAAAGCCGACCAGGCGGGGGCAGTCGATGCTTGGCCGTGCTCCTGGCGTCGGCGGGAAGAAAAGAACATGGTCGCTCCGGATGCCTTTGTGGACCCAACCCCTCTGATGGATGCTCAGGATCGTCTCGGCGAGTGCCTGCGCGAGGCGTATTCGCATCTCAACAGGGGGCTTTGAGATACTGTACGCCTGATATAGCGTGACGAATTCCAGTTTCTCCGTGTGGTTGGCGCACTCTGGTGGCAGATGATACACAAAGCAAAACTGCGACGTGGCCTGGTCTTCATACCAGCCTTTACACTTCAACGTACGAGGCTTGTTTGCCTCTCCGTGTAAAGCAGGCTCGAGTTCGTGAAGGAATCGCGCTAGGTCTTTGATGCGGCTGTACACTATATCGCCCGTATCGTCGTCCGGATTATTCCCATAATCCTTTGGTTCCACCAGGACGAGTTCCCTCAACGCCGGTTCCTGGAGCCTATGCCAAGCAAGACGCAGGCCGGAGCTATCGCCGATCTCGATAATTTCTCGTTTTCGACGGTCTAGGTCTGTTGCCATATTGATGGAGTTCAGGTTAGGTATGGACCACGCCGAACAGAAAGAAAGGTGAAGTGCACAATCGAGAGCGGGGCGTCCTCGCGGACGGGGGAATTGCTGTGTCAGGACCCCGCAGTCATGACGACGGCCGTCGCGGCCCGAGGCAGCAACGTAACAGCCAATCATTAGACATAGCATGCGATGAAAATCACCCAACTACCTTAGCCAGCTTCCCAGTCATACCCATCAAACCAGCCCCAAGCAAACAGGTACTTGCGGGTGCTGGGAACTCCTTGGCCAATCCCGATACTGCAACCAAGCGGTCTGTTGGGAGAAATACACCACCGAACTTTCGATAGAGGCACATGACCATAACACCGCCCAGGGCTGCCGTCTATTTTTCCGTCTAGTTTCTATCGAGATTACCCACCCGCTCTACCACCCCTAGCCCCTCTTAACTGATCCAAAAGCCTCTATGTAGAGCCGGAGCCGGAGCCCCGCACGTTCTCGCCGTTCTCACACCGCCCCAAATCGCGTTATTCCCCACACGAAAAACAGACGGTCTGCGCAGCTGCGGGCGGCATCACAGCTATAGAATTCACTTCAAAATTTCAAACGGAGGAGGCGATTACCATCATCTGATACTCTGGGACCATCTGGGACTGAAACACTGCCAAGGCTTGGGCGAAGACAGAGGATGGAAGCCGCAGAGACCATGGAACTAACGAGGATGTACTACAGACTTAGACCATGAAACTAACGAGGATGCAGTACAGACTTCAACATATTATATTCCTGTCCCTTAAACTCCCTTAAATTAGGTTGTCTTGTCGACCTATCTGAGACCAAAACCGCTCGGAGTCGTAGCTCGAGCTGGATTACTTGGTGGCATATGCTGCTGACCCATGTACCCTGGCTTTCTGTCATCCCTTTATCACACATCAAGCCCGTCTGATTACGAGACGCAAAATTACCTAAGAAGGTCTTCAAACAGGTGGATTGGATGGCGCCTCACGGGCATTTTTCGCGTGATGCATTGCCCTCGAAAGGTGAAACAATGGCGCAATCGATCCAATACTAGCATCCGCGTCAGCACTCCTCATCGGAGCAGGTGATAGTCCATGACTTCATAAGGCTGGAAAAAAATGGCAGGAATAGAGAATGTGGAATACTCACGAGAATGATAACCCCAACGCACAGCTTTTGCCAAGACCACCACTTGAGTCCACTGGCGTCTACATTGATAATAAACCCAGCCACTTCCTCACAACGAAGGAACTTGTCGCCCTTAGGAAAGTAAACACACATCCACGCCCCGGCAATCCCTACGAGACGCCGTCGCATTGACCCATCCTTCGAGGCGCGTATGCGCACACATCTGTTGTATGGCTCACGGTGGCACATTGGGTGAATCTCGCCGCCGAGATCACGTCGTCGCCGCTGCTGGGTGTGGTTAGATTTGCAGGCTAACCTGAATGGGCGTTTTGTGGTGGATTTGAGGGCTGAGTTTGTTAGTGGGGATTGAGCAGGATTTGGTGTCAACGCCTTAGCTGTGATGTTGGGTGCTCAAACTTGGAGTGGAGGCAATTGAGTATAGGCTCTTTGTTCCGAAGTCTTTGTTAGAACAACAGGATCAGCTGGCTCTCTTTGTAATGCATCTTAGTATTGCAGAGTCAAGAGGCGCAAGGCCGGTATGAAGATAGCAAACTCCTTTCCTCAAGAATGACCGCGACATGTCTCCTCCAACTCCTTTCCCTCAACCGCTCCATAGACATCTTCGCCGGGAAGTAGTCCAGCGTAAAGCAGGAATCTTCTTCCAAAACCAAAAGGCATTCTCCCTCCTTAGGGTGGTGGTACAACATCAAATCTATCCCCTGATCCAGCTCACTCACAATTTTGGAGTAAAACTCGTCAAACGGGGCTTTCCGGAAGAGTTTCCGGGAAGATTGACCACAGAGGTAGCAAATCTCGACGCTTTCGTGGAGCGAATGGCTTGTCTCTTGGTAGAGAGTGGAACCTCACCCAAAGTTGTCTCGGACAGTTTCTCCTCAATCTCGACCTCTGAAATGCTAATGCTTGCTGCGAAGTCAAGACGCCGGAGCTCCTCCCTCATATTCCGCCCGACCTGCCTCATGGCTTCGCATAGAAGAGGCCATGCGACCGGAGACATTGCAGCATCGATTGGTGTCCAACCAAAGTTATTGCCAGCTACGGGATCCAGTCCGCCTTTCATGAGCCGGGCCAGAATATCGACAATATCTGCTTTCTCGCTTGCCAAGAGGTTTGGTCTGCTACATGCGCTCAGTCGCCGGCAGATAAGGTGCAGTCCGTTTTCGCCGTGCTTGTTGGTGGCCCGAATGTCGGCTCCAGCATCCAACAAGACCCTGGTGGTGGCTAAAAATAGCTCTCGATAAAACCGAGTTCTGGTTCCAGCTAGCCCGTGTAACGGCGAAGTGGCTGGACTACATCAACCGCCCGCTATCTCCTGTCATGCCCGTAGACGGTAACGTGGCTGACACTTGCCAACTAGATCCTGACCCGCCGGAATGAACGTCAATGTCCGCCGTTGGTCTCCCCCCGACCACTCCCGTACGCTGGTTTTGCAGGACGGACGGCGGTTTCTCTACGCGGATGCCACAACCGACACCTTTCGGCGTTGGACAGCGAGGAAGAGTGAAGGTTTGGGGCCCCCTAACGCCACGCAGCCAGCCCTGCAAGGTACAAGCCCGAACCCCTAGGCCTAACAGGCATCTGGCAGTGTGGGCGGGGTCACTGCAGTGAATTGACTACTTCAGCCCAAGGGTCAGTATCTCAGACGAAGCACGTGCGTGCGCAGCGCGTTGGCGAGCCACCAAGCCGGATCCGACTTCAGTGGGAGGTGTGAGGTCTGTTCTTGATGCGGGTCCCGCCCTCACTCGTGCGGGGTGTTGCCTGGCAAGCGGTTTCCAAAATAATAGGGACTGCAAAATAGCCAGTGGTCTGTGCAGGGATAGCTTCCAAACAGCTCTTGCTAACTGGTCAGCTGTTATTGTTAGCCTGATATCGTCACGGAATTTAGTGATGGTGTAACAGTGCCTTAAGATACCTGAGGACCTAGCAAAAAAAGCCTCCTCCAGGCGTACTACTAAGTAATGAGTCCCTATTATTTTGGAAACCGCTTGCCTAGGTATTTACACCTGGTTTTATTTACTTACCCCTGAACTAGTTCAATTCACCATCTCCCACTAACGCTTTTACAATGTTTTTATTCTAAGGGTAATATATTAATTCTTATCTCTCGATCTTACAGCTATCTGTTACGACCTGCTCTTGACGAGGGCCCGAGGGGGGTCCGGACAAGATAAGACAGAGCGTATGGCAGGACGCCAAACTTGAGGGGTGATCCAAAGACGGCTTGTTGAGCTAGCACTCCTAGACGAGGGTACACTGTCACTGTAGGTCGCTGTCACTATAATGCACAGACGGGAATCTGAACAGTAGGACACAAATGAACAATGTAATACTAGTGTGAGGAACTAAGGGTCCCTCACGTCCATCGTGGTCACGATAATGACTATCTATACTAGCTAACTAAGAGATACCTTCGTACCTTGCTCTGTCTGCTCTCTGGCTTGGCGACAGAGCGAACAGAGCAACTGCTCTGTCTGCTCCCTTGCTCTGTGATAGAGCACCCAGAGCAACAGAGCACCTTCTGATTGGTCGTAGGGGCTTCGGGTCTTTACACCCCTGGCCCAGTGCACAGTACCGTGCGTACTGTCCTCCTGCACTGTTCTTTCTGCGGGGAATTCGTCGGGCCGCGCCGGCCCAGGTGACGGCCTGCAAGGTCGTCACAATAAGTGTATACTAGGTAGGGTAGATATTTGCGTCAGTATTGCTGCTTGGAGAGTAGGCTTAGTGTTTTAGGGTTTGGTACCATCGCTCCCCAGACCGATATCAACCTAGGGGTAGGCAGTGACAGCAGATGCTGTTGTGGGGCCGCCGGCCCCACTTGTTCTGGTCTGTAACAGGCCACCACAGTTTGTGGGCAGATAGTTTGCTTCACACAATGAATCATCACCACTTGGAACAATTGCTTCGTTTTTTGTGAGCACTTTTGGCTATAAAGCCCAACAGATGCGCTACCAGTGCTACTACCGGTATATCGAAGGTAGCCGTCGGCACGAGTGTTGAATACAGACGAGTAGTCGACCCAGTCTCCGATGACCTCCTGGCTGCCTGCAAACTCGGCCGTTTTCGTTTTGCCCACAACGATGGCACCAAGCTCCCTCACATTCCATACTGCTGCTAAGGATACCTTCAAGGGACCGTACAGCTTTCCGTACGCACGGTTTCCACAGGTTGTTCGTACACCCTTGAGGTGAAAGCTTCCTCTGTGCCTTCAGACGAGTAGAAGAAGGGTCCCCGTTGGATCAAGGGCTGGGGGAGAAGGTAAACCACACTGCAGCCGAGCGACCCAAGTAGCTGCAGTGCATCCTCGCCGAGCGTCTGGTCTTTCGTCACGAATACAATCGTGCCCAGGAAACCGGGGGCCATGACATCATCCTGTTGCTCATATTGGAGAACGAGGTCTCGTATCTGGTCGCAATAGACCCCGTGCGGCGTGTGGAAGACGGTGAGGGGCTGCAAGCGGGCAGAATCAGTCAGTTGGAGGGTTGACTCGGGGTGATCTACCTCGACGAGAAAGGCGGTTGATTGCAGTTCGATGACCGTTGACACCCGGCTGCATGCCCTTGCACTGTCGGGCGGGCTCCCTTGAGCCAAAGGTATTGTTTGCTGTTGAGCGATGACGCCGCATTTCGACAGCGAAATCGCGTTGTGAGGGACATCGCGCTGGTCGACAGACGCCGGTTTGTCGTTGTGGTCTTGATCGAACCACAGAAGCGGGAAACTCGCGCGAAGGCGACGGATGCGCACTGGCAAGCAGCAGTTCATAAAGGCGGAGTTGGCTGTGCGGGGGCTGTGTCAGAGATCAAGTTATCGGGAGTGTGACTGACGGGGCTGCGTGACGCAGAAGCTGCAGAGGGCGGGCCTGTGACCGCCTGGCATATTTCCATCCTAACCCGAGCAACAGTCGGGTATCTTCTCGCCGACGCCCGCTTTGCATGTGTGGGTTGAACGGCTTGCCCCCCGAGCGCCTTCGTAGACCCACCTCATTCAGGAGCACCTTCCTCAGCTAACTTATCAATTCGAGGCTATGGGGCAGTCCCTGAGAGGCTCAAGGGGGTTAACTTTTTGTAGAAACGAAAAAAAAATCGAGATTTAGGTTGTTTCTGCAAGGCTTCAGGGGGGTTACGGTTTTGTACAAACAAAAATCCGAGATTTCGTTTCAGCAAAGCTTCCAGGGGTTGCCGTTTTGTAGAAACGAAAAACCTTGAGATGTGGTTTTTGCGCAACTTCGTACCTGACTATCGACAGTTGGAAGATTGATCGGTTGCATTGAGGAACAATACCTAAGGTATCTTGACGTACCTGAATGCGAATGGCGGAAGACATGTCAATTCTCGTTATCGAGTTTGGCCTGCATTTAAACTGCAAGAAACATCCCTCTCATCTGATTCAACATGGACTGGTATGTAACTTCGTATTTGATTCATGAATTTAGCATTATTATTAATGCCCTCCATGTTATCCCTGCACCACAACCATCAATTGAAAATCACCTAGGTACAGGCCCAAGAGCGCTACGAATCGTAGATGTCCGAAAAAGTCTCAGCACGCTGAAATCTCATATTCTCGTCCTCGCCATCCTCGTCTAATCCCTCCGCACAACCGGAACCGCCGCCAAGAATCTCCTGCTCACCGTCCTGAGCAACTGCCCTCTGAATCGCCGGTCCATCCCAGACCAGTTTACGCCAAATGTACTGACGGCACTAGAGCATCTCGTCTTTCTCCATTGTTGCTCTAAAAAGATGGCCAACCGAGACGAGACTGAGCGCATGCATGAGCACATACATGTCAGTCTGCTTGATATCCCCACCAGAACGTGCGTACATCTCGTTGAGAGTCGTGATCCGCGGAGTCGTGAACCTCCGAATCTGCTTGATTGCATCCGCAAGCTTGAAGCACGTGGAGTGCACAGCATCGACGATGAGGAGCTCGGCGTGTCCATGTCTTGTAGAAGCAACCATAATGATCAAGACACGGTGTTACTTTTTATGCTGTTTACACTTGTAGGTGTAGACAAACATGAACTTGCTGATGCCTTGTGGCCAACGATCATGATGGAGCCGAAGGCTCTCATCGGTCGCAAGGACTTGTTCAACTTTTTCCCACGGCATCAAATGCCACTCGGCTACTAGGGCAAATGAACCGACGATCCCGGCAATCTCGCAGCCGCCCACGGGGACTTTGAGCTTTCGTTGGAGCTTGTCCAGCAACCCAGGGGCTGGAGAATATTCGACACTACCCTCCCACTTTCCATCCTTGAAAGATGGTTGCCGGTTATTCAACCGCTGACTGACAGCCCATGGAAGTCCATTGTGACTGCGATGGCGTCGAGGCGCTCTCTGAAGACGTCTGGGAAGTTGAGGTGTTGATTGCATCTAAATGAGACGAGCATGTTATTGCTAGTTTACAAAAACTTGAAGATGCCTGAGTTAGTCACAACGTAGTTTGTTGCTGTGACTCTTACAAAGGATAGCGGGAGGCATCAGATACAATTAACACGTCTAAGAGTGGGGGAACAGAAATGTTTACTGATGGCAGAAAAAAAGGCGACGCTCTTGACACGAGCGTCAAGCACTCATGGAGACCACATGCAACGACAGATGCGTCTCAGCGCCACTGAATTTATTGCGCGGCTACTGCGCCCCAAGTCAGCCACCTAGCTGGTGACAACGACCATGTTGACAGCTCAATGTAGTACTAATAATACCATAGGCACACAGCGCTTGAGTAGGAACTAGCGACGCCTATTGAGACTGCGGAGTAGGCCATTAGCATCAGCCAACATCTTCTCAATCCGCTCGATTCCCTGCTTGAGCCCCTCCTTCTCTTTGCGGCCCTGCTCCATATCGCAAAGGCTGCGGTGCGCCTCGCGGGCATCAATCAAAGCGGCGCTGTAGAACTTGGCCAGTTCGAGGTTCTCATCGCTGTCGATATCGGGTGTCGCCTTCTGGGCAAGTGCTTGGGAGCCAGCCTGCTCCAGAGCGTGAATCGCTACCTCAAACTGGACAAAGGTCTGAGACATGTCGTCGTTTCCGCCGGGATTGGCGGTGACTGAGTCGTCGTGGTTGTCGGCCATTTTCTGTCATTTGAATGATTGTCAGCGAATCAGGCTTAGGGCTTGTGACTGTGCTAGAAACAGGGAATGATGCGGCTGGACGTACCGCTTGCGCAAACTCTAGAATACCGAGGTCATGACGCGCGATCTTGCGAGGGGAAGTTGGCGTGACCTGGTCTGGAAGAAGGTCAGTCGGGAAGCCAAGAATGACCACAACTTTAGTGGGGAGCCATGGCGCGAGGCAGTGAATGTTTGGTTTTACCCGGTCGGTGATCGTCTGGTGAAGATTGGACGCTGCCGTACGGATAGAGAAAATAGTTGCTCGAGAATGAGCGACAATGAGTGAGGTTGGTCGTTGCTGATTGGGATCAGCGATCGTCGCGAAGATGTTGGTAGATGGAAGGAAGGTTTGAACTCAGCCGAGCAAGGATTTCGTCAAGTGCCTATGAGCATGTGAGCATAGTCCAAGAGTTTTTTTTTGATGAATATGGGATGAAAAAAAGGACATTCACTCGACAAACATTATCGCAAAGCCTAAGTCGGATGGGGCAGGAGGAAGGTACGTTCAACCCCAGGGTGGATGGCCGCAGCCAAGGCCGGGTCAGGGCTGGCGGGTCGAACAATGGACAGCAGTCGACGACATGGAATCCGATCCCGGACTGTAAAAGACTGCAAAAAGAACAGTGGCCCTTTATTTGCACATTTATGCCAATCGGGACGCAAAAGACGGCTCCTCGCCCACCACCGCCATCTCCAGACACTTGTTTTCTCCCAACAATCCTGGTTGCTCCCGAACAGTCTCTCCGTTACCAGCCCGCGGGGCTTCTCCCAGACATGAACCTCGCGCTAATCGACAGATCTTCCCTCCGGCCCGGAGCCGTCATGTGCTGCTCCACCCAACCCCGCGCCGACGGAAGTTCTTGGACCTTGCTGACTTCGTTCGATGACAGTTCGGCCCTTTGGACTGCGACAGAAGAAAGCTCGCTCATCCAATACGAACTCGCGGGCAGCTCTCCCATCTGAACCGCAGCAGACGGAAGCTCCCCAACCCATTGACCCGGGACGGAATAAAGCTCTTCGGTCGGCTTTTGGTGCCCATAGCCTCGTTTGTGCGGGTCCCAATTGCCAAACTCTCGATATCTCCCGCTGTGGTAGTCGTAAACAAGAGGGGGAGATGTGGGTGCTCCCGCAGCGAGGTGAGTCTTGCTCTTCGAACCAGGGACCGGCAAGCCTCTTTGTCTTCCCATTTCCTCTATTTTTCGATGCTTACGGCGTCTTCTCTTTGCGGCAGCGGGTAGCAGAAGAAACCAGATGATGCTGACCAGAGTCGAAAGTCCAGCCACGCCTCCAATCGCTGCGCTCACAGCCACGACAACACCGGGATCGGTGCTGTTTTGAGTGTCGCGTCGCACCACCACGTCTGCAGCAAACAGTCTCATAGCTCGGATCACCTGACACTCGCCAGTCCTTTTGCCATCCGACAATGTGTTTCGGCGAGCGATGCTCTCGCTATGAGATACTGCGAGCTGTGCCGTCACAAGCTTAAGAGCGCCACGGCGCTTGCTTGAGCAGAGACGGATGCCCTGGTCTGAGGTTCTGTTGTTGATGGAGACGTCGAGCGAATAGTTTTTGCTGTACACGGACGAGTGAATAGGTACAATATCTAGGCCTAATTAAATCGAGTTTCGAAGAACTAATTCCAGAGGGGCGAAGGAGGCTGGGAAAACGAGCCATGCCATAGTTTTAGGCGACAAAGATATGTTTCAATTTAAACCATTTACTTTTTGCTGACAGTGTACTCGCTGCTCTCAATTTCCACCATCTTCAATAGTTACTGCTTGTGGCCTTGGTCTCGGCCCATGGCTGGACGCCACGTGCACCCATGCGTCTTGCGTCCCGCCCGTGGCGTTGGAATCGATTCCTTGCCGTGAGTCTGCCTTCAGCCGCTTCAGCCGCTTCATCCTCCAAGGATTAGTTCTCTAAGGGAGACTGCTACTCGAAATCTGGGAGGACAAGATCCATCACATCGCTATCCCAGATAAGGCCACGAGTGATGTGGGTACGGTACAAGCGTAGATCGCTCATCTCCTGTTCCCGGTCCCAGAGACAATCTCTGAGAGCCATGCTCAAGGCATGCATCATGATAATCTTTTCACATTGAGTTTTGGCGTCAAATTCTTGCGTATTTGCCGGGTGAGCAAATGCAGTGACTTGCACGTCGACTGGCAAAAAAAAGCCGGATGATGTGTATTAGGTACCAGGT
>Ga0247758_1001318_pt1 | contig 19012 bp, 30 predicted proteins | sample UWRJL156409C4_FD_180950 | JGI IMG/M metagenome (GOLD analysis project Ga0247758, IMG submission 180950) | Plant litter microbial communities from Arlington Agricultural Research Station in Wisconsin, United States - UWRJ-L156-409C-4 | ecosystem: Environmental > Terrestrial > Plant litter >...
ACCTTCGCCACCTCCCTCGACTCCTCCCTCTCGCTCGCCCCCGGCGTCCGCACCACCCTCTCCGGCCCCCAATCCAAAGCCATGACGCACTACCTGCGCAGCCGACACGCCGCCATTCTCATCGGCGTGGGGACCGTCGTGGCCGACGACCCGGGTCTCAACTGTCGCATTTCAGGGGCGGACTCCCCGAGGCCGATCATTCTTGATCCGAGGGGGCGGTGGGCGCCGACGGGGGAGTCGAAGGTTTTGAAGCTTGCGAGGGCTGGGGAGGGGAAGGCGCCTTTTGTTTTTGTTGGGAGGGGGGAGGTGAAGGATAAGGGGGACAGGGAGAGGAGGGGGAGGTTGTTGGAGGAGTATGGGGGAGGGTATGTCACGTTGGAGACGGATGAGAGGGGTAGGTTTGCGTGGGTGGATGTGTTGGGGGAGCTGAAGCGGCTGGGGCTGGAGAGTGTGATGGTTGAGGGGGGAGGGGAGGTGATTAACTGGTTGTTGAACGCGCCGGAGAATGAGTTTGTGGACTCAGTGATTATTACGATTGCGCCGACGTGGTTGGGGAAGGGAGGAGTGGTGGCGTCGCCGGAGCGAAAGGTTGATGCGGATGGGGAGCCGGTGTCACCGGTGAGATTGACGGGGGTGGAGTGGATTCCGTTGGGAGAGGATGTTGTTTGCTGTGGGAAGATTTTACGAGTGGGGGCTTAAGTGGGAGGGGAGTCACTTGCGGAAAGGACATCGATGGACGGGTTTGAGGCTGTGGTTTATCGGTTTGGGATTCTGAAAGGGGGGGAAGGACAAAAGCCGCTATGCTATGCTTCTACGGATGCAATATCTCACAAATGGCCCCGTGCCTTGATCTCTACCCACCGGAACAACAGATAGCAGAGGACTGTCACAGCGAACCCCATCTCGAACCCGATATCACCCGTCGTTTTCGCTATAGGGCCTGTGTACCACGGCGCAGCCATGCCAGGAACGACGAGCGCCATACTGCAGATGGACGCCCCCAGTGCCGCAACGCCGAGCGGTAGCTTTCTCCCGACGTTCCAGATGGCGTGGTCGAAGGTGGTGTAGTCCATCCTGCGAAAGACGACCAGTTCTAGGATTATGACAGCGTCAAAGCAGCCTGCCCAGTACCCAATCACCGAGAGAAAGTTGGTCAGACTCTCCTCCCACTCCTGGGATGCCTTTAGCGCGCAGGGTATCATGATGGCGAGCGTAATTAGGATGAATACAAAACGGGGGATCCTAGTAGAGAGGGGTAGCAGCATCTGTAGGTTGAGGGATACGCTGTATGTCGAGATGGCAATGTTGCCGATCACGCTGAGCGCCAGCATTACTAGTACGAACTTTCCAAAGCCGCCGGCGGGCGCGAGCATCTCATGCATCACGCCGCCGATGCCTGTGACCTCGTACGCGGCCTGCCATTCTGGGACGTTTGGTACAGCCCCGCCGATGGCGGCGCCGAGGACCAGGAGAGGCACTGACGACACGAGAAAGCCCAGGTACATGTATATGAATACCTTGATTCTGGAGGGTGAGGTCAGTGACTGTTTGCCAGAAAGACATCGGAACGGGATAGGGCATACTTGGAGACACCCTTGGGGTTGTGGTAAATGGTGTAATCAGACGAGGTACCCCCGAAAGTGATAAAGTAGCCCGCAATCAGACACCCGTAGGAGATGACCTGGGAGGCAGTCGCGGGTGGAGCATTGACTTGCAGCCGGAGGTTGTGGCCCCCGCAGCCCACGGCGATGACCAGGGAGATCAAGCTGGGGATCCAGGTCCAGCGCTCCCAGAAGTGGACTGCTTTGAAGCCCAGGAGAGCCACGGCTAGGGCAACTAGACATGTGATGATGATGCCGACGCTAGGGCTGACTTTGGCCGGGTTGAGCGCCGAAATGGTCTGCCCACCTACCACTGCCGACAGGAGGCAGAAGCCCGTCACCGTCGCGGCGTTGAGCAGAAGGGGGATTGTGACGAGGTACCTCCTGTGGTGAGAGCGGGAGATGAGTCAGCACGGTGGGGAGAGGGATGGGAGACGAGGAAATAGAGGAAAGGGCAGATTTTTGTGTGCCTGTGCCTGGGGAAGGGCGGACCCACCCGAACGAGTATCTTGCTTGCACGAGCTGTCTCATGCCCGTCTCCATGCCGCCGATGCCCATGAAGGCGGGCGGGATGCATGTGAGCAGGGCGAAGAAGAGAATGACGAGGGAGGAGTCCCGGAGGTTCATGCCGAAGCTCAGGGTCGCCAGCAAGCCGGTGGGAATACTGGGCTGGTCTTTCAGTACTGGTTACATGGTAATGTGGTGGTGGATGGGTGTTGGTGCTCACGGCAGCAGGTTCAGCAGACAGGTGAAGAAGATGGTGAAGAGGTTGCTGTATTGGGTCACGGTGCGGTGCTCCACAGGCACGGGCTTGATGCCGTTGTCTTCGACGCCGGCTTGCAGGAGCCGCTGGTACCATCGCGGGTGCTTCTCATAGTCCACTGAGTAGGTCTCGCCGTCCTGGACGGCAAGTCGTGAGATGAGGCTGGCGCCAAATCTGGGCTTCTTCTGCTTCCTCGGGGCCTCGAGAGAAGGGCTGTCCGGGGTCGCCACGGAGAGGATGGCCTGCTGTTTCTCGATGTCGTCGGGGAAGAGGTCCTCCCCAGGCTTCGAGGCAGTATCTAGCAGAGACATGGTGGCATGGAGTTGTCATGGCCCGGGGGCAGAGTTTTGCAATGGCTTGAGGCGGGTATTAGTAGTGGTGAGTCGGCATTGCAAGGATGGCGCTGGTGAGGTGTGGGGGTGGGTATGGCCGTGGCGGGAGGGGCGCTCGCTGGGCGGCTGGACTGCTGGGTAGCAGTAGCACAGCAGCGGCAGGAGCAGGCCCTGGCTAGGACGGACTTGGAGGTCCATCGGGGGCTACATGCAGAGGAGAAGTTGGAAACCGGTATTCTCCACTTCCATTCAGGAGCTGCTCCTAGCTTGTGTTGACATTAGAGGCCCAGAGCCTGAGTTGAGGGCCGAGGACTGAGCTTCGGCGATAGGCAATAGGGAATAGGTGCTCGAGGCAGATAGGTAAGCCGGGGATGACCCCGTTGCGTCTACCGAGGTCGCGGGAGCGCTGAGTCGGGTCATTCTGAGGAACCTGGTTGATGTGGTGTCGGGACTGACCCCTGGGAAGGGCAAATTGCGCTCATGCTGTGCAACGTACAGAGATATCTCATGTGTAGACAGTGGCCGATATCAGTTGCGTCCCCGTGGGCAAGGAAGCAGCAAGAAATAGGGAAAGAGGAGAAAAGTTTGCTGAATTTGACTGGTTTAATGCTCTTTCCCTCGGAAGGCTCGGGGCTGTCATCTGCTAAGATATCTAAATCTAAAAATGGCTCAAATATCCCTTGCTGTCATATCTCATCTCCTGCCCGGGTCTGTAATACTTCGACATCATTATATGCCTATGTCTGTGCTCCAAGGGTTGGCGTGCTGGGGGGTTCTCAACACTATAGCAGGTCATGTCGGCGTTCACTCAATGCGGCTTGCAGCTTCGCGTCCAAACTGCCGGGAATAGAAGCAACTGAGAACACCGATTGGGAACATGGACAAACCTCGGCACCAATTGGCAGGCTAGGGTTGATGCAGCTTGTGGGATGGGTGAGTTTATTAGAGTTTACCGACGTTGCCGCGACGTTGCCGCAACGGGCGCCGACGGCACAACACCTGCGCGTCAACGTCAGACCAAGGGGTGATTGGGTTGGGGGTCACCGCCGCGTCGCCCAGATCTCGTGTGACTCGACACTCGATCTCAATTCTCAACCGTTCCTTGGAAGTACTTTTGTTTTGTTCTGGTAAGAAAGCACGCCAGCAAGGCGGGGCGAGTACTTCGGTATGCCGCAATTTGGAAGCCCTGGGTTATCGTGCATACCTATTGACCGCTGTTCTCCTCAATTGAATGCAAACAGTTGCCGTCGTTATATCGAATCACACCGCTCTGAAGGGGATGCAGGGAGATATTCGCGCAGCTGAGTGCATGGAGGAGTCAGGACTTGCAAGCATCAAAGTGCCGAGACATGCTCCCCAGTCTTCAGCCCACGCTGTTGATAAGCCAAGGACCTTTTTCTCTGAATGTTGCTTTTTTCGGATCACTAAGAAGGACGAGGCGGCTGCAGCTCTCGGCGGCATTAAATGGGCAACATTCCAACACAAAGCATAACCTAATTTAATGGGGCTCTAGAATACTTCGATGGACAGGCCTAGCCCTCTCCTGACCTGCGTCCATCTTTCATCGAGTCTGGCTTACAATTCCTGCTTCCTGCCTCATCACACCACACATGACGAGGTATGTACTTTCTAGTTTATCTAAAACCTGGTTTTGTTAGGTCTAGAAACGATCGGTACTGGAAAATCGTCAAGATTGCTGGTGATTCCTCGACATATTCACCTCGACCGAAGGTACGTGATGACTGTCCCTGAAGAAGAGTATCCCTGACAAAGGGTCAAATGTGGGGTGCTGCGACAAACAGCTAGGCGGGACCCCGCATCGAGGTCTCCCCGCATTACAAGCACACAGGTACTTTGTTGCAAAGACACAAGTTGAGGCACCGAATGGACGGTATAACTCCTCGTTATTTTCGCAGGTTTCGGCTCGTTTGGAGACAAGTTGGAGCAATGTCTCCATAAGGGTTAGGGTTCAACTTAACCCCGCCAGAGTGGCTGGGTGGCAAGGCACAGCAGCATGATACAAACTGCGGGGGTGCCCAAATTGAAACCAGCGATCTTGACCCCACCAAGCCTGTTGGGGAGCTGTCAACTTCGTGTTTCGCAGTCTGCAAGACAGGAATTCGATCTTTTACCGCATCGAGGCCCGGCTCCTGTACTCCAAATTGCCATCGCCTGACCGAGGGCCTAAGCTTGCTCCGTCCTATATCGCGCCGCGTCGTGTTCTGGTTCGAGCTGCCACCATGGACACCGGACCCTCCGTCATCAGAGAGCACCAGAACCGTGCGTATTGCGCCAGCTCCCAGCAGCTCCCACGAAGCCCTCCTAACACTCTGAGCAGTTATCATAGACACCGTAAAGCGCATTACTGCGGGTGACGTGAGTCGGCCGTTACCTCTCGTCCTCTTTTGTCCCACGCGGCGATGCGCCCGAGAAACCCGCGCTGACGTCTGTCCGACCTACAGTGGAAGGTCTTGGTTGTCGACGAAACCACCAAGGAGATCATAGATAATACAGTCAAGGAAGATGATATTCTCAATCAGAATATCGCGAGTATGGGCCATCCCGCAGGAAGAGCTATCCGCTGAGCCCATGCTAAAGACTCGGCAGACATCGAGAAGATCGAGGACCGGCGAGAGCCGAATCCATCGATGGACGCCATATACTTCTTGTCGCCCCAACCCCACATTATCGAATGCCTACTAGCCGACTTCGAGCAGCGCCGCTATAAGAGAGCCTTCCTAGTCTGGGCCGGAGAGCTTGCCGGACCGCTGGAGGCTCGAATTCAGCCCTATCGACAGCAAATAGCAGGTGAGCGAGCTCGGCCTCCTCGGATCGGTCAAATAAAGCTCACAAACCATCATCGATAGGGTTCCAAATTTTGCCTCTCGACTTCTTCCCTCGAGAGTCGCATCTGGTGACCTTCAAAGACCCATGGAGCTTCCCGATTCTCTACCATCCTAGCTGCGACGATGTAGTTGCGAAGCATATGCAGGCGCTTTCGAAGAAGGTATGATGAGCCAAGGAACTCGCGAGGTGTCCCTTTTAGCTGACTATCGTGGTCGTATAGATTGCTGCCGTCTGTATATCCTTGGGGGAGATTCCTAAGATTCGGTATTATAACCCTAGTAATCCCCTCCACGAGGCGAGCGTGTTGTGTGGACATCTGGCTCGATTTGTGGAGAACGACATCAAGAAGCACCAGACTCGCAACCCTGACTTCGGCGCGGGGAGTAATCGACCAAAGGGAGTGCTGTTGATCACGGATAGATCAATGGACTTGATGGCGCCTCTGCTTCATGAGTTTACCTATCAGGCCATGGCTCACGATCTTCTTCCCCTCAAAGAGCTTCCAAAGGTTACATTCCACATGAAGATCAATGAAGGCACGGCGGCCGAGGAAGAAAAAGACGTGGAGATTGTTGAGGATGATAAAGTCTGGGTTGAAAACAGGCATCGGCATATGAAGGACACTATCGACAAACTCATGGGCGACTTTAACAAGTTTCTTGCTCAGAACCCTAACTTTACGGATCAGCCTACCGACGGAGCCCCGAGTCTGAACTCCATCAGGGATATGATAGCGGGCTTGCCGCAGTTCACTCAGATGAAGGAAGCATACTCACTCCATCTAACCATGGCGCAGGAGGCCATGAACGTGTTCCAGACCAATAAACTCTCGGATATTGCTTCTATAGAGCAAACGATGGCGACCGGACTGGATGAAGATTTCAAGAAGCCCAAAAACGTACTGGACCAAGTCGTCCGGCTGCTGGATGACGAAAGCGTCACGAAAGAAGACAGACTGCGACTCATCACCGTATACGTACTTTTCCGTGACGGTCTGGTCCAAGAAGATATCAAAAGGTTGCTGGCTCATGCATCCTTGCCGCCATCGGAGCTAGAAGGCCTCGAGAATCTCGCCTTGCTCGGTGCACAGATTATCCGTCCACTCAAGGGCTTCCGGCCACCGCCAGAACCCCTTTTCCCACGGAACCTGAAAGCAGCAGTTCATGATGAGGAGTACTCTCTCTCGCGCTTTGAGCCTGCGGTGAAGCAAATGTTGGAAAACATGTGCGCTGGCACGTTGGACCCGACTGTTTTCCCATACACAACCCCGCCCCAAGACCCCAACGAGGACATGGTGATCCAGACCTCTCTACGCTCCGCCGCGCCACGCTGGGCCTCAGCGAACCGTCGCCAGGTTGACAACCGTCAGCGTGTTATTGTCTTCGTTGCTGGCGGTGCCACGTACTCAGAGGCCAGGGCCTGCTACGACGTATCCGAGAAGCTGAACCGGGATGTGTTCCTAGTTTCAAGCCATATGCTGAACCCCACATTCTATCTTCGACAGGTGCGGGATCTGAGCACAGATCGAAGAAGGCTTAATCTGCCTATAGACCGCCCAAAGCCCCGCGCGCCGGCACATTTATTTGAGCGCCCTGCGCCACCGCCGGCTCAGGTGCAGCGGCCGATGGGAAGTCAAGCACCACCACCTGGTATGGGTGGGCAGCGACCGGTCGGGGGGCGAGCACCGCCGCCTAGGCCTGGCCCTGGCGGCGTCGGACCCCCGACGAAGGCGTTAGGGGCAATGACGCTGAGCAGTGGTGGTCCACCGATGTCAACCTTATCGGCAACATCATCGCAGGTTTCTCAAGTCAGCAGCCAGAGCGGAGGCCGGGATGAATGGCCAACCACGGCTGCGGGCGGGTCGGATGCGGGCAGCGGGAGACATAAGCTGACAAAGGATAAGGAAAAGAAGAAGAGAGGCATATTCGGGATGAAGAAAGGCTGAAGCCAGCCTATAAAGGGGCGGGTGGGGTGAATACTCCAGAACTGTGTCCCATATAGCGGGCCTGGTCGGCCGTCTCTTGGTCACTTCGACTGGAAAGCATGGCGTTTAAGGAGTACGGATCGTTGTTGGATGTCGGTAATAACTAAGATCGGAACATGTGAGGCTTCAGAGAGGAAAGGTGCGAATCTTGCTTAGGTACTAGAGTAAATATCTGTCTGCTCACTCTGTATACACTTGATTGACTGCTACCAAACCTAGGTGTTTCGATCGTGTTTGTCCTCCAGGGGATGCCTGCTTGTACCGTGGCTATGGAAAATGCCCGGAGCAGGCACGGGCAACCCTAGCACGCCTGATCCATGGCGACACCGAAAAGTCCGAGTCGTCATCTCAGGAGGTGTCGTGACTAACGAGGCCGGATGTATGCTCGCCCGGAAAGCTGCTAACCAGTCTGATAATAGTTATGTCCAGATCGCTCTGGTAGTTGTGGTCAGGACCCGAGTCAGCAAAGTTTCTACTCGAAAAGAACGGGAGATTCCGTAGGTGGCGCACCGGCTCGTCATCATGGCTCACAAGGAGTATTTATAGATATATAACACTGACCTCGAGCGTAGCGTTGTGGACATCGAGAGACTCGTGGCTAGTGCACAGGCGTCTTATCGCTGTCACCAGACCCGATGCATTAACCCAGACCACCTTATCCTTGAGTTAAAGGAGTAAAACGAAGCGAGGAAGCTCTGTGCTGGGAGGAGCCCAGTGATATGGACAGAATAGGAGGGGAAGGTCTTGGAAATGCGACCCGAAGGGATTTGCGAGTGCCCAGGAGGACAATGTATCCGTATGGTTGAGATCAGGACGGCATATCTGAGGGATGGCTGGGTGTAGGTGTAGGTACATTGGAATAGGCCTTTAAGAATGTAGGAACGCCTAGGTAGCTACCTAACAGGCCTTGCCTGCATCATGGAAGGCCTTGACTACATTAGAACAAGCCTTCTAAGAATGCAGGAAGGCTTCTTAGAATCTAAATATGGCCCATATATTAGAATCTAGGCCTTGGAGGCAGTTGAGGATCTCGTTCAGCAGTCCCATGCCGGTGGTGATGTCAGCTGTGTGCGCCAAGAAGATGATGCTATTCACGCCGCCTCGGTAACTACCGGTCGGAGGGCCGACGATTAGGTTGAGACGCACTGCGTCACCTCGCTTCACGACATCGTCTAATAGGAGAAGAAGCGTGCGCTTGATGGTTGAGGGAATCCGCTTTGGTTTATATTCGAGCTCATGTCAAAGTGCTCACCCGGCGCCAACCCTAGCAGTATACAATAGCGGGATAGCGGGGCCGTTGGCTTCTTTCTGGCACTGTGGGCCCCACCCACCGCCACGGAGCTCGGGCAGACCCACCTTGAATTTTCTGGCCGTTCAGCCTCGTCGTCGAACCCCACGCGACCAAACCGCGTTTCCAACAACTGCAATTGCGCCCACCAACGCCCCGATTCCGCCCACCGACGACGCCCCCCCTTACGAAAACCGATAGAACCGTCTTCCCACACCAACCAAGACTGCGTATTCTACTACTACTACAGAGGTATCCCTTCCCGCAACCGCGACCATGAGGCTCACGGCGGACCTCATCACCAACTCTCTCTCCTACCTCAACCCGCTCAAGGAGCGCGAGCTGGATCTCCGAGGTGCGTTTTTGAAAAGGACAGATACTACACGTTGAATCAGAGTTGATATCGAGGCATTTTCTCCCGCCGCCCGCCGAACAGGACACAGAATTCCCGCCATTGAGAACTTGGGCGTCGCTGGGGTAAGCTCTTTCTTTCTTTCTCTGTCCCGACCCCCCTCCGGTCTGGGTTGATGTGGTTCTGGGTGCTAATGATGGTGACAAACAGCCCCACGATGCATTTGACTTCACCGACAACGACATCCAGGTGCTCGGCAACTTCCCGCTGTCCCCGCGCGTGCGCACCCTCCTGCTGGCGCGCAATCGGATTGCTGCTATCCAGCCGAGCTTGCCTGCGGCGGTGCCGAACCTGAAGAATTTGGTGCTGGCGGCGAATAGCTTGTCAGAGCTGTCGGATCTGGATGTGCTGGCTAAGTTTGCGAGGCTGACGCACCTGGTGCTGGCGGATAATCCGGTGGTGAAGAAAGAGGTGAGTGCTGTGGAGGTGTAAGGGGGATGTTGTGAGGATGGGATGGGGTGCTGATGCTGATATTGTGGGTGTAGAATTACCGGTACTGGGTTGTGTGGCGGTGCCCTTCGGTCCGGTTTTTGGACTACGTCAAGGTGAAGGATGTGGAGCGGCAGAGGGCGAAGGAGCTGTTTGGGGAGGTGGATGAGCCGACTGAGCTGGCTTCGAACGTAAGTTCTATCATATGCGCCGTGCTGCGGTGGGCTGTGTATGGTGGATGAATGGCTGACCGACGTGCTGCAGATAATGGGCATTAAGTCGAAGACGTTTGATGTTACGGCTGCGGCGAGTGGCTCGACGGGTGCCACGGCGTCGAGACTTTCTAGGCTCAAACTCACGGAGAAGGAGCGCAAGAAGCTGCAGGAGATGATCAAGAAGGCCGATAGCTTGGAGGAGATCATTAGGCTGGAGAGGGCGCTCAATGAGGGCAGACTACCACCTGGGATCATGGTCGATGATGATGCTATGGAGGAGTGAGGGTGGATAGGGGGCTCTACATGGGCACTGGCAGATTATGTGGCGTCTAAAATCCCGGGCTTCGCGTTTGTATTATATTCACGAGAAAGCCTGGTCCATCGAGGGTGGGGGAATGACATGAGCATTGCAACATTGCAGCTCTCATGGCGAAAGGGACCACTATGTTCACTTCATTTCGTTACGACTATCGCACTCGCTGAACCGCCTCGGGCACGCTCAACCAGTCATATCGACGTCGTCATCGTCTGGAACCCGGTGCGCCTGTCGCATCTCCAGCTCTAGTTGCGAGCTGGGGTCCTCTTCTGCCGACATGACGCGAGACCGAGAGAAGCCATTCGTAGAGTTGCTGCCTGATCCGTTCATGATGGACTTTTGCTTCTTGCCGTTAGGTTTCTCGGGATCCTCCTCCGGTGCCTCTGTTGCTTCACCCGACTTCTCGCCCTTAAGTTTGGCGCGGGTTGCGGCTGCTTGGCCCTTGACCTGCTTGTAGGTTGTGGTTTTGGGGATGACATCCTCGAGAAACTCGAGGTTGTCATGGTGAGTGACGGCGTTTGCTTAAGGGGTGTCAATAGGAGGATGATAATGGGTTGGAGTTTCATGGCTTGCGAAGCGTACCTAGGTCTTTGTATTGGATGTTGCGTCGTGGCTTGCGCTCCGTCTTGGCCATGTTTTGCCCTTCTGTAGCGAGATGCTGGATGAACATTTCCTGCGCAGGGGGTCAGTGGGATGGAATCGAGTTGAGGGGATGAGAGAGTGAGACGCACGGTGGCTAATGTGATTACGAAGGCGGCATTGTTAGAGCAGATGGCAATATCTGGGTCCACGGCGATAATCTTCTTGACTCTTGTCACTGGTTGGGTATGTCAGTGAGGGGGTCTGTGAGGGGGAGGAGCTTGGTGGGCTTACGTGGTAGTTGGGTCTGTCCTGTGACCTCCTTCCTGGGAGGGATCGCTGTGGTGTTGTAGGGCATCTTGGCAATTGGTGATCCTCGAGGAGAGTGTGAGAGGAGGCGAGTGTGAGTCTACCGTTTTTTTTTAGTTGGTGTTGATGATCGAGCCTGAAGTATCTGCCGTAATTGTGTCGCTTGTGAGAGCCCGGGTGGTGCTTTGGACCTCGTGTTGTGGCGGATGAGAATACAGATTGTTCTTGACTGTTTGTGAAACGTTTTCGAGCTGAATGAAGTTCATTGATGCAGGTGGTCGACGCGTGAGAGGACGCGACTGGCCCTGTCCCAATAAAGTGGATGGAAGACCCCTGTCTCCCACGCTTGAGCCGCCTGACCCCAAATCCCGGGACCCCCCCACCAAGACCACGACAGCTCAACGTCAGCCTCGCATCCCAGCCGCCTCGCCAAACTCTCAATTTGCAATTGCATCGTGGCTGTCTTGATGCTGCCCACATCGCCAGCAGTGAAGGCGCCCCGGGCGCCATGATGAATTCGCACGCGCACACCACTTCGGTCTCGTCTATCAGACCGCAGGCCTTGCGACGGCCGTCGGTTAGCTCGCGTCTGTCCTTCGCCGTCTCCACTGCCGAGCAGGGCGAGAGCCAGGGCGAAAATGGCCAGGGGATCGCTGCGCAGCACCAGATAGAGGAGGAGATCGCCAAGATCAAGCGATATGAGGTTTGCACTACCATTCTGATGCAGTGAAAGAGTGCGCGATTGCGATTGCTTGCTAACATGTCGTCTCTTCGCCAGGATTTCACCACAATTGGTAGGGTTCATCCCCGCGAGCGCGAGCCGATCAGCGCGAGACCGCCGCAACGACGACCGATCGCTGACTTTGGGGTTAATAGACTGGGTACAGGATGCCGCTCGCGAACAGCTGCGACGGAAGGCGCGGAGACGGCGACAATCAGGCCGCGTGCAGAGGGACTGGAAGCAGAGGATACAAGAATCCTACGATGCCGCACAGGGGTGGATCGTCATCACAATAATAGGGGCAGCCATCGGGCTCAACGCCGGATTCATCAATATTGTCACCGAGTGGCTAGCTGATATCAAGCTGGGTCATTGCAAGAACGCCTTCTACCTCAACGAGAACTTTTGCTGCTGGGGCGAGGATAATGGTAGGCAACCTCTTTGCCAGTGTCGGCTTGTCACTGGAGAGTGAGATTGCTGACCGTTCGTAGGCTGCGCGGACTGGGAACGGTGGACTGTGCTCGAGCCAGTCAACTACGTCTTATACATCCTTTTTGCTGTAAGTGGGCATTGCGCCGGTTGTTTGGTACTTGACTGAGTCTCTCTAGATCGCATTCGCCTTCACATCCGCAACCCTGGTCAAGTCGTATGCCCCATACGCCGCCGGGTCAGGTATTTCCGAGATCAAATGCATCATCGCTGGCTTTGTCATGAAGGGCTTTCTCGGCATATGGACTCTTCTCATTAAGTCGATCGCTTTGCCCCTCGCCATCGGCTCCGGTCTCTCGGTGGGCAAGGAAGGGCCTAGCGTACACTACGCCGTCTGCACCGGAAACGTCATCTCGAGGTTATTCGCCAAGTACAGACGCAATGCATCCAAGACCCGCGAGATTCTGAGTGCATGTGCCGCTGCTGGTGTTGCTGTGGCATTCGGCAGTCCCATCGGAGGTGTCCTCTTCTCTCTAGAGGAGATGTCTAGCTACTTTCCCCTGAAAACTATGTGGCGCAGCTACTTCTGTGCCTTGGTCGCAACGGCGGTTCTGGCCGCTATGAACCCCTTCCGCACCGGCCAATTGGTTATGTTTCAGATTCATTATGACCGGTCGTGGCACTTCTTTGAGCTTGTCTTTTTCGTCATCATTGGCATATTCGGCGGCTTGTACGGCGCGTTGGTTATGAAATGGAATCTCAGGGTACAGGCCTTCCGCAAAAAGTACCTCACCAACTACGCAGTCCTCGAGGCGACGCTGCTGGCCGCCGCGACCGCTATCGTCTGCTACCCCAACGCCTTTTTGAGGATCGATATGACGGAGAGCATGGAAATCCTCTTCCTTGAATGCGAAGGCGGTGAAGACTACCATGGTCTTTGTGAGCGGGATTATCGAGTCCGCAACATCTTCTCCCTGATTATAGCAACCGTCATACGCATCTTCTTCGTCATCATATCCTACGGTTGCAAAGTTCCAGCGGGAATCTTTGTGCCATCTATGGCAATAGGGGCAACCTTTGGGCGGATGGTTGGCATCATTGTCCAATCGCTTTACGACGCCGACCCCACAAACCCCTTCTTTTCCGCCTGCCAGCCGGATGTTCCGTGCATTACGCCCGGTACATACGCCTTCCTCGGAGCTGCGGCAGCTCTCAGCGGGATCATGCACATCTATGTATCCGTTGTAGTCATCATGTTCGAACTAACCGGTGCTCTCACCTACATTCTGCCGACAATGATCGTCGTGGGTGTGACGAAAGCCGTTAGCGAACTATTTGGCAAGGGAGGTATCGCTGACCGTATGATCTGGTTCAGCGGCTTCCCGTTTATCGACAACAAGGAGGATCACAATTTTGGTGTTCCCGTCTCCCAGGTCATGATCACGGATGTTGTGTCGATTCCTACTGTCGGCATGACTCTGAAGAGGGTAGAGGAACTCCTCTCGCAGGACAGCTACCAGGGCTTCCCAATCGTCGAAGACGATAATAGCAAGATACTTGTCGGCTACATTGGCCGCACAGAATTAAGATACGCGGTCGACCGCGTGAAGCGCGAACGCTCTATCAGCCCGCTCGCGAAATGCAGTTTTGCGCCGTCGCAGTACGACAACCCAATCACCCCTATTACACCCCGAACACCAGGCGGCATCGAATTCCCGCCTTCTGGCGCCTCATCCTCTTCGGCGGGCGCTATGGCGGTCAACTTCAGCCCCTATGTCGACACCACCCCCGTCACGGTCCACCCGCGCCTCCCTCTCGAGACCGTCATGGAGCTATTCCGCAAGATTGGCCCTCGCGTCATCCTGATAGAGTATCACGGCCGTCTGACGGGCCTAGTAACTGTCAAGGACTGCCTCAAGTACCAGTTCAAGGTTGAGGCGGCCGAGAACCCACGCGATGATCACCATGTCGAGGAAGGCCACGAGCGCGTGTGGTCTCTGATGCTCAGGGCCGCGGGCTGGGTGTCAGATAAGGTGTCGACCGCGTCAGGCGGGAGGATACGACTGAGGGACTCGCTTGAGCAGAGGAGAAACGGCGCAGGTGCAGCAGGAGGAGGGGGGCCTGGGCAGATTTTAGACGGGACAGAAGAGCTGCTGGATGATGGGGCAGTCGAGTTGGAGAGCCGCTCCTGAATTTATGCGTATATACTACAATTGGATGGTAAATGGAAACCAAGGGGCGTTCTGGATGGCTAGGGATGGACTGCCTGCTTGCGTTTTGGATTTGCGTCGATTATTGAACTCGTGATCGGGCAAATCGTCCCCTTCAGTGGAAACGATATGATTATAGTTTCCGGGTGACTCTCAATGTGACCTGAAAGCGGGCTTTACTGCGTGAGCATTGTTCCTGCGGCCGGTTTGTAACTTTTGAGGCATCTTGCTTTCTTCTCTGACGTGGCTACCTGTGCCTCAACACGTAACCCAGTGGAACTCACTGCGGCAGGTCTCGGCGTTGTGGTCTTCGCACGTTGCTATTACGTGCGCGAGGTTAGCAGAGGGGTTCTTGAAGGGTTTTAAAGGTTATAACCTTCTTTGTTGTGCCGGCGTTTGCTTTTAGTACATTCCATCTCAATTGCCAAACAAAGTTTAAGCTGGGTTGCGCAGAAGGCGGGACAAGCGGCTAGTGTAGCCACTTTGCTGATAACACCCAACCAGGCGGACCCGCCACCTCCCACGACAAGCTGTCAGTTGCCATTATTCCCACAGCAGCTTTCCCACGACTTCCGTGTTCGACTTGCTACCTAAAGTAATTGAAACATTCGTTCTCGGGGTTTTGTCGATCGATAACAGAAATATCCGGACTTTGTCGATCCTTTTTTGTTGAGAACATCCCAGTCCGCTGGCGGCAATCATGGTCACATGAAGCCCCTGTCCGGTCCATGTGACCCACCGAGGTCGGTCATGTCATCCAACAAACGGTAGCGTACGTCCGCACCCTGGTGGCTCCGATCCGAGTGAGTCTGCCAGCGGGGTCCGACATGACCCGACACCGCCATTTGCTGCTCTCATCGTGATACCCTCCAGTGTATCGCAACATAGCCGTCTGCCATCAATCCCTAAAAGCCGTGTGTCGTCCAGCATACAATCGCCCTATAAAGCTCGACTTCTGGCTGCCCCTTATCGTTGTCCCTATCCAACCACAAAACAACCTCAGACCAGTCGGCGATCTGCATCCTCAACTTGCCCCCATCCAAGCTTCCCCTCAAGTCGACATCGTCATGGCTGTCGGTATCACTCGAACCCTGACGGCGAGTGTGTCGTCGACGATCGCCTGCAAGGGCTGCAAGCGGGTGCATGTCGATTCCAACCGATTCGATAACCTCGTCCTGGCGCTCAAGGACGCACTCGGGCCCTCATCGGGGCTCACCTCCGACGACGTCAATGTCGAGCATCTAACCGAGCTTATGCAAAAATACAACAGCCAGGAGACGGAGTGGTCTAGGTTCGCCCTTGGCGACGAGAGCCGAGGGTACACAAGGAATCTGGTAGACGAAGGGAATGGGAAAAGCAACCTGGTAGGTCCCCAAACAGACAGCACGCCGTGCAAGACCATGCCCCTGACCTGAAAGATAGCTTGTACTAGTATGGTCCCCTGGGAAGGGCAGTCCGATCCACGACCACGGGAATGCCCATTGTCTGATGAAGATCCTGCGAGGAAACCTGACCGAGACGCGGTATGCTTTCCCTCAAGGCGAGGAGGAGGGACAACCCATGCGGGTGATATCCGAGAATGTGTATAAGGAGAACGAGGTGGCCTATATGGCTGACGAGCTCGGGCTCCACCGCGTATGGAACCGGGGCAGCGACTTCGCTGTCTCCCTCCATCTGTACACGCCGCCGAATGTTGCCAAGGGAGGGTGCCATATCTTCAACCCCGAGACGGGGAAAAAAAGCCATGTGAAGAACTGCGGGAACTACTCCGCGTATGGCAAGCTGTTGTAAGGGAAAGGGGTAACGGAAAGGCAGGCGACGACGTCGTCGCTCTGCATGGCAGAGGGCCGCCGGGGTGAAGCCAGAGAGCTTCGGACAGTGTGGGAAGTGTGACAATTCCTACCCTGATGATTGACGACGTGTAATGTATGGCGCAGTTTGTTTTATTTCCTTTGGTGTGTGGATTCGTCAGCGGTCGCTGTTGGGCAGCCTCCTAGTCTGAAGGAGACGCATCTGGCCGGCTTTGGGGGGGGTGTATGGATCCTTGGCGGGCGTTATTTCTCCACAGAGTAAAGAAAAGCACACAAATTGAAACATAGAAGTAACAGTATCACCAGGCATATCAGTGAGCTCCTGTATACAGTGAAAAGAAGGAGGAGGGAGGAGGTGACGTTCATGTCGTCGACGTCCCAAGGCATGCTTTTCCCAACCCATCCGCTTTGGGCCTAGCGCGGATTGCACCATATTTTGCCAATCATCGAAGGCTCGAATGGAGGAGCTATTTCGCTCCCTGACACGTGCATGATCACATGATGACAAATCGCTCCCCAGCTCAATCGTCGACCCGCACTTGCTCCCACGCATTATGGCCGGTTTCGTCCTGCACCTTGTAGGTTCGGAGATGCCGCCGCGGAATGTCGAGACAACTCTCCGAAACAAACCTGCTCGACCTGCAGCTCCAGGCACTCCACCCCAAGCCAGGAACTTTGCCGTTGGGATTTCTGCCTCCTTTATCTGCACTGGTGCAACGTGCGGCTAGGCTGTCGGTTCGGCGGATGCACTGCTTCACTGTCCAACCGCCGACGAACACCGGCGACCCACAGATCATGATGCGTCTTGCTAGCCCCCATCCTCGCGCCGACCTGCTAGATTGGGCCTGCTTTGCCGTTCTGGAATGCTTCGATGATCGCGCCGCTTACGCCACGTTGATCCCTGGCTGACAAGCACGTTGCGTTTCATCAGATGAGATTCGCACCAACACGCAATTTGTGTTGTCGGTGTTATTACGGCCAAGGCTGTATGCCAGATCAAACCGCATTCCACATAGCCTCCTGCATCTACTCTACGAGTATCTTCTCTCCTTCTGTGTTCGGTTAAAGCTTTTACTTCTGGTTACGCACGGGCACCATTCTCGCTGTGTCACCGTTGCTGCCGTTCTCATCTCCGATTTGCTTGTTTGCTCATATCATTCCGCACCGGGTGGTCAGCTCTGTGGCACAGTTGCACAGGGCAGACAGTATATGGAACAGCTGTTCCGCATGGATGACGGCAGAGGCAAGGCCTCCCGATGATATTGTCGCATGCTCATTCATCACTTGTATTATATCTCCGTTAGGATTCGAGTGCTTGGTTGCAGGAGTGTCTGCCGAACCGCTTGGATTCAGATGCCCCTTGAAATATCACCGTACACACGATCCATGTCACTGTGAGGCACAACAACCCGCCATGTGGCAATTAAGCAGTCCCACGCTGTTGACATAAGTTTGACTGGAGAGGCCAGTGATGCCTGGTCCGCCAAGTTTCGCCGTTTGTCCACTATCCCATCCCATATCAAGTTCCTTGCAGCGTTTGCTCGCGCAGATCCCTCAGATCCAACAGCTCCAACCTCGGACGAGCTGGTAGACCGAGGGGCCTAGGGCATACCCGCTCCAAAACCAGTATTCTTAGCTTCCAGCTATCGTCCTTCGTCACAACCTACTCGATGGCCGTACTATGGCCCATTCCTGACCGCTTGCGACTCAGCCTCGACCACCCAACCAGCCTGTCTTGGCGAGCCAACAGAGGACATCATAACTGTCCTCCCTCCAAACCGGACTCAACAGATTCCTTGATGGTTTCCTAAAAGCCTTAGGTCCTCTCCAGACGAGGGCCCACGGAACAATGGCAAACAACGGCGAAAACAGCCTCTTAGACACGGCCAGCGACAGCCTCAGTCCCCTCGAGCCCTCCCATCGGCATGGTCTGGCCGCCGTCGCCGCACTAGCCACTCTCTCCCTTGTGTCATCCACTACCGCCCTGCTCTACCTCACCTTCAAACTTGTGAGGTGGCACATCGAAAGGAGAAAGACGTCTACATACCCGAACAATAGCAGCCGCGATGTCCCCTTTGTGGGTGACGAGTTTCGCATCCGAGAGCCGGCAAAACCACAACAGAAACCGCAGCTTAACCAGTTCTTGGTCCTGATATTCAACCTGCTGCTCGCCGATATCCACCAAGCAGCAGCCTTCTTCATCAACGCCCATTGGGCAGGGCGTAACATCATTGATGTTAGGTCACCTGTCTGCTTCGCCCAAGGATGGTTGATCTCAACGGGGGACCTGGCCTCGAGCTGCTTCATCACCGCCATCGCCGTACACACATATCTAGCAGTAGTCTGGAACTACAAGCCCCCGCAATGGGCCGTCTACGCCACCATGGTCGGCCTCTGGGTCTTTGACTACTTCCTCGTAGTCATTGGTCTTGTAATCACATCAAACGGCAGAGAACACGGCGGGTTCTACGTCCGCGCCGTCGCATGGGTGAGCTTCCCACCCTCTCCCCTCTCCCAGCTTAAACTAACCCCCCCGCAGTGCTGGGTAAACATCGCCTACGAAACCTACCGCCTCGTCTTCCACTACTTCTTCATCTTCCTCTCCCTCGTCATCACCTCCGTCCTCTACACCCTCATCTTACTCTCCCTCCGGAAACACTCCTCCTCCCTTCCAACTACCACCACAACCACCTCCTCCTCCCTCCCTCCCTCCCCAGGCACCTTCTCCCCGCACACCTCCCCACACACTACCTTCCCGCACCCTTC
>Ga0247758_1001319_pt1 | contig 19011 bp, 11 predicted proteins | sample UWRJL156409C4_FD_180950 | JGI IMG/M metagenome (GOLD analysis project Ga0247758, IMG submission 180950) | Plant litter microbial communities from Arlington Agricultural Research Station in Wisconsin, United States - UWRJ-L156-409C-4 | ecosystem: Environmental > Terrestrial > Plant litter >...
GTTCATTTGTGTCCTACTGTTCAGACTCACCTCTGTGCATTATAGTGACAGCGACCTACAGTGACATTGAACCCCCGTCTAGGAGTGCTAGCTCAACAAGCCGTCTTCGGAACGCCCCTTACCTGTTAGCGTCCTGCTATACGTTCTGTCTTAACCCGCGCCAGTCCTCTCGAGGCCTGTGTCGGGTGCAGGTCGTAATATAACTTAGTGGAAACTTTAGCAATTATAGCTTCACGTTAGACCTTTACTCGTTACTAATTAGCTTTATAGGATAGTAACGTATAGTTATAACTTTAAACTGCTAATACCGACCACTAAGTCCAGCGGACATAGTTAATACTTATTATTAATAATATCCGCATACCTGTTAATTTTAAGTAAGACTTATAAAGGGTTATTAAGGTATGGGGTTTAGCTATAACTGTGATGAAGTGTTCAGTGTAAGGGATACCTTAACAGGTTTAAAAAGGCAGTATTATTTTAGCTATATCGGCTTAACACCTTTACCTAGAGAAAGAAGTATTACTAGTGACTCGGGGCGCTCGTTCAGGCCGACCCTGTCGTTATTTGTTTTTTTAAGCTCTATATGTAATATTACTGAAGCCGCTTTTGTACATAGCGATGCGTTCTCTAGTGCGTGCCACCGTCAAAAAGATGCCACGCCGTGTAGTTCTTTAAACCATACTTCTTCTAATTCATCATCCGACGATTTCCATTATGAAAACCTCTTATTAAAACTCCAGTAACATTCTAGCTCTTCAATCGAAGGAAGATAACTTAATCTACAGTCGCGTTTCCTTTATTATTTTATACTAGGCTCTGCTTTATGCTAAGCACTATCACTAACTAGGTCTTGTTCCATATTAGGTACACATCTGTTTTTCTATGTTAGTTGCATTTATGTCCCTCCAATCGGAGGACTAGTAGTCTGGGTGTCAGCCTTCCAAGCCAACTACGACGTTCTGTAGGTGTGGTTCTCTTTATAGTTTCTTCCCTATTACGTCACTGTATTAGTTTAATGTAACGAGTTTTATTACTACTATCTATCTTCTCTTAACTTCCGTAATCCTATATACATCTGTCTAACTTTAAAGGTTACATTAAGATATACGTTTTATTACTATCCTAGCTTAAATCAGATACGATAATGGAGCTCTGGAAATACATACCTTAACGGGAAGTTATATAAGATAGACTGCTTTAATAGCAAGACGTACAGATTTCTCTATGTTAAATCGATGCTTTAAGTAAAAGTTCTTATGGAAGAGCTTAGCGAGGATTGTATTATTTACAGCCTGGCAACTTCGAGCGAATTAATAACTAGCACTTCATTTTAGCTAGTACAGACGGCAAGCCTATTGTTTATAACCACGTTTCAGGAAGCTTAAATGGCATAGCGATATTTAAGAGTAAACATATTAAAGTCCATCGGAACGTGGCTTAGCCCCCTTAATCTGTGAAGTAGAGAGTATTCTTCACAACCCTAATATTAATACTAATGAGTTACGCTTATCTATCTAGAGCTAGTGGCTTAAGGGGATTAATTCTTATAACTACTGCAGTAAAGAGCAGGAATGCTCCCTTACAGCATTTGCTAATGTAACACGGATTTACTAACATCTAGAAAAGGCGACTATTAGCATTAAGACATTAAAGACATCCTTACACGAAGCGGCATAGGCTTGGCAGAGTAAACATTAGCTATTTGAAGGAACTAAAGCCAGTAATACCCTAACGCTTATATGCCCCAGCATCCCCAGACCCCTACACCTCCTAATACCAGGTTATATAATGCTATTAATACTAATAGCTAAGTCAGACCCCCTACATTCCACACACCCCTAGCTTCGCGCGACACGCGAAGCTGTGACGACCCTGTAGGCCGTCACTTGGGCTGGGGCGGCCTGACGAATCCCCCGTAGAAGGAACAGTGTAGGAGGACAGTGTACACTGTCTAAACACACTAGGCTAGGGGTGTAAAGACCTGAAGCCCCTATAATTAGTAAGAAAGTGCTTAGTGGTCTATAAGGACCGATAACACTAAGCACCGCTTAGTTAACTGCTTAGCTGTAACTGCGTAGTGCACCACTAAGCATAACGGATTAAGTAAGGTACGAAGTACCTCCTAGTTAGTTAGTATAAATAGTTATAGTTGTGCTTATAACCGTTATAAGGGACTCTAGTTCCTTACGCTAGTATTTAATTGTTCATTTATATCCTACTACTTAGACTTACCTTTATGTATTATAAGACAGTAACCTACATTGATATTAAACCTCTTATTTAAGAGTGTTAGCTTAATAAGCTGTCTTCAGAACGCCCCTTACCTGTTAATATCCTGTTATACGTTCTGTCTTAACTTATACTAGTCCTTTTAAGGCCTGTATTAGGTGTAGGTTATAATATGATATTAACGTCTTAGTTTTAAACACTGTTTATTAAATTCCTAAATATTACCTCCCCCCTTATTACTAATATATTAACCTTTAAAAAGGGTAAAGAGTTTAAGGAAGCTTAAGCTTAACTTTAGCTCCCTACTATTAATAAGTTAGCTACACACCTTAAAGAGTTACACTTTAACTAGTAAGGGCTGGTTAAGGAACTTAATAAGGCTTTTCTTAGGGATATTAAAAGCTGTATTAGCCTTATTAAGAAACTTTAAGTTTAACTTAACGCTGTTAAGTTAGAGAATAATAACCTTAAAAGCTTACAGAAGAAACAAGTAAAGCTCCTCCCTTTATCGCGCTTTAAAGGAGACTCTACGTAATTAAAGTCTTAGATAGCTTAACTTTAAAGTTATATTACGTATTATAATAAATAGTTTTTCGAAGAAGAAGGAAAGGTTAAGTTTACTAGAGCTTTACTAGATAAAGTAACAGCTTATTAGTATAAACCTTATATGAAGATAATTAACAACCTCTTTATAAATAAAGTATGTAAGGAGGCCCTTAAGATTTAAGCTCTCTTTAACGATTTTAACGTTTTTATTAATTAACTCTAAACTGAGTTTAAAGAGTTAAACACTTTAAGACAGGCTAAATAATACCTTATAACTTTAAGGTAGACGTCTTTAATCTTTAAGTTCTCTACGCGCTTTAAACTGGAAGCTGTAAAGATTAGGCTTAGCTAGGAGGCTTTAGTAATGCTGTTCTGGAGTAGTTTAAAGGAGTATGTTACTAGAGACCTTTACTGAGAGGACTGACTGGATTATCTTTAGGAGTTAGTTAAGATAGCTATTAAGGCTAATAATTAGTATTATAATCATTATTATTGAAAGAACTCCTAAAAGGAACGAACTCCTTATTAGTTAAGTAAACTTAAAAAGGGGAGTTAGTTAATTGTAACAGGTTACTACCTTCCAATTAGGTTAATAGATATTATGTTGAAATGCAAAAGGGGTCAAGGCATTGGAAAGCAGTGTGTGTTGAAGGTGATTAATTATTTCTATCTTCGAGAGTGGAAGCCGTGTTATTATAGCCGTGAGGGTGGCCAGTGCGCGGAGTGCATTGGCCACACTCGCTTCTGCGAAGCGAGGTTGGCTGACTGAATACGAGGTTAGCAGTGGAGTCTGGCGTTCTTAGCTGTGCAGATCCACGGATGCAGCTGCGGAGCGGCTGCGTGGATCCAGCCACACTGTTCTAACCACACTGGCCGGGTTAGGGTTGTAAAAACCCAACATATTAGTATAGTAAACTGTTAAAACTAACTTAACTGTGATAAACCTTAACGATAATAATAGTAAAAGTAGTCTAAAGACCTATCTTAAGTTTAATGCTTTAACTGTAGTAAGAAAGGCTATATAACACGGCAGTGCCTGTCGTTAAAGTAAGTTAGTTAGAAACTAGTCTTAAATAAAGGAAAACACGTTAAGTTTAACTTAAGAGACGTTTACGTTAAGATAGTAAGTAATGAAGAAAACTACACTTAAATGGATAAGTGTGACTTAGGAGATAAGGAAGAAGAAAAGGAAGAACCTTAAAACGTAATGTATTTAGTCTTTTAAGGTATTTTAAACAAGTTAGTTATAAAGGTGTAGGTTATTATAAACTAACTTTAAAGTAGAAACTTAAAATAACTAAAGGTGTAAGTTATAGAAGACTGACTTTAAGAAGAAATGTTTTAATTAGTTATTATAAGTTTTAAAACCCTTACGTTATAAGCTTAAGAATTAAGGAAGTTTAAAAAGGACCTTAACTTAAACCTTATTAAGATAGTGGTAAAAGTTAAAAAACTAGCTCTCTAAGTTACTTAAGCAGTAAAGTAAGCTTTAAAAGCGAAAGAGAGTAAACTAAAAGAGTTAAATTAGAAAAACTGAAGTTCTTCTTAATGATACCCCTTAAGACTTTTAAACGTTTTAAGTATATTAAGTAGGTTAGTACCCTTACCTCCTTAGAAGAAGGATAGCTTAAATAGCTACCTTACATTAAGGTTAGTGTGTTTTAGACCAGTACTTTAAAGATCTTTTAAGAAGGTACGAAGTAAGTGTATTAGTGAAGAATTTAGAAGCTAAAGGAAAAATATTAAAAGCTAGTAAATAAAGTGGAAGATTTATAAGTTAAAGGCTTTACTGTAACGTTTAAAGATAAAGTAGTAGAGATTAAGTTATAACTTTATAATAAAGTTCGTTTTACTAACTAACTTAAGTACTAACTTATTAGGGAAGACTATTTTATAGAAGAATAAACTAGATTACTATTACCTGAGTTTTAGGAAGAAGTTTAGGAGAAGTAATGTACTTAAAGGTAAGTGGAAGAAGAAAAAAAATAAGGTATTACTTTACTTATCCTATACTTTACAACTATAACACCTGTAGTTAATATTAACTATCTTAGTTATAAAGACGTATTATAGATCGATTATATATATAACAACTACACTTTTAACTAATATAATAGGTTAAAGCCCTTTATAACTACTTCCCTATTATATAAAGATAAGATTACGCTGTCGTAAAGATAAAGTTAGAGCTAGCCTACTATTAAATCTCCTACTCCCTAATAAGAGAGTTTAGTAATAAGTGAAAGGTTACTGTAATTAACTAGACCCTTACAGTTTACTAGTAAAGAGGGTCACTTAGTAACTGTTTGGCCGTTACCTGTTTTATTTACCTTAAAGGGAAAGTTAAAAAGTGGTAGAAATAAACAGATTACAGATAGATCTAAGAGTAAGAAGATATTACTGCGATCTAGTCTTATAAAGTATATTACCGACTTATTAAGGATTTTCAGAATATTAAACCATTTAAAGTTAACTAGACATTAAAGTGTGAAAACTTAAAGAAGGTTAATCGTTAGGTTTATTAAAGTTATCTGTTTTTCTAAAAGGAATTAAGAAAAGGTTACAGGCCTTTTAAAAGGGCTGGAAACCAGTAATCTGCTAATTAGTAAAAACCTTAAGAAGAAGGAGAGGTATTTAAAGGTTAGGTTAAATAAGACTTTAAGGATAGATAGTTATTATAATTTAGATATTAAAGGAGTATAAGTATTATTCTATTAGTATCGACCTAATAGATAGAAGAGGGAGGCCATTTAAGGTAAAAGTAGTAATTAATAACGGAAATACTTCTAATCTAATACACCTTTTACTAATTAACTTAAGGAAACTCCTTAACTAAAAGTATAAAAAGGTTATTCCTATTTAAAATAGAGAAGGAGGTTTATATTAGTATAATAATAGTAAAGTTATTTACCACTTATTACTTTTAATTAAAGTAGATAAGGATAAATAATAAGTAGACTTTAACGTTATATTAATAGTAAGGTATAATATAATCTTAAGTCTACCTTAATTAGAAAAGTATAACCTTATAATTAATTAAAGGAGTAGTTACATTACTTTCGGTAAGTCCCTTAATAGTAATTACTGTTTAGAAAAAGCTAAGAAAATACTAAACTGCTTTAAAGATGCATAAAGTACTTAGAAGTATATTAAACTCTTAAAACTAAATATAGTTTAGGTTAAGTTTATTAAGATAATTAAAGGATTAGAGAGTTTACTACATTACTTAAATAATAATTTAAAAGGTAGAAAAAAGTAAAAAGCTAATTTATAAATAAGTGAAGAAATTAACTTATTTAAAGTACTTATAGAGTATAGAAAGTTTACCCTGTTTTAAAAAAAGATACTGTAACTGCTGGATTACAGACTGTAAGACTACGAAATTAAGTTAAAGCTAGGAGTAAAGTTTTATAGCTTTTAACCTTATTACCTGAACCTTTAGTAAGTTAAAGCCTTAAGGGAATATGTTAGTGAAAACCTAAAAATAAGTTTATTATAAAGTCTTAGTCCTTAATAAGGTATTTAATACTATTTGTCTTAAGAAAAGGAGATAGTAAGTTATATATAGTTATTAATTATTAAACGTTAAATAAAGATATGATTAAAAATCGCTACTTATTATTATTTATTACGGAAATGTAAGAACGGATTGTTAAAGTAAATTAGTTCTTTAGCTTTAATTTCCTTATGGGATTTAACTATGTTAAAGTAAAGGAAAAGGATAAGTATAAGATAGTTTTTCAGACTTATAATAGGTATTACTAATATTATGTTATGCTTATAGGATTAATAAACACCCTTACGACGTTTTAAAGCCTTATTAATAATGTTCTTTGCCCTTTCCTTAATAAGTTTATCTTTATGTATTTAAACGACGTTTTAATATATTTTAAAACTTTAAAAGAATACTGAAAGTATATATAATAGGTTTTAACAGTTTTTAAGAAAGTAAAGCTAATAGTAAACCTGGAAAAGAGTTACTTCCACGTTTAGGAATTAAACTATTTAAGGTTTAAAGTAACTCTTAGAAGGCTTAAAATGTAATTAAAGAAGATAAAAGCAGTTAAGGATTAACTTACTTTAAAGAATTAAATAAAATTATAAGCTTTTATTAGCGTTATAAACTTCTATTAATACTTTATTAATACTTTATGAAAATCGCAAAACTATTATATAAGCTTATAGGAATAGGTAAGCTGTTTAAATAGACTAATAAGCAGTAGAAGGTGTTTGAAGACTTTAAATACACTTTTGTTATAGTATTAGTCTTAACCCTCTTTAATTTCTTAAAGCCTTTCTAAGTCGAAACGGACTTCTTAGAATTTATAATTAGTGGAGAGCTTAATTAAGTCTAAGATGATGGAAAACGTTACCTAATAACCTTTTTATTAAAAGGGATTTACAGCTTAGCTTTATAATACTTAATTTATAATAAGGAATTAATAATAATTATTTAGTGTTTTACTAAGTGGGTACTGTATTTAAATAGTATAAAGGAATTAGTTTAGGTCTTTTTAAATTATAATAACTTCCAGTACTTCCTAATAAAGGAGCTTAGCTTACAGTAAGCACAGTAGGTAGAGTTAATAGCCCTGTTCTACTTTTAAATCTATTATATTAAAGGAAAAGATAATAGGTAAGTTGATACTTTTAGTTAGCAGTAGGACTATAAGGATATTAATCTAATTTTAGTTCTTATTACTGTGTTTAATAAAGCTAAGAACGGCACGTTAGAATATACATTATAAATGTTAAATGATTAGACTTTAAAATAAATTATTAATGTCTATATAAATTTATAAATAAAGTATAATATTTATTAATAGTAATAGGACTGTTAAGTGAGAAGGTTAAAGGAAGGTACTTATTAGTATAAGTGCCCCTTAAGGGATTTCTTAAGGTATATATAGGATTATGTTAAGGAGTACCTAATGCACTTAAATTATAATGAAACTAGTTATTAGCTAGAATAGCTGTTAGAAGGTATAGATAGTACGTTTAAGTTAAAAGTAAAGCTTTAGTATTAAAAGAAACTGTATATAGATGGTTTAAATAAGTAAAAAGAGTATATTTAATAAGTTTATAAGTCTTAACTTAAAGGATATATAAGCTAAGTTAAAACTCTTATACAGGCTTAACAAGTGTATACTTTCTTAGGAATAAAAAAGGTAGTTAAGGAAGTGGTTAATAACTATAATATCTGTTATTAAAAGTAAAATTAATATTATAAGCTTTATAAGCTTCTTAAACCACTTCCTGTATTATAAGTGTTATAGAGCTCTGTCTCGCTTAACTTTGTTACTGGGATTTTAAAGTTTAAAGACCTTATTATAAGAGTTACTTATAACTAAATCTTTATAATAATTAATAGACTGATAAAGTAAGTTTACTTCTTATTAACCTTAAAGGATATAATAGTAAAGTAACTTACTTATATCTTTAAGAAAGAGGTAGTTTTATAACACCTTTAGTTACATAATATTATTATAGATTAAGATAAGCTAATTATGTTGAAGTTTTAATAAGGGTTAATGTAGAGAATAGGTGTGAAGAGTAAACTTTTAACAGCTTTCTACTTACAGACGGATAGTTAAATAAAATAAGTTAACTAGATACTTATAACGTATCTTTAAGCTTATCTTAACTTTAAATAAGATAATTAGTTTAAGTTATTACTAATAATATAAATAGTTTATAATATAATATTAATTAAGTTAATAAGTATGTTATTATTCTTTACTAATTATAGTAAGGAGCTTAAGCTCTGTTAAGGCCCACTTACCAGCACCCCTGAAGCTACAGTTTATGTAAATTAAATGTAAGAACTGTATAACTACCTATAAGTTAAACTCGAGTTTATATGCGAACGAATAAAGAAGTTTACTGATAAATATTAAACTAAGTAATTAGTGCTTAAAAAAGGACTTTATTATAATAGCGAATAAGTTAAAGGACTGACTTTTTAAAAAGGGGATTATATTTACTTTTTTTTATAAAACCTGTATTTAAACAGCTTAGTAAGAAGCTTAACTTTAAAAGGTACGGATTATTTTAAGTTAAGAAAAAAGTCGCTACTTTTAATTATAAGTTAAACTTACCTATTAGTATAAAGGTGTAGATTAAGGTTTTTCATATCTTACTTTTAAAACCTGCCTTAAAGGGAGTTCTTTTAGAAAAGAAGGTTAAGGTTAATGCTGATAAGGACGAGTACGACGTTAAGGAAGTTATAAACTTATAAAAGGGAAAGAATACGTTTAAATATTTTATTAAGTGGTTAGATTACAGCCTTAAGAGTAACTTATAGGAGCCTGTTAAAAATCTTAAATGCCTAGACCTAGTTATGGAGTTCTACTAGAAGAATCTTAATTCATTAATGCTAATGATAAGAATTAGAAATAAGATAAAGTCTGATATTTAAAATTACTATATTAAAAAGTAAGATTACTGTGGGATTTAGAACTTAAAAAGTGATAGGAAACTCCTTAATAGGTAAAGAAAGACATTTGTTAAGAACTTTAGCTAGGGTTATAAGGACTTTAAACCTAATAAGGAGGCTAGGTTTCTAAAGCTTTTAATAAGCTTTATATAAATTATATATATGGTAATATAAAGAACTAAGACGTTACAGACCGGTAGCTTACGGGATAACTTACCCTTTATAACTAAAGGACTTACACTTTGCTGTGGGTTTAAGGAAGGAGTTAAAGGGTAAAAAGCAATATAGTGTGCCTTAAGGTCTCTTAAACTAGTTATATAACGGTGTGTAGTAGAGAAGCGTGTTTATGAGAATAAGTACTGTTAAGAAAGGAAGTTAATAAAAAAAAAAAAAGAGAAGCTGTTAAAGGCTTAGGACTGGACTGAGTAGAGAAGTTAGGCCAGGTTTTAAACCTGCAGCAGAAGATCGTTATGGGATTTAAACCCACGACCTTTTACTAAAGGTAGTAAGTATGCCGCTACTATATTAAAGAGCTGTTTTTATTTATTAAAGAAAGGAAGTTACAAATTAAGTTAAGAAGACGTTATAAGTTAAGGCGACCCTTTAAAGGGAAAACTAGTAAGGAAAGAGTCCTAGTCCTAGGAAGCTGGCTTAGCTTAGATTAGGTCTGCTGCTTTTACCTGCTCCTGGAAGGATAAAACCTTAGCCTTACAGGAAAACACTTTTATTACCTTCGCTTTAATAATATGTTATTAAGTTTTAATACGTTATAACTTTATAAGAGAGTTACGGTACTTAGTAACTGTTTAGTTATATAAGGTATCTAGTTCTTTTTTCTTATTTACTAAACCTTTAATAAACTTGTTAAAGTGATTAAACGTGTTATATAAGGAAAGTATACTAGCGGACTGGCACTTACTATAGCTGTTAAATTACGTTACAACTTAGTATAGTAAAGATTTAGTTTAATAATAAGTGCAGGGAGATATTTACGAATTAAAGGCGTTAAAAGATTTTATAAGACGGATATAACAGTTATAAGGAGCCTTTTCCTGTTTTCTTTATCTTTTACGCTTTTTAACGCAGTTAGAAGACGTGACGAAGGTGGGGAAGGAAGGAAACTAACCTAATAATTCTTTATGGGAAAAGAATGTTAAAGAGGGGGAATTATGTGATGACCTTACAGGCCGTTACTTAGGTTGGAGCGGCCTGACGAATCCCCTGTAGAAGGAATAGTGTAGGAGGACGGTATATATTATTTAAATATATTAGGTTAGGGGTATAAAGACCTGAAGCCCTTATAACTAGTAAGAAAGTGCTTGGTGGTTTATAAGGACCGATAATATTAAGTATTACTTAATTAACTGCTTAGTTATAACTATATAGTGTACTATTAAGTATAACGGACTAAGTAAAGTGTAAAGTACCTCTTAGTTAGTTAGTATAGATAGTTATAATTGTGTTTATAACTGTTATAAGGGACTTTAATTCCTTACATTAGTATTTAATTATTTATTTATATCTTACTACTTAGACTTACCTTTATGTATTATAAGATAGCGACTTATATTAATATTGAACCCCCTGTTTAGGAGTGTTAGCTTAATAAGCTGTCTTCAGAACGCTCCTTACCTGTTAGCGTCCTGTTATACGTTCTGTCTTAACTTGCACCAGTCCTCTTAAGGCCTGTGTTAGGTGCAGGTTGTAATAGAAGCGCGTTAAATCGCAATTACCAGCCCCCTAACCCTTTATATAACTTCTACCCTTTCTATTAATTCTTTTCCAATTCACTTCTCCTTTTTAATACACTTTCTTATAATAGTTTCCTATAAATATACCAAATCAGACCTCTATAACACCACTGCTAAAGTCCTTAAGGGGGCGCCAGTTCGCACCGCTGCTAGGCTTTACAGTATCCTACCCTCTACTTTCCGTAACCGCCTTAACGGCCGCCTACCCAAAGCCGTTACCTAGACCTTATGTGTTAAGCTTTCTTTAATATAAGAGTAACGCCTTATAGGGTAAATTCTTCTACAGGCAGCCTTAGGGTGCCCCCTTATATATTACTAAGTCTAAGTTATAGTCTAGGGAATCTATGTGGCTTATGGAGATTTCAATTCTATTAGTAAACGTTAGATTAAACGCTTTATTTACTATAACCCAGTCTTTAAGACTGTTAAGAATAAAGGGGTTAACTCTATTCGCGTCTTAAACGTTATAAAGGAGGTTATTTAGCTGTAATTTAACCGTCTCCAGCTTTTAAGGGTTATAGCTATCACTCTAGCTAATAGGTAGAATATAAATAAGACTAATATTATTAATAGCCTTAAAACTAACAGCCTAATCTTTAGGTACTGTAAGTATAAGAGTTTATAATATAAAGCCTTTAACAGTCGGACTTAAACTTTAATTATTAAATGTATCTTTACCTTTAGTTAAAGCCTCTCACCCTTAGTTATCTTTAAAGGTATAAGTGTTTAACAGTAATAATTTCTTACTAATTTAAAGGTTTTTAAAGATTAAAGGTTTTACGTAACGGAAAACAGCTAAACTAACAATAATACAGGGTATACCTAATTTACTAAAGTATTCTTACCCCTAACTACCCCTAAGCCCTTAAATACCTCTAGACTCCTAATTCTAAACGGTTACAGTAATTACGTTACTAAATGATTTATACTTAAGGCTTTTAAGAATAACGTTCACCTCCTTTATCTTTTAACCTATACCTCCTACATGCTTTAGCCTTTAAATCTCTCGGTCTTTAGCCCTTTAAAACAGTAATACCGCTTTAAGATCCTAAAGGTCCTAAAAGGCGGCTATCATAAGGATATAGTTATAAGTAAGCGAGCTTTCTTAATAGTGTATAACTAGCTAAGGTTTAAAGCGCTTATGGGGTTAAATATTAAGGCTAGGTGGAAGGCTTCCGGCCTATAACTGGTTAATATCACTAAACCCTTAGGGTTGAGACATCTCCTTACGAATAGTAATATTAATAACCTTATATCGCTTCTAAACGACTCCCTAAAGGTCTAAAGCTTCTAAGAGCCCATTCTGGATCTTAATAACGGCGTAACTACAGCTTAGGAGACTTCCCAGAAAAGCTCTGTATTAAAGGATCAGGCAAGACTATTCGTAACCGGGATTAAAGCCACGCTACGTAACTGGTTATTCCTCAGGAAGGTAGAGAAGGCCTTTAATAAACAGTCCTTTAAACTGGCCGTAGCTAAGCGAACGGTGGAGTCTCTAAAGCAGACCCTGGCGTTAACTACAGCTTCTAAGAAGCGGAAGGTGCACCCAGATCCGAATTTGTCATTCTCCACTATTTCCTCCGTACGTGCAGCTCAGGCCGAGGCCGGCCGTAATGTGGATACATCCTCAGAAACTTCAGAAACGGAGGATTCGGAAACAGAAGACTGTGTGTTTACATCTGGTCTGTAAATAAAGTTGTGGTGGTTGGAAGTTTGGGGATCTGTTTTGTGCCAAGGATCTAGATAGTGTGCGGAGATAGGGGTGTGCGAAATATAAGGAGTCTGACTTATAGCCCTAGTGGATGTGATGGGATTGCCAATGAGATGCCCTCTCTAGCGATGAGCGACTTTGTAGCCGCCAAGTCACCGCAGGGTAATGATTCCACCCCCGATGCCTCGAGGAGCGCCCGTTCGCCTTTGTTGGCCGAATTGAGAGATAACCCAGCTAACGTTAATTCACGTGAGCAGCCGCCATCGAGAAGCTAAAAGTCTCTAACCAACAAGGACCAGCTTGCCGTCTGCTTCGCCTATATTATAATGTTTAAGACAGGTAAGTTTAACATCCACCCTATATCCCTCTATAGCATAATAACCCTCTTTACCAGTAACTCCATCTACGTCATATCTAACCTAGTCTCTAACCTAGACGAAAGAGTACAGAGTCCCCCTATTATCCAGGTATTTAGGAATCTCGGCCGTCGTGAAATAACCTTCTTAGTACCTCCTTCGACGCCCAGGTTTAAGGACCACGACCTCACTTTATAGAACCTCATTAACCACCTCCATTTTAACGGAAAATTCGAAGACCATTTCTCCAGCACCTCGCCACACCTTTCCTTCACAGACTTCAAGATACCCGTCGACGTTAGCACTTGTGGCCTCCGTGACACCCTTACTGTACTGATAGAGTCGCTAGTGTCTATCAATGACCAAGCTAAGCACCTTGGGGGCTTGGACGTCATGGCAATAACACACAGCTTTAATGGGCACGGGGCATTGGCGCGGAAAGACCGTATAGCCGACGAGAGTTTGGACAACCTGATTTTGGTAGACTCATGGGATGAATTCCTCGATTTACCTGGCACGAGCGTGGTTGTGAGGGCCTGCGGTAATTGGCAAGCCCGTCTTGCGATGGCCACGTCGAGCGTGCAGCAGTTGAAGCGGACTCTAGTTCTTCCCAAGAGGCCGTGCCTCGACTGTTTGCGGGCCTCCCAGGGGTCAGGGAAGTATGAAGTAATTGTCGCCTAAGCAAAAGGATGTGTGTGGGCCAGAAATTTCTTTTTGCCTCTTCGGAGGTGATGGAGTTTACTGAGAATAGGTAAGAGCATCGCGAGGTGTATTGCTAGAGGGCAGCCATTACATTATATAAAAACCAAGATTCTTTCTCTTGCATACTTTCTTTGCCTTGCCCAGGCTCTTAACGCTACATGACATAAGTCAAGACACTATCGTCAGGCAGAACCAACAGCACACCTAGAGGACGCTTTCCTAACGTCTATAGATGCACTTCCCTCTCGACCAACCACTCGCTCGCTCGTCTCAACCAGCTGATTGCGATATGACCCACCCCCTTACGTTGCCCAGATGTCGGGGATGCCGGGCGGCACATCTGTACACCACCCGGTACATTTTGTATCGTCACTGTCGGAGGATAGTAACGACATATCCAAATTCGAGGTACTGACTGGCGGGACAACTACGTTGTTCAAACGAGTCGACTGCCCACGTACGAAATGTTGTATCCACCCACGTTCCAATATGGCGGAGTGCGGTTAGGAGCTGGTAAATCCCTTCTAGATGGTCCGTTGTCCCAATCTGCTGCGGGCCGAAAATTTCCTATGAATACGCATCAGCCTTGGAGAACAAGGTACGGAGAAAAGAGAAAAAAAGACTTACAATCTTGTCGATACGATCGGCTGCAAGAAAGAGCTCCCATCTGTGATCGTGCGTGAGGATCAGTGGCAGGGTAGGCAAAAACAAACCATTCCTACCGCCCAGGCCGAGCTGTTCCATCCGATTATGCCAAGCAGCTGTCCAGATGGCGAGCTGCAGTCTTCCCTCTTCCGCGCTTGCTCCGGCCACCTTGGTTTCGATGGATACAGCGACAGGAAAACGCTGCAGCGGGAGGTACTCAGTCGGGTTGACACAAAGGTCCGCTACCGCTGCCGCCACTGTCCTCGCCGGCTTTCGTTGCAAGAGCGGGCCGAGCACATCCCGGGCCGTGGCATCCAGCGCAGGCCCGAGGTTGGGCATGAGGACAAAATCGATCAGCTTGCCGTCGACCACCCCGCTGCCCGCACTGGCGCTCAGGGCGGGGAGGAAGCAAGGCAGAATCCTGGCCGCGGTGGCATTTTCAAACAGAACGGCGGGCGGGCGCTGCTGCCGCTGCGGGGTGAACGCGAGACGCAGCAAGGGGATGTGGACCATGGCATTCCACGCCGCTTCGCTCCGGCGGAGGGCCAGACACTCCTTGGTCACGTCGCGGATCGAACAGACCTTGTAGAACTCGGCACAGGCGATGGCGGCCTCAATCGTGGTGCCCTTGGCGGGCACAAAAAAAGGCAGGTGGTCCAGGTAGTCTCCCGTAAGGTCCTGTTCCGACCCCTGTTGTGGTTGTTGTTTAGGTTCCCGAAACGCCCAAGGGGGGGGGATGGTTGGCGCGTTTGATTGCTTCGATCTGGGCGCGGACCTCGGCCGGGTAGATGCCCTTTTTGTACTGGATGGCGCTGTACATGTCGGAATACAACCGGCGTACGTCGCTGACCTGCGCAAGCCAGCTGTGCATGGCCTCGGGGACGCGGAACATGGTTGCAGACAGATGCGTCGAGAATGTTGGGCCGCATTGCTGCGTTTTGTTGCTGCGGGGAAACCATGGGCGTTTGGGCGTTTGGCGTTTGGCGTTCTTGTTTGGTGAGTTGGGCTACAGGGGCCCGCCGGAAAGAATTGCACCTAGCGCCAAGACGGGCCGTTAGCTACACCACCCCACTAGATCAGTCGTTGAACTAAGCTTTGGAGATAAATGATAAACGAAGCGCGCTTGTAAAATGTTGACTTTTAGCCGCTATCGTTTCCCCCCCTAATTCTACCCCATCAACAACTAAGCACCGATGGCTGATCGGCCATCAAACCGCCTGTCACTCATTTAGGTAAGGAAATCATCCACGTCCCTTCCTGTTCTCTAGCTTACTGCTGAGGCGCGCCAATAGAAATTATGCCGCCGCGATTTGAAGAAGACGCCCTCTAACCTTGGCGTCCGAGACGGGAGCGGTTATTCCTATGTCTTTTGGAGAGGTCTGACTGTATGACAGTCTGGTGCAAGACATAATGTGAATCTTGTTCATTAAATAACCCTCAAGCGCGACAAAGCGCGGGACATTCGACAAGCACTGCCCGCGCCCGAAGCAGACGATGCGAGCTTGCGACGTATTGACATCCGGCATCCAGCCTACCCCGACACCAACCCCGCGCTGCTGCGACTGAATGCGGTCGACGACGGCGGTGTCGACTACGACATAGATTTTGTAGCCTGCTGCATCGTCACGGGCAACACGTGGGCCCGCGCATGGCTGGCAACGCGTGACGCCGACGGCCGGCTCCAGCGCGCCGCGCGACCACCCGACGGCGTCCTGCGCGAAGCCACGTACTACCTGTGCCTCGGTGCGGATGTGGCCGAACAGTACCCGGTTCTGCCGTCGTTTGACCACTGGCGATTTCCCCACAACGGCATGCCCGCGCCATGGTCCGGCGTCACCATCCCGCCCGCGCCGCCCAACGCGTTCCTCAAGCACAAGATTGCTGCGGCTGCCCGCGACGGCTCGTGTTGCATTACGGCATGTGTAGACGCGTGCGAGGTTGGGCACCTTGTCCCCCTGGCGGCCGGGCACTGGTTCGCATCCAACAACATGGAGCAGTACTGCCGCCTGAGCTTCATCATCGCGCCATCGACGACGAGAACAACGCGCTATTGCTATGCAAAGATGTGCACCACCTCCTGGACACGCGCCGGCTCGTCTTTGCGGCCAAACAAAAGCAGACGTCCGGGGCCGGCCCGCCGCCCTGCCAGCTTGTCCTGCACGTCCTCCTTCCGCACGGCTCGGCCCAGCTGGTGCCGCGCTATCACAATCGCCTCCCCCAGCCCATAACCGGGGTTGCGTTGCAGTTTCTGTTCGCGCGCTTCGCCTGGGCCGTTTTTGCCGACGAAAACATGCCCTTTTTCCACGACCGGCACAAGTATGCCGTCCTCCTCTTTGATCCCGCAACGGGCCGCATGACCACAGAGCATCTGCAGGGCAGCCAGGCGGTCGGTCGGGCCGGCATTTTTGCTTCGTTTTCGCGGAGCCGGAGCATCAGCCCAAAGAAGAGGCGGCAGCCGGACGAGACGGATTACAAGGATGAGACGGTGGATGCGCTCTGCAGAGGGTGGGGGGGCGATGACGGCAGCTCTGTATCCGCTAATGTGGACGACGAGCGTAGGGGCCGGGCCCGGAAGCGAAAAGGGGTTTTTGCTTGGCGCTATGAGTCGGTGCCCAATCTCATCAACGATGCACTATCGGCTGCGTCTTCAACGGCTGCGTCCGAGCATGGAGAAGCAATAGGCCCTTTAGCGTGTACAGACCATCCGGAAAAGAAGCTATTCTAGGTAGTGCGATAGTCGCCACCATGGACTAGTTTACATATTTGCCAATGTAGAATACAGTCGCTCGCAAAATCGGTTTCACTCCGTTTCTCGATCTGCGACCCACCCTTTTAGGAAGGTGACCTCTCAAGCCCTTACACGGGGTGACATGAAGCCAGGCTTGCGCCCGGGGCCCAGACTGAGGGGGCGAGAGGACAAATTGATGCTGTCAGAATTCTTAGCTACAAATCGTGAACAGTCCAAACCCTTCAGCCACGCCATCTCCAGGGATAGTACCGACGAGCGAGTAGTGCGTGTTGGACAACTTTCTGCTTTGAACGGCGGGTACGGGCTACTATCTAACCTCAAGAAGAGACAGTTCATCAGTGAGCATGGGGATGATGGCGGACAAAAGACAGACGAGTCCCCGGGAGGGCCTCCACCATCCGGCTCTCCTACCGCCTCCCTGCAGCCTTTGCGGCCTACTTCGGGTTTCTCTTAGTCTCTATCGCAGCCGATGATGGGTCATGGGGAATGCCTATTACTTCATCTTAGGAGCCGCCAGGAGGATGGCGCTCCATGGTAACCGAGATCAAGCACTTCCTGCCCTCGATATTGTCCAACCGACGGTACCCTAGGGATCCCCGTTGGCAGCTCGCCATTCAAGGTGCTACCCCAGCGGCAGACCTTTCCATAGACTTTCCGAGAGGCTTAGGCAATCAAGGTGGTACGTGGTGGAATTTCTAGAGCCGTAAATCGCCGCGAGATAGCTTGCTTGGTAGGATGGTCATTGAAACAGGTTGGCAAGCCGATCCAAAAATTTCCACCCATCATTGATTGGGAAGGTAGATTTCGGCATGGTGCATGTTGACGTTCGCAGAAGTTTACAAGTCTATCCCGATACATCGACGAAGGCCACTAGCGTCATAGGCGAGATGAAAAGGAACCTGATTACTCCGCAGGACTGGCAGACTGGAGATATCTCATCTAAGGGTTCCCAGAAAAAGCTCTCTCAAGAACTCCGCGGGTGCGTTGCTTACACGTATTGCTCCAGTTATAATAACGCTAAGTATAATAGTTATGCGCACAAATATCGATGCCCCCAGATCTTCTGCTTTGACGGCCAGACCTTGCTTCTCTTCCAATTCCGGACACCGAGGCTGGACAAGATTATTGATGAGGATTGCCCAGTCGACTGTTGGGTCCTCCCGCGAACGAGCAGTTACTGCACGCTGCGATACGCCCTATACCGGCTCCTCGCACAGGGCTGGAGAAGGTGCCAGGGAATGTCGGCGGCCGACCAGCTGACTGTAGGCGAGCTGCGCGAGCATTCCCGCGAGTTTTTTTTAGCGGACGGCCCGTCTGGAGAGTCAACGGGGTCAGCTTTGGCGACCATCCGGGCGGCTATCAAAGGTCGGTTGACTCAGCCACAGGCTCCTTGAGATGGACCCATGAAGAAAATCTGGACGTCACGGTCGAGACGCTCCCATTTTGGGGTGGTGAGCCGGCTGGGTAAGCGTTCTGCGTGTAACTGTGCACTAGCTGGAAAGGCTGTTTGGTGCAGACGGGTACGGTAGCTACTGCCGCCGGATTCCGCAGCTGCAGATAGCCGCAGCACGTCTTTGCAAACCATACAAACACTCAAGAACTGCCAGAAACTAAAAACATATGTGCACATGTCGCGGCCCAAGATTCCAGTGGTCCACCAAGTATTAAGCCCTATGTTCTCCAGCGCTAGCGTCCACCTATAGCTAAGTAATACAGCGCTAGTAGTATAAATTACAACACTTAAATAACGTGTGTTAAATCCCCTCTCCATCTAGCATCACCACAGTCCCCGTTACACCCCCCTCCCCCTTTATAACCCGCCTTCCCTCCCTCACCCTCACCACCACCCCCGGCGCTGTCATATTCCTCACATACCCCCCTAC
>Ga0247758_1001320_pt1 | contig 18988 bp, 20 predicted proteins | sample UWRJL156409C4_FD_180950 | JGI IMG/M metagenome (GOLD analysis project Ga0247758, IMG submission 180950) | Plant litter microbial communities from Arlington Agricultural Research Station in Wisconsin, United States - UWRJ-L156-409C-4 | ecosystem: Environmental > Terrestrial > Plant litter >...
ATGCGGAGGGTGGGGGTGCTGCTGCTGCTGGAATTTGAGGGGGCGGAGGGGTGGTGGGAATTGGAGGAGGTGTAGCTTGGGCTGTGGCCGGGGTCGTCGAGCGGGAGGGAGGAGAATTTGAAGATGGAGGTTGGGCTTGTGCTTGGGGAAGGGGCGGCTTTGTGGCGGAGGCGGGGGGAGCGGGAGGAGGAGGAGGAGGAGGGTGAGGAGAGCGGCGGGGAGGAGGGGGCCCGGAAAGAAGCTGTCGAGGAGCGGCGCCGGCGGCGGGTGGCGGTCGTCCAGGTCCCGGCGTCGTTCTCGAGAGGGGACGTCGGAGTCCGTGAGAGGGGAGTTGCTACCGCGCGGGACACGGCGGGAGGAGAGTGATCGCAGTCGCAGTAGTAGGCGTCGACTTCGGACTGGACGACGCAGTCGAGCCCGGAAAAGCGGTAGCGCAGAACGCGGTGGTGGCTGGCGCTGACGCGAAGCATGACGTCGTTGTCGTCGTACGGGTAGCGACAGGTTTTCCTCTCGAAGCCGGCGCCGTGGCCCATACTGGAGCTGAGCGAGGGGTCGCCGTTCCACTTGGAGATGAAGAGGGTCTTGCGTCGGAATTCCATGTCGAAGCGCTCGACGACGCGGTGCCGGTTGTAGAAGAAGTGGTACAGCTTGCGGAGGTTGCTGGCGTTGGTGACGAGGGTGGTCTTGGCGAAGAAGTCGAAATAGGGGTCCATGATTTCAACGGAGCGAAGCAGGGGCTCGAAGCTGTACTGGTATTGCGGGAAGTGCGTTGCTAGCTTGTGGTTGCGGGCGTCTAGCGTGATGTCTGTACGGCCCGTGATGGGGAAGAATTTCGGAGGTGCCCCTTCTTGAGGTTAGTGGTTGACTCTCGTGGAGGAGGGTGAGCTGTGCTTACCGGGGACGATGATTTCACCGTCTGCGAGCTTGTTGAAGCTGGCGAGGTCGACATCATCTTCGATGCGGACGTCTCGGTCTCCAACTAAGGTGTGCAGGTCGATTGTCTCTAGGTGGTCAAGCCCGCCCTTGGCTTGGTTGGGCCGAGCATTCTGATGCTCCGGAGGATGGTAGAAGAAGCAGTTTCCGTCTTGGTTATGAGGGCAGTTCTCGCCCCATCTGCATGGTTTGGTTTGGTCTTGCTGGTTATGGTCACGGAGGGCCATCCATGCCTCGGGTGAAGTGTGGCACTGTGGAATAACGTATGGCGTACTCTTGAGGGAATTTGGGCTTTCGCCCCTTTTGTATATCCTGGGAGTTATGATCATCTTGGGTTGTTGATATCTTGGCTGGCTAGTATCATTAGGGAAATACCGAGAAGACAGAAAACGTAGAAAACCTACTTTAAAAAGGTTTCCGTAGAGAAACGAAGAAGTGAATAAGAAAGAGTTCGCGTGGAGCAAGTGAACTATGAGATAAAAGTACCCAAACCTTGTGATGTGAATGCGGTAGAACCCACCGGCGCATACGGATTATCGAAACGACCCTCAGTCACGGGGCAGCCCACCCCTCATAAAAGCCAAAACCCCTATTTGGCGCCCTACGGAAGAAATTGCAGCCCAAGCCTTCGTTTCTCGGTCAGTTTTTGCGACTTTGGCTGCCTCAAAAGCCTGCGAGTTCGCCTTACCCGTCTGGTGCGAACGACCCGATCTGCAGCCGACAACAGCCGATAGGCCGTCGTACGCACCAAGCCCGGGCAACAGCATCGCCAACAACGCCCGCGCCAAGCCACACGGCCATTTTCAGGGGCAAGGCTCCCTGCAAAAGAGCAAACTTGCGTAATCGGATGGATAATACATTTTCACAATGAGCGTGATTTACCAGCGACGTGGAAATTTCGCCACGGGATCGGAGTGAGGGGGCCAATGGAAGTGTTTTGAGGCAACATTGTTGGCACCCCTCAACTGGCCTGGAAATGGCGAGGCGGCTGACCTGGAGTGCGCTTGTTGGTTGTGCTCGTTTTCCTCGATGCAGAATAGCCAGTGAGATGGGTGGGGCGGGATTTCCACCCGCAACTAGTATTCGTGCTGTTCACTAATGTGACGCCACCGTTGAGGCCTACTTCCAGTGCTTTGAGGTAAATCTGAGTCATCGGGTTATTCAGTTATCGCGTGCGCTATTGGCTGGTTGGATGTCACCCTTTTTGGGACTGAGCTTCGAGTTGGGGGGAATGACTGGAATAATAGAGCTTCGATTCGATCTGTCATGCGTGAATGGCAGACCTAATCCGGCGGTTTGGTTGTGAATGATTAGGTTCCTAGATAGGTGACCATCCAGGCATCACCTGCTTTGAGCTAGTCAGAGAAAATTTTCCGGGGACAAGGATTGCGGCAACATCGACCGAAACTTCAACAGCTTCGAGAAGACGTTACCTCGAATTGTCTTGGCGGTGGCCATCCACGGTTCAAGCTTTATGTCTTGATCAGTACAACACGAGTATGACGGGGTTAGGAGTGATCACTGTTTCATGGATGATCAGTACACCCTCGTATTGTGGAGTGTCTCGGCTCGAAGGCACGAATTGGTAGACACCAGCCGAGCGACATAATTTCCGGACCCACATATAAGGATCGTACTTGCCTTCATCATCAACGCATCGAAAATCTCAAAATGACTCTCTCATTAAAGCAAGAGTCATGGCACAGAAGAGGTTATCGCAATGGGCGCGCTGCGTGCTTTCGGCGCTGTTCGTAGCAACACTTCTCCCAACGCCAACATGTTCGGCCCCCAGCGACACGATGGAGCTCGACATCATCACCCCCGTTGCGGGCGGCCTTTATCGCGTCAACCCTGGGCGCCTGCTTGCCATCGTTATCGCAGTGCAGAACAAAGCAATCGGGGACAGCCACGGATGGAGGTTTGACTGGACAGTCAGTTCAGTGTCTGCGGTAGGGAAGGCTATCTACGCCGACTCAGGCAAAATCAGCACCCCACAAGGCGGTCTCTACACGGCCGTGACAATCCAGGACGGTGATCCGTTCATCGGAATTTCGAATGCCCTCAGGTCCGACAACGGCACGACTCCCGTTAGCAAGCCCATGCCGCCGGGCGATTACCACTTCGAATGGGTATTCAGCGTCGGCCCGTGGTGCGAGTTCGTACCCGATCAGTCCATGACCTGGGCGCTCTCTTGGCCAGTCAAAAATGGCAGCTTCCGCATCACCGTGGCCGATGATGCGCCGTGGCCGGAGTTGGACTCGACGAGCTGTCCTTCCGGTTGCCGGGCAGGTCAGCTTTTTGGCCACGACTGAGTATCCAGCGACCAACCAGGCGACACCCACTACACTCGCTTGTGTTCAGACAGCGGTGGTTACGGAGAAGCCGGAACCGTGCCGTGCTACTGTGGGGAAGAAACAGGCGGCGAGCATCTCGAGTTTCATGATGTGGTCGGGTGACGTGGGAAGTACCACATCGTTGACGACCAGTTCGTCGGTGCTGAAGAGCACGGGGACTGTCGGCTCAGGAGGGAAACCGACTTCCACTACACGTCCAAATTCAGGGGGGCGCCTGACACTCAGCTTTTATTACCTGGAGTTCCTTCTTGTCCTATTTTGGATAGCTTGATTCAGCAGTCCTGACCCGGAAAAGCCTCTCCAATACTGCGTCCCCCTGAGAGTACAAATACAACATAGTGTTGTTAGTTCCGACCAATGTAAACGCCTTCTCCCGTTTTCTAAACCAACCGCTCTATTACAAACCTCAGGAATGCAGCAGCCAACTCGCCGTTCCTCGTCACTAGCCCCCGGAACTCGTCCACCTCCCACAACTCGCTGGCCTTGCAGGCGGCGAACAAAATCAAATGGGACCTCAGTTTTTCCAAGGTGGGCTCATTGTAGCAGTATTCAAGGAGCTGGAAAACATCTTCCACACCCCCATAATTCATTTCGAGGTCCAACAAGAGCTTCCACAGCTTGTGGAACGACAGGTCGGCCAGCTTGGCGATGCCATAGTAGTTGGCAAAGACGTAAACCCGGGCATGGGGAAGGAGATAGTTGCTTGTTGGCGGTCTGGTGCCAAGTCGTTCATCTAGCGCTTGGGGGACAGCAGAACAAGCCTGTGTGAAGGTATTCCATAATTTGGAGTTGCTCATCTTGGCCTTAATGTTGTGGAGTTCATTGAGTTCCTCGCCGACCGTTTTGAATCTCATGGACTTTTTGCTCGAGGTCGAGAACCCCCAAGAGCTTTGAGGCCTAAGGGCGGGGGGCGCGGACGAAGACTCAGAATCGTCATGGCGGGCGGGGCGATTGGGATCAAGATCATTCGCCTCGGTAAGAGGATCTAATACTTCGAAAACGCAGTCATCCAGCTTGTAGTCTCCGGTGTACGCGTACTGCGTAAAGAGGATAAAGGTCTCTTCGGTAACCGAGTCTAGCTTAACATGGAACTCTTTTGCCTCCTTGAAACTGTCGTTGACTAGCCGATCGAGAGCGGGGATTGTGCTGACACAGGCGCGGAGTGAACGGTGAACTCGCACTTTCCGGGGCCGACGGTGAACTTGAAGGGTTTGGAAGAGATGACCCTGTTAATCACAACGTCAGTATTGATAGGTACCTATGAGATACTTCAAAATATACTGTTCAAACGAAACACTCGATTCTGCCGTTTGGATGGGATGGCTTGGGCTTTGGTTGATACTTGAAGTCACAAACGGGTCACCGTGATGTTGGCATCAGATGGAAGGTTTGCTCCCTAGCTGCACACGGGGTTCTGAGACACTACCAAGGGATGACATCAAAGTTTCGTAGCATCCAGGTGTGCGCATGAGTGTGCACTTTGTAAGAATTCTATGATATCAGATCGGGCAAACGCGAGTTGGGTTTCAACGCAGCAACCCCCCGCATTAGTGTCAGTGCTGCAGGTGGCCGTCAAAATTTGTCACCTGCTGCGGCTGCTGGCATTTTCCTCGCCAGAATATCTATTTGCACCGCCTATTCGCGCCGTAACACCCCTGTGGGAGATGTCGTTGTCGAAGCGTCTGGCATGAAGTCTTTGTTTGAAGCCTGAGGAGAAGAGAAAGTGCCGCGGGTGTGCATGGTTCAAGAAGTACCGCGATTTCCTGGCCTTGCAGTTTCGCGTTGCCCGTCCGCACCTGCTGTCCGCGATCGGGGGAGAGCGGCAATCTTGGCGAAGTTTTTACCCTTCCTCCATTTCAATCGGCTCCTCACCACATGATCCTCAAAACAGCGACCATGAAAAAAACCCGCTGTTTATGCCTTCAACTCGTTAGTGCATGCCCAGGGCGGCTGAGCCTGCAGCGCCTCATTGGACGATGTTACGCGCAGAACTCATCGCCCCGCGTTTTCGAATTGAGGGGTTGGCGAATTTGGGGCGTGTCCCCATTCCCACCTGACTTCAACCCACCCACCTAAAGAAGTCGGCTCCAAGTCGGCTCTCCATCATGTCGGTCGCGTCCAGCATCTCCAATCGCGATGGGTATCGGTGTGGGGTGCCGGTGATGGGCATTACGGGTGCGGGGAAGAGCCGGCTCATCAACATGCTCGCCAGCAATGGCGTTGTGAGAGAGGCAACTCCAGCATGCCTTGCACACAGCGCTGCTTGGCGGTGCCTGTGAGGCTGGACGGCACAGAGTTCTCCCTCATCGACACGCCGAGCTTCGATGACCCCGCCAGATCCGGCCTTGACATTCTGAGCGACATTGCTGATATCCTTGTGGCCCAGGAGAGACTCGGCATTAGCTTCCGAGGAGTCATCTACGTCCACCCCGTCACTGACGGACTTACTGTCCATGTTATCCAAACTCTCAACATCATCAAGCACATCCTCGGCGTCCAGCCTGAGGCGGGTTCGGACGGCGGGAAGTTCTCCATCCGTCCCGTGTTCTCGCAGTGGCATCGAGTTACGCAGACGGAAGGGCAGGAACGAGTGGAAGAAGTCATAAACAACTTGAACAAAACAACCGAAGGGCACTACTTTTCTTCCAACGAGAACCAGCGGTTTCTGGGAAATCGTGCTTCAGCTGCTGTAATTGCTAGAGGAATCCCTTCGATGGTGCACACCATGCTTCATTATAAGCGCTCTCTAGTTTACGAGACAATCTATTCTGGCCTACCGATCGCTCGAACCAGCGCCGGCACCTACATAGATAGCTTGAAGACTGTCTCCACGACCGGCATTCTGAGGCGTCCTTCAAAGTCAATCTTGGGACTTGTTCCACCTGTTCGCGTCGAAGAGGCCGCGCGATCACCTAGATTCGCGACCAAGGAAGAAGAAGAACTGCAGGCAACGGCCGAGCTATTCGTACGTGTGGTTTGTGAACCCCAGTGGGTGCCCTATCTCGATTCTTATGCTTATGTCCCGCCCAGGTAAACAACTTCTTTCGCAACGCACTGGAGGGGCGGTATAACACTGTTGAGCATTGGACGAGTGATGCGAGGAGAACATACGGGCACAAGCCATTCAGCTCCAACAACCCCACCATATCGTCTTTTACTATCAAGGACAAGAAGGGAGAACTGAAGTTGTACCTGGAACAGCAGGGGATGAAGGGTCTGCACTTGAGCGAGGAAGCCGTGTTCCATGTGCAAGTATCATATGCACGCGGGGACGCCAATGCCGCTTTCGATCTCTCGCCACACCAGGTCCAGAAGGCAAGGGCGTTTCGTGTCTATCCCATCACAGACACATCTCTAACAACTTCTTTTAGGCTAAGAGTCTCCACCGTTCGACGGTGGCTATCATGATTCTTGCCTTTGTGGCAAACATTGACGCCGAACCCTCCGTGGCGCTATTTCCCAATCCCTGGCAGCAACATCTGGATGGTGTTCTCATCCTTCAGCAAAGATACCATGGCCGCTTCAGTGAGAACGCCTCTGTTCTATATGCTATCACCGCCGATGCTCCCCACGATGTTGATAGGACAGGCACATTACGATATCGAGCGCTGAAGCCCGATGAGATTAGGGTGTTGGAACTAAGCCCAGGAAAGTGGGACGACCCCATCGCCGGAGAGATCACCCACGTGTCTATTAACAACCCTGGCGAGTACCGAGCAATTTCCTATGTCTGGGGGAGCTTACTTCCGGATAAGAAGTTCCATGTGGATACCCCTGGAGGTAAAATCGAAATCACAGCGTCCCTTGAGGCGGCACTTAGGGTGTTACGAGGAAGAGGGGGAATACTCCGGCTATGGGCAGATGCGGTGTGTATCAACTAGCAAGACTTGCTTGAGAAGGGGCTGCAGATTAGGAAGATGAGCGATATCTTCAGTAAAGCTGAGCGGGTGGTTGCTTGGCTTGGCGAAGAGGAGAAGGGCGACCGAGCAGCGCTGAAGCTAATGGAACAAGGATCCCTCCTCCCACCAACCCCGGCAAGGTTGTCAGTTCGCTCATTTCTCAGCCGAGAAAAGGACCACAGCAGCATCCTAGCAGAAACGGGCGGCATCAATGAGATTCTCAAGCGCCAATGGTTTGATCGCGCCTGGATCGCTCAAGAGCTGGTTTTATCCTCTTCAGTAATCTTAATGTGTGGGCCACAGCTTGAAATCAAGTGGGACAAGTTCTTCAAGGCTCTGGTCACCCGAGCGCACGATCACCGCGACCAAAGCCAGAGGTTCAAGGAGATGCTCCGACTCGCCAGCTCCGCTTATGCGCTAGGAACAACTCGACAGAGCATGCAGCAAAATGCCAAATACTCGCTCCTCGAACTTCTGGAATTATTCTCCCATACAAAGGCAACCATCGAAGTTGACAAACTGTTTGCACTGTTGGGCCTTGCTTACGATGGCAAAGATCAGGCCTTCGCCCCAGACTACGACTCCACGCTCGAAGATGTGGTGCGCAGCTATGCCAAGGGCTTTCTCGATCGAGGCCACGTCCTTGACCTCCTCTATAGATCTGGCGAAGGGAAGTCATACAGCTTCAACTCATGGATCCCACGTCTAACTTCAAGGAACTTCCCGAGAACCATCTCTCAATGGGATTCCAACGACGGGTTATTTGCGGCAGGGAGGCTAGCTAGTCCCGACTTTGCCACCCAAGAGAACGGCACCACTTTTAACCTGAAGATCAAGGGTTACATTGTAGACACTATCCAGGAGACCGATACCATTACTGTGGCCAGCGAAGCGGTGTCCCAGTTCTTCCAAGTCATGACCCAGCTTCGGAAATTCCTAGCCATGGTCTACTCGGAAAGTGACAGAAGGTTCACCGAGAACCTGGTGCAGTTGCTAATAGGCAAATCGCGCAGACCGCACCTTGACACCGCTGTCACACGTGTTGCGCTCCAGGGAATGTCGTCCCCCGATACTACAACGACACCTCCTCAAATGCTGTGGCCACCGAGTTTTGGCGAGCTTGTTGTCAGGGCGGCCACACAGGAGAAAACAAATCTTGACACCTTCTCAGCACAACTACGAAGAGCCGTCGACGTATATTGGCAGACAGCGAGGGTCTTCGCCGCGCATCTGGGGGACGGCCAGGGTGTGGTGGCATTTTGCGCCACGAAAAGGCGCTTCGTCGGCCTCGTTCCTCAGGGGCTGGGAAAAGGGACACGATTTGCGTGATACCTGGCGCTAGGGTTCCGTTCCTTATTCGAAGGTATGAGGGGTCTGAGAAGTGGAGGTTGATTGGGGAGTGTTACATCGATGGGATCATGTATGGAGAGGGTTTGAAATGGAGTACGGAGACGTCGTTTGTTCTGGAGTAGCCCGAGGGCGGTTTTAGTTCGGCTAAAGCAAGTTTTCGGCTTTGCGACAACCTGGAGCTGTAACCTTAGTCATGCTTAGGGACCGGATAGCAGGTCTCAAAACGAAAGAGGTGAGGCATCACCCCTGGTCCGTACGGCCATGTCCCCCCGGGTGGAGGGAACTTGTATTTCGAATTCTGAGACTATGATGACGGACATACTTCACTCGCGCTTGAGGTACTAACTAGTATATAAAAATTGCGAAACCAATGAGAACGTGCATTCGGATTCGACCCTGAAGTTGGCGTTCAGGATTTCCTTGTTCAAGGCAGGGGGCCTATTCTACAAGCCATTCGATACTAAACACATTGCAGCCGCTACTGCATTTGCAATCCCTAATAATGCCTTTAGAAGATGGAAAAGGTGGATAGAACCTGCTAAAAACATATCTATGGAATAACAATCTACCCTCTATGAACCGTTCAAAAAAGCAAACATGGACCACCAAGAGGCCTTGAGCAAGGTCGAAAAGATTAAAGTCTGTCTATTCCGAGTGGGAAGCATTTCCCGTTTTTATCTCCCTGAGAGCCGAGAGGTGTATGGGGAGATGGGTCTTAGGTTCTGTTAGTTAAGCACCGAGGGCCTATTCGCTTCTTCAAGTTCCGTCGGGTTTATCTTCTCTGCCTCCCGTTCTAGCTGTTCATGTTCCTCTTGTATTTTTTGTCTAATTTCTGGTTGACTTTCCAGCCAGTTGTGCACGTACATCTCCGCTTCTGGAGGGAGGTCGTACACGCGTGTTTCTGTCCAAATGTTGCAGCCTAAGGAGGCTTGGAGTTCCAAAACTTTGAGAAGTAAATGGATACAGGCGTCCGTGGTCACCGACTTGTTGTTGTACTTGATGTGAGAATTGACCACACGCAGGCACCGTTGGAAGCCTCGTCCGGAAATCTTGGGAGTATATCCGTTTTTCATCAAGAAATCTGCAATGAGATTTGCAGACTGACAAGGAAGGCCTCCGGCAACATCAGATTCAAGAGCCAAAACGAGAAAATGTAGGAAGTCGATTTGGCTATCCTTGAAGACTGAGGGGTTTTCTTGGCGAGCATCTTCAAGGTACAGTATGAGCCCGGACGACACTGCCATAGTTAAACCTGCCTCAGTGTTGCCAATAGTTATACCGGGAGATAGCAGGTTCGCCATCGTATAAGTCGACCCGCAGTGTTGAAAAAGTTGAATTTGGCTTTCCTTGGTGTCTGCTCGGCTGCTCGAGCTTGCCGAGCGAACTGATGTGCGAGAGTTCGACTTTGAAGCACACTTTGAGAGCTGAAAAGATACATCCGGGCCAGGAATGTGTGCCCATTTGAGGCAACGTGTGCTGACCTTCAGCGAAAGACGATGCTTTTAAAGTCTCGAGCCCGGACGAAATCCTTCGCTGTTTGATGCATTAACTGAACAGCTTCGTACTCGGGACTGTAGTCGCCGTCGCCTTCATCGCTACTGTCAACATCGCTGTCGTCTACAGAGACGGCTCCAGCGGGTTGCTGAGTTCGAATTACCCGAAATTCAATCAAAACTTCCGGATAACGCCATGAGGCTGCTCTTGGCTTCCAGCAACTTGTCAGCCAGATCAAGCTTCTTGAGTCTCCTTTTAACGTCTCGACTGGTGGTGGCCTTCGAGATTGCTAGAGCTTCTAGCACGCTATTGACCCGGATCGTCTCCTCTGCGCGTGATAGGATTTCGAGAACGACGTAGGCATCCCACCGAAATGTTTCCTCGATTCGATCAATGATCGTCTCGTAATACTCCTCCAGCTCATCGGGCAGAGAATCAAGGCATTCTTTCAGCAATGTTCCCAGGCGCCCCTTTTACTCACCAGGGAAGTTAACCACAACTGCAAATAAGTCGCGCAGCACCAGTCTGACCCAAACAAACACCCCTTTAGCGCGGCCTGTGGCCAATGGCACCAGACTTCTTAGCGGCATCAAATCCCCGGGGAAACGATCGTCAATTGAGTTTGAGCAATATCGAGATATGTCGTCTTTAGTGTACTTATGAATCGCAAAACCCGGATCGGAGCCAAAATGCCGCTGGAATACATTCCACGGACGGCCAGAGAAGCATATGCGAATGCAACATCGTGAGTCCTCCCGCCGATTCTGTATGTGTCGGAGAAATCCCGCTATAAACTCGGGCTCTCCATCATATTCGTCAAGCGCATCAAGGAAGAGGCAAATGTCCCGGTTCAAAGTTTCGTGGTTGAGTAGGGCGTCCAAAATACTCTGCAGGTTAAGCTGTTTCCATGCGTAGCCACTTGTCTCTTGACGTTTGTGAAAACTAAGTCTGATCTCTTCCCTTCGGGTTTCATTCGATAACATCTTCTCCATCGGGTCTATGGGCCCGAGGACGTCTTTAGGGGGCCCCTTGGGGGGTTTCGTCTCCCCAGTAGTTGGCGCAGTTCCGCTTGTAAGGCAATTCTGCCGTTCGACTCATCGGGCCTTGTCCGCCGGCACAATAAAAGTGCAGTCAGCTCTTCTTCTTGTAGCTGTTCGGCGCCAAGTCCCGCGAATAGGCTCTCCACTTCGGATTGCAAGTCTCCTAGGCCACGGGCGGTCACAATCTCGCTATAAATATTCTCCAAAGCAGGGCCGAGGCATTCGAGTAGCTGGGGATGCCTTTCCAATATTTGTGTGATGATGCTGCGAAGGAGGCCCCGAGAACAACCGCTGAGCATCGCTCCCGCGGTGGTGGAAAAAGAATCCAATCCGCATCTGCTCCGCTCTTGATCCCGCCGGGCCCCATTCGTGGAGAAGCTGTGCCGTGCGCTTGTTGTGGTAGATGTATTTCATCGAGGTAGACTTGCCAGGGCCGGGCTTGCCGCGTATCCAAAATATGTTCCCACCACTCAGGAGCCATTCCCTGAAACCGGTAGTATCGTCATCATACACCCAGCCAAAGGTGCCTCCTGAGTTTTGCTCGATCTGCTCCTCACGGAGGTCTCGCTCGGATGACCGCAGCGCATTCCTGACTGCTGCACGACCTGTCAGCATCTTGAGCACCTCGGCAATATTGGGCAAAGCTTGAACAAACCTTGGAGATCCCAGTTGAAAGTTTCCCTTTTACCGGGTTCCCGAGAAGGCCCCGGCGGCTGCAAACCGTGCCTCGGTCTATGTTCGTGGGGCCCTGAGTGTTCCGAGTGAAATTCCTGCGAGACCATGATTTGCAACCGGTGAATGATGATCTCCAGGGTAGTATCGTTGGGTCTGAATTTCACCATCCCAGAGTGGCCCTCGTCAACTTGTATCGTTGCAGTCCTTTTAGAATGGATGGATTGACTTGTAGCCGAAACTCTGTCCACGAGAACCGCCAAGGGCCCAGATCTGGAGAGAGTCCCATCTGGCTTCTTCTGTATACCTAGATGATTAGCTTACTACACACAGTAGTGGAACTTTGCACGATGGTATGTGTGAAACGCACCATGACAGTCCTCGTCATTTTCGTCTCATACGCCCAAAACATAGTCATAGTCACAAGGGAAAGAATCCGGGAGAACTCGTGCTCCAGTACCCCCAGATATTCCGACTTGTTTGTCAGATCTCTGACCAGTCCTTCATTTGGCTGCTCCTGGACGATGGAATAAAGGGACTCAAATGGCATCGGGCGGCTTGGAACACCGAAGAAGATGACACCTTTTATCTTGTCGAAAATTCCGGAGCGCAGCTCCGAGGCCTTGCCTGCGACCTTTGCAACCTGGACAAGTGCCTGCTTGAGCACTACTCCGCCCAGACTGTGGGCCAAGAATATCAGCGGCTTTGCATTCGGCGTTCCCAAGCTGTAGGCTTCCAGAGTGTTTATAAGCGTTCCGGAGATGTCCTGGACATTTTGGGCTGAGGTGCTGCCGGCGATGGATGTGTCGTATCCGTAGATGTAAAATCTCACATGAGGCAGACGAGCCGGCAGTGTGTCTCTAATCCACATGTAGTCCTTGCCTCCCCCGTGGGGTTGCCACGAACCGAAAGGGTGGCCTCCAAGTCCGCATATGGCGATGCAGCTAATGATGAGTCAATATTCCGTGAGCATTAAGCCGATCAATTCGTGAGAATTCTTGTCGAAAAGAATAGAACACTGACTCAAATCGATGCTGCGCCTCATCAAGACAATTGAGGGGCGTGAGGCCGATGAAATGGGTGTCGATGATGGGATCGATGTGAGCGATGCTGCCAATTGTCCATTCTTGGATGCCAGACTTCTGCTGTAGAAAACCAGGGGGTTTCCTGAACATCACCGTCGCGCTATTGGATGTCACTTTGCCTTTTTTCTTTGGTTCATCAACCAAAACCGTCTAATGACTACCTATGATTCTCTCTATGCCACGAACAAAGCACACGCCCCTGAGAAGGGGTGATAGGCTGGCCGAGTGTTTTTTAGGTACAGCATTTTTGCACAGGAAGCTTGTGTGCAAGACAACATGCCCTGTTTTGTGGCACAAGAAACTTAACTAAACACCGGCTCTACAAACACATGAAGGGGACCTCTCCCCCACAACGGGTACGCTCGCTGCCCCTCAATCCATCCCTTGCTCTCCTCTGACAAGCTCAGGTCGAAGTTGTAGATCATATTGGCAAGGATGAGGCGCATCTCTGCGTACGCCAGGCTGTTACACGGTTGTCAGAAAATTCGAACTCAAAACCACGGGACAGATAAGGTACTCACTTTCGCCCAATGCAATTCCTCGGCCCTACATTGAACGGCTGGAAGGCCTCAGTCACGTCAGTCTTGATAAGGTTGTCCTTGTCGTGGAGGAACCGCTCTGGACGAAAAGTCCATGGTTCGTGCCAGTGCGAGCTGCTGTGGTTCATGGACCACTGCTGGCACTCAACCCCAGTTCCTCCGGGAAGAACGTGGCCGGCTATCGCAGCTCCACCGGGTGCGACCTGCCGCACCAGGCTCCCCGTCACTGGGGGATACATACGCAGCGCTTCATTCAAGCACGCCAGCATGTATGGGAGACGACTGGCAGATGCAATCGTTATGTCGTCTGCACTGTTAAACGCGTTCCGGATCTCGATTTTCAGCTTCGCCATGGCCTCCGGGTTCGACAGTAAGAGATATGTCACCCCCGACAGCAATGTAGCCGTTGTCTCTGACCCAGCGCCAACCAATACCGCCGCATTCGACTGCAGCCGCTCCATATCAAGGCCCTGTCATCTTGTCAGCCCACCATCCTATCTTGCTTTCCATAACCACAAACAACCAGAAAAGGAGAAAACTCACCCACTCAGCCCGATGCTTCATCAGTCCCTCAAACAAATCCTCCACTTCCACCTTCGCCTCCATTCTCCCCTCCAGCTTCGCCCTAAGCGACTCCCTCAACTTCGCCACCAACTTCCCAACCCCAGCATACCACATCAGCTGCATCACCCACTGCATCCCCAGATAATTCAGCGCCACTAGCACCGTGCCCCCCTGAATCGTCCCGACAATCAGCTCCACAAAGGGATGATATTCCTGCCGTTCCAAACACCCAAACGGCTCAGCAAAGATTAAATCTCCCACAATATCAAACGCGATCCAGTTGTAATACTTGGCGATATCAAGTGCTTTCGTCCCGTTGCGCGCGTTCTGCCTCAGGCGGAGGACAAGAAAGTCAACGTAGCGCTTGATGCGCGATTCCTGCGACCGCAGGGCCTTCTCGGAGAAGCCGTGCGACATTGCCTTGCGCAGCAGAGCGTGCTCTTCACGAGGCGCTTCAAGGATGGAGGGCGGGATTTCAGGGAGGAAGCCATAGTGCAGAGGGGACTTGGGGTTTTCGTCGAGGGAGTTCGGTGTGTCGTGCTTTTCGTTTGGGGTGTCAGGTGAGAGAGGGGGCGGGATGCGGTGGCCGTAGATGTCGCGCCAGGCGCGGACGTCGGTGAAGGATAGATGGTTTGGGGTGAGACGGACGACGGGGCCGTATTTCTCGTGGAGGTTGTGCGTGTGGAAGGCGGCTTGGCCAGAGACGATGCGTAGGATGTAAGGGATAACAGAGGCACGGTGGGAGATGGGACCGGGAAAGGAGCGCAGGGGGTGGAAGTAGATGTTGTAGATGATGGTGGACGTGAAGTAGATGGTGATCTGGGAAGTGTTAGTGAGTGGAACTGGTAAAGGGGTTTTGGTCATACGATTGCTGCTGCGGCGTAAAAATACAGCCAAATGTGCGAGGCCCACGTGTTCTCAAGACCAGACATCTTGATAAGCGGTCTTGTGTGATGTGATGGGTGGAGTTTCGGCGAACTGGATGCTGAGATGTTGTGGTGAACTTGTCCGGCTGCCGAGAGGGTAAATTATATATCCCAGACCAAACTCAGGCGGATCATGCCGTTTCACACGCGTCCCGATGTCGACATTAATATGCCAATGCCGGCATCCTCCCCGCCCGGCATTTGTTGCGAAAACACCCGGCACATGATGGGAATCGGGCCCAAGAGTGCAACTTGCATACTACACAGCCGCAACCGGGCGTGTGGGCACAGGTTGACTCCGACTGTGTCATATTGGCTTTGGGTGGGACGGTACCGGTTTTCCCCTCACTGAACCTAGTCACGGCCTGCTGTGAAACGTCCGCGAGCATGCTATTGGCGCCGCAACTTGCCCAACCTACCCCGCCACCACCACTGGTGCTGATTCGTAATTCGCAATGATTGCCGTCTGCGACATGTATCCCAGCAGTTTGGATGCCGAGCTGTCGCTTATTCAACAACGTAGCTCAACAAAACCGGACATTCTCGGGCCCCGCGATACACCCGCGCCCCCGAGTCAGGGGTGATTGCAGATATTGAACTCAGCCTCGTCGCGAAAATCAGGATATTTCATTTTGAAAGCTATAACGATATATCTGAAGAGGCAAAAATGACTGCGAGGTGGATCCGAATTGAAGATTTCGAAATTAGCGGAGGAACATGATGTATTCGTAGACTCGTCGGGGTAGGTCATCAAGGGGGGCTCGCGGGTGCATGATGCTTACCCTGGTAACGTATCGCTGGGAGTTCAATCCGACGTGAACAAAACGGTGGTTATGACTGGCCACTGCGCACCACGTTTTCATCAGCATGCACACTCCGCATCAAAAGGGGGTGATCAAGATAGGACCCACCACGGTAGCCAACAGTGCAGCAAAAGGCTTATGTGCAATCGCCACAACCCTCTCCATCCAGATCTCGGCTGGACCGTCCCCCGTCAAGCCCGCCGCACCATGCGCAATCTTCAGCACCCACTGCGTCCCCCACCACGCATTCGCCGCCTCCGACATTAGTGTCACCCAAATACCTGTCATACCCCAGTAGACGATGCTTCGCTGCCACGGCGCAAGACAATCAACCACTCGCTTGTCAGATGCTTCACCCGTGGGTGTCCGAAACGGCTTTGAGTTCAGAAGAGCGCCGGCGGCGACAACCATGGTGCCCTCCACTGCAAACTGGATGTGCGCTGTCAAAGCGAGCCGTGGGTACGGCGTAAATGGGACGACGAAACCGAAAAGGAGGCCGAAGCCGATCAATCCGGAGCCATGGCGGAGGAGACTGAGCGGGAGGTTGAATGGCTGCAGGGGCGTGGAGGGTTGTTTTGCTTGGGAAGACATTGTAGCGGATGGGATTGTCGAGTTTGGGAAGATTTTAAGCGACAGTGGTGATTTGACTGGCGGAGCGCTGGCTTATATGTCACGCTAGCGGCGTCCGCATCCGGTGTACGAATCCGCTTCGGGAAGACGAGAGCCGATGTCGTACTCGGGCCGACCCCGGTGCTGTTGGGCATGCAGGATGCTGAATAAGAAAACATCGTTAGGTTCACGAAACAACACCCCCTGTCCATTGACTCTAATCTAACTTGGGGAGGAGGATGGGTAATGGTGATGAACTTGGTCGATGGCAAGAATGCGAGATGCTCACCATTCCCCGAGGTTCCATTGCCTCCGATATTACCTCCACGCTTGCCCCCTTGCTCCCTCTAGCTAGAATAGCGGCATGCCGAAGACTCTGGAATTGGCGATCGTGGGGACACACGGTAAAGCCATACGGACCGTCCCTCTGGAAGATGTGTCCCTGCGCCAGAAGTTCTCCGGGACCGAGCAGAACAGGGCGGGATGCGCCGTATTCGCCAGCGCTGTTGGCCGATAGAATGGAAGCATGGCATACAATAGTAGTCGTTGGACAAAGTAGGGGAATGAGCTCAATGGGACCGTTGAATTCCCAGCGCCAGGTTGCATTAGGAAATTGTCGAATCGGGTGGGCCTTGATGGTTTGCTGGTCCTGCCAGTGATCCTGATTGTGACTCAACTCGATGGCTCCTGCCTTTGGAAAAGGAGGGCGCGGGCAAGCACCTCCGCAGTTAGGTGATGGCGCCTGTGGTTTCTCCCAATCGCGGTGCTGGAGATTGTGATTTCTCCAGCCACTTCAGTCTTTTCGTCCTTCAAGTTGACCGTTATTCTCTTCCGCCTGTAACTAACGGCGCCCGGAATCGCGATCCGAACCAGCGCAGGCCTCGGCGTCCTTTCGTTTGTCGTGCTCTTTCTCAAATCGTCAGCGCCATTCCTGGGCTGCTCTTGGCAATAGGATGGACCGCAGAGGACGGCACCTCACCAGAGATGCCGTCCAGTTGCAATGTATTTTGGCACGGAGACTTTCAGCTGGTCCGCAGCCTTATCGCCTCTGCGCCCCTTCTCGCCGTTGACGGAGATGGTACGGCGACTTTCCTTGCAAATAATGCGGTTGTCCTGATCTAGTTCTAACCGACCGTAGGATCAACTCCATCCATCTCAGCAGACCAGCCCCAGATCATGGTGCGCCAAGCTCGTAAGCGCAAGGCCGATCAAATGTTTGTTGGCAACTCCTCCGCACTCCACGACAACCGCAAAACAAAGCGACATCATGATGATCCCGACCACGCAGCTGGACCGGATTTTATTGCAACAATTGTCTTTCAGCTTCGAGCCAGGAAGTTAAGCTTAATCTTCTCCGTCAACCAAGCTTAGATCGTTGCCAGCAACTTCTTGTCCATTCCGAGATTGCCATCTCTCCACAATGTCGTACCCAATCACTCGCCGATCTTCAGCATGGCCGCGGAGAGAAAGATGGGGAAAGTCCTAGAACTTGTCGAAGCTGGCCAAGCTAGCCTTCATGATCGTGACGAGAGAGGCTGGTCGCTACTGCATGTAAGCACCGCCCGTTGGAGTTGGCTCGTCGTTCTCAATCTTGCAGCGGCTGACATTTTGGTACGGCTAGTATAGCATTCGGTACAACCATTTGGCGCTTGCCAAGCTCGGGATCAAGATTGGTCTAGATGTTGATGAAGTTGCGAGAAATTTCCGCTGCAGCGGCTCCGAGTATGCTTGACTTCTTTCTCCGCACGCGGGCGATTCTCTCACTCAATATTACGTTGAATCTAACCAACAACTTGCACAGGACAACTCCACTCCATCTCGCAGTTTCAAACAGCTCTTAGGGGTTGGAGCTGACCCCACGGTTGCTATTCGGGGTTGTGTTCCAGTTATCTTCGTGGCTGTAGTAGAATATTCAGTAAGTAGGCTGGTATTTTGTGCCTCAGACCCAGCAACGCTATCAACTTCCCAGAGATATGATCTTTTGCGTTGCATCTTTACCTATTCTACTCAATTCATAAACCCACAAAAACGGGACCACATGGGTGATACGGCCTTTCTCAAAGTATTCAGAAGGGCTATGCGAATTCGGCGCGCACAGGATCCTCTTTTTGAATCTCAAAACAACATCAAGACCCTTGGTCTGTTTCTAGACAATGGAAGCTCTGTTGACGAGTTGGACCATAATTTTGGGGCAACCTGTTTACATGATTTTCTTGGTAGTCAGGATTCTCCTCCGTTGAAGGAAGATTGGCATGATTCACTCAAATTTCTTATTGCCAAAGGAGCCGATGTTTTCGCAGAAGACGACGAGGGACGGTCCGTCTCTCATGCTGCTTACTCTCCGAACTGTCGGGACCCAGACAGTTCCTACCGAGGAGACCTTTGGGACGCCGTTCTGGATGCATGCGACTTCGACATTCAACATTTCGGAAAAGGGTATCCACGTACCGCTAGATACACGTGGCCCTACACCCGCAGCGACTTTGAGGCACTTTGGAAGGGTCGCGAAGAGCGGTGCCCCTATTGGAACGATACGTATTGGCACAGCCGGTGTGAGGGGCCAAGTAAGGTGGATACCGTTACTTGGTGACTGAATCGATTATAGTTTCTATGAAGAAGAAGATCAAGAGTAGATACAGGAGCTGCGCGGAGCGCAGCTATATAGGCGGAGACCCGCCTCCATGGGAGCGGTGGTCTGGGCTCCCAGCCCAGACCCACTT